>Ga0075418_10003084_pt1 | contig 19038 bp, 18 predicted proteins | sample SoiMetdeltSBSDD2_FD_81776 | JGI IMG/M metagenome (GOLD analysis project Ga0075418, IMG submission 81776) | Bulk soil microbial communities from a Populus tree surrounding site in Tennessee, USA - Soil MetaG P. deltoides SBSDD2 | ecosystem: Environmental > Terrestrial > Soil > Tree plantation... | reverse complement strand
GCAGGTCGACGGCGCGCATCAGTCGCTGGCACCCGTCAGGTCGACGCTGGGCGTGAGCAACATCGTGCAGTTCGGCACGGAGGCTGCGGCAGTGCCGACCTGCGTCGTGGACGATCTCATCGCACGGGCGGATCCCGTGTCGGGTCTGTACAAGCTCGATTCGAGCCGCAGGCTGCGCGCCGGGGCGCGCGTCAGCGTGATCGCCGGCTCTTTCCTCGGCATCGATGGCATCTTCGAGCGCGAAGCCGGCGAGGACCGCGTCGTGGTGCTGCTCAGCCTGCTGGGGCGCCAGGTGCCGGTCGGCATCCCGTCGCGCTTCGTCGTACCGGCTGCGTAACGCCGCGGGCAGTTCATGAGCGATGTGCACTTCAAGCTGATGCGCCTGCTGGAGGCGAACCCCGAGATGAGTCAGCGCGATCTCGCGCGCGAGCTCGGCGTCAGTCTCGGCAAGGTGAACTATTGCCTGCAGGCCCTGATCAAGAAGGGCTGGATCAAGGCGTCGAACTTTACGAACAGTCACAACAAAGCGGCGTACATGTATCTGCTCACGCCGCGCGGCATCGAGCAGAAGGCGTCTCTCACCGTGCGCTTCCTGCAGGCGAAGATGCGCGAGTACGAGGCGCTGCGTGCGGAGATCAAGCAGATCCGCCGCGAAGCGAAATTGCAGGGCGACGGCGCGGGCGAGCAGGGCAGCAGCTCTGCCCGGAAACCGCGCGCCGGCATGACGTCCTGACCTGAAGGCGAGCGACGCCGCAGTCCGGCGCGACTCGCACGAGATGCGAGGTTCCCTGCGAACCTTGCAGGGCGGTAGCGTGCCTGTAAGACGCTGCCGCCAGGCTACGCGGCCACACCAGTCGCTGGAGAACGTCGTTGAGCAAGACAGCGCTCATTACCGGGATCACGGGCCAGGACGGTGCCTGTCTGGCGGAGCTGTTGCTCGCGAAGGGCTACGAGGTGCATGGCATCAAACGTCGCTCGTCGCTGTTCAACACCGATCGTATCGATCACCTCTACCAGGATCCGCACGAGCGCAACGTGCGCCTGCGGCTGCACTACGGCGATCTGACGGACGCAACCAACCTGATCCGCGTCGTGCAGCAGGTGCAGCCGGACGAGATCTACAACCTCGCGGCGCAGAGCCACGTCGCAGTGTCGTTCGAGACCCCGGAGTACACCGCGAACTCGGACGCGCTCGGCACGCTGCGCATCCTGGAGGCGATCCGCATCCTCAAGCTCGAGCGCAAGACGCGCTTCTATCAGGCTTCGACCTCGGAGATGTACGGCAAGGTCGTCGAGAGTCCGCAAACCGAGCGCACGCCGTTCTACCCGCGTTCGCCGTACGGGGCCGCGAAGGTCTACGCGTACTGGATCACAGTCAACTATCGCGAGGCGTACGGTCTGTACGCCTGCAACGGCATTCTCTTCAATCACGAATCGGCGCTGCGCGGCGAGACGTTCGTGACCCGCAAGATCACGCGCGGACTGGCACGCATCAAGGAAGGTCTGCAGGACTGCGTCTACCTGGGCAATCTCGATGCACGCCGCGACTGGGGTCACGCGCGCGACTTCGTGTACGCGCAATGGCTGATGCTGCAGCAGGAGCAGCCCGAAGACTTCGTCATCGCCACCGGCGAGCAGCACTCGGTGCGGGAGTTCGTCGAGCTCGCGGCGCAGCAGCTGGGGATGCGCATCGTCTGGGAAGGGCAGGGCACGGCCGAATGCGGGCGCGACGCGAGCTCGCAGAAGATCGTGGTCCGCGTCGACGAGCGCTATTTCCGGCCGACAGAAGTCGACTCGCTGCTCGGCGACGCGAGCAAGGCGCAGCGGCAACTCGGCTGGCAGCCGCGGATCGGCTTTGCCGAGCTGGTGCGAGAGATGACGGACGCGGATCTGCAGATCGCGCGACGTGACGCCAGCGCCGCGCGCGAGGGCTTCCGGGTCTTTCATCACCATGAATAGCGCCGAGCGCGTTTTCGTCGCGGGACACACCGGGCTGGTCGGCAGCGCGCTGCTGCGCCGCTTGCAGCGCGACGGTTTTGCGAACGTGCTCGTGCGCACGCGCAGCGAGCTCGACCTGCGCTCGCAGGCCGCAGTGAACGAATTCTTCGCGACAGCGAAGCCGCAAGTCGTCGTGCTCGCTGCCGCGACGGTCGGCGGCATCCACGCCAATGCGACCTATCCGGCGGATTTCATCCGCGACAACCTGCAGATCGAGACGAACGTCATCGACGCTGCGTATCGCAACGGCACGCGCAAGCTGCTGTTCCTGGGCTCGAGCTGCATCTACCCGCGCCTGGCACCGCAGCCGCTGACGGAGGACTCGCTGCTGACCGGTCCGCTCGAGGCCACCAACGAGTGGTACGCGATTGCCAAGATCGCCGGCCTGAAGATGTGCCAGGCGTACCGCCGCCAGTACGGTTTCAACGCCATCAGCGCGATGCCGACCAACCTCTACGGTCCGGGCGACAACTTCGATCTCGCGAACTCGCACGTCCTGCCCGCGCTGCTGCGCAAGTTCCACGAAGCCAGGCTGCGCGGCGACACCAGCGTCACGGTCTGGGGCTCGGGCACTCCGCGTCGCGAGTTCCTGCACGTCGACGACCTGGCCGACGCCTGCCTGTTCCTGCTGCAGCACTACGACGACGAGAATCTCGTCAACGTGGGCTGCGGCGCGGACCTGTCGATCGGCGAACTGGCGCGGATGATTGGCAGCGTCGTCGGTTTCCGCGGCGACATCGTTTTCGATACTTCGAAGCCCGACGGCACGCCGCGCAAGCTCCTCGACGTGTCCCGCATGCAGGCGCTCGGCTGGGCGCCCCGCATCGCCTTACGTGACGGTCTGGAGTCGACTTACAATTGGTTCCTGCAAAATCAGATGCGGCTGCGCGCGTGACAACAATGAGTGACACCCATCGCCCCGCCCCGGAGCGTCAGCCGTGATTGCCAGCGAGCACCTCCGCCCGGACCAGTCCGAAGAGTTCGACCTGATCGCGCTGTGGCGGATCCTGTGGAAATACCGGGTCTTGATCCTGAGTGTGTCCGCAGCGTTCGCTGCGATCGCAGTCGTGCTGGCCCTGATCGCAACGCCGGTCTACCGGGCCGAAGTCGTCATCTCGCCCGCGCGCGACAGCGACCTTGCCGACGCCTCCGGGCTGGCGAACAAGTTCGGCGGGTTGGCCAGCCTGGTCGGCGTGAACCTGTCGCTCGGCGACTCGGGCCAGCAATCGCAGGCGGTGCTCGAATCGCGCAACATGGTCGAAGAATTCATCAAGCGGCACGTGACGCTGCCAGTGCTGTTCGCCGGGTCGAGCGACAAGCAGACGCTGTGGCTCGGCGTGAAGCGCTTCCGCGAGGGTATCCTGAAGATCGATCGCGACGAGCGCCAGGGTCTGACCACGGTCTCGATCGACTGGATCGATCCCGACACGGCTGCGCTCTGGGCCAACCAATTCGTGGCGCTGGCCAACGAGCTGCTGCGCCAGCGCGCGCTGCAGGAATCGCAACGGAACATCGACTACATCAATCGCGAGCTGGCGCGCACCGACGTCGTGGAGCTGCGCCAGGCGATGTTCGATATCATCGAGACCGAGACCAAGCGGCTGATGCTCGCGAACGGCCGCGCCGAGTACGCGTTCATGGTCGTCGATCCGGCGGTGGCGCCGGAGATCCGCCGTACTCCGAAGCGTACGCTGATGGTGATAGTCGGCGGCGGTATCGGCTTCGTGCTCGGCGTGCTGATCGCGCTGATGCTCAACGTGCGCGCCCGCTATCGCGGCGCGCTGACGCAACCATGAAGGCGGTCATCCTCGCCGGCGGCCTCGGCACGCGCATTTCCGAAGAATCGCACCTGCGGCCGAAGCCCATGATCGAGATCGGCGGCAAGCCGATCCTGTGGCACATCATGAAGATCTACTCGGCGCACGGCGTGCACGAGTTCGTGATCTGCTGCGGCTACAAGGGCTACATGATCAAGGAGTACTTCGCGAACTACTTCCTGCATTCCTCGGACGTGACGTTCGACATCGCGAACAACGATCTGACGGTGCACCAGCGGTACGCGGAGCCCTGGAAAGTTACGCTGGTGGACACCGGCGAGACTACGCACACCGGTGGCAGGCTGAAGCGCGTGGCCGCGTATGTCGCGAACGAGGATTCGTTCTGTTTCACATACGGCGACGGCGTCGCGGACATCGACATTACCCAGGAGCTCGCTTTTCACCGCGAGCACGGCAAGCTTGCCACCGTCACGGCGGTGCAGCCGCCGGGCCGCTACGGCGCATTGCGTCTGCAAGGCTCCGCAGTGACCGGCTTCATGGAGAAGCCGCGGGGCGACGGCGGCTTGATCAACGGCGGCTTCTTCGTGTTGTCGCCGAAGTGTCTCGATCTCATTGCATCGGATGACACCGCCTGGGAGGCCGAGCCGCTCGCGCAGCTCGCGCAGCGGGGCGAGCTGATGGCGTTCGAGCACCGGGGTTTCTGGCAACCGATGGACACGCTGCGCGACAAGAACCAGCTCGAAGAGCTGTGGACGGCGCGCGCGGCGCCGTGGAAGACCTGGTAGACATGCGAGCCGACGTGTGGCGCAACCGGTCGGTGTTGCTGACCGGTCATACTGGATTCAAAGGCTCCTGGCTGTCGCTGTGGCTGACCGAGCTCGGCGCCGCCGTGCACGGGTATTCGCTGGAGCCGCCGACGGTGCCGAGCCTGTTCGAGGTCGGGCGCCTGCGCAGCACGCTGGCCTCGAATACGCATGCGGACCTCGCGGATCTCGATCGCCTGCGCTCGCTGGTGCTGAGTTGCCAGCCCGAAGTGATCTTTCACCTCGCAGCCCAGCCGCTGGTGCGAGCCAGCTACGACGATCCGCTCGGCACGCTCGCCACCAATGTCATGGGCACAGCGCACCTGCTCGAAGCCGTGCGCGCGAGTGAATCGGTACGCGCTGTCGTCGTGGTGACCACGGACAAGGTCTATGACGATCACGAGTCGAACCGGCCGCACCGGGAAGGTGATCGTCTCGGCGGTCACGATCTGTACAGCGGCAGCAAGGCTGCAGCGGAGCTGGTCGTCGCGAGCTATCGCGCGAGTTTCTTCGCTGCGGGCCGGCGGCCGGTACGGGTTGCAACCGCTCGCGCCGGCAACGTCATCGGTGGCGGCGACTGGGCGGCGGACAGATTGGTGCCGGATTGCCTGCGCGCTTTTGCCGATTCCCGGCCGGTCGAGTTGCGCTACCCGCATGCTGTCCGACCGTGGCAGCACGTGCTCGAGCCGCTCGCCGGGTATCTCGTGCTCGCGCAACGCATGCTGGAGCCGCAGGGCAGCGATGCCGAATGCGCCTGGAACTTCGGGCCGAATCCCGAGGACAGCGCGAGCGTGGGCGAGGTCGCGGCCGCAGTCGCGCGGCTGTGGCGCGAGGGTGCCAGCGTGGTCCATGCGCCTTCCGACGCGAACCCGCGCGAAAGTCCGGTACTCAGGCTCGATAGCAGCCGCGCTCGTTCGCAACTCGGTTGGAGTCCTCGCTGGTCGCTCACGCGTGCGCTCGAGGCGACCGTTGCCTGGCACCGCGACTGGCTGCGCGGTGCGGACATGCAGTCCTGCACGCGCGAGCAGATTCTCGGATACATGTCCTCGCCCCAACAGTGAATCGTTTCAAGATCAGCGATACGCCGCTCGACGGCCTCAAGCTGCTCGAGCGCCTGGTGTTGCGCGACCCGCGCGGCTCGCTCGAGCGCATGTTCTGTGCGAACGACTTGGGCGCGATTCTCGGCGTGCGCAGCGTCGTGCAGATCAATCGCACCGTCACCGCACGCCGCGGCGTCGTTCGCGGCATGCACTTCCAGCGGGCTCCGCATGCGGAATGCAAGATCGTGAGTTGTCTGCGCGGCGAGGTGTTCGACGTGGCCGTCGATCTGCGCGCGGGCTCGCCCACGTTTCTGCGCTGGCATGCACAGATACTCAGTGCCGGCAATGCAGCGACTTTCTTCATACCGGAGGGTTTCGCGCACGGCTTGCAGACCCTGTCGGACGATTGCGAGATGCTCTACCTGCACACTGCAGCCTACGCGCCCGAATTCGAAGGCGGCGTATCGCCGCGCGATCCGCGCCTGGCGATCGACTGGCCGTTGCCGATCAGCTTTCTTTCCGAGCGCGATGCCGCGCATCCGCCGCTCGATTCCGGATTTCGGGGGCTCGACTCGTGAAGTGTCGCCACTGTGCGGCCAGCGTCACGCTGCCATTCATCGATCTGGGAACTGCGCCGCCGTCGAACGCGTATCTGCGCGCCGACGCGCTCGCCGCACCCGAGGTCTACTATCCGTTGCGCGTGTCGGTGTGCGAGTCGTGCTGGCTGGTGCAGACAGAAGACTTCGCGCGACCGGATGTGCTGTTCGATGCCGACTACGCCTATTTTTCATCGACGTCGAAGGGCTGGCTCGCGCACTGTGCACGCTACGCGGCGGACATCACGGCGCGGCTCGGCCTCAACCGCAGCAGCTTCGTCGTGGAAGTGGCTGCCAATGACGGTTACCTGCTGAAGAACTTCGTCGCGGCCGGCATTCCCTGTCTCGGTATCGAGCCGACCGCCGGCACCGCGGCCGCGGCCGAGGCGGCGGGCGTGCCCACGCTGCGCCGGTTCTTCGGTGCAGCGCTGGCGGCTGAGCTGGCGGGCGCCGGGCAGCTCGCCGATCTGATCATCGGCAACAACGTCTACGCCCACGTCCCGGACATCAACGATTTCACGGCCGGGCTGCGGACGCTGCTGCGGCCGGGCGGCACGATCACGCTGGAATTTCCGCATCTGCTGCGCCTGGTCGAGCAGGTGCAGTTCGACACCGTGTATCACGAGCATTTCTCCTATCTGTCGCTCGCAACCGTGGCCACGATCTTTCGCGCCGCCGGCCTGCGCATCTGGGATGTCGAGCAGCTGCCGACCCACGGCGGAAGTCTGCGGGTCTACGGTTGTCACGCCGCCGATGACCGCAAGACGACGCCCGCAGTTGCCGCGCTGCTGCGCGAAGAGCAGGAGCAGGGACTCAACGACACCGCTGTCTATCGTCGCTTCCAGGTGCGCGCGGATGCTCTCAAAGACGAGCTGCTGCGGTTCCTGGTCGAGCAGAAGCGCGCCGGCAAATCCGTGGGCGCCTACGGCGCCGCTGCCAAGGGCAATACGCTGCTCAACTACGCCGGGATCAAGCCCGACTTGCTGCCGTTCGTCGTCGATGCGGCGCCTGCCAAGCAAGGCAGGTACATGCCGGGCAGTCGCATTCCGATCCTCGCGCCTGACTCGTTGCGCGAGCGCCGACCGGATTTCGTGCTGATCCTGCCGTGGAACATTGCACCCGAGGTGCGGGATCAGTGTCGTTTCGTCCGCGAGTGGGGCGGACGCTTCGTGACCGCGGTTCCGCAACTTCTCATCGAGTAACACGCATGCAACAGATCCCGGTATTCAAGCCCCTCATCGAGCAGGACGAGATCGGCGCGGCAGTCGCCTCACTCGAGCTCGGTTGGCTCGGCATGGGGAGCTACGTCGGTCGGTTCGAGGAGGCGCTGCGCCAGTTCGTCGGCACCGAGGACCGGCACGTCGTCGCCGTCAACACCGGCCATTCCGCCCTGCACCTGGCGATGATGCTCATCGGCGTGCAGCCGGGCGACGAGGTCATCACGCCCTCGTTCAACAACATCGCGGATTTCCAGGCGATTCTCGCGGCGGGCGCCAAACCGGTCCTGTGCGATATCCGCGAGGACACGTTGTGCATCGATGTGGCGAAGGCCGAGGAGCTGGTCGGGCCGCGGACGCGGGCGATCGTGCCGATGGATTACGATTGCTGCCTCGCGGATCACGACGCGATCGCCGACCTGGCGCGTCGCCGCGGGCTGCGCGTAGTGCACGACGCCGCGCACTCGTTCGGCTCCTTCTACAAGACGAAGAAGATCGGCAGCTTCTCCGACATCTGCATGTTCAGCTTCGATCCGGTCAAGACGATCACCTGCATCGACGGCGGCGCCTTGATCGTCAGGACAGCGGAGGAAGTGGAGCTGCTGCACGAGATGCGGCTGATCGGCATGGGGCAGCCCGCCAAGCTGATGTACGGCAATCAGCGCGCCTGGACCTATGACGTGAAGCGTCTCGGCTTCCGCTACCATATGCCGAACCTGCATGCGGCGATCGGGCTGTCGCAGATCGGGAAAATGGAGCAGATCACGCGCTCGCGCCAGGCGTCGTCCCGCCTCTACAACGAATTGCTGGCCAAGGTGCCGGAAGTGCGCGTGCCGCTCTCGGACTTCGCGACCGTCACGCCGTTCCTTTACTACATCCGCGTGCCACGCGACCACCGCCAGCCGCTCCGCGACTACTTGCGCGAGCACGGCGTCGATACCGGCATCCATTGGCTGCCCGGGCACTGGTTCTCGCTGCTCAAGGAAGCCAGGCGCGGCGACCTGAGCGTCACGGAGCGCGTCGGCCACGAAATCCTGTCGCTGCCGCTGCACTCGCAGATGGCCGATGCGACCGTGCAGCACGTCGCCAGCTCCATCGCGGACTACTTCGCCAGGCAGCGCTGAGGACTCCCAGCCATGACAATCGTCGTGCACGAGACCGCGCGAGTGTCGCCACTCGCGGATATCGAAGACAGCACTCGCGGCACGCGCTTCGTCGTCGGCGCCGGGTCGATGATCGACAGCTTCGTCAAGGTGAAGCCCGCCGGGGGCACGGGCGACGTCGTCATTGGCAGCAACAGCCACGTGAACTCGGGTTGCGTGCTGTACACCGGCAACGGCATCACCATCGGCGACAACGTCCTCATCGCCGCGAACTGCGTGTTCGCACCCACGAACCACGAATACGCCCGCAAGGACCAGCTGATTCGCGAGCAACGCTTCCGGCCGAGCAAGGGCGGCATCGTCATCGAGGACGACGTCTGGGTAGGTGCGGGGTGCGTGCTCCTCGACGGCACGATTCTGCGCCGTGGCTGCGTCATCGGCGCGCTGTCGCTCGTGCGCGGCGAGGTGCCCGCCTACAGCATCCAGGCCGGCAATCCGCTGCAGTACATGGGCTCGCGCAAGTGACCGCAGTTTCGCAACGACTCACGATCTCTTTCAGGACCGCAAGACAGTGAACACAGTCACGAACGACCCCGTCGCTGAATTCTTCGCCGAGCGGGCCGAGCAGATCCGCCGCTATCCCGACGATGCAGCCTGGCGCGAGCTTTCCAACCGCTGGCTGCACCGCGCGTTCGAGCAGCGCTACATGTACAACTTCACCGCGCTCGGTCGCCCGATCATCCAGACCCCGGTCGACATGGTCGCGATGCAGGAGCTGATCTGGTCGGTGCGCCCCGACCTGATCATCGAAACGGGCATTGCGCACGGCGGCTCGCTGATCCTCAGCGCATCGATGCTCGCACTGCTCGACCTGTGCGATGCGATCGAGAGCGGCAAGATGCTCGATCCGAAGGTTTCGCGCCGGCTCGTGCTGGGCGTCGATATCGACATCCGTGCGCACAACCTTGCTGCGATCGAGAAGCACCCGCTGGCATCGCGCATCAGGATGCTGCAGGGCTCCAGCATCGACGCGCGGACGATCCAGCAGGTACGCGCGTGCGCGGCGGAGCACACGACCGTGATGGTCTGTCTCGATAGCAACCACACGCACGAGCATGTGCTGCGGGAGCTGGAAGCGTATGCGCCGCTCACGAGCGTCGGCAGCTATTGCGTCGTGTTCGATACGGTCGTCGAGGACATGCCGAAGGCAGTGTTTCCGGATCGGCCGTGGGGCCCCGGCGACAATCCAAAGACCGCCGTGCGCCAGTATCTGCAGGGACACCCGGAGTTCGAGGTCGATCCCGGAATCGAGCACAAGCTGATGCTGAGCGTTGCGCCGGAGGGGTACTTGCGCCGCGTGCGCTGAGTGCCGCCGGCGGAGACCAAGCGTGTCGGTCAGGCGCAATATCGTCGCGCCCCATGGATATCTGAAGCGCATTCGCTGACGCCCCGCGTTGTAATGGCCGTCGCACGCAATATCGTCGCCAACACGTGTCCGTAAGACGGAACATCGTTGCCAACTATGCCGGCCAGATTTGGCCGGCCCTCATCGGGCTCGTCCTGGTCCCCGTCTACATCCGTTTCATGGGGATCGAGGCCTATGGTCTGATCGGTGTCTTTGCCCTGCTGCAGACCTGGCTGGCGCTGCTGGACCTTGGCATGACGCCCGCATTGAGCCGCGAGATGGCTCGTTTCAACGGCGGCGGCTCCGACATCCAATCGATTCGCGATCTGCTGCGCAGCGTCGAAGTCATCGGTTGTATCGCGGCCTCGTCGATCGCGCTTGCCGTATGGGCATCATCTGCGTGGCTCGCATCGCACTGGCTGCAGGTAGATGAGATCCCCGTGGATCTCGCCGCGCAGGCGTTCGCGATCATGGGTGGCGTGACGGGGCTGCGCTTCGTCGAGGACATCTATCGCGCTAGCCTGATCGGCTTGCAGCGACAGGTGATATTGAACGTGATCGTCTGCATCGGCGCGACGGTTCGAGCAGTCGGTGCGTTGCTGGTGCTGACGCGGATCGCTCCCACCATCACTGCTTTCTTCATCTGGCAAGGCGTGGTCTCCGTGGCGATGGTGCTGGCACTCTCGGCGGTCGTATACGGGCATCTGCCCCGCGCCGGGCGGGGCGGGCACTTCTCGCTCGCTTCGTTGCGCAACGTATGGATGTTCGCGATGGGGACGTTGACGCTGACCGTGCTCGGTTTCGTGCTCAGTCAGGCCGATAAATTCATCCTCACGCGGCTGCTGACCCTCAAGGAGTTCGCCTACTACTCGCTCGCATTCTCGGTAGCAGGCGCAGTACGGTTGCTGGTGCAGCCCGTGGATCAAAGCATCTACCCGCGCCTTACCGCGCTGCTGGCCAAGAACGATCACGAGCGACTGGCGGCCACCTACCATCGGGGGGTGCAACTCTCCGTCGTTCTGCTCGGCAGCGCGGCCATGTTCCTCGCGATTTTCGGCGAAGAGACTCTCGGCGTGTGGACTCGTGACCCTGAGCTGGCGCTGCGCACCTACCCGATCATGGCAGTGCTGGTGAGCGGGATGCTGCTGAACGGCTTGCTGAACGGTCCGTTTTATTTGCAGATGGCGGCGGGATGGACCGGCCTGCTGGTCAAGGTGAATGCGGTGCTCGTGTTGGTCTTCGTGCCTGTGATCTATCTGCTGGTCAAGTGGTTCGGCGCGCTCGGCGGCGCAGCCACGTGGGTGATTATCAACCTTGTCTATATGGTGGTGGTCGTGCCGTTGATGCATCGACGATTGTTGCAGGGTGAGATGAGCAATTGGCTCGTCCACGACCTGGCCATACCGCTCGCCGCTGCGCTCGCGATCCTGGGTGCGTTCAGAATGATCATGCCTGGCACGCTTGGCATGACCTCCCTTTTGATGTTCCTGGCAGGTGCAGGGCTCACCGCCCTCATAGGTTCTGCACTGGCGGCGAGCCAGGTGCGCCGCGAAATAGTGGTGCGGCTGACACGCGGCAGGACTGTCGCTTGGTCAGCGTGAGTTCCGTACTGGAAGAGGCGGCAGCACAGGACATGGCTTCCGAGTCGCACCCGCTCGTGACGATCGGCGTTCCGACGTATATGCGCCCGCAGCTGTTGGAGCGTGCACTTGCATGCGTTGCTCGGCAGAACTACTGCAACATCGAGCTCATAGTCGCGGACAACGCCACGCCGGGAACCGAGGTGAGCACGGTCGTGAACCAGTTCCGGTCACGGGTCGGCAACCTGGTCTTCATCAGACACCCGCGGAATATCGGCGCCCACGCGAACTTTCTTGCCCTGCTCGACGCTGCCAATGGCAAGTACTTCATGTGGCTCGCGGACGACGACGAGATTTCGGACAACTACATCGCGTCGCTGGTCGAAGTACTGGAAAAGAACCCGGACGCAGCGACCGCCACCGGGCATTGGATCACCGTTTTCGCGAACGGAGTGCGGTGGCCAAGGTCGACCAGCAATTTTCCGCAGAAGTCGACACTCGTGCGCGCACTCAGGTACATCTGGCGGACTGACGACGCGTTCTTCTACGCATTGCACCGTACTTCCGCGATCCGCCAGGCATCCTTCCCCGGTTACTGGTGGCCGAATCGGCTGACTGTCCTCAGTTGGGGATACGTGTTCCTGCTCGACATGGTCCTGCGCGGTCGTATCGTCCTGGCGAGCGACCGATCCGTCGAGTTCGTGAATTACAACGACGTACCCAAGCAGTACGACGCGGGAGGCAGCGGCCTGGCGGCGATCGCGCGGTATGTGGTTCGACAGGTGAACGTTCACTTTCTCTACCAAGTAAAGATCGCTCGACTCCTCGGTGCGCTGGCGGTCGTGCCCGCAGGTTGCGTCTCCATCGCGGCGATGTGTCGAGAATTCGGCTCTTACTTCTGCGACATCGCGCTCATCCGCATGCGTCGATGGACTGCGCGAAATCCCGAGTGACGCCTCTGCGCTACGAGAACGTACCCTGATGTGCGGCATTTCGGCGCTGCTTTCCTACGCCGGTGTGCGACCGCTGATTCCGAGCGTGCGCGCCATGACTGAACTGGTGCGCCATAGGGGGCCCGACGGAGAGGGTTACGCGGTGTGGGGGGAGAACGATCTCGCGTATTTTTTCGGAGGCGCAGACACTCCCGCCGCTGTCTATGACGTGCCGCGCGCGTCCCGCCCGCGACGGGAGTTGCCGCCCGACAACCAGCCGGTCTACGTCGCGTTCGGCCACCGGCGGCTCGCAATCCAGGATCGCGGTCCGCGCGGCCATCAGCCGATGGCGAGCGAGGACGGCGCAGCCGTCATCATTTTCAACGGCGAGATCTATAACGAGCGCGGTGTTCGTGAGGAGCTGGTGCGGCTTGGACGCAGGTTTGCCAGTGAGTCGGACACGGAGACCGTTCTGCACGCGTACCGCCAATGGGGCGTGCAATGCCTGCGACGACTGAACGGCATGTTCACCTTCGTCATCTTCGAGCCGCGTGCGCGGCGGGTGTTCATCGCGCGGGACCGGTTTGGCGTCAAGCCGTGCTATCTGTGGCGCTCACCCGCCGACTTCGTGGCGATCGCGTCAGAGATCAAACAGTTCACGGTTCTGGAGGGCTGGCGCCCGGTGCTCAACGCGCAGGCCGCCTACGCGTTTCTCAACCACGGAGTCACCGATCACAGTCGTAAGACGATGTTCGATGACGTTCTGCAGCTGCGCGGCGGCGAATACATCGATTGCACCCTGGCGGAGATGAAGAATCCCGCCGCGCAGATCAGGCGCTGGTACACCCTCAGTGATCAGTCGAGGCAACTGGGATTTGCAGCGGCCGCAGCAGAGTTCCGCAGCCTCTTTGCCGACGCGGTGTCATTGCGGCTGCGCGCCGATGTACCCGTGGGCGCGACTCTGTCCGGCGGCATCGATTCATCGTCGATCGTCTGCCAGAGCAAGGAACTGCGCGGGTGCAGCGACGCGGGTCGCGCGCTGAGCACTTTCTCCGCGTGCTTCCACGATCCGCGGCATGACGAACGTCAACACGTGGATCGTGTCGTCCGGCACGCGGGCGCGGATGCCCACTATGTCTATCCCCGACTCGATGATTTCCTCGAGCAGATGCCGAAAATGCTCTGGCATCACGACGAACCGTTCGACGGCGCGAGCTTCTTTGCCGAGTGGTGTGTGTATGCGCTGGTGGCCAAGACGCCGGTGAAAGTCACGCTCGACGGACACGGCGCGGACGAGCTGCTGAGCGGCTATCACAGTTTCTTCGGTCACTACTTCGCGGACCTTTTCTGGCGTGGCAGGTGGCTGCTGCTGCGGCGTGAGCTGCTGGCGACCCACGCTCGTCATGGCCATGGCGTGCGCTTCCTGTTGTCTCATGTTGCCAGACTGGGTGCGATCGGGCATGTCGCGCAGGCTATCGACAGCGCGCTCGGCCGAGGCAGCGCGGACGCGTCCTGGATGGAAATCGGCGGCCTCGGTGTGGACGAATATGACCTGCGGCGCGAGCTTGGCGGCAGGCAGCTAGCGATCAAGGACTTCTCGATCTCGCAAATGCTCGCGACCAGTCTGCCGTATCAGCTGCGTGCCTCTGACCGCAGCTCGATGGCGCACGGCATCGAAAGCCGATCCCCGTTCCTTGACTACCGGCTGGTCGAGTTCGCGCTCGGCTGTCCCGACGAATACAAGATCGCGCATGGCACTACCAAACGGCTACTGCGGGCAGCAATGCAGGATATCGTTCCGCCCGACACGCTGCGGCGGCAGGACAAGATGGGCTTCATGGCGCCTGAACAGTTCTGGATCTGCCACGAACAGCCGGAGCGGTTCAAATCGCTCGCGGCATCGGCTGTTGCGCGCGCGTGCGGTATCGTCAATCAGCGGGCCCTCGACCGTGCCGTGCGCATCATCGAAGGACGCGAGCCGTTCGATCTGTTCGTCATGCGCCTGATTCTGTTCTCCCGGTGGCTCGACGTGTACAGCGTCGCGGTGCATTGATGGTCGCGCAACGGACTCGGCTATGAACGGAACCATCGCGATCCCAGGAATTCCCTGCGGAAATTTCGCGTCCGTGCTGCGGATGATCCAGAAGTGCGGCGGCGATGCGCGCATCGTCAGCAGCCCGGACGGCCTGGCGCGTTACCAGAAGGTGATCATCGCCGGGGTAGGAGCGTTTGATTACGGAATGGCGAGCCTGCGCCACGGAGGTTGGACCGATGTGCTCGGCGATCTCGCCCTGCAGCGCAAGGTGCCGGTCCTCGGCATCTGCCTGGGAATGCAGCTCATGTGCTCCGCGAGCGAGGAGGGCGGGTTGCCGGGCCTCGGCTGGGTCGACGCCGAAGTGCGGCGGCTCAGTCCCGAGCCCGGCTCCGGATTGAAGGTGCCGCACATGGGCTGGAACACGGTGCGGGTGCTGAGGCCCAACCCGCTTCTCGATGCCGACGACGGCGAGCAGCGCTTCTATTTCGTGCACTCCTACTACGTCGCCTGCCGCCGCGACGGTGATGTGCTCGCCACAGCTCAGCACGGCAAGGACTTCGCCGCGGCGTTCAACCGCGACAACATCTATGGCGTGCAATTCCATCCCGAGAAGAGCCACCGCTTCGGCATGGCGCTCCTCAGGAACTTCGTGAACCTGTAGATGCTGAAGCATCGCGTCATTCCGTGCCTGCTGCTGCGTAACGGCGGCCTGGTGAAGACCTGCAAGTTCGGCAATCCCAAGTACGTCGGCGATCCGATCAATGCGATTCGCATCTTTAACGAGAAGGAAGTCGACGAGCTCATGGTCGTGGACATTCTCGCCAGCAAGGAAGGCCGCGAGCCGAACTACGCGCTGATCGAGCAGTTCGCGGGCGAGTGCTTCATGCCGCTTTGCTATGGCGGCGGCATACGCAGCGTCGAGCAGGCACAACAGCTGTTCGCGCTCGGCGTCGAGAAGGTCTGCCTGCAGACGGCGGCGCTCGAGGAACTCGCGCTCGTGACGCAGATCGCCGAGCGCTTCGGCAGCCAAGCCGTGCTCGTCTGCGCGGACATCAAGAAGGACTGGCTCGGCCGCCGGCAGCTGTACGCTGCAGCGCGCGGCAAGACGGTGTCACGGCCGTGGCGCACTTTCCTGGAAGAGTGCGTAGCCGCCGGCGCCGGCGAGCTGGTCGTCAACAGCGTCGATCGCGACGGCACGATGGCAGGAATGGACATCGAGCTGATTCGCGAGGCCGCAGCGGCGCTGCCGGTGCCGCTGATTGCATTGGGAGGATGCGGCAGTCTCGCCGACATCAAGGCTGCGGTCGCCGCTGGCGCGAGCGCGGTCGCCGCGGGTGCTTTCTTCGTCTTCCACGGCCCGCATCGCGCCGTATTGATCACGTATCCGCGTTATCAGGAGCTCGAGACATTGTTGAGCGCGACATGAACAAGGCTGGCTACCGCATCTGTGCGCGTTGCGTGATGGACACGAGCGTTGCCGACATCACGTTCGACGCGAGCGGCGTGTGCAACTACTGCAGCGAGTTTCTCGCGCAGTCGGCGGTCGTGCTCAACCAGACCGAGCAGCGGCGTGCCGAGCGTCTGCAGAGCTTCGTCGATGAGGTCAAAGCAAGCGGCCGCGGCAAGCGCTACGACTGCGTGATCGGCGTGTCCGGCGGCGTCGACAGCTCCTGGGCGCTGGTACAGGCGGTGCAGCTCGGCTTGCGGCCGCTCGCGGCACACATGGATAACGGCTGGAACTCGGAGCTGGCGCAGAACAACATCGCGAACCTGGTCCGGACGCTCGGCGTCGACCTGCACACGCACGTGATCGACTGGGAGGAGTACCGCGGGCTGATGCAGGCGTTCTTCGACGCCGACGTAATCGACGTCGAGCTGCTGTACGACAACGCGATGTTCGCAGTGAACTATCAGCAGGCGGCGCGCTTCGGCGTCAAGCACATCCTCGCCGGCACGAACCAGGCGACCGAGGGCATGCGCATGCCGACCGCCTGGAACTGGCTCAAGTTCGACAAGCGCAATATCGAGTCGCTCGCCGCGCGCAACGACGGGCTGCGGTTGCGGACGTTTCCGGCGATCGGCACCATCGAGTTTTTCTGGAACGAGTTCGTGCGCCGCATCCGCTGGATCCCCTTCCTCGACTACTTCGACTACAACAAGGCGCGCGCACTCGAGGTCCTGCAGAGCCAGTACGGGTACAAGCCCTACCTCTACAAGCACTACGAATCGGTGTTCACACGCTTCTACCAGGGCTACATCCTGCCGCAGAAATTCGGCGTCGATAAACGCCGCGTGCACCTCGGCACGCTGGTCGCTGCAGGGCAGATGACGCGCGACAGCGCGCTGCAGGCGTTGGCGAACATCCCGTATCCATCGGCGGCCGCACTCGAAGAGGACCGGCAGTACTTCCTGAAGAAGATGGGATGGAGCGCCGCCCAGCTCGACCAGTATGTTGCGCGCCCCGAGCGCTCCCACGCCGCGTACGGCTCGGAACGCCCGTTGTGGAACTGGGTGTTCGCCACCGGCGAAGGTCGACCGCTCTACAGAATGCTCAAGAACATGTATCGGCGCATCTACGGTAGGAGACAATGGCAGAACTGAACTTTGCGTTGATCGGCTGCGGCCGGATCGCGAAACGACACGCGGAGCTGCTCGGCCACCGGCAGATCGCGAACGCACGCCTGGTCGCGGTGTGCGACACCCGGCAGGAGCGCGCCGCGGCGATCGGGCGGCAGTTCGCGGTGCCGCACTACGCGGACATGCACGAGATGATGCGCAAGGAGCGCGTCGACGTCGCAGTCGTCCTGACCGAGAGCGGCCTGCATGCCGATCACGTCGTCTCGCTGGCGCCGTTCGGCGCCCACATCGTCGTCGAGAAGCCGATGGCGCTCACGCTGCGCGACGCGGATCGCATGATTGCCGCGTGCGACCACGCCAACGTCAAGCTGTTCGTCGTCAAGCAGAACCGCTTCAACGTTCCGGTCGTGAAGCTGCGCGAGGCGCTCGAAGCCGGACGCTTCGGCAAGCTGGTGCTCGGGACCGTGCGCGTGCGCTGGTGCCGGCCGCAGAGCTACTACGATCAGGACGATTGGCGCGGCACCTGGGCGATGGACGGCGGCGTGCTCAGCAACCAGGCGAGCCACCACATCGACATGCTCGAGTGGATGATGGGCGAAGTCGACACCGTCCACGCCATGAGCACGACCGCGCTGGTCGACATCGAAGCGGAAGACACTGCGGTCGTGACGCTGCGTTTCCAGAACGGCGCGCTCGGGGTCATCGAGGCGACGACCGCGACGCGGCCGAAGGACCTGGAAGGCTCGATCTCGGTGCTCGGCGAGCGCGGCTCGGTCGAGATCGCCGGCTTCGCCGTGAACGAGATGCGCGTGTGGAACTTCACGCAGCCGCAGCCCGGCGATGAGGACGTCATGCAGAAGTACTCGGTGAACCCGCCGAACGTGTACGGCTTCGGTCACCAGGCCTATTACGAGCACGTCGTGGACTGCATCCTGAACAATCGCCGGCACCTGGTGGATGGCCTGGAAGGGCGCAAGAGCCTCGAGCTCATCTCCGCGATCTACGAATCGATCGAGACCGGACGCGAAGTGCAGCTGCGATTCAACCCGAAGCGCTGCAAGCTGGGGGTGCGCTCGTGAGAATTCCTCTCTGCGATCTGCAGGCGCAATACCTGACGATCAAGCCGCAGGTCGATGCCGCAATCGCGCAAGTGATCGGCGAGACCTCGTTCATCGGCGGCCGCTTCGTGCGCGAGTTCGAGCGTGCCTTCGCCGCCGACTACGGCGTCAAGCATTGCATTCCGGTCGCCAACGGCACCGACGCGATCTACATCGTGCTGAAGATGCTCGGCATCGGCGCGGGCGACGAAGTCATCACGACCGCGCACACCTGGATTGCCACGGGCGAGACCGTGTCGCAGACGGGAGCGCGACCCGTTTTCGTCGACGTGGACGACTATTTCACGATCGACGTGGAGCAGATCGAGGCTGCGATCACGCCGCGCACCAAGGCCATCATCCCGGTCCACCTGTTCGGGCAGCCCGCGGACATGACGCGCGTGATGAACATCGCTGCGAAGCACGGGCTGCAGGTGATCGAGGACTGCGCGCAGGCTCACTACGCCACGTGGCAGGGCCGGCGCGTCGGGACCTTTGGACGGGCCGCGACGTTCAGTTTCTATCCCGGCAAGAACCTCGGCGCGTACGGCGACGCCGGCGCGATCCTGACGAACGACGACGAGCTGGCACTGAAGATGCGCATGTTCGCCAACCACGGCGCGTTGCAGAAGCATCATCACGTGATGGAAGGCATCAACTCGCGCCTCGACTCGATGCAGGCCGCGATCCTGAGCGTGAAGCTGCCGCACATCCACGACTGGACACGCGCGCGGCAGCAGGTGGCAGCGTGGTACGACGCTGCGTTGAGCGATGTGCCGGGCGTCGAGAGACCGCGGGTGCGCGACGCTGCGCAGCACGTCTATCACCTGTACGTGATCAAGGTCGATCGACGCGAGGAACTCATGGCGGCGCTCTC
>Ga0075418_10003082_pt1 | contig 19042 bp, 20 predicted proteins | sample SoiMetdeltSBSDD2_FD_81776 | JGI IMG/M metagenome (GOLD analysis project Ga0075418, IMG submission 81776) | Bulk soil microbial communities from a Populus tree surrounding site in Tennessee, USA - Soil MetaG P. deltoides SBSDD2 | ecosystem: Environmental > Terrestrial > Soil > Tree plantation... | reverse complement strand
GCCCACGAGGTCAGTGCAGTTGCGTTTCGGAGGCTTCACGGTCGCTGATGTGATGTGCCTTGGTTACGCCGATTTTAGCTTCCGAGTGTCCGTGGGTGCCGCGCTAATCGATCCACGCCTGTTGTGTGATCCGCGTGATGCGCGTCTGTCCTATTGATCCACATGATCTGCGCGATCCGCGTCTGTCCTATTGATCCACATGATCTACGCGATCCGCGTCTGTCCTATTGATCCACATGATCTGCGCGATCCGCGTCTGTCCTTTTGATCCACATGATCCGCGCGATCCGCGTCTTGTCCTTTTGATCCACTGATCCGCGCGATCCGCGTCTTGTCCTTTTGATCCACTGATCCGCGCGATCCGCGTCTTGTCCTTTTGATCACTGATCTGCGCGATCCGCGTCTTGTCCCTTTGATCCACATGATCCGCGCGATCCGCGTCTTGTCGTGATCCGCGTAATCCGCGTCTTCTTCTAACAATCCGCGTTTAAAAATCGTACCCGATCCACACGCTGAATCGCGCCCGCCGGAACCACGTGCTTCCAGCGTTCGGGCCCTGGAGCCCGTCGAGCAGCGCTGGATAAGCGAATTGGATATCTTCCCAATCCCGGTTCATCAGGGTCCGCCACGACCAGTCGAAGTGAATCGGGAAGCCGAGGGCGAACGTTTCCAGGCCGATCCCGTACGAGGCCCGGCTGTCGACCAGCTTGAATCCTGACGCGGTGCGCGCAGGGCCGTAGACCGGGGTGTAACCGCTTGGCGACGATGGATCGAAGACGTATCCCAACAGCGGTTCCACCGTTATCGAGTTGTTGTCCCAAACCTTGTAGGGAAGCCCCTCGTAGGCCGCCGACCCGAAGTTGGCGAAGAACACGCCGCGGAGTCCACCGACGACGCCAATGGGCGTGAGGGCGGCTTCGATGATCGGGAAGCGCAGTTCGGCGTTCGTGAAGAACCCCTTGTTGCCCAGGAAGGACAGGTAGTCGTAGCCGCGCATCTCCGAGTTGCCGCCGAAATAGAGGTACCCGGGATACTCGCCCCAGCTCTTATAGCCGCGCGCGCGCAGGGCGAGGACGCCGTTCGTCGCGAGCCGCAGGTAGTAGCGCGCGTCGACGTCCACAGTCCTTCTCGAAAGCAGGTCGCCCCAGCTTGGCGCGTACTCGTAGCCGAGATACATGGTGTGGCCGGCGAGCGGGCCGTACTCGCGGAAGATCGTCGTTTCGCGGACCAGGCTCATACGCAGCGGCGCGAACTGCCCGTTCGAGAAGAGCAAGCGGCCGTAGGTGTCCTGCTGGTAGTCGTTCGCGACGTCCTGCAACGCCTGCTCGTTGTATTCCTGCTTGAACTGCAGGAATCCGCCGGACATTTCGAGGCGCGTGTAGCGGTTCAACGGATAGATCGCCGTCAACGTGCCGCCGCGCGCCGACTGCGTAGCCAGCGCCGTGTCCCGATCGATGTAGCCGTACTCAATCCCGTAGAGTGCGTAGGGGTCGTAGCCGTAGAAGAACTCGGTCTGCGAATACGCCTGCACGGCGTATTGCATGCGGCGCGACAAGTTGATGTACGAGAACGACATCGTGCGGTACTGGGAGACCGACGCGATGAACAGGTTGAACTGTTTGTCGCCCAGAACGTCGGTGAACGTCACCTGAGTGCCGCCGAAGAGATCGCCACCGCTCGTGACGCCAACCGCGACGGGCGGACGGCCCTCGAGGAACAGCTTCTCGAACGCGCCCTTCTTGCGCTTGTTCGCATCGACGATCGTGTGGGTCATCGGCGGCTGGAAGCCGATTGGCGGCCCGGCCGATGCGTCGCCGAAGTCCTCGGAGGCGACCGTGTGCAGCGGTTCCTCGCGCGTCAGCACATGGATGCCATATTCGCCCTTGTAGTACGTGACGAAGCCGATCTTCGCTGGCTTGGTGTCGCGGAGCACGATCGGCGAGGTGTTCGCGGTCAGCGTATCGGTGAACTGCTTCAGCTCTTTCGTCTTCAGGTTCAGCGTCCAGATGTTGAAGATGTTCCCGTTGCGCGCCACTTCCGCTTCGATCGGCTGATTGGGGTTGATTGCCGTCGACGGAAACACCAGCGTGTCATCGTCGACGAACTGGGCGCCGCCGTCGTCGTGCGTGCCGAAGGTGATCTGGGTTTTCTTTCCGGAGGCGACGTCGAGCATGAACAGCTTGTCGTTGCCGCTGACGCGAGCGAGATACACGATCGACTTGCCGTCGGGCGACCACGTTGGAGCGAAGTCGCCGAAGGCATCGTTGGTAACGTTGCGAACCTCGGCGCTGTCGAGATTGACGATGAAGATGTCGCCGGTGGCGCCGGACAACCCTGAGAACGCGACTTCCTTGCCGTCCGGGCTGATGTCGGGTGACTCGGGCATGTCGACCGTCTTCAGCTCGATCCGTCGATCGACCTTGCCACTGACCACGTTCTGCATGATCAGCGTCTTCATCTTTTCCGTGCGCGCGAAATAGGCGACACGGTCGCCGGCCGGGGCCCAGGAAATCCAGGGGACGGCGTTGTTGCGGAAACCGCCTGGCGTCGCGATGTATTCGTACCCGCGGTCCTTGTTGAACCCTCCGGTGAGGTTCTGGATCACCTTGCTGTCCTTGGTCGACAGCAGGATGATGTCGAGCTCCTGATCCTTGCGATTGCCGGCCGCCACGGCCAGCAAGTCACCGGACGGCGAGGGCTCGATCGAGACGACGCTCACGTACGGCGTCTTCTGCCGCTTGGGCGCGAGGTCGCGGCCATAGTCGGCCGGCCGCTCCTTGTCGCGGAACGGCTTGAAGCGATCCTTCAGGTACTTCTCGAACTGCTCGTCGAACTCTTCCGCGCGGAGACGGAATGCTTCTTCGTAGGCGCTTTCACCGCCGCCGATCACGTTCTTGCGCAGCGCGAAGAGGAACTGCCGGATCCCTTCCTTGCCCCACCTGGACTCGATGAACTCGAATGCCGCGTGGCCAAGGTTATAGGGCAACCGGCCGTCCACGAAGGCCACGCCCTGGAAGTCGCTCATCGGCGGGATCGTGTCGGCGATGGCGGCATCACGCACCGTCATCAGGTCGAACGCGTTCCAGTGGCTGGTCATGTATTCGGACAGCCCTTCGTCGACCCAGAGCGGGAGACCGCGACGCAGCAGCGATCGCGGAATGATGTCGAACTCGAAGATGTGGGTCAGCTCGTGCGTGATCAGCCGATACAGCGCATCGTCCGGCTCGTCGATCGGAAGCACCATGCGATCGCGATACGGTTCGGCGAACGCGAGGACGCCTTCCGGCAGCTCGGACGGTTCGACGTTCTGCTGCTGGAACTCGCTCTGCGTCTTGTAAATCATCAGCGGGACCTTGAACGCGAGGTCGTGCTTCAGGTCCGAGCTGACCTGCTGATACGCGCTCTCGGCGTAGCTGACGACGCGTTCGAGGTGCTTCTCGATTTCGGGGTAGTAGTAGACCTCGAAATGATCAGTGGTGTAGATGTGCCACTTGAAGTTGTTGTAGCGAATCTTGTTCTTGCCGTAATACGGAATGTATCCGGTCTGCAGCGACGACGTTTGCAGCGAAGCCTCGTGCGTCACCTGCGCGGCCGCATGAGGGGCCGTTCCCGCGATAAACGCCAGGGTCAGTAAAACTGTGGCCGCCATCGTGGCGACGCGTGTCGTGCGCGTGCACGGTGTAGTGCACATGGGTTCACCTCGGAAAAGGCAGCGGAAGGCCGGCTCGCGCCGATGTTACTGTAGCTAGGACGGTTGCCGCAACGGTGAGGTCCCCGTTGATGATGACGGTCGGGGGATGGCCCGATCGTGCGGTGGTCTCGCGCGCCCCCGAGCAAGCCCGGTGCCCGCGACAACTCGCGTGTTTGTGGGGCAATTCGGTGAGGTCCGCCGGATGTGTCCTCCAGTGCGAACGGCTGGCGTCCGTCATTGAGTACAATTGCGGAATAAACAGGCGCCCCGGAGGGTTCTGTTCACGGGGCGTAACGGTGTCTCGACTTCATGGTCTTTGGCCGACGTCCCAGCCCGACGGGAACCGGCTCTTCCGGAGCCGGCGGCGCGGACTACGACAGTGCGTTCGCTGATGAAGCCTTGTCCTACATCGACGGGCTTTACGGCACGGCGCTGCGGCTGACGCGAAAGCCCCAGGATGCGGAGGACCTCGTCCAGGATACCTACCTGAAGGCGTTTCGCGCGTCGAAGCAATTCGAGCGCGGCACGAACCTCAAGGCCTGGCTGTTCACGATCCTCCACAACACGTTCCGCAACATGCGGAGGCACGACGGCCGTAACCCGGTAGACGTCAACAGCGAAACCGTGGAACTGGCGGCGGATGTGGCCGGCGATGACCGTACGCCCGAGCAGCTGCTGTCGCGAGCGTCACTCGATGTCGACCTGCAGGCGGCGCTCGACGCGCTGCCCGACGCCTTCCGGCAGGCTGTCTGGCTTCGGGACGTCGAGGAGTTCGCGTACGCGGAGATCGCAAGGATTCTGGAAGTACCGATCGGCACCGTGATGTCGCGAATTTCACGAGGACGGAAGATGCTGCACGACAGGCTTTCACAGAAGCGGACGAGTGCGGCGGCAAAGGCCGGATAGCGATGGCTGACTGCAGCAACTTCGAACCATTGTTCACGCCATATGTCGATGGCGAAGCGAGCGATGCCGATCGCTCGGCCGTCGACGCGCACGTGCAGGCGTGTTCACCTTGCCGCGATCGCCTCATCGCGGAGCGCTACGCCAGGGAAGCCCTTGCGACGTGCCGCGAACGCCTACGATGCCACGCGTCCTCAGAGCTCAAGAAGCGATGTCAAGCGACGCGCCCGGCGAGCGTGCCGCCGCCTCAACCTGCGGCGGCGCGGTCGATGCTGCGGCGCGCCGCGTGGGTGCCGTTGTCGCTGGCCGCGACGCTGCTGCTCGCCGTCGGCGGAGTGTTTCTCTATGGCCTGAAAGGCGGCACAGAGGCGCTGGCCGCGCAACTCGTTGCCGATCACGTCAAGTGCTTCGAGTTTTCGCCTGAGCCGACGATCCTGCCAGACCCGCGCGCGATGGCTCGCGACTGGGCCGCGTTGCGTGGCTGGGACCTGAAAGTTCCGGAGAGCGCCACGGCGGAAGATCTTCAGTTCACGGGGTTGCGCCGGTGCATTTCGACTGAAGGCCTCACGGCGCACCTCATGTACAAGTGGAAGGGCCAGCCGCTGTCGGTGTTCGTGCTCAACAGCGATCGGAAGCACATCGGGCCTGTGCCGCACCTGGTCGAGCGCTTCGGGCAGAAGGCGGTCATGTGGTCCAAGGGCGGCCGGACATACGCAGTGGTCGCGCGCGGACGACCGACGGATGTCGAACACGTCGCGAAGTACGTGCAAACCACTGCAGAATAGCTACGAGCCAAACTGCGAGAAGAAGGTGACGAGGACGATCGATGAATAACCGATGGATCATTGCCGGAGTGGCTGCGATTGGCCTGGGCGTCTTGACCGTGTCGAGCATGATGGGCCGATCAACCCCCGTCAAGATCGACCCCGCGAAAACCTCCGAGCGCGGCACGCCGTCGTGCAAGGCGGAGAGCCAGGCCAATCTCGGTTTCAAGATCAAGGACATGAACGGCGCCACCGTCAACCTCGCCGACTACAAAGGCAAGGTGCTGCTGGTCAATTTCTGGGCGACGTGGTGCGGTCCCTGCAAGACCGAGCTGCCAGGGCTCATCGCGCTCTACGATGAGTATAAAGACAAAGGCTTCGTGATCCTTGGCATCTCCGCTGACGACGACGCCGAAACGCTGCGGGCGTTTTCGAAGGAGTGGAAGATCAACTATCCAGTGTTCGTTGGTCGCGACGAACAGGAACTGCTCGACGCGTACGGCCCCATCTTCGGCTATCCCATTTCCGTGATCGTCGGTCGCGACGGTTCGGTGTGTGCCCGGCACATCGGTCCGGCGACGAAGGAGGAGTTCGAACAGGAGATCAAAGCGCTCCTGTAGTATGATCGACCAACGATGTTGAAGGGATTCACGCACGCGCGCTTGGCCTGCGGATGCCGGATCAGCTTCCGCGACGGCGTCGAAGGCAGCCCGGTCACGGTCGTGATCGATGCGAAGGGCGCAACCTGCGCTCTGAGCCTGCACGTGCGCGACCTGCCGCTCTTCGACTATCGCGAGGCGCTCCGTCCATCCACGCGCCTGGTTCCACCAAACGAAGAAGAGTACGAAGAGTCCTGAGTCGCTCGCGCGTACTGACTCAGTTGCGTCGTTTGGGTTTTTCCGTCTCGCCCCGTCCGGCTTCCTTCAACGCCCGTCGCACAATGAATTCGATCTGGCCGTTCAGGCTGCGCAGTTCATCATCCGCCCAGCGCTGAACGGCCTCGAGTACCTCCCGGTCGATCCGGAGCAGAAAGGGCTTCCGCTCAGCCACGGCGGTTACTGATAAATGGTGCCCGTGTTGATGACCGGCTGCGTGGACCGTTCACCGCACAACACCACCAGCAGATTGCTGACCATTGCGGCCTTGCGTTCGTTGTCCAGTTCGAGGATCTCGCGCTGCGAGAGCATCGCGAGCGCCATTTGCACCATGCCCACCGCGCCTTCGACGATCCGCTGACGCGCGGCGATGATGGCACCGGCTTGCTGGCGCTGCAACATGGCCTGCGCGATCTCCGGCGCGTACGCCAGGTGGCTGATGCGCGCCTCGAGCACCTCGACGCCGGCCTTGGCCAGGCGGTCCTGAATCTCCTTCTTCAGATGCTCGGCAACTTCCGCGGTGTTGCCACGCAGCGACATCTGATCCTCTTCATGCGCGTCGTACTTGTAGCTCGTCGCAAGATTACGGACCGCGGCTTCGGTCTGGACCTTCACGAAGTTCTGATAGTCGTCCACTTCGAACACCGCTTCCGCAGTGTCGACGACGCGCCACACCACGACCGCGGCAATTTCGATGGGGTTGCCTTCGTGATCGTTGACCTTGAGGCGCGCGCTCTCGAAGTTGCGCACGCGGAGCGAGATCCGCTTCTTGGTATAGAACGGATTCGCCCAACGGAGCCCGGCCGTCTTCACCGTGCCGACGTAGTCGCCGAAGAACTGCATGACGCGTCCTTCGTTGGGATTGACGACGAACACGCCGATCATCAGGAAGCACCAGAGGACGCACAGCAGGGCTTGGCTGACGATGGCGCCGGCGCTCTCGCCGAACAGCTGGGCGATGAGGGCGTACACGGTTAACCCCAGGGCAATCGACAGCAACAGCAGAACGGGCAGACCGGGCAGGGTGGCGGCCTCACGTTCGCGAATCATGGACGGACCTCCTCAGTAAGACGATGTCAAAGTGATATCACTTTGAAAGCATACTCGTCAATATGGGATACGAGGGGAGGGGAGGCAAGGTTCGCGGGACCCCCCGCCTAGAACCGGATCGTCAGATTGGCCACCAACGGCAGGTGATCCGAGGCAATCAGGGCCCGACGAGTTCGGGGGAGTTCCACGCTGCGCACCTCCACCTGACCTTCGTAATAGATGTGGTCGAGATGCAAGACGGGGAAGATGCCCGGATACGTGCGGCGGCGCCGAAGATGGGGCTGGAGGTCGATGCTCTGAAACAGCGAGCTCAGTGTCTGCGTGGCCAGTCCGCGCATCCACTCGTTGAAATCTCCGAGAATGATCTTCGGACCGGTGACGCGATGGTCGTGGACGAACGAGGCCAGCCGCGGTGCCTGATAGCGGCGTTCGAGGACGGCCGTCCCGAGATGGACGTTGTACACGTGGAGCACGCGCCCACTTCCCAGCTCGAGATCGGCGCGCTGGCACCCGCGTGGTTCGCAGGTTCTCCACGACAAGTCGTACTGCGCGTGATTCAGAATCGGGAAGCGGCTGAGCACGACGTTGCCGAACAGGTGACGACGAAGGTGGCGTACGGGCGCCATGATCCAACCCATGCCGAGCGCCGCGCCGATCGCCTCCGCCTGACCTGCACCCTCTGGCCCCGCGCCGACCACTTCCTGCAGGGCGATCACGTCCGCGTCGATCTCGCGGAGGACGTCGGCAATCCGCCCCGGCATCACTCGCCGATCCATGCCGCGCCCCCGATGAATGTTATACGTCGCGATCCGCAAGTCGACGCGACTCCCGCTCCCTCGCGTGTCCGTCATTGCTGCCGCTCCAGGATCCAGACGAACGGGCCGACGATCTTTTCGAGCAGCGGCCGGCGCCGCCAGGTGTCGAGCGAGATCTCGTCGCTGTCGATCATGTCGCGTTGATAGTCGACGAGCAGTCTCGCGGCGACATCGCGATCGAGCATGGCGAGATTGACTTCGTCGTTGTGCTCGAACGACCGGTTGTCCAGATTGGTCGTCCCGAGCACCGCCCACGTGCCATCGACGATCAGAGCTTTCGTGTGCATCATCGTGTCGCGATACTCAAAGATCTTGACGCCCGCCTCGAGCAGCGTGCCCCACATGCGGCGGCTGGCCAAGCGGACCCATCGCTGATCGGTATGAGGACCGGGCACGATGATCGTGACGATCACGCCCCGCCTCGCGATCTCGACGAGCGCACGGCGCAGCGCGCGATCCGGCAGAAAGTACGGGGTGCTGATGCGGACGTGATGATCGGCGGCTTCCATCAGCAGCTGGAAGGTTACGCGAGACGCCGTCGCGCGATCCGACGGCGAGCTTTTCACGACGAACGCGGTCGTGTGCCCGCGCGAGGTGAGATCCGGAAAGTACGCGGGCCCCGTCAGGATCTCGCCACAGCACTCCAGCCAGTTCTCCGCGGCGACACCCTGTAGCGCCGCGACAACCGGCCCTTCGATGCGCGCCATGGTGTCGCGCCACGGCCGCTGGTAGTTTCCAGGGAATCCCCACCAGTCCGCGATCCCCGCGCCGCCCACGAACGCGACGCGGCCATCGACGATGAGCAGTTCACGGTGGGTGCGGTTGTTGAGGCGTGCGAGCGAGTACCAGCGCAGGCGCTGATATGACGCGATACGGCAGCCCGCTTTGCGCAGCCGTTGCACCGGCCGGCCCCACAGACTGAAACTGCCGATTCCGTCAACGACGATCGTGACGTTCACACCGTGTCGGGCCCGATCGGATAACGCGCTGATGAACTGATCGGCGATCTTTCCAGGCTGAAAGATGTACAGCTCCATGTTGACCGATTCAGTCGCCGCGCGGATGGCCTCGAGCATCGCCGGGTAGAACTCGGGCCCGTTAGTGAAAATCTGAACGTCATTGCCGTGATGCAGCGCCGCCTGGCAGGTTGACTGAATCGTGTAGAGAAAGTTGGCGTCGTGGATCGACGTCCTGCGGCTCAGGTGGTAGTTGATGCCAGGCGTGAACAGGAAAACGGCAATGAGCCAGACCAGGAAAACTGCGCCGGCAACGGACAACCAGAACATCAGCGGCAAGAGGCGTGCCGGGAATGGTCGATTCCGCGCATTGCGAATATCATAGTCGCGTGAGACGTGAGATGCGTCTTCCGTGCCGCCTCGGTCGCACGTGCAACGCACTGACGGTCTTGGCGATCCTCGCGATGATCGCGGGAGCCTGCTCGTCTCCGCGAGACGCGATCGTCGTCGACGAAGGCATGATTACCGTTGAGAACCAAACGGATCAGGAGTGGCGCAACGTGCGCATTACCCTCAATCATCATTTCAGTGGCGGAGCGCCCGTGCTGGCCCCTGGCGGCCGCTTGAACGCGCCGTTGAGCCAGTTCCAGACCGGGTTCGGTCAGAGGTTCGATCGCGGCCGTCAGAGCGTCTTCAAAATAGAGGTCAGCGCGCGTGCCGCGGATGGGAAAGCCGTGACGCTCACGTGGGGAGCCGATCCACCAAAATAGGCCGCGGATTACACGGATAACGAGATAGGTCGCGGATTAAACGGATAACAAGACAGGTCGCGGATTACGCGGATAACAAAATAGGCCGCGGATTACACGGACAAGATAAGCCGCAGATTACACGAAAGCGCAGCCAGCGTGCTCGCGACTCGGGGTACGACCATGACTTTGAAATCTGAATTCGAAACGCCTTGCCCGTGCTGTCAGGCGACGCTCGTGGTGGACACGAATCTCCGCCGCGTGGTCCGGCACGTCGAGCCGGTGCGCGGCGATCGGCCGGAGCTGTCCGAGGCTGAACGCATTCTCGCCGCGGAAGCGGCGCGGCGCGAAGCGCTCTTCCAGCAGTCGGTGAACGACGAGCGCAATCGCGGCGATGCCTTGTCCAAGCGGTTCGAAGAAGCGCTGCGCCAGGCCAATCAGGAGCCGATCACGAAGCCCACGCGCGACTTTGACCTTGATTAATGCAAGGCAGACGGCAGACGGCAGAGGGCAACGTTACAGGAACTCGTCCGGCACGTCTGACCAGCGCTCCCGCCCGCGATAGTAGAGCGGCTTCTTGTTGCCGGTGCGACGCATGTGCTCCACGTATCGCCGCCGCAAGCGATCGATGTAGCGATCCGAGCTGGCCAGCGAACGATGAGGATAGGCGAGGAGCATCCGCTCGACTTTCCACACGTTGGTCTCAGACAGCCGCCAGTCGTACGTGCCGAGACAACGCAGATCCACGACTGCGTAGCCTGTGACTCTCCCGGTGAAGTCCACGTACGGATCGATGTAGCTTCTCGCCAGCGCCCGCGGCGAGAAAAACACCGGCCGCCGGCCGTGCAGCCCTGGGTCGCGAGATCGCGCCACCGATCCCCATCGTCCTCGCTCTTTGTAGACGAAGATCACGTGGTCCAATTCGTCGATCGACTCGAAGCTCAGAACGAGTGGCCGGTAGCCATGCTGCTCGAGGATCACGGCGCTCGACAGCGCCGCCTCGAGGCAATGCGCCGTCCCGTGACGGACGACGCCGCGGAAGCTTCGCAGCGTGGCGCGGCCGGGCGGCGGCTCGGTGTTGTAGGGCAGCGCGTTGAGATATCGCTGCACCGCGGACGGCGTCGACAGGCGCTGAATCAGTCGACGCTCGACTGCGGTGAACGCCGAGCGCGGCGGCGCGTCACCGCCCGGCAACGTGGCTCCGGACGCCGCGGGCCTTCTTCAATTCGGCGACGAGATCAGCGGACGACCAGTCCGTGCCATGAAGTATGGTGACGAGTCGGCCGTCTGCGTCGATGATCGCGGTCCTCAGGTTGTGCACGATCTCTGGGGCGTTGCTGGCATCGGTCAGCAGGGTCATGCCGACCTGTGAGCCGAAGCGCGCGACGTCCTCACGTGGTCCCGTCACAAACGTCCAGACTGATCGATCCGCGCCAAGTCTCTGGGCATGCGCGGTGAGCACCCCCGGCGTATCGAACGCAGGGTCGAAGCTCACCGACAGCAACTGGACGCCGCCGCGCAGGGCCTCGTCGCTGACAATCATCTTCTGCGCGTCAGCGAACCGCCGATCGATCGCCGGGCAGAAGTCGGGTAAAGGGCATCGTGTATAGATGAACGTCACTGCCAGTATGCGCCCCTTCCAGTCTTCGAGCGAGCGGGCCTTACCGTCCTGATCGGTGAAGGCCGCATTGGGGACCACGTCACCCGGGTTGAGGATTGCCGGCAACGCTGCCGGCGCCTCGGTGACCGGGGCATGTCCTGTGGCGTCGAGGGTGCGCAAGTATGCCGTCGAATCCTCGACGACCAGCGTCGCGCGCACCAGGTCGCCGGGCGTTCGACCATCGAGCAGTTCCGCTCGTCTTACTGAAAAAGGCATCGTCATTCCGGGCATGAAGCCGCGAATGTCGTCATGTTTGATCGTGACTTTCTGCTGCGCGCGATCGATGGCGACAATTTGTCCGCGCAGCTCGTACTCGCGGGCCGGCTGGCACGCGGCGAGTGCCGCGAGCACAGCGGCGATCAACAGCCGCGAGTGTAGGGATGAATGATTCATGACATCTATTGTGGCAGGACCGCACACGCTCACTGCTGAGGTTTGCGCGGGCTCTGCCGTGTCGAGGGCCGGCATGCATTCTGCTATATACTCGCGAGCACTGGGAGCCCGCTCAATGCCCTGCGCAGGCCCACATCCTTCCGCACTGCAATTCGAGAGAGCTGCCCAGCGGGCGTGCCGTTCCGAGCGCGCGAGCGCACCGCCTGACAAACTTTCGCGCGTCCAAATTTCTAGGCAGGGGTAGGTGACAGGATGGGCAGGAGACTCTACGTCGGCAATCTTCCGTATTCGGCCACGGAGGACCAGCTCACCGAGCTGTTCAGTCGAGCGGGGAAGGTCGACAGCGTACGCGTGATGCGCGACATGGCGACCGGCCGTGCGCGCGGCTTCGCCTTCGTGGAGATGGGCACAGAGGAGGACGCGCAGAAGGCGATCAATGAGTTCCACGAGCAGCAAATGGAAGGGCGTGCGCTCGTCGTGAACGAGGCGCGACCCAAGCCGGAAGGCGGTTTCGGGGGCGGTGGCGGCGGCCGCGGCCGCGGTGGCGGTGGCGGTGGCCGCAGTTACGACGACGGAGACTTTTCGGGAGGACGCCGGAAAGAACCGCGTTGGTGAAACGTTAAAAAGGCAGAAGGCAGAAGGCAGGCGTAGAAGGAAACGCAAAGACGAAGGGGCAAGGTACGGTCGTACCTTGCCCCTTTTTGTATTCTGCCTTCTGCCTTCTGCCTTCTGCCTTTTGCCTTCCTTACTCCTCCACCACCCAACCGTCGCGCAGCTGGATGATGCGGCTGCCGTACGACGCGTTGGTTTCCGAGTGTGTGACCTGGATGATCGTCGTGCCCGCCTCGTTGAGCTTGCGGAACAACTCCATGATCTCCTTGCCCTGACTCGTGTGAAGGTTGCCGGTGGGTTCGTCGGCGAGAATCACTTTCGGATTCGAGATCACCGCGCGGGCGACCGCGACGAGCTGCTGTTGTCCACCTGAGAGCTGATTCGGATACAGATCTTTCTTTCCGACGATCGCGAACTTGTCGAGGATGTCGCAGACCATGCTCTCGCGCTCCGACTTGCGGATGTCGCGATACGAGAGCGGAATATCGAGGTTCTCGTAGACGGTGAGGTGGTCGAGCAGGTGATAGCTCTGAAAGACGAAGCCGATATTCTGCTTGTGCAGGCGCGCGCGATCCTTCGCGCCGAGTTTGTGCACGGGTTGATCGAGGAAGTAGTACTCGCCAGTCCACGCGCTATCGTGCATGCCGATGATGTGGAGCAGCGTCGACTTGCCCGCTCCTGACGGCCCCATGATCGAGATGAACTCGCCTTCTTTGACGTCGAGGTTGATGCGCCTCAGCACGTAGGTGCGGCTCGTGCCGTGCGCGTACGACTTTTCGATGTTGCGCACCGCGATGAGCGCGTTGGGCGCGAGCACGGCGTCGGCCGGTACCTCGATCTGCGGGGCCGGCTGGCTTGACCTGGAAAAAAACGCCATAGATCTTTCAACCTCTGTCCGTTAGACGGGCCCACCAATGGGTCGGTTTCTAGCGATCATTCTATGGGGTCGGATCGTGAATTGCCACTTTCGAAATCAGTCGGAAGTCCGGAGGTCCGGAAGCCCGGAGGTCCCCGCCCTTCCAACCGCGTCAGCGACTCTGAAGCGACACCCATGCCGTCGCTTGACGATCGGTGTAACGTATGGGGAATCTGGTGGTTAGGGCTGAGTGTCGACGTCAGGCGACGGGCAGACTTGTTCAGATGCGAACAGGCGCTGTCCCACCGGTGAACGGCACGGCGCCACAAGACCGATGAAGAGGCTGCAGGAACCCTGCCTGATCGGCGGATTTCCAGCGCGCGCCTGGTCGAGCACGGCTCCACCACGTTCCGAACACGAGGGTCCGGGAGCGCGATGTTCGCCAACGCTGGCGGCCGGGAGCCGACCAGCGCGAGCCGTGTCGAGCGTGGCCATTTCGGACCGGTGCGGAGCGACGAGGGGGGTGTCCTGCAAGGCGCTGATGCCCGCCATCACGAGCGAGGCTGACGCCAGCGCGACCTTGAGGAGTGGGAGGTGTCGTCGCAAGGGGGTAAGCGCGTCCGGGCCGAAGGTAACCATCTTCATCGGTCTTGTTTCCGCTGGACTAATATAGGAACGGCCGACGGGCGCAGTCCTGACGGATTTCTTCGGGTTTTCAGATTCCGGGCGACGGGGGGGACCAGGTCTTGCTGGCTTGGGCCAGCCAGGGGGCAGGCGTGAGGGTGCGGTTTGCCGAATACAACCTCGATACGGATGCCCGTCAGCTCTTCCAGGGTGCCCGCGAAGTGCACCTCTCGCCGAAAGCGTTTGAACTGCTGAAAGTCCTCGTGGAAAATCGTCCCAGGGCGCTTGCCAAGGCCGAACTCCTCGAAAAAATCTGGCCTGGCGTCTTCGTCTCCGACGCGAGTCTTGCGCGCAGCGTCAGCGAAATCCGGGATGCCATCGGCGACCACTCGCGGTCCGATGGGTTTCTTCAGACCGTGCACGGGTTCGGGTATCGATTCGCGACCGCGGGCGTGACCGATACCCATAGCGGCGCGTTGCCGGCGGATGGTCCGGTCTGTTGGCTGATCGGTCGGAACCTCGAGTTTCGCGTCCTCGACGGACAGCACGTCGTCGGCCGCGAGCCCGGCGTGTCGATCCGTCTCGACTCGCCAAAGGTGTCGCGGAATCATGCGCGAGTGACCGTCCACGGACGCGACGTCTCGATTGAAGATCTGGCGAGCAAGAACGGGACGTTCGTGGGAGGCGTCCGGATCAGCCAGGTCACCGCGTTGAATCCCGGGGACGAGATTCAGATTGGGCCCATCCGGCTTCAGTTCAAGGTCGTCGAGGGGCCGGGCAATACCGAAACCGAGGTCTGGAGCCGGGAGCAGCTCTAAGCGGCCGCGCCGACGTCAGCCGGCGTCAACTCGACATCGTGGTGCGTGTTCTCGCCGATGTCGATCGTCTCGACATAGATCGCGTAGTTGTCCTTGCGGATCTCAATCCGCGTATCACCGGCCACCCCGTACAGCCGGTACTCTCCGCCCGCGCTGGTTATCGTTGACAATCCGCTTCCCGCGCCGCTCACCACTCTGACCTCAGCATGGTCGATCGCGAGGCCGCCATCGGACACCGTTCCCATCAAGCGGAACGTGCCGCTCGGCATCGAGAACATCAAGCGCGCGACGTACAGCCCGACATAGGTGGCCGAGATCGTGGCCTCACCGAGCGCGGCGGCATTCAGACGCCCCGGCGCGATAAAGGCGAGCACGTCCGAGTTGGACGAGACGTAGCTCGCTTCCTGTGTGACATCCCTGACCGAGCCGTCCTCGAAGTAGGCCATCAACCTCACGGGGGCAGTGGTTCCTGGGGCGACCGCTTGCGGTGTCATCAACTCGATGCGGGCGGGGGCCGCGGACCCTGACCCCAGCGGCGAGCGGCCTGGCCGGGTCGGACTCGCATCGCTGCACGCGGCCGTTACCAAGCCAAGCAGCGGAAAGATCAGCAGCCGTCGAACCGACGATCGGACTTTCACCATGGCACTTTCTCCAGTTGCCACTATGAAGAGCCGGCGGCGCGATGTCTTGACGGATTCCTTCGCGAATTGTGACCGTTTTCATCATTTCACCCGACCCGCCGTGTAGAACCCGCCGTGTAGAACCCGCCGTGTAGAACCCAGCGTGTCAAACCCGTCGTGTCGAACCCGTCGTGTACAATTGAGCCGAGCCTGAAACGCGGCCGAGGCCGCCAGCCCCTCACCCGCGTCCTAAGGAGCGAATGAGCGTGTCCGTCGTTCTCCTGGCTGTGCTGCTGAGCGTGACGCCTCAGCAGGGCAGCGCGCCCGGGGCGGAAGCCACACCTGCGGCCCCTTCGAGCGCCCCTGCGACCGGCGGTTCTGAGGACCTGCCCGTCTCGCTCGAGCGCATCCAGCGAGCGCTCGCGAAGCCCCCGACGATTCGCATTGTCCAGACCGAGCTCCGCGACGGCCGCCAGCTCTTTCGTGTCGACGTCGAGGCGGAGAAAATCGATATTCAGAAGATTCTTGGGAAGGAGCTGCTGCTGGGGCCGGCGGCGTACGGCGGCATGACCCACCAGGAATTTCTGAACCTCGTCACGCCTGAGGGAGTGCGGGGCTACGCGCCGTACAGCAACAGCCAAGGAATGGTGATTGCGGCGACGTCGATCGCGCTTCAGTGGGCAGTATTGAAGGCGATCGACAAGTTCAAGGAGGCGCGCGACGAGCACGCGCGCGAGGCGGCGCGCAAGGAAGTCCAAGACGCGGTCGACGCGTTGAAAAAGGCGCGCGCTGCAGCAGGGCTACCTGACAAGTAGCCGTCTATTTCTTCCCGACAAACGATTCCACTTCTTCTACGGTCCGCGGGACGCCCGCTGACAACCGTTCGAGACCGGATTCGGTGAGCAGGAACGAGTCCTCGATGCGGACGCCGATGTTCCTGTACTTTTGCACCATCGGCCGGACCTTCTCGATGAACGCCGCGTTCTGCGGCGTCTTCGGCAGGTTGTCGAGCGCTGCTTCGCGGATGTAGATCCCCGGCTCGATCACGAACGCCATTCCCGACGCGAGCGGCCTCGGTACGGACACGTCGTGCACTTCCATGCCGATCCAGTGGGACACGCCGTGGGTCGACCAGATTTTGAACTGCTGGCCTTTTGGTTCAACCACCAATCCCAAGCGGACCAACCCCGCGCGCAGCACTTCGTCGCAGGCGGCTTGAATGTCAGCGAACCGATTGCCGGTTTTGGCGGCATTCATGCCTGCCTCTTGCGCGGCGAGCACGATCTCGTAGATCTGGCGCTGTTCTGGAGTGAAGCGGCCATTGACCGGATACGTGCGCGTGATGTCGCCGGTGTAGCCCTGGTAGTTGGCCGCGGCATCGACGAGCAGGAGATCGCCAGATTCCATGCGGCGGCTGGACCTGTTGTAGTGCAGGGTCGTCGCGTTCGGTCCGCTGCCGACGATCGACGGATAGCCCCAGCTCATCGCGCCATTGCGCAGGTACACGTGCTCGATCGCAGCCTCGACTTCGTACTCGAACTTGCCGGGCGCCACCTCGCGCATGCCGGCCTTGTGCGCTTCGTTTGAAATCCCCACGCTCTTGCGCATCACCGCCTGCTCGTACGGCGTCTTGATCTGACGGAAATCCCACAGGATCGGCGAAGCATCCTGCACCGAGAACCCAAAGAACCGCTCGCGCAGCTTTGCGGCGAACTGCCGTGCGGGCCCGCCGGCCGCGGAGAGCGACGACTGCGGCTCGAGCATGAGCGCCACCCTGGCTTTGTTGTCGGTGAGCGCTGCGAAAAACTTCTCGTATTCGCCTTCGCCGGCGCCCATCGATCGCTTCGAGAGCATCGCCGCGACGAATGGTTCGAACTGATTCACCGTCATCACAACATCGACACCGCTCTGCGCGGTCGCTTCCGCCGCGGTCAGGCTGTGCCCTTCCCAATGCTCGCGCCGCGCGTCAGCCTCGCTGATAAACAGGATCTCGCGTCGCGTCGCGTTGCCAGGCATCAGGACGAGAATCGTCTCGGGCTGATCGATGCCGGTGAGGTAAAAGAGGTTGCTGTCTTGCCGGTACTCGTAGTCGACATCGGCCGAGTAGACGCGCGTCGGCGCGCTCCAGAAGATCGCCAGCGCCTCCGGTCCCAGCCGCTCGAGCACCCGGCTCCGCCGTGCCTTCAAGTCGTCCTGCAGAGGACCCGCAGCGGCCGAAACCGCGCTCAATAGGACAAGGGCAACGAACAACGGCAATCGCAGATTTCGCATACGGGACTGAATTGTACCCTTAAGAAGCCCAGCGGGTAGAACCCGCCGGGCAGAACCCGCCGTGTAGAACCCGACGGGTAGAACCCGCCGGGTAGAACCCGATGTGTAGAACCCGCCGTGTAGAACCCGCCGGGTAGAACCCAACGTTTATCAGCCCTGTCCCCGCCATTCACCGCCAACGGGGCGGGATTCGCCGGAAACGACCGTCCGGGCGCGCTCCCGGCAGCGTATCGTGAAGCATGGTGTTGCACGGTCCCACGGTGTCCTGAGCCATGTCCTGTCGCACGTCAGAACCCGGTCAGATCACGCCACAGCTCATTTTCGGGCTGGCCATCATCTTTGTTGGTGTGGTGTTCACGATGGACGCGCTCGGGATCGCGCCGGCCGTGTCGTATCTCCGCTATTGGCCGCTCGCGATTGTTGCGGTCGGAGTCATCAAGCTCATTCAGGCGAAAGAGGGCGGCGGCGCGTTCGCGGGACTGCTGATTACGGTGCTCGGCAGTTGGCTGCTCGCCGAGGAACTTGACCTGATAAGTATCGATCTGGGCCGGGTCTGGCCCATTGGATTGGTGGCCTTTGGCGCCTACCTCGTGTGGCAGGGCCTCAAACCGCGCAAGCCAGCACCGACACCTTTGCCGGAACCGGATCCGTTTGCGCCGCTGCCACCGCTCGAGCACTTCCCCGATCACACAACGTGGAAAGAGCCTGAGCCGCAACCCGCGCCTGACGTTGACGACAAACCGCGCCCCGGCGATCCCGCGCCGGCGTTCCGCGCTCGCACGAAGCAGAAAAACGCGCGCATGAATGTCGTGGCGATCATGGGCGGCGTGACGCGCGGGAACAACTCGCCGTCGTTCCGAGGCGCCGACCTCCTCGCCATCATGGGGGGACTCGAAATCGATCTGCGCAAGGCCGCGATTCACGGTGAAGCCGTGATCGATTTATTCGTGATGTGGGGCGGCATCGAGATTCGCGTTCCCGAAGACTGGACAGTCACCAGCCACGTCGTACCGCTGATGGGCGGGGTAGAGGACAAGACACGTCCCCCGCAAACGGCACACATCCAGCACAACCTCGTTCTGCGTGGGGTCGCGTTGATGGGAGGGGTGGAGATTAAGAACTGAGAAAGGCAGAAGGCAGAAGGCGGAAGGCAGAAGGCAGAGGGCGGAAGGCAGAAGGCGGAAGGCAGAAGGCAGAAGGCAGTTGACCTTTTGCCTTTTGCCCTCTGCCTTCTGCCCTCTGCCTTCTGCCCTCTGCCTTCTGCCTTCTGCCTTTTGCCTTTTGCCTTCTGCCTTCTATATGCATCCGATACTCGAACGCAGCGGCCGGCTCGCGTTGTACATGGGGCTGTGGGTGCTGGTCGGCGCGCTGCTCGCGTTAGCGCT
>Ga0075418_10003080_pt1 | contig 19045 bp, 11 predicted proteins | sample SoiMetdeltSBSDD2_FD_81776 | JGI IMG/M metagenome (GOLD analysis project Ga0075418, IMG submission 81776) | Bulk soil microbial communities from a Populus tree surrounding site in Tennessee, USA - Soil MetaG P. deltoides SBSDD2 | ecosystem: Environmental > Terrestrial > Soil > Tree plantation... | reverse complement strand
GATACCAGCTCGAAATCTCTGGGCGCCGCCATTCTTGATGTCGATAACGACGGCTGGCCCGATCTGTTTGTCGCCAACGATACACAACCGAACAAGCTGTATCGCAACCAGAAAAACGGCACGTTCAAGGAAGTTGGTGTCGAGAGCGGAATCGCGTTCAGCACCGAAGGAAAAGCGCGCGCCGGAATGGGCGTCGATACGGCCTATCTGGGAAACGCGCTATTGCCGACGGTCGCAACCACCAATTTCGACAATGAAATGATCGGACTGTACAAGCCGGGGGCCCCCGTCGCCTACGAGGATGTCGCGACGCGAGTCGGCGTCGGCACAGCGTCTCGCACGACGCTCGGCTTCGGTTGCGTCTTCGCCGACATCGATCTTGATGGCAGTCAGGACTTGATCGTGGCGAATGGCCACATCGACAAAACAGTACGAAACATTCACGGCCACGTCGGCTACGCGCAGGCGCCGCACCTGTTCCTGAACGACGGGAGCGGGGCGTTTCGCGACGTCGCCTCGACCGCCGGTGACGCCTTTGCCGCGCCGAAGGTCGGCCGCGGTCTTGCCTACGGTGATTTCGATGGCGACGGCGATGTCGATCTGCTGTTGACGACCAATGGCGGTCCGGCGCTGCTCTTCCGCAACGATCAACTCGCCGGCAATCGCTCGGTCCGGCTGCGGTTGATCGGGACAAAATCCAATCGTGACGCAATCGGGGCAACGGTTCGGATCTTCCACGACGGCACTTTCCAGACACGGATGGTAAAAAGCGGATCGAGCTACCTGTCGCAATCCGAGCTGCCGGTCACGTTCGGCGTCGGCCGTCGCGACAAGGTCGATCGCGTGGTCATCGCCTGGCCGAGCGGTAAGGTCGAAGAGTTCAAGGACGTCTTGACGGGACGCGCATATCAGTGCGAAGAAGGTAGGGGGCTACGTTGAGAATCGCGTTTTTCTGTTGCTTGATGGTGGCGACTGGATTCGCATTCCAGAGTTCTCCCGCGAATCGTCCCTGGCCACCAGGCGTGCAAAAAGTGTCGAACGAATCGCCGGTGCTTTCCCCCGTCGACGCGCTCAAGACGTTCTACATGCCACCCGGTTATCACCTCGAGCTCGTCGCCAGCGAGCCGCTCGTGCAGGATCCAACCGTCATCGACTGGGATCTTGCCGGACGACTGTGGGTAGTCGAGATGACCGGGTTCGTCCGCGATCTCCAGACGAAAGAGCCGAACCTCGATCCGATCGGCCATGTTGCGGTGCTCGAAGACACGAACCGTGATGGCGTCATGGATAAACGTACCGTCTTTGCCGACGGATTGATTCTGCCTCGCGCCGTCAAAGTTCTCGACCAGGGCGTGCTGGTCGGCGAGCCGGGAAGTCTCTGGCTCATGCGCGATACGAATGGCGATTTGAAGGCAGACACCAAAGAACTCGTCACGCATAACTATGGGCGGCTCGAAGGAAGTGTCGAGGGCAATGCCAACAGTCTGCTGTGGGGACTCGACAACTGGATCCATACATCCGAGGCCGAGGTCTACCTGCGAGTCAAAGACGGGAAGGTCGACGTGCAACCGACGCTGGCGCGTGGCGAATGGGGTGCAACGCAGGACGACGCGGGCCGGATTTATCGCAACACGAACGAATCCGCGCTGCACGTCGATTTCGTGCCGACGCCGTACTACGCGCGCAATCCCACGCTCCTGCGAACACGTGGCAGCTACGACACGCTCGAGGACGAGACCAACGATCTGAATACCGTCTGGCCGGTGCGACCGAATCCGGGAACCAACCGCGCGTACCAGGCTGGCATCGATCGCCCGGATGGCACGCTCGCACGGTTCACCGCGGTCTGCGCGCCGATGGTGTATCGAGGCGATCGCCTTCCGCCCGACCTGTACGGGAATGCGTTCGTGGCCGATCCGGCCGCGAATCTCGTCGGCCGCATCGTCCTCAGCGACGACGGCAAGACGCTGCGCGCGCGAAAGGCGTACGATAACGCCGAATTTCTGGCGTCAACCGACGAGCGCTTTCGTCCTGTATTCATTTCGAATGCGCCCGATGGGACTCTCTACATCGTCGACATGTATCGCGGGATCATTCAGGACCGCGCCTCGACGACGATGTACCTTCGCGATCACATCATCGCGCGCAAACTTGATCAGCCAACCGGGCTCGGGCGGATTTATCGCGTCGTCCACGAGACGACGAAACGCGACACTTTGGCGCCGTTTGCCAACGCGACACCGGCGCAACTGGTGGAAGCGCTGTCGCACCCGAATGGATGGCGACGCGATACCGCGCAGAGGTTGCTGGTTGAACGCTATGCCAGATCCGTCGTTCCGGCGTTGGCAAAGCTGGCCGAATCGTCAACCAGCGTCCGCGCGCGCCTGCATGCGCTCTGGACGCTCGATGGGATCGATAGTCTCGAGCCGACGCTGGTAACGAAGGCGCTCGCCGATCCGGCGAAGGACGTTCGCGTGTCCGCAATCCGCCTCGCCGAGCGCTGGCTCGCCAGTCCAAATCATCCGCTTCACGCACAAGTTCTGAAACTTCTCGACGATCCGGATTGGTCGGTGCGACAGCAACTCGCGGCGTCGCTTGGATCGCTTCCGGCCGGCCCTCGTGAAAGTGCGATCGCGTCCTTGCTCGAGCGCCACGCTGACGATCCGATCGTCGTCGATGCTGGCTTGAGCGGCCTTCGCGGAAGCGAGGGTCTCGTTCTCGACAAGCTGCTCGCATCCACCGCTCAGACACCACAACGTGAAACCGCGATCACGATGCTGGCCGGCACGGTCGTTCGCGCCGGCCAGGATGCGGCGATCCAAAAACTCTTCACGTGGCTGGCTGACGAGGCACAGCCGCAATGGCAGCGTGCGGCGGTCCTTCGCGGCGCGGAAGTCGCGGTGCTGGGTGCCGCCATGCCGGGGGTGCCGACGTTTCGTCGCCCGGCGCCGAACGCTGAGAACTTGCCGTGTCCCACCTGCCCGGGCGGTCGCGCCGGGCCCGGTGGCGCGTACGCGTTCGAGCGGCCGGCGGCGACTGGAGGCGGTCGCGGCGGCGCACGGATACTTCGTTTGAATGCGGAACCGTCCGCGCTGTCCGCGATGAGTAAGCGCAGCGACGACCTGGCCGCTCGTGCAGGCAACGTGCTCGCGCGGGTCGAGTGGCCAGGGAAGCCGGGCGCTTCCGCTCCGGTTGCACCGCTCACGCCGGATGAACAACAGCGGTTCGACGCGGGCCGAGATGTCTACAGGAACATCTGTCAGACGTGTCACCAACCAGATGGACGTGGGCAGGAGAAGATCGCGCCAAGCCTGATCGGTTCGACGCTTGCGTTAGCTTCGCCCGACATTCCCGCCAGAATTCTGCTGAATGGAAAAGAAGGGCCGATTGGATTGATGCCGCCGGTTGGATCGGTGTTGACCGACGATCAGATCGCCGGCGTGCTGACCTACATTCGCCGCGAATGGGGACAGACCAGTTCGCCCGTGGATGCGGCGACAGTCAAAGCCGTTCGCGACGCGAATGCGGGACGAACGCGCCCCTGGACGCACGCGGAGTTACTCAAGCTCGCTGGCGCTCGCCAGTAAAGGCAAAAGGGAAAAGGGAAAAGGCAAAAGGAAAGATGTAGGGCGCGGCTTTAGACCGCGCCAACGGACCGAGGATCACATGAAACGCCTGACACTCGCGCTAGTAATCGTCGCAATCGCTGCTGCCCTCATCAATGCGCAAAGCAAAACATCAAAGCCGCTCGAAATCTGGGTCGTTGATGTCGAGGGTGGAAAGGCGGCGTTGTACGTTTCACCGACGGGGCAGACCGCCATCATCGACACCGGCTTTCCCGGTGCGAGAGACCTCGATCGCATCATGGCGGCGATTGCCGACGCCGGTGTGAAGCAGATCGACTATCTCATCTCGACTCACTATCACGTCGATCACATCGGCAACCTCGTCGAGCTTGCCGGCCGCATTCCCATCGGCACCTTTGTCGATCATGGACCCACAGTTGAAGGTCCAGACGTGCCGCAGGTTGCGCCCGGCCCCGACGGCATTCCAGTTACGAAGCCACGAGAACAGATCGAAGGCTTTCAGGCCAAGTACGCGGACCTCTATGGGAAGGCGAAGCATCTCGTCGTCAAACCGGGGGATCGAGTGCCAATCACCGGTGTCGACTGGCGAATCGTTACGTCCGCGGGGCACGTCTTGAAGACTCCTGCGTTGCCCGGCGGAGGCAAACCCAATCCCTTCTGCGCAGGTTTCACACCAATGGCCGGAACCACCGGGTTGAACGATCCCGACGATGCGCAGTCGGTTGGCAGCGTGATCATGCTTGGCCAGTTTCGCGCGCTCGATTTCGGGGACATGTGGCGAACCAAGGAACTCGAACTGATGTGTCCGACCAATCCGATCGGAACCGTGGATCTGTATTTTGCCAGCAGCCATGGCGCGATTGCGTCCGGATCGCTCCCGTTCGTGCACGCCATTCAGCCGAGAGTTGCGATCGTGCAGAACGGCACGCGCAAGGGTGCTGCCCCCGAACCGATGCAGACAATCCTCTCGTCTCCGGGCCTGGAAGGGTTGTGGCAGATGCACTGGTCGTACAACACACTGCTCGAACAGAACAGTCCGGCGCTGTACATCGCGAATGTCGACGACCCGGCGACGATTGCTGGTCTCTTGACGACACCGGCGGCCGGTCGAGGACGCGGGAACGCAGCGCATTCACCCGCGTACTGGCTCAAGGTGTCGGCCTATCCTGATGGCGCCTTCACGATCAGCAATCCACGCAACGGCTTCAGCAAGACGTATCCGGCGAGGACGAAATAAGCGAGCCGCTACCAGCTGCGAGACACCTTAAGCGTGATCCGTTTGTTGTTGCGGCGATCCTCGATCGCAATCGCATCTCTCTCGAGCCGCACGTCGTCCACTTGCGAGAAACCGTCAGGCGTTCGCGTGTAGAACATGATGAAGCTCGACGTAATCTTCGACTGCGCTGGCAGCCAGCGATACGTTGGCGTGTCGAACATTGAGTTCGTCTGAATGACATCGCGGCGAGGCAAGTCGAAAGGCTGCACCGCGAACTCCATTCCCCGATACGATCGACGGCCTCCTCCTGGGTAGGAGTCCCAGATCTGGATCCACGGATATTCCTCACGACGAAACACGTATCCGAGAAGCGCCTTTCGCTCGGGATGCAGCGCCGTGACATATGCGAGCGGACGCGACGGATCCATCAGCGACGTCGTCTGATCCATGACCGGGGCGATGGTGGGGGAGATCCGCATGTCCACCAATGTCCCGGTGACAGTCGGCGCCATCGGCCATTTGAATTCCTTGAAATCCGCCAGGTTGTGGTGATCCGGCGGATCCACTGCTTCGGACTCGTACGAGCGGGTCATCGCCCGTGTCGCGGACATGTCGGTGACCGTCTTCCCCTGCTCGAGAAAAGCTCCGCTGATCGTGGCGTGCTCACCCCAGTTGATCGGCCGATCGAACGCCAGCAGGCTTTCGAGCTCGCTCTCGATGTAGATCACGCTCTCTCCATCGACTAGGCGCAGCGTGCGGCGAAAGTTCTCGTGGACAAGGGGCAACGCAGCGCTGAATTGGACCGTGAGCGTTCCGTCTTCCTTGCCCGATGCCACGACGTCCCATGGGACGCGGTGCGCTTCACCGTGACCAGGCAGGCGCGCCGCTTCTTCCTCCTTCGAGACCGGTCCGAATCCGTCGACGCATACGAAGTGTCCGAGCCCCTCGAACGGATTCAGTTGGCCGGAATCGTCCTTCATCACGAGTCGGACCATCGAGCCGCCGACGGCGCGAAGCGCGAGCGACAGTTTGTCGTTCGAGAGAGTGATGACCGGCCGGCCGTCGAGCGTGCCGCGATCAATTGATTCCTGCGGCGATTGCGCCGCAACCGCCGCCGTAACGACGGTCAAAACGAGGAGCAGGGCGAAACGCCTTGACAGACTTCTCACGCGTGACGAATCTTAGCTCGTGCGAATGCGATTCGTCTCGAGAATCATTGTCGTGGTGGCGGTCGGAGTCGCCCTGCTCGTGCCCCTTGCGGCCCGGATCCCGGATCCCGGACCCACCTCCGCTGAAGCTCCGGTGGGCAAGCAACGGATCCCGGATTACGACCTGGTCATCGCGAACGGGCGGGTCGTCGATCCCGAGTCAGGGCTCGACGGTGTTCGGCATGTCGGGGTGCGGGCCGGCAAGGTCGTCTCAATCTCCGAAACGCCGCTGGCCGGACAGCAGCAGATCGATGCCAAAGGCCTCGTCGTCGCGCCAGGGTTCATCGATCTTCACTCGCACGGCCAGACTGACGAAACGTATCGATGCCAGGCGCTCGATGGCGTCACGACCGCGTTCGAGCTCGAGGTCGGCACGGCCGACATCGATCGATGGTATGGCGAGCGTGAGCCAGGACGGCTAATCAATTACGGTGTCAGTATCGGTCACATACCGGTTCGCATCGCGGTCCTTCACGATCCCAGCCCGTTTCTTCCGAGCGGGGATGCGGCGCACAAGGTCGCATCGCCAGGCGAAATCGCAGAAATGGCGCAGCGTATTGACGAGGGGTTTCGCAAGGGCGCGGTCAGCATGGGACTTGGACCGTCTTACACGGCTGCTGCCACCCAGTGGGAGGTTCTCGAGATGTTCCGCGTTGCCGGACGCCATCATGCGTCGGTACACGTGCATATCCGCGGCGGCATGCCAGGGCTCGAGGAAGTCATCGCAGGCACGGCACTGACCGGCGCTCCGCTGCATATCGTTCACATAAACAGCTCCGGCCTCGCCCAGACGCGCGAGATGCTCCAGGTGGTCTCGGAGGCGCAGTCGCGCGGACTCGATGTGACGACGGAAGCGTATCCGTACTCCGCGGGGATGACCGAGATTCAATCAGCGAACTACGACGCCTGGCAGCAGTGGCCCGACGAGCGCTTCGGCACGCTCGAGTGGCCGAAGACGGGGGAGCGACTGACTCGCGAGACCTTTATCAAGTATCGAAAAATCGGCGGGCCGGTGATCGGCCATTCGAATACCGACGAAATGGTGGCGGTCGCGATCAACAGTCCGCTGACCGCAATTGCCAGCGACGCCTACATGCTCAACGGCATTGGTCACCCGCGAACTTCCGGCACCTACTCGCGCGTGCTTGGGCACTACGTGCGCGAGGCACACTCGCTCTCGCTGATGGATGCGTTGCGAAAGATGACGCTGATGCCGGCGCGCCGACTGGAAGCGCGAGTGCCAGCGATGCGCAACAAGGGACGTATTCGCGTCGGCGGGGATGCCGATCTGACGATCTTCGATCCCTCCCGGATCATCGATCGAGCGACATACCGCGAGCCATCGCTGCCGCCAGAGGGAATTCAGTACGTCGTAGTCAACGGCACACCGATCGTGCGTGGGGGAGCACTGGTCAAAGGGGTCACGCCGGGCCGCGGCGTGCGCGCGCCAGTGATGTAGGGCCGGGACCCGGCCTTAACGCTCTTTCGAAACATCGTACCCGGCAAACTCCACCTGGTACGTGTTCCCTTTGTATTCCATCTCCTGCTTGATGCCGATCTCCGACGTGTAATAGGCGTAGACGACGCGTGATTTCAGCTCCTTAAAAAAGATTTCTTCTTGCGCTTTCGGATTGTTTTCGTTCTGTGCCATCCGCGTGAGCACCGCCGAACGCTGCTCGGCGGAAGATTTCATGAACGGTGCGCCGTTGATTTGCTGACAGAGAGCATCGACCCGCGCCAGGCCGGCGCGCCAGTCCGATCGATCCTTCTCGTCCCACGCTTCGGCCAGGCGGCTATCGATAAACGCCGCCACGTTCGCCGCTCGCGCCCCTGGTGAATGCGAGTCCGTGGGAATGATCATCTCGCTCAATTCGTCGAGCATGGCAAACTCACTGTCGGTGAGGAAACCGCCGACGCGCGCCTGCGCTTCGGCATGGCCGACTCCGAGCGATACCGCGGCCGTCGCAGCCGCACCGAGTTTGATGACATCCCGGCGAGACAGTTCGTTGTCGTGGTCGCTCATGACAGGTTCCCTTTCCTGAACTCCGTCGCCAGGTAATCGCACGAGCGCCATGCAAGCGCCATGATCGTCCACGTCGGGTTCTGACATGATGCGCTGACGTGGCTGCTGCCGTCGACGACAAAGAGATTTTTCACGTCGTGGCTCTGCTGAAATTGATTGAGGACGGATTTCTTCGGATCGGTGCCCATCCTCGCGGTGCCAAGCTCGTGAATCGACCACCCTTCCGTCAGCATGTTTCGATTGACATCAAGGATCTCGAACCCAGCCGCCTCGAACATCTCTTGCGCGGCGTTCGCCATGTCCTGGCACATCTTCTTTTCGTTGTCTCCGAACTTGTAGTGGAAGCGGATTGTGGGAATACCCCAGCGATCTTTCAAGGCGGGATCGAGATCGATGTAGTTCTCGAATCGCGGAAGCACTTCGCCAAATCCGCCCATGCTGATGTACGCGCCGGCACGGTCGCGAACTGACTTCTTGAAGCCAGCGCCAAAGCCAGGAGTTTCCATGGCATGCTCCGGAAAAATCGTCGTCCCCGCGCCACCTTCGAATCCGTATCCACGAATGAAGCTCGGATTCTTGTCCTTGAGATTCCTGAAGCGAGGCACGTAAAAACTTCCCGGCCGTCCGTCGTCCAGGGTTCGTGGCTGCCCAATGCGATCCTTCACCAGCCCGGTAACGCCTGGTCCCATCACATGCTCACAAAAGTTGTGACCGACATGGCCGCTTGAATTTGCCAGGCCATTTGGATAGGTCGTCGACTTCGACAGCAGTAGAAGCCGTGCTGATTCGAGAGTCGATGCCGCGACGACGACGACCCGGGCGCGGGCTTCATAGTCGCGGCCGCTGTCGGTATCAACGAAGGCGACGCCTCGTGCTTTCCCCGTCGTCGGATCGACGAGCACCTCGCGCGCAGTCGCATTCGTCCTCAATGTGAGGTGCCCCGTGTCCATTGCGGGATAGATCAGACCCGTCGGCGAATCGAAGGCCGCGTGAATGTCGCAGCCGCCGGCGCGCCGGCCGCACGCGCCGCGGCCGAAACATTTGCTGCGATACTTGTTGTGTTTGAGTCCGTCAGTCGTGACGCCTGCACGATAGGGCGTGAGAACCCGATCCATCTTCTTGAGCGTGTTGCGCAACGTGACTTCCGCGGCAGCAAGTGTGTTCGGCCGCTGAAAGAGGCTGTCGGGCAAGTGCGGCAGGTTCTCCTTGACGCCGGAGATTCCAAGATACAGGTCGACCTTGTCGTAGTAGGGCGCCAGATCCGCGTACGAAATCGGCCAGTCTTCCCCGTAGCCGTCGTGGCTCTTCGCTTTGAAGTCGTAGTCCGACAAGCGCAGGGCGAGGCGCCCCCAGATGTTCGTCTTACCGCCAAGAAGCCGCGCACGCACCCACGCGTAGTTGGTGCCGGAATACGGATGATCTTTCTCGTCGACGACGATGTTCTTGCTGTAGTCGCTGCCCCCCCAGCCCTGCACGTACGAGTAGACATGCCTGAAAGGTGAACCGACTGCGTAGGGGGGCTGGCGAACGGTGTACTCGTTGAGCGAGAGTGCATGAGAGCTCGGCGGCATGACACCGCGGCGCGGATGCTCGTACGGCCACTCCATCGATTTCAATTCACTGTTGATGTCGAATTTCTTCCCAGCTTCGAGCATCAGGACTTTCATGCCGTGCGACGTCAGCACGTGCGCCGCCATTCCGCCCGCGGCGCCAGAGCCGACAACGATCGCGTCGTACGTGGTCTGAAGATCGACTTCGGGTGTGGGGGTTTGTCTGATTCGAATAAAGGGCATATGTATCACTTGTAATTTCTCATCGCTGATTTCTGATTGCTGATTAAATTTCCTTTCAATCGGCAATCAGCAATCGAAATTCAGCAATTCCAGATTTCACTATTCCGGCAACGCGAAACTATAAAGAACGTTCCCCGCCGTCAGCGCAACGTACTGACGGCCATTGATCGCATAGCTAATCGGCGAGGCGGCGTGATTGCCACTCGTCTGATAGTGCCAGAGATACTTTCCGGTCTTCGCATCGAGGGCGATCAGGTTACCGTCACGCGACGACGCGAACAGCACACCTCCAGCGGTCGCGAGTACGCCATTGGCCAGCGAACCTTGAAACAGCTTGAAGTCCCACACGGTCTTTCCGGTTTCCGGGTCGAGTGCTTTGATGCCTGCGTTCGGCGCTGGATCGTTCGGTCCGCGCGGAGGTAGAGGTCGCGCAGGGCCCGCACCCAGGTATTCGCGCCCCTTCTGCGGAACCTGCGGCGCGCTGATATACAAGGCGCCGGCCTCCGAATACTCGAGATAAAACAACCCGGTAATCGGGCTGTACGACGGAGCACCGAAGTTCGTCGCTCCGCCTGCCGTGGGGTAAACGAGAAAGCTGCCTTCCGGACTCGAATTCGATCCAGGGATTGGCTTCGGCCGTCCCTTGGCGTCGAACCCGCTGTTCCACGTCTGGTGAATGAAAGGGGTGCCGGCGAGGAATTCGCCAGTCGTGCGATCGAGCACATAGAAATGCCCATTTCGATCGGCGTGCAGCAGAAGCTTGCGCTGTCGGCCCCGCCACATGCGATCAACGAGCACCATGTCTTCCGTCGAGTCCCAGTCGTGCCCGTCGTTCGGCGTGAATTGGTAATGCCATCTGCGCTGACCGGTGTCGGGATCGAGCGCAACGACCGAATCGGTGAACAGATTGTCTCCGTCGCCACGAACCGATCGATCCGTCATTGCCGCTGGATTGCCGATCGGCCAGTACAACGTGTTGAGGTCCGGATCGTATGTGCCGGTCAGCCAGGTCCCACCGCCGCCGGTCTTCCAACTGTCGGCTTTCCATGTGTCGTTGCCGAACTCGCCCGGCGCAGGAATCGTGTAGAACCGCCACAAGTGTTTGCCCGTGACGTCATAGGCATCGAGGAATCCCCGAATCGCGTACTCCCCACCCGCGTGGCCGACGATGATCTTGTCCTTGACGATGAGCGGAGGACTGGTGATGTTGAAGCCCTCCATCGTGTCGGCCACCTGGATTTCCCACAACAGCAGGCCGGTGCGTGCGTCGATGCAGAGAAGCGCCGCATCGTTGGTTCCGACAAACAGCCGATGCCCAAGAATCGCGACGCCGCGGTTGACAACATCGGTCTCGCCCGGATTGCGAACCTTCTGCGGCCGCACGAATCGCCAGATTTGACGGCCGGTTCGAGCATCGATCGCCGTCACCGTTCGCGGACTTCCACCACTCGTGCCATACATCACCCCGTCGACGACGAGCGGCGTGCTCTCGCTGACCGTATCGCCGGGAACGGGCGCCGACCAGGCCGCGCGCAACTGCCCGACATTGGCCGGTGTAATGCTCGACAGCGGGGAGTAGTGCGTTCCCTGATAGTCGCCCCAGTACATCAACCAGTTGTGCGGCTCTGTTGTCGATTTCAGGAGCCGTTCGTAGGTCACACCCCCGGCAAGCGGAGGCACTTGCGACGTCTTCGCGGTGTCGCGACCCTTCTGCGTCAGCAGATATGCCACGAGGTCTGTGATGGCAGATTCCGAGAGCTGGGTCTTGTAGTCAGGCGGATGAAGCGATTTCTGATCGATGACGACGGAAGCGAGGGCGCGCTTGTCGAATAGCCGCAACTGCCCCGAAAGATCGATCATCTGCAACGAGAACCTGTCTTCGTTACGGCGCACGCCTTTGATCTCGCGTCCGTCACTCGTCTTGACGATGACCGTTGCCGGTGCGCCACCTCGCGAGCCACGAGTCGTGGTCTGCGCCGCAGGACTGTTCGGGTCGACGATCTTCAATCGCAACACGGCGGCCGACAGCGATCCGGCGCCAGAAAGATCGGGACCGACGATCCCGCCGCGCGCGTTCACTTCATGACACACCGAGCATCCGGCGGCACCGAAGAAAAGCGCTTCACCCGCAGTGGGATCTCCGATAACAGGCGGTGTAGAAGACGACCGCGTGGCTTGAAGCGTTCGCAGATACGTGACGATTCGCCAGATGTCCGCCTCGCTCAGGGCTGGAAAGCCGGCCATTTGCGTGCCCGGCACACCCGTACGAATCGATCTGAACAGCTCGGCATCCGCGTTTCCATGCAGCATCGCCGTCGTCGCAAGCGCCGGCCCACGATCGGTGCCCTGGCCGGCAGGGCCATGGCATGACTGACAGATCTGTCCGTAGAGGTCGCGCCCGCTTGCCGCTTCTGCCGCATTACTGGCGAATGGGTTGGCGGCCTGGGGTGGCGTTTGCCACGCGAACACAATTCCACCTGCGACCACGGAGGCTCCGAGCACGACGGCAGCGACTCGAATTGGCATCGGGTTCTCGAGCAAATTAGACCGGTTTCGCGATTGAAACTCAATCAGCTTTGCGGGCTTCCGGCGACTAGTGCTTCCGCATTATTGAGCGAGGCGGCATCCCTTTCCTACACTCCTGCATCACCTTGGGGGAACGAGAGGAGAGAACCGGCCCGATGCGCGTAGCCCTCCGGCTTTCATTGATTGCGATGGCTACCGTGACGTTCGTCCTCGCCTATGCGCCGTATGCGTCGGCGCAGGGTTGAGTGCTCATCAGAAACAGCGCGCCCGTGTTTGGCGCGAACAGACATCCCTATCAGGAACCGGGCGAATGGCAGTTCAGCCTCGCGAGCCGGAACCTCGTCTCGAACGATCACTACAACGGCACCGTCGAGCAGGTTCAGCGGCAGACGTTGCAGAACTACGTCACCAATAAACAGAACCTGGTCGACGTTGCCGTCAGCCACGCCGTCACCCGGCGCCTGGCGCTGACCTTTGCAGTCCCGTTCGTGAACTCGTCATGGGCGTCGCGAGATCCAGCGTTCCCGTTGCCCGCACCACGCCATGAGATCGCGCAGAACGGGCGCGGCATCGGCGACATCAGCCTGCTCGGTCGTTACTGGCTTTTCGACACCGAGACACACGATACGTGGAATGTCGCCGCGGGTGCCGGCGTAAAGTTTCCGACCGGGAATGCGCGGGCGCAGGATACATTCCCCGGGCGGACCGATCCGGCGAACATTTTGAGGTACGTCGATCAGTCAGTGCAGCCAGGCGATGGCGGCTGGGGAATGATGATGGAGGCGCACGGGTTCAAGGCGATGTATCGCGTGTTCCTGTTCGGTTCGGCGAGTTATCTCGCGAACCCGCGCGACGTCAATAACACGCCTTCGATCTTGACCGTGCTCGGCATCTCGACCGCCCCGGGGACGGCCAACGCCGGTCTGGGTGTCAACTCGGTGCCCGATCAGTACATGACACGCCTCGGCGCATCAGTCGGGATCTGGAAGGGTATCGCCGGATCCGTTGCCTGGCGGATGGAAGGTCTTCGCCGCTACGATTTGTTCGGCGACAGTCACGGATGGCGGCGTCCGGGGACCGAGTTGTTCATCGAACCCGGCGTCAGCTACCAGTACGGTGGACACACGTTCACGTTCAACGTGCCGTTTGGTTACTACTACAATCGCCGGGCGAATGCGTACACGGGAAATCCCGGAGATGCGACGTTCCCGCGTCAGGTTTTCCTGAGTAGCTATTCGTGGCGATTTGGCGGCAAGAAAGCGGCGCTGCCACCTCCTACCACCACGCCACCGGCGCCGTCGAAGGAAGAGACACACCCGTAGCGCGGTGCTTTAGCACCGCGCCTACGCTCTCAGCCGCTGCGGCTGATCGGTCATGACGATCTCCTCATCAAACGCCGATCGGTCCTCGCGGAGGCGCCACGTGCGTGCTTCTTCGGGCCGGCCACTGCGCACCGAGAGGATCAGATAGTGCAGGTTCGGCCAGGCGTGCGCCAGATCGAATGCCGATGGAACGGCGGGATGGTTCGGATGTGAATGATAGAAGCCGATCAGCGTGCGGCCAGTTTCGCTGGCGCGCTTCTCGGCCGCCAGATATTCATCCGGACCGATCAGAAACCGACGGCGCCGCTCGTCGCTCGTCGTGTTCGACAACGCGAGGGCTTCCAGCACTTGACCGGACTCTTCGCCAATCAACGCACCGCAACATTCATCGGGGTATGACGCGGCCCCATGCTTCTTAATCGCCGCAAACACATCGTCGGGAATCGTGAGCGCGCCGTCGAGTTCTGCGGTTGCGCTGTGCGAGCCAGTCCTGAGCTTCGAATCCACCTCGTCGCCTCCATTCCAGAATGGTTCTGACAGATAGCGATCGCCTCTGTCGGGAAAGATCATCACGATGACCGCGCGGTCGACTTCCTCCGCGACGCGCAGGCTCACGGCCAGCGCGGCGCCGGCCGATGGCCCCACCAGCAGGCCTTCACGCTTTGCCAGGCGCCGCACAAGCGCATGCGCCTCTTCGGTCGACACCGTCTCGTCGCGATCGGCCACGGTCGGGTCGTAGATCGCCGGGACGATGGCCGAAGGCATGTGTTTCAGGCCCTCGAGTCCGTGAAGCCCGGATTCCGGCTGAACGGAAATCAATCGCACGGATGGCCGCCACTCGCGAAGGCGACGGCCGGTTCCAACAAATGTCCCACTCGTGCCCAAACCGGCGACAAAGTGGGTGAGGCGTCCGCCGGTCTGCTCGATGACTTCAACCCCGGTCGTCTCGTAGTGTGCACGCCAGTTGGCAGGATTGCTGTACTGGTCGGGATAGAAGTAACGGTGCGGTTCGCGTTCGTAACGACGACGTGCCTCGCGGATGGCGCCGTCACTTCCGTCCATCGGGTCCGTGAAGATCAGCTCGGCGCCATAGAGCCGGAGCAGTTGCTTTCGTTCGGCGGTGACGTTCGACGGCACGCACAGCGTCACGCGGTAACCGCGCGCGGCACCGATCATCGCGTAGGAAATGCCTGTGTTGCCCGAGGTCGCATCGAGGAGGATCCGATCGCGGCGGAGCGCGCCCGAGCGCTCGCCCTCGCGGATCATGGCCAGGGCCGCGCGATCCTTCACCGAGCCGCCAGGATTCTGTCCCTCGAGTTTCGCGTAGAGCTCGACGCCGGGCTTCGGCTCGAAGCCGCGCAGGCGCATCAGCGGCGTGCGCCCGATGAGCGCGGCCGGCGTCGAAATCTCTCCAACCGATTCGTCGATCATGAGTTCCCGCAAACAAAAAAAGGCCCGGAAGCATTTCCGGGCCTTTGTGGTCTCAGCGGTGGTGAGAGTCGTTATGACTACATTGTCTTCATCCACGCACAGAACGGCACCAGGCCCTGGTAGGGCCGACAACAGGCGCACATCGTTCCGCACAGGAGGGACATCACCTTTAGGGTAACCCACGAAGCTCAAGGGGTCAAATCCTGGGGCTGCACGGGCCTTGCAAGCGGGCTCAGGCGGAGGGGTTTATGCGCATTGTTGGCATCGTCCTCATCGTAATCGGCCTGATTTCGCTCGCCCTGGGCGGGATCAGCTACACAACCAAGGAAAAGGTCGTCGATATTGGTCCCATTGAGGCCACGGCCGAGCGACACAGGACGATCCCTTTGCCGCCATTGCTGGGTGGCCTTGCACTTGCCGGCGGGGTTGTCCTGCTGATTGCTGGATCGAGGAAGAAATGAAGCGGGTTGCTGGATGGTGATCGCCGCCTGATTCACCCGGCGACCACCATCCCTGTTCCTTACTTTTCCCTTTTCCCTTTTACCTTTTCCCTTTTACCACCCGAACCTTACGCCGACGCGTGCCTGGCGTTCGCCGTAAGCGCTCGTGACCTCTGCGAACCCATTCAGATTGCGCACGGTTCCATCGGGATTGAGCTGCAGGTTCGAGACGTTGCCGCCGGGGTTGTTGAAGTGTGCAGTGTCGAGCAAGTTGAAGACCTCGAACCTGATCGTCACGTCGGCCTTGTGCGGCAGCGGGATCTGACGGAACAGGCCGAAGTCCCAGTTCGCGTAGCCCGGGCCGCGCACGGCGCCCCAAGGCGCGGTGCCGAAGCGCGCTTCGGTGACGGGCTTGAACGCGAACGGATCGAAGTACGCGTTTCCGCGGCCGATGCCGCCGAGGATCTCCACGTCTGACTTCACCTGGTCGGCACGCTGCGCGCTCTCGGGCGCGTTGAGCGATGTGCCGGAGGCAGTGATGTCGAACGGCAACCCGCTCCAGAAGCTGATCAGGTTGTTCACCTGCCATCCGCCCAGGATCGCCGCCGCCACACCGTCCTTCAGCCATGGCTTACCCGGACCGAATGGAAGCTCCGTGACGTTGGTGATGTTCAGATTGTGCGTCCGATCGAACGGGCTGATTGCGGTGTTCAGGTGGTAGAACTCGGGAATCGCGATGCGTGGCACGTTGTCGCTGTCAGGCGCTCCGGCGATCCCCGTAGACTTCGACAGTGTGTAGCCGACCGCCAACTGGATGCCATTCGCGAACCGGCGATCCAGGCGCATTTGGAGGCCGTTGTACTTCGAGTCGCCGACCGGCGCGACGATTCGTGTCTGGGCTGTGCGGCCGAATTTTTGGTTCAACTGCCGGCCGGCCTGGCCTCCACCAATCGGCGACCAGTTCAATTCGAGAGTACCGAGCTGGTCGATCTGGCGCGTCCCTACGTAGGCCGCCTCGCCGACAAATCCCCACTTCAATTCTTTCTGCACAGCCCCGTTGAACGACTTGATGTAACCGCGGTTGAAATCTTTAGCAATCGTCACCGCACTCACATTGCCCTGGATTGGAATGATGCCGTTTCCGAGGTCGGGATTCGGAACCGGCGGCACGCCGTCAGCCGTTTTGCCTGCCCACGAAAACGCGTTCGGCGCATTGACGATGAGGTTTGCCAGAACCGGATAATTCGTCCTCATCGGCCGTGCGAGTGAATACGGATCGTTCGTGATGCCAAATCCTGCTCGCAGGATCAGCGTCGACGAGGCGCGGAACGTTGCGCCAACGCGCGGCGAGAACAGACCCTTCTCGACTGATATCCCCAGATCGCGCGGCACGGAGCCGACGCCGCCGATTTCCATCATGTTCGTTTCGGGGTTGTAGCGCTCGAGCCCTCGATCGGCTCGCGTCGGAACGGGGAATAATTCGTAACGTGCGCCATACGAAACGGTCAGGCGGTTGGTCGCCTGCCATTGATCGCGGGCGTAGAAGCTGTAGCTGTGCATCCGCGTCGTGTACGGTGCAACGGTCTCGTTGAGTCGTCCAAGCTGATCGGGAAGGCCGAGCAGGAATGCCCCCCAGGCATTGAAGCTGTTTCCAGATGGTCCTCCAGGCAGCTGCGTGGGGCCGGAACCGAAACGGAAACCGCCGCGGGCGCCATAGTTGTCCCCGCCGATTTCTGGCTGGGTATGGTTCAGTCCCTGATAATAGATGTCGGTGCCGAACCGTAAGTTGTGCTCGCCTTTCATCCAATTCAAGTTGAGAACCGTCTGATACTGATCGTCATGCCGGATGTACGGCATGTACAGCTCGGTGATCCCGACGTCTTGATACGTGTTGAAATCGAAGACCGGCATGCCGCCCTCGAAATCGCGCGGCCCGTTCAGGCCTGAAAGCCCGAATAGACTCTGCCCCTTGTTCTGTCCAATGTCGGTGTGCTCGACGGAGACTGACTGTCGCACGTAGCCAAAGTGCGCATCGGCGACTAACTTCGGCGTGAACACATAGGTCGCTCCGGCGGAGAAGTTGTACGTTCCTCCTGTTCCAGTGCCGGGATTGCCGCCGCCGACTGGCATCCCCTGCAACTGATCGCCGTAGACGGTTTCATTGAAGGTCCAGAAATCGAGCTGGCTGTAACGGCCGAAGATGTTCAACTTTGAGGTTGCGTTCCAGTTCACCTTCGTGTCGAGCGTCCAGCGGTCGAAATTAAATGGCGCTTTGAGGAAGTAGTTGTTGGTGAGCGGTACCGACCCGTCAGCATTCGTCAGGTTCGGAAGCGGCATCATACCGATCAATTTGAGGGCGGTGGGATCCATGCGGTTCGTCGGGACTATGTTGCCCGGGAACGCCGTGCGCCCGTTACCGTTGGCATCGCCGGTTGCCGGATCGTAAATAGGAGTCGACGACGCCGACAAATCACCGCGGCGCAAAGCGTCTGTCGGCACTGAAATGGTCCGTGTCGCGAACTGGTGGTCTCGGGTATTCTCGTAGCTGCCGAAGAAAAACACCTTGTTGCGCTGAATCGGTCCGCCCAGCGTCGCACCAAACTGGTGATAGCTCCAATCGCCCTTTGTCGTGCCGGGGGGCGTGAAGTAGTTGAGCGCCCGCATTTGCTCATTCGTGTAGTACTCGAACCCGGCCCCTTTGAACTGATTGGTTCCGCTCTTGATCTGGACGTTGATGGCCGACCCTCCAGCCAGCCCCTGCTCGGCGTCGAAGCTGTTGGTCACGACGTTGACCGTCTCGAGCGACTCGAGCGCCGGCACATACGCCGCCACGTGAGGCAGCCAGATGTTGGTCGTGCTCACGCCGTCGATGCGTGTGTTGTTGGAGCTGCGGCTTGCACCGTTGACGTTGAAGACCAGCGCGCGCGACGGGTTCGACGGAATCGAGTGCGCGTCTGCGGGCGGCGTGAATCCGGGAATGACTTTGAACAGCTGCTGATAGTTGCGGCCAAGCGGGACCGGCAGGTTTTCGAGCTCCTGGGCCTTGAGTTCGGCGCGCACTTCCGCCTTGTCGGTCTGCAGAACCGGCGATTCGGCGGAGACCTGGACGCTCTCGGTGAGCGCGCCGATCTCGAGCTTGACGTCGACCCGTGCGACGGAGTTGAGCGTGACCGGCACGCTGCGGGTGAAGGTCCTGAAGCCGTTCATCTTCACCGATACGGTGTACGTGCCCGACGGCACCGCGGTGAAGTTATACACGCCGGCCCCGTCGGTCACCAGTTCCCGTGTCAACTTCGTCTCGGTCTGTTCGATCGTGACGGTCGCACCCGGCATCGCTGCGCCGCTGCCATCGGTGACTGAGCCGACAATCGATCCATAAAGTACTTGTGCGTCGAGCGGGCGCGCGACGAGCGCGCACGCGACGAGGAAGAGGACGGAGGACACGGCACGGACGCGACACACACCTGTCAGCGGCATAGCTCACTCCTGGAGAGTGGTT
>Ga0075418_10003078_pt1 | contig 19048 bp, 15 predicted proteins | sample SoiMetdeltSBSDD2_FD_81776 | JGI IMG/M metagenome (GOLD analysis project Ga0075418, IMG submission 81776) | Bulk soil microbial communities from a Populus tree surrounding site in Tennessee, USA - Soil MetaG P. deltoides SBSDD2 | ecosystem: Environmental > Terrestrial > Soil > Tree plantation... | reverse complement strand
GAGGACAGGAACGGCTGATCCCATTGGAAGCTGAACAGGACGACCGCCTGGCCCCCGCTCTGGGTCACCTTGATCTTCTGGAGCGTGTCGGAAGCCGAAGAGGAGCCGAAGTCGTGCACGCGCAGCACGAACGGGCCTCCGTTGCTGTTGGTGTTGCCACCGCCGGATGACGCGACGTTGGTCTCGCGATACGCCGACTCGTAGGACAGCCGCGCGTCATTCCCGGCAGAGGAGAAGTAGGCGGCGCCCTGCGCGACGGCGCGATCCGCCGCCTGCGCGATGATGCCATCTGAGAACATGTTCTCGGTGTAGTAGATCACGTCATCGACGATGACTCTCGCGTCTGCGTTGCGGAGCCTGAGGATGCCGTTGGCGAAGTCAACGAGACCGTTGAAGGCCGTGTGGAACTTCTGCGTGGCACCCGGCGCGACGTCGTGGATCAGCTGCACCATGCCTCGGCCTTCGTCAGTAGCGGGACAGGGACCGTTGCTCAGCACCTGCACGTTCTCCGGCACATCGCCGGTGACCTTGTCTTCGGCTGCAGTCGACGTCGGCGCGCCAGGCACGAAGGCCGGCGGGTTGCACCCGTAGCTGTCGGAGAGCACGCCGACGGTCACACCGGTTCCATCAACGTGTTCGGTGGCACGGGCGTTGTCGCTTCCCAGACTGATGTCGCCCTGGCTGACGACGGTCCCCTGCGAGGCTGCACGGCGGACCACCGCGAGCGCCGCGTCGCCGAAGGCGAGCGACGGCAACGCAGCGAGATCACCAAGTGCCCGAACCGGCACCAGGGCGGAGACCAGCGGGCCCTGGGCTCTCACGTTGGTCGCGCCGAGCGAGGTGAGCGCCGCCTGCAGGGCGGCCGGATCGTTGGCGTAGAGGTCGACGGCGACCCTTCCAGCCCGCACTTTCACTACCGGGTTGCGGGTTTCGAAAGTCGCGTTGTTCGGGGCCTGCCGGAACTCGTCGTAGAGATTGGCGAGCCACGGCCCGAGCTTCTGCATCGGACCGTTCTTCACTCGCGCGAGGAGTGATTCTTCCGCCGACCTGGATTGGGCGAGAGCCGATTGAACGGAACCAGACGTTATGAACAGTAACAGGGCGAGCGCAGACGCCGTCCTGGGGCGCATTGACATAACTCTCCTTGTGAGACGGTGTGGCAACAGCTGAACGATTCTCGGGACGAAAGAACCAGCGTACTAACGCCTCTTCACGATTTCGAGCTCAGCGGAGTCGGACGTCGAGCGGCCGGCCACTCGCGCAGGAACCTCGGCGCCGCACGGTGGAACAGCCGCAGCGCGGCGGTCCATCGAGTGAGCGCGCGGGCGTCGCGCGCGGTCCACCTGAAACCGTACCCCTCCCGGACTGCAGGCGGCAGCAGTCCGATCGTGATCAGCTGAAGCGGCCGGAAGGCCGGCCACATCAGCCACCAGCGAGGCGGGAAGAGGATCGCGCGCGCGAGTGCCCGACTGGTTGCGCTGACGACGATGTGACCGCTGGCGAGCATCTCTCGCACGTAGGCGTCGAGCTGTGCTGAATCGCGGGGGAGCAGCCCTCCAGGGATGTCGAGCAGCGGCTCCATGATGGCGGCCTCCGCGCAATAGCGATCGCGCTCGTCCGGCGTGAGGGGGCCGACGAGTAGCTCATAAGTCAACGGGATCGATTCGAGCAGGGTGGCGTGCACCCATCGCACCAGGTCGGGATCGTGAGCGGAATAGCGTTCGCCCGCGTCCAGCGCCCCTGCAGGCTCCCCGAGCCGTCCCGACACGCGGTCGTGAATGTGGTTGATTCCAGCCGCCGCGCTGATCGCTTCTTCGTCCGTGCCGAAGGTCAGCGACACCATCGCGCCGACCGTGGATGCGAGCCGCTGGAAGCTGGATATCAGGCTGCCTCGGAAGGAACTATGGTCGGCCACGCCCGCGGCAACGAGCGGATGCGCGAGCTGCAGGAGAATGGCGCGGCCCCAACCGGCAATCACGATGATCTCGCGATTGACCTTCCAGGTGACGGCGCCAGGATCCAGCCGGACCGCGCCCGCGCTGGAGAGCCGCGCGCGAATCGCCGCGCGATGCCGGTCGAGGGCCGTGGAAGCGGGGGACACCCCGGCATTGTCGCACTTGCGGGGGAGGGGCGGCCGGAGGCGGGCGGAGCCACAGCATTCGCCGAAAACCAACCGCCCGACGCCGCTGATGGCGCGATATACTCTGGCGCTCATCATGGCTCGATCGTTCGCGCCGGCGCCGTGGCCGAGCGCGCGACCGCTCGGGTTCCTGGGCCAGGCAGGCTCTCAGACTTCGGTTGGCGAGGTGATTCGTCGGGTCTCGCCGGGCGACATCGTACTGGAAGACTACCGTCCCCTTCCGCTCAACCTCGAGTGGCGCCTTTCGGAGCTGTATTGGATTACCGAAGGCGTCCGGCCCTTCATCACCGACGCCGTGCCCTATTCAATCAACAACGACGGCGCCGCGTCCGCCGCGGCGGCGGCGGTGCTCTTTGCAAATTGCACGGACGCGGCGCCCGGGCAGGATGCGATTCACGTGCTGGAAGCAGGCGCCGGCACTGCGTTGTTCGCGCGATATCTCCTCGACGAGTTCCGGGATCTGTGCCGTCGCCACGGTCGCGACTTCTACGATCGGCTCGTGTTCCATGTCACCGATCGGTCGGCGCACAGCGTCCAGCACTGGAGCGCCTGCGGGGTCCTGGCCGAACACGGTGCACACGTCACAACTACCGTCTGCGACGCCGAGACCCCGGCGCCCGCCATCGAACGACCGCTCCGCGCGGTGTTCGCCAACTACGTGTTCGACTCGCTGCCGGCCGCCGTGCTGCGGCGGACGGGGGAGACGTGGCAGCAGTTGTGCGCCCGCGCGACCGTTCGCGCAGATGTCGCCAACGCGATGGGTTTCACGCATCGCGCGGACCGGTTGCGACAGGCAGCGCGGCCGGATCGGACCGAAGAGCTCACCGAGTTGCTGCCGCTCCTGCCTTTCCTGGATATCGAGATGGCGTTTCTCCCCATCAGGGACGACGCCCTGCCCGGATGGCATCGCGAGCTCGCCGTCGCATACCCCGATGCCGCCGAAGGCACGATCGTGGTCTACAACTACGGCGCGCTTCGGTGCGTGGACAACCTGCTGCCCCGGCTCGATGCGGCGGGGTTCCTCCTCATCCGCGACTATGGCAACACGGTTGATGGCCAGCCGGCTCCTGCCGCAGGCCCGCAGCGCTTCGGCGGCGCGACTGCCGTGCCGCTCGATTTCGTGTGCCTCGAACGCCACTTGCGCGCCCGGTCCGCCAACGTCGTCTGTGCGGGGGAGGAGGGTCCGCTCCACACGCGACTCGTCGCTGTCGCTCTGTCGGCCGAGACCAGGCGTATCTTCATGGAGCGCTTTGCCCCATCGACGCCCGAGACATGGACCCTGCCGGCTCTCGCACGTCAGTATGCCGAACAGGGGCTGATCCGCGAGGCGCTCGATCTCTTTCGCCAGGGGATCGATCGCTCACCCCGCGACTGGCGGCTCCTGGGCGACGCCGCGCGCTTCGTGTCGAGCGATCTCCGCGATCCGCAGGCCGGCCTGGAACTGGCGAGGGCGGCGGTCCAACTCAATCCTTGGTACAGCCCCGTTCTCTGGAACGTGCTTGGGGACTGCCTCGCGACCCTCGATCGGATGGACGAGGCGCACCAATGTTACGAGCAGGGGCGGCAGTTGCACCCCGCTTGCGTCGAGACCCACCTGCGGCTGGCCAGATCGTGGCTGCGACTCGGCGATCCGGCGCACAGCCTCGAGGCGGTGGCTCACGGTCTCGCCTCCGACGCCGACGACATGCATCGCCACCACCTGCTCGAGTCGCAGCAGGCGGCCATCGACGCGCTCTCGCGTGAGCGGATCGCGCAGCGCGAGACCGCGTTCAGGCGTCGCGCGAGGGCCGTCGCGGTGGATCCGAACCCGGATGCAGTTTGAGGGGAGGCATGATGGAAACCCTGACACTCCAGCAATCGACGATTCGGGGAACTGTCCTGGGCAAGGCTGTCTTCTGCACGCTCCGGGGTTCGCCCGCCGGTCTCCAGCTGGCTGCCGGCAGCTATCTGCTGCAGTCACCTCAGAACAACCCTGTCTACGGTCTCGTGATGGTGATTGAACCGCTGACCAGGGCAGCTGAGGCAGCGACATCCGCCTTTGACAGCTTTCGGAAGGCGCAGGCCACGGCGCCGGGGAAAATCGCTCTCGGGCCACCCGCGAATCCATCCGCCGTGAAATTCACGGAGCCGGCAGCTCACAAGGCCACGGACCCGGCGGCCGTCAAGTTCACGAACCCTTCGGCGGTCAAAATGACGGACCCGTCAGCCGTAAAGTTCACGGACCCATCGGGGGTCAAAATGACCGACCCGTCGGCCGTCAAGTTCACCGACCCGTCGGCGGTCAAGTACAGCGACCCGTCGGCGGTCAAGTTCACCGACCCGTCGGCCGTCAAGTACAGCGAACCATCGGCGGTCAAGTACAGCGAACCATCGGCGGTCAAGTTCACAGGCGCCGCGGCTCACAAGTTCACGGACCCCTCGACGGTCAAGTACGGCCCCGCTGCCGCGGTTGCGACCCTCGGGCTGCCGCAGGGCGCCCCGGCCATCAAGTTCGACACGGCCGCCGGGCAGGTGAATCAACCGGTGGTGATCAGCGAGCGCAGCATTGCCGGCAATTCTTTCCAGGCGACAGCGGGATTCAGTGATCTGGTCGAGGTCGTCCAGCGCGCGGGAGCCGTCAAGCTCGTGGTGGTGTGAGCGCGTCGCTTCGATCGAGCAGTCGCGTGTAGTCACCCGACCAGCGCAGGAACTGAAGCAACGTCGGAATCAGGATGTCGCCTCTCAGGGCTGACGCGCGAGCGGCGACCGCGCTGGTTTCGAGCAGGAGCTCGAGGCCCGCGCGCGAGCTGCGATTCGCGGCCACCCATCGCTCGACCGCCTCTTCATCCGCCAGCTCGAGCCTGCTGCACAAGCTGGATGCACGATCGACGAGGTGTCCTGCGTCGACGGAGGATCCGTCTCGCCGGAACTCCTCAATCGCGAGTTGCCAGCCCAGCGCCGCGGCGACACAGCGCTCCCGAAGCACGGGATCGTGCGAGAGCGCTTCCAGCACCCGGGCGTCATCGTCCGGGACACCGATCTCGGCGGCGCGGATGCGCAGCTCGTGCCACCACAGCGAATCCTCGAACACGAAATCTGCCGGCCGTGCTCCCGGCTGGGCGTCGAGACACGCGCGCATCGCCCGGAGCATGGCCACCGCGTCGTCACGTTTCTGGTTGACGGCGCCTGCCGGCAGCCATCGGCGAAAACGTTCGAGTGTCGATGCCGGGACACCTTGCTCGTGAGCGAGCTCCAGCACGCGGACATAGGTCCGCTCTGCGTAGTACAGACTCCGCGCGATGCGGACCATCGCTGCAGCCGACTCTTCTTCCAGGACCTTGGACGAGCGCCCTTTTTCCACCGTGGCGCGAATGTTCACCATCGCGTCGGATCCCACGCGATAGCCGGTGTCCTCGGGGCCATGCACGACTGCAACTTCATCGTCGTCTTCGATCAGGCCGTCGCGGTACGCCTCGAAGATCGTCCCCACACCCACCATCCCGAATGGCGCAAGCTCGGCGGCGCGTAGCGCTCCCATGCTCGCGCTGCCGAAGACGTGGATGCCTGCGTTGAGCGCCCACAGGATCTCCTTGTGCCAGACGGCGGGCTGGCGCTCGAAGTAGCCGTCGATGATGCCGATCGCCCGCGGGCGCTCGAGCGACACGCGATACACGTCCCCGTGCGCCACCGGCGGCAGGCACACCGCGTCCACGAGGGCGCGGATCTCGTCTGCCGGGATTGTCGGCCCGGCAAAGACCACCGCGTTCATCGCCCTTCCTCCACGGAGCGCGCGACGGGATGGCGGTGACCTTCGTCGTGCAGCCCGGGAACGATCACTCGCACGACGGGGATGCCAATCTCCGGTCGTGTCAGATCGACGACGACGACGCGATCGCAACCGGCTCGCGCGATCGCGCCGAGCAGCCGCGTGAGATCCTCCTCAAAGGAGTCGGACTCGACGGTTGGAACGCTCGCGAACTGGATGCAGCCCCGATCCGCGGCCTCGTAGCGCCAGCGCGCCGAGTTGGCCGGATCGCGCCACGCCGCATAGCTCGCCCGGCCCATGTCGTCCCGGGAGCCGGCAATGATCGTGAGACGGCTCTGCGCGGCCTCCGTGAGCGCCCGCAGCAGCGCCACCTGCCGTGTCGGGTGACACCCCATCCCGCGTGCGCTCGAGAGCATCCGGTTGGGATCGTCGCCGTGCTCGGCAATCAGGCATTCGAGCGCGGCGAAGCCGACGTGGCTGGTGACGTCCCAGACGGCGACGTCGACGCCGGCTCGCCCATAGCGTTCGAGAACCGCGAGGCAATCGGCATCGTCGACGGTCCGCAGATCCAGCCGGCGCGCTTCGCGTTCGTCATCGCGCCGCGCGGCGAAGCGCGCGGAGGCGTCGCGCTCGACGATCTCACAGAGGGCGTGGCTCACAGCTTCGAGCACGTGGTTGCCAGACGCGAGGCCGGTACTCGATACGGCAAAGCCGACGAGGTCCCACCGCATCCGCGTGGTGTAGGCCGTATGAACGAGCTGAAATGGTACCCACACTCGTTCATGGCGGAGCCAATCGTCGCCCGCGATCCACAGCAGCGGAAGGGTGGTCTGAAAAGGCCGAACGAGCGAGAGCGGCAGCCGCAGGGGATCGACCACGACGTGGGTCTGGCGCAGTTCGTCGTAGCTCGCGAGCCGGAGCGGCCCGGTGACACGCTCGGCGTGGTAGCCCTCGATGGATTCCATCGCAGCCGACACTTTGGCCGAATCGAGGTCGAGGCCTTTGCCCTGGGAAACCGACAGTGACCGGGAGCACGGACGCACCGACATGACGACCGGGATCCCGATCGTGTCCAGGCCGGTGACATTCGCCAGCCTGGTGATCCCTATCTCCGGCAGCAGCGGCTTCAACCGGGCCAGCGTCTCCGCCGGCGGGATCGTGCGGTGCGTGCCCCGGACGTACGTCTTCGGGGTGCGGCCGCTCAAGAACGGCTGACCGTCGACATTCAGCTCCAGGGGCAGCATGAGGCGAGAGTGTAACGCGGCCGCCGCTCCGGCTCGCCCTGGATTACCGCGTGGAAACGTCCGCGGTCTGACGCCAGCTCCACAGGAACAGCAGGCCCACGACGAACAGCGGTCCGGCGATCACGGCAATCCAGTCGAGGCGGCCGCGTGCGAGCGCCGTGGCATACAGAACCGCCACGGCGATGAACACGATCCCCCCGATCCAGGGCCGGCGCCAGGACAGCAGAACGATCGTCACCAATATCAGGGCGGGTAGCAGGTGAATCGCGAAGTCGGCCAGCGAGCGAGCGAGGTTCTGGCGCTCGTCGAACCGTCCAGCGCGAACAGCCCGAGGAACAGGCAGAGGGCCAGGCCGAGCAGCCGTGGAGCCCACACTAGCAGTTGCGTCGAGGTCGGGCGCATGACAGCCTCCGGATGGCGAACGAGCTATTCAACGTCGCCAATTGTTCCTGCTCGCAGGCTACTGATAATGAGCGCAGCCTCAGAAACCCTGATTTAGGCTGTTCGACTGCCTTTGCCGAGACACTCGATCCCTTCCCCACGGACTGGTGCGTCCGCCGCATTCGACCCGAGGGACCGCAGACTGTAAGTCTTCCATGATTCGCGGTGGCGGATCTTTTTCGCACCTGCGCTGAAATTTCCCCGGCAACGAGCCTGGCTATGGCGTCGGCACGAGCACGAACAAGAGAGCCAGGAGATCAAGAGAGGCGCGCGCCTGTCGCCGACGTCGGAGAGGCTTCACCGATTCCGGACGGCAAGGGTCATGCGTGTCGAGTGACGGAGGCCGCGCGGCGACCGGGAGGTATCCATGCCGATGCTTGCATCACAGCTCGTAGAGGGACAGGTCGCTCGCGGGTTCGAAGGCGTGCGCGACGCGTTCGAGGAGAACTTCACACGGCGGGGCGAGCTCGGCGGCGCGTGCTGCGCCTATTACCGCGGCGACAAGGTCGTCGATCTCTGGGGCGGCAGCCGGAACAAGCTGACCGGCGAGCCCTGGACGCAGGACACCATGGTCGTCATTCACTCTGCGACCAAGGGCCTGGCGGCGATGACACTCGCGATCGCGCACTCGCGCGGCTGGCTGGATTACGACGGGCGAGTGGCGACGTACTGGCCCGAGTTCGCGCAGAACGGCAAGCAGGAGGTCACTGTCCGCCAGCTGCTCGCGCACCAGGCCGGCCTGTTCGCCTTCGACGAGCCCGTGGATCGGAACGTGGTCGCGGACCCGGATCGGCTGGCAGCGGTAATGGCTCGGGCCAGACCGGCATGGGAGCCCGGCACGCGACAGGCCTATCACGGGCTCACGCTCGGGTTCTATGAAGGGGAGCTGATGCGGCGCGTAGACCCGCGGCATCGCACTCTGGGGCAGTTCTTTCAGGACGAGATTGCGACCCCTCTCGCAGAGGACGCCTACATCCGGTTGCCCGGAGAGATCCCGAACGACCGACTGGCTACGCTCTCGCCTCCGGGCCGGCTCGAGATGCTGGTCGGGTTCCGTCCGCTGCGACTCATGTTCGAGGGCATGAAACGCGGCTCGAACATCTACCGCGCGCTTGTCGTGAATCCGGGGACGTCGGTGTACCTCGACGAGCGACGTGTGTACGCGCGCAACCTGGAAGTGCCGGCCGGTGGCGGAGTCTCCACCGCACGCGCTCTCGCGCACGCGTACGGCGTCTTCGCCAGCGGAGGACGCGAGCTGCGGCTCCGGCAGGAGACGCTGGATTTACTTGCGGCTCCGGCGATTCCTCCGACGCACGGGTTCTATGACGAGTGCCTGAAGGGAGAGGTGCAGTTCTCGCTCGGCTTCATGAAGCCATGCGAGAACTGGCGCTTCGGTGGTCCGCGCTCGTTCGGCTCTCCGGGAACCGGCGGCGCGCTCGGCTTCGCGGATCCCGAGGCGGGCATCGGATACGGCTATGTGACCAGCCGGATGGGCATGACGTTCACCGGCGATCCACGCGACGTGGCCCTGAGAGAAGCGCTCTATTCCGCACTCCCTGATTCGTGAGCGCGCTGTTCGGCGTCTCGTTTGAGCGGCTTCAACGAGAGCAGCCGGATCAATCCGATGCCGGGTGAGGCGAAGGCCCAGTAGCGACGGAACCGCGCGCGGGCAGCCGCATCCGTCGCACCGGCACGGGTCTCGGTCCGGAATATCGATGTCTGTTCGTCGACGGGATCGGCACGCAGGGTCCACGCGATCTTGACGAATCCCGGCTCCGAGAAGGAGGCGAAGTCGTCTGGCGGCACAGCGCGAAACGTGACATTCGCCTCCCACGGCCTGGTGACTGCGCCTACGACGACCTCGCGGCCCGGGATTTCGGCGAGGACACCCCATCCAAGCGCCCGCGTGGCCGCGAGCAGGCCGCGAGGCTGAGGACGGTCGTCCGGGCTGGAGCGAAGGACCAGCTCGCGTGTCCTGAAGATCGTCCGCACGAGCGGCAGCCGCAGGAGGTCCTGCTCGCGTGCGGCACGCAGCGTGACGGCGGCCGGCGCATCAACCCGGATGTGATGACGCTCCACGATGTCGTACTCGGGTACGAATCGATCCAGCAGCTGGTCACGTTCAGGCCCGGTGGCCTGGCGGATGCGTCCGTATCGATACCAGGCGACGGCCCCGTACGCGGCGTAGGCTCCCGCCGCAACGCCGACACCAGCGGCCAGAATGCTCGCTTGCGAATGAAGCCGAAAATGTCTACTCATGAAGATCGCCTCCACGGTTCGCGCAACAGCGCGATCGCCAGCACCGCGATCCAGAACATGTACGCAATGACGCCGACGCGCTCCCAGGCGCCCGCCCCGGGCGTTGGCAGGTTTGCCTGGATCCCCGCGGCATAGGTCCCGGTCATCGCCCCACACGCCAGCCCGATCACCATCGTCGCGATGGAGTAGAGGCGAAAGCGACTCCCGAGTATCGCGGTGCCCAGGGCGGTCTCGAACAGGAAAAAGAGACCCGTCACGGCGGCCCACGCGATGTGCAGCGTGTCCGTCAGTGTGCCGCCGCCGGCGGCGAGCACCTCGCGCTGGTGCATCGGCGGCCAGATCCAGCCAAAGAGCGCATGCGTCATCAGCAACCCGCCGAGCACGCGTTGTGACCCGCCGGGAGCCGCCGTTCTCCACACCATCCATCCGAAGGCGATCATCAGCACGCTGTACACGGTGCCGAGCAGAATCCAGAGCGCCCTTGTAGGAGCACCGATCGCGGACAGCTCGCTGATGGTGTGCGAAGTGGCGCTGTAGCCATCCCAAAGCATTCCGACCGCGAGCGTCATCGCAATGTACAGGCTGGCGGCGACAATCCCGCAGCCGAACAGGATCTGACGGAACGGGTTGACCGCGAGCGCGTGATGTCTTTCGCGTGCAGCGGATAGGCTGGTAACGGCGGGCATCACTGTTCCCATTGAGTGCTCACTCCTCCTACGCGATCGCCTCCACTCCGGCACTGGGTCCTGTCGACGGACCTCATGGTTTTTCACTTGGACCCACGCGATCGCCTCCGCTCCGGCGGCAGGTCCTGTCGCCGGACAGCCCCACTTGGTGCTCGGCGCAAAGCGCTTGTCACGGGCGTCGCCTGCGCGCCAAGCGGGGCGCCCCGTCCGGCGCCACCCGCCGCCTACGCTCCGGCTCGACGATCGATCGCGACCGACTGTGCATCGCCGATCCTCAGAACCGCGCGAGTAGCGTCATCGAGCCGGAGCGTAGGACGACGGGTGGCCGCCGACGGGGCGCCCCGCCCGCCGCGCAGGCGCCTCTCCCGTGACAAGTGCACTTGGCGCCGAGGACGGGTGGGGCTGTCGGCGGACAGGACCCGGCGTCCGGAGCGGAGGCGATCGCGTGGCAAATAAACAGAATCACTGTTCGCGTTCCTCCATCAGCGTGGCGGCTTCAGGACCTCGACCCAGAACCAGCCGCGAATCTCCCCCTGGGTGAATCCGACTCCCTTGTCCGCCGGATATCGCTCCGCCAGCACCGTCCGCACGGCCGGATCGAGCTTGTCAGCGGGTCCGTGACAAGAGGCGCACATGGGCTGCAAGGCGATCGGCCGAATCACGCCCACCGCTGATCCGAGATCGACCGCAAACCCCTCGACGTCGCGTGCCCGTCGCCCGGCGTTCGCGGTGACGAGTGGAGCGGCCCATTTGGGCGGGACGTTGGTTGGATTCCGCAGCCGGTCGCTGGTCCGGCCGGCGGCGACTCCTTCGCCCTTGGCGATTCGCTGAATCACTCCAGTCACGTCGATATGGCACGAATTGATCGCGAAGGCCGGCCCGCCCTGGGCCAGCGCGTTCGTGAGCTCCCTGCGCAGCGCATCGTGCATCGAGAGGATGATGAGATCCGCGCGAGACACGTAATAGCGGATCTCCGCCGGCGCGCGCGAGATCGACCAGGTGTCGGAGGGCGGGACGGTCCTCACCGCCACCGTCATGCCGAACACCAGCGCTGCCACGTATACGGCTCGATGGCTCGTTCGCATGTTCAGCATCAGGTCGAAGACCATGGTCATGTCTCCGCCACCCAAGGTGCAATGCGAGTGCCTCGCGGGTGCGAGCCGTGTCGCCTACGTCGTTATGATCGCCGTGGGACATTTCCCCAGCCCGTCGAAAAAATCCGGGTCGGCAGCCGCTTCCGATTCGAAACGATCAATCGTGGAGCGTCAACACGGCGCACTGTGCCTCGCGGATCACGTGGTGCGTCGTCGATCCGAAGAACAAGAGATCCGCCGCGCGCCGGCCGCGCACACCGAGAACGATCAGGTCAGCGGTAGCCTCCTGCGCGAATCCGAGAATCTCCCGATAGGGCGCGCCTTCGCGTACCAGCTCGGCGACGCGGCAGGTCGCGCGAACCGGGTCGGGAACCATCTGGTGCAGGCGGGACGTCGCCTGCTCGATCCAGGCGTGAAGATCAATCGCGGCCGGAGGTGCGAAATCGGCATAGAGCGGATGCGTCTCGATGATGTGCACCAGCGCCAGGGCCGCCTTGTTCGGCTGCGCCAGCGACATCGCATAGTCGAGCGCGACCCGGGAGCTCTTCGAAAAATCCACGCCACAGACGATCCGCGTGAACGGGACCGGGCCGCTCGCCATGGCGTCAGGCACCTTCGGAGGAACCGTCATCACCGGGCGGCGGCCCTTCCGCAGGACCTTCTCCGCCGTGGAGCCGAGGAACAGGCGCTCGAATCCTGCGCGGCCGTGAGTGCCTATCACCACGAGGTTGGCGCCGAGTTCATCCGCCTGCGCCAGGATTTCGCGATAGACCTCGGAGCCTTCAGTAACCAGCGTTTCGACCTTCACGCCTGGCACCTGCTCGCGCGGGGCCGCCCCGCCCGCCGCGCAGGCGCGACTCCCGTGACAAGTGCTTGTCGCGCCGAGGACGGGTGGGGCTGTCGGCGGACAGGACCCGCCGTCCGGAGCGGAGGCGATCGCGGGGCGGGATATGACTAATCAACAGAGCGCACGTTACATACGCCGCTTCTTCGCACTATCCGGCCACGGGAGTGGACTCGGGAGCCTTCGGCTCCACCTGCTCGCGCTCTACCGCAATCGTGCAGTCCTTGAGCAGGGCAACGATGGCGCCGATCCCCGCAGCGACGGGTGCGATCAGTGCTCCGAGAACCCCCGCGGTCAGTGGGAACTCGGCCACGGTTCTGCCCTCGTGTTGCACGACCACGCGTCGCACATTCCCCTCGTGCACCAGTTCCTTCAGGCGATCAACGAGCTGACCACCTTCGGCCTTGATCGATTCCCAGTACGTCTGTTCTGACATGACAGGCCTCCACCGGTCGAGTCGCATAACGCGTTCCCACTTGGACGATTGCAAACAGCGCCGGTAAACCGGATGGTGAGGTGGAGTTTCTAGTCGGACCCACGGGGGAAGGCTGGGGGCTAGGGGCTGGGGGCTGGGGGAATCTCCCCACGCTGCGAGAAAATCCCCACCCCGCCGATGGGCCTGCCGCGGAATCCCGCGCAGGACGCTGGTTCTCCTCGGCACCTCCGATGCAGTCTGTCGGTCGGGGGCGTCCGTGTTGATGGAACTGACAGACGTGGTCGTGCGAGACGGGTCAACGGTCTGCGTCCGGAGGGCGACCGCGGACGATGTGGACGCGCTCGCGCAGTTTTTCCGCACGCTCTCCAGCGAGAGCCTCTACTACCGATTCCTCGGCATCCCTTCACTGACCGAGGCGCGGCTGCGTGCGCTCACGGCAACGGACGACAGGGCCGGCGCTTCTCTCGTTGTCGAGTCGGCAGGCCGGATCGTGGCGTTCGCGGGCTTCTACCGCGACCCGGCGTGTGCTGATCGCGCCGAAGTGGCGTTTGCCGTGTCGGATGCCCTTCAAGGACACGGGATTGGCACCCGGCTGCTGGAGCAACTCGCGCGCATGGCCCGCGATCTCGACATCTCCACGTTCGACGCCTACGTGCTGGCGGAGAACCGGCGAATGCTCGAGGTGTTTCGCGACTCCGGATTCGAGGTGACCACGCGCCTCGAGGACTGCGTGTTCCACGTCGAGATATCCCTGCTGGTGACGCGGCGCTACGAAGATCGGGCGGCGGCGCGGTCGCGGGCGGCTGCGACTGCGTCGATGAAGGCGTTCTTCGAGCCCCACATGGTTGCGGTGGTCGGGGCCGGTCGGCAGCGCGGCAAGATTGGGTCCGAGATCCTGCACAACCTGGTGACCGCGGGATTCAGTGGCACGCTCGTGCCGGTCCATCCGACCGCGTCCGAGATCGAAGGGCTGACGGCGTATGCCCGGGTCGTCGACATTCCGCAGGCTGTCGATCTCGCGATCGTGGCCGTCCCCGCTTCGCTGGTGATCGGAGCGGTCGACGACTGCATCGCGAAGAACGTTCGAGCAATCTGCGTGATCAGCGGGGGATTCAGCGAATGCGATGCCGAGGGCCGTGCCCGCGAAGCGATGCTGGTCGAGCGCGTCCGGCGGGCCGGCTGCCGGCTGATCGGGCCGAATTGCATGGGGCTGCTCAATACCGATCCCGCCCTGCGCCTGAATGCCACGTTCTCGCCGATCTATCCTCCGGCGGGCAATGTGGCCATGTCGACGCAAAGCGGAGCTCTGGGACTCGCGATCCTCGATTACGCGCGGCGGCTCGACATCGGGATCTCGAGCTTCGTGTCGGTCGGCAACAAGGCCGACGTCTCGAGCAACGATCTCATCCAGTACTGGGCCGACGATCCTCGAACGTCGGTCATCCTTCTGTATCTCGAAAGCTTCGGCAATCCCAAAAAGTTCAGCGAGATCGCACGGCGCGTCGGACGGACGAAGCCGATTGTCGCGGTCAAGGCGGGGAGGTCGAACGCCGGCTCACGTGCGGCGGCGTCGCATACCGGTGCGCTTGCTACCAGCGACGCCGTCGTCGATGCGCTGTTCCGGCAGGCGGGCATCATCCGCACCGAGCGGCTCGAAGAGCTGTTCGACGTGGCGGCTCTCCTGTCGCACCAGCCGGTTCCCCACGGGAACCGGGTGGCGATCCTGACGAATGCCGGCGGCCCTGGCATCCTCGCCGCCGATGCCTGCGAAGCCAATGGGCTCGAACTGACGTCGCTGAGCGAGTCGACCCGGGCCCGGCTTCGAACGTTCCTGCCGGCGGCCGCCAGTGTCGGCAACCCGGTCGACATGCTGGCGTCGGCGCCGGCGGAACACTACGCCCGTGCGCTCGCGACCATTCTCGAGGACGATCAAGTCGACAGCGTCATTGTCATCTTCATTCCTCCACTCGTCACTGACCCGGGAGAGGTCGCACGGGCGATTGCCGAAAGTGCACGAGACGTTGACGGGAAGCCGGTCCTCGGAGTGTTCATGCGCGCCGAGGGAGCACCGCCCGCGTTGTCGCCGATTCCCTGCTATGCCTTTCCAGAATCGGCCGCCCTGGCACTGGCACGGGTGACGAGCTACGGGCGATGGCGCGCCAGGCCGGTCGAGGCGCCACCGATCCTGGATCGGATCGATCGCGTGGGTATTCGAGCGGCAGTGGACCGTGTTCTCCGTCGCGGAGGCGGATGGACCACAGCCGAAGAGGCTGCCACGCTGCTCTTGGCCGCGGGCATCAACTGCGCCGTCGCGCGGGTCGCGAAGAACCTGGACGAGGCGCTGCAGGCCGCCTCCGCGATCGGCTATCCCGTTGCGCTCAAGGCGCTCGGACCGGCGCTCCTGCACAAGACCGAACGTCGCGCCGTGTGCTTGAACATCGCCGACCCCGCGAGCCTCCGCGCTGCCCATGCAGACTTGACGACCCGGTTCGCGGACGAGATGACCAGCGTGCTCGTCCAGGAGATGGTGCCGCCCGGCGTCGAGATGATCGTGGGCGCGCTGCAGGATCCGTTGTTTGGTCCCATCGTCGCCTGTGGCACCGGTGGCGTACTGGTGGATCTTCTCGCCGACACCACGTTCCGGCTCCATCCGGTGAACGAATCGGATGCCAGGGAGATGATCGACGAGCTCGAGGGTTCGCGGCTCTTGCGCGGCTATCGCGGCGCACCGGCGGCCAACGAGGCGGCCTTACGTGACACTCTTCTCCGAATTTCGGAACTGGTGACGGTTGCGCCGGAAGTTCGCGAGCTCGATGTGAATCCGGTGGTGGTCACTGAATCGACGGCGTGTGTTGCCGACGTGCGGATTCGGATTGGCGACCGCCTCCCGCCTCGCGCCGGAAGGCGCGTCGAATACTGACACGTGGCCCGGCAGTCAGCGCCCCGGTTATCCAGCGAGCGAACGCGCTGGCACACCCTCGCGGTTGAAAGGCTGTGGAGCGACCTCGGAACGTCCGCCGGCGGTCTTTCGGACGGAGAGGCGGCGAAGCGGCTCGAGGAAGCGGGACCGAATCGTCTCCCGCCGGCGGCTGGCGTGTCTGCCCTGACCATCCTCCTCGCCCAGCTGCGCAGCATTGTCGTGCTGCTGCTGGTAGCGGCGGTGATCATCTCGGTAATTCTCGGAGACCTCATCGAGGCCGGGGCCATCGGTGCAGTGCTGGTGATCAACACTGCCCTGGGATTTGTCACCGAATGGCGCGCGCGGCGAGCGATGGAAGCGCTCCTGCAGCTTCAGGCGACGCGGGTCGCGGTCCTTCGGAACGGTCAGTTGCGCGTGGTCGACGCCGAGACCCTGGTGCCCGGTGACGTCGTCCAACTCGATCCGGGCAACACGGTGCCCGGCGATGTCCGCCTGTTCCACTGCGTGGAGTTCACGACCAACGAGGCGGCCTTGACCGGCGAGTCGCTGCCGGTCTCCAAAACCCCAGACCTCATCTCCGATGAACAGGTGCCGTTGGCCGATCGAAGAAACATGGCGTACATGGGCACGACCATCGCCACCGGCACCGCTCTCGGAGTCGTCGTCGCCACCGGTGTCGTCACCGAGCTCGGCCGAATCGGCGAGCTCGTGAAGAGCGTTGAAGAGGAACCGACACCGCTCGAACGGCGCCTCGATGCGCTTGGCCGGCGGCTTGCCTGGATCACGATTGTCGTTGCTGCGATGGTCGCGCTCATCGATCTCCTGCACGGGGAACCCGTCGGCGTCGTCCTGAACACCGCGATCGCCCTCGCCGTCGCGGCGATTCCCGAGGCGCTCCCGGCCGTCGCCACCATCGCGCTGGCGGTCGGGATGCAGCGGATGGCGCGAAGGCACGCGCTCGTGCGGAGGCTTCCCTCTGTCGAGGCGCTCGGGGCGACGACCGTCGTCTGCACGGACAAGACGCGCACCCTGACGTCGGGTGACATGGAGGTGGTCCGCATGTGGACTGCCAGTCGGGAGTCGAAATTTTCCCCGTCTGACCAGCCCGTACCCGCCGACCCGGCACTCAGGCGCCTCATCGAGATTGCGGCACTCGCCAGCCAGGAGCAGCCGGACGCGGACGAAGCGAGCCGGGAGACGGTCGGAAATCCGGTGGACATAGCCGTGCTGAACCTGCTGCGGCGCACTGGTGGAGACCGCGCCGCTCTCCTCGCCGATCGTCCGATCCGCGGGATGCTGCCGTTCTCGAGTGCCCGGAAGCTGATGGCGTCGTTTCACAGCGTGGAGGGTGTCCTGGTCGCGTTCGTCAAGGGCGCGCCGTCGCGCATCCTCGCGCGCAGCAGCTCGCTGCTGACACCCGACGGGCCGCGTCCGCTCGACGATCGCGAGCGCGACCGGCTGAGCGCGATGAACGAACAGTATGCGCGGTCCGGCCTGCGCGTGCTTGCGGTCGCGTCAGGGGACGTGACGGGCGCCTCCGAACAGGCGCTCCAGGATCTCGTGTTCGAAGGCTATGTCTGCCTGGCCGATCCGGTGGCTGCGGGAGTGACAACGACGATTGCCCGGCTGCGAACCGCGGGTCTTCGGACCGTCATGATCACCGGCGATCAACGGGCGACCGCGGAAGCCGTCGGCCGTGAAATCGGACTCCTCGATGAAGGAGGCGAGGTGATGGATGGACGTCAGCTCGACGCGTTGCCGCCGCCGCAGCTGCCACGCGAAATCGGGCCGGTCACCATCTTCAGCCGCGTCAGCCCGGAGCACAAGCTGGTCATCGTGTCTGCCCTGCAGCAACGCGGCGAGATCGTCGCGATGCTCGGCGACGGGGTGAACGACGCTGCCGCGCTGAAAAAGGCTGATGTCGGTGTGGCCATGGGCATCCGCGGCACCGATGTCGCCAAGCAGGCGTCGGCGATCGTGCTCCAGAACGATCGATTTGAAACGGTTGCGGCGGCGGTGGAGGAGGGGCGGATCATCTTCGACAACATCCGCAAGTTCGTCTTCTACCTCTTCAGCTGCAACGTTGCCGAGGTCCTGGTCCTGTTGATCGCCGGTGTCGCCAGTCTGCCGCTTCCGCTACAGCCGCTCCAACTGTTGTGGCTCAACATGGTGACGGATACGTTCCCGGCGCTTGCGCTGGCGATGGAGCCGGGTGACTCCACCGTGATGACCCGGCCGCCGCGCGATCCGAACGAAGCGATCCTGTCACGGCCGTTCCTGACGAGCATCTTTGGCTATGCCGCCGCGATCACGCTCTCGACGCTGGCAGCCTTCGGCTGGGGCGTGCTCACGGTCCCGGATCGTGCGCCGACGATGGCATTCATGACGCTCGGAATTACGCAAATCGCGCATCTCGGAAACGCCCGCAGCGACGCCGACGTGCTCAGTCCGGCCCGGGCGCTCGCCAATCGGTACGCGCTGGCGGGAGTCGCGATCGCTCTCGCGCTCCAGCTCGCCACGAGCTTTGGTCCGCTCGCCTCGATTCTTGGCGTCCGGAACCTCACGGTGGGACAGTGGGGCGTCGTGTTCCTCTGCGCCGCGATTCCTGCGGTCGGAGGTCAGGTCTACAAGAGGGGCCTAACCGGCCGGCCGAACCGTTCGTAGAAGAGGGGAACCACAATCATGTTGAGCGGCGTGGAGCTCAGAAGCCCAAACATGATGACCACCGCCATCGGCGCCTGAATCTCGCTGCCGGGCTCGCCGGCAGACAGTGCAATCGGCACGAGCGCAAGGCCAGCGGCGAGAGCCGTCATCAGAATCGGGACAAGACGTTCAGTGGCTCCGCGTCTCACGGCAGTCCGGAAGTCAGTGACACCCTCGTGCTCCTGAAGGTGTCGGATATGTGAGACGAGCATGATGCCGTTGCGCGTAGCGATGCCGAACAGCGTGATGAACCCCACAAGCGATGCGACGGACAGCACGCCGCCAGCGAGGTACACGCCGACGACTCCGCCGATGAGTGCGAGAGGCAGGTTCAGCATGATCAGTAGCCCGTCGCGCGATGAGCCGAATGCCGCAGACAGGATGAAGAAGATCGCGACGACGACGCCGAGTGACAGCCAGAGCAGCTGATGCGACGCCTGCGCCTCGCTTTCGAACTGTCCGCCGTATTCGATGTGGTAGCCCTGCGGCAACTTCACGTTCTGCGCGACCCGCTCTTGAATGTCGTTGACGACGTT
>Ga0075418_10003077_pt1 | contig 19057 bp, 5 predicted proteins | sample SoiMetdeltSBSDD2_FD_81776 | JGI IMG/M metagenome (GOLD analysis project Ga0075418, IMG submission 81776) | Bulk soil microbial communities from a Populus tree surrounding site in Tennessee, USA - Soil MetaG P. deltoides SBSDD2 | ecosystem: Environmental > Terrestrial > Soil > Tree plantation... | reverse complement strand
TCTGTTTCTCCTCCAGCAGATGTGCCTCGGGAGCTTCAGTGCGAAGGAGATTGAAGACAAGCCGGTCTGGCCGGTGCTCAAGGACTGGCTAGCGCCAGGGCAGGAGGCCCTGCTTGAGACCTACGCGCCGGAACGATTCCTGCTGCCATGCGGTCGCAGCGTTCGCATTCGGTATGCTGCAGACACACCACCGGTGTTGTCCGCCCGCATCCAGGATCTCTACGGTCTTACCGAGACCCCCACTATTGCCATGGGCCGGCAGCCGCTGGTGGTGGAAATTCTCGCCCCCAATCAGCGGCCAGTCCAGGTGACGCAAGATCTCGCCGGGTTTTGGACCCACACGTATCCTGTGCTGAAGAAGGAACTGCAGAAGCGCTATCCGAAACATGAGTGGCGTTGAACGATGAGGGCAAGGGGAGCGCGCCCAACGCTCCCCGCTTCGGCCTATTCCATGGCCTTTAGAACATGCCATCCATTCAGACGAAGGCCTTGGGGTGGTCCCTGGCCATGTAGTCAATGGCGTGCATCTCCGGTGGCCCATGGCTGAGCATAGGCCGCCAGTGCCGCAGGATGCACCACGAAGCGCGGAGCATGGCTGCCACACGCTTACGTCGCGAACATGGAGCCAGTGGAGGTACGTCCTGTGGTGCTTTCTCTGATACTTCTTGGACTATGTGGCGTGGCATAGTGTTCTCTCTCCATCCGCCCGCATGGGAGCAAAAAGTTAGCAAAGGAAGGGCCGCAGAGCGACCCTCTGTCGACTCAGTCGCAGAAGGAGTTGCTCTAGACCACTGGTGGACTACACCACAGAACCACTGCGGTTTTGAGCTGCCCGATGTTAAGTAAGCAGGGCATCTCCGATGTTGAACGCCTCGATAAAGCGCTCAAGACCGTGGCTGCCGCCGTTCACCAGTTTACGTGCCAACTTGAGGTGCTTCTCCAGCAGGGCTTCTTTGATCGCTCTCTCCTTGTCTCTTAAGAAACTGCCCAGTAATTGTGCAGCAATAGCCGGATCATTCGCTAAATCAGGGTGGTCAACGAGTTGCCTGCCCAGACCCAGGGCGGCACTATACCTCTGGTAGCTAGCGCGCCCCATTAGCTGAATGAAGCCGCGACCTTTAAACCTCTCGCCATCGCCGTGTCCGATATTCCCCAGGTCTCTGCGATGATCGTACAGATCAAAGGGATGACCGCCTGGTGAGGTATTGAAGCGCGATTGGCTTTCACTGATCGGTGCAAACCCCTCAGTTTCGGCGCGGATCGTCGCCAGCGCCATGAGCACCATAGGCTTGTCGACCAGCTCATACTCCACCAAGGCGTCGCATACAAAGGGCAGGTGCGTGCGAATATTTGCCACTGGCGTATGGGGAAACATTTTGCTGACGATGGTCACCGTGACCTCTGGGATGACGGAGGGCAGACTAGTATCGGTGATCAAGCCCAACGCGCCCAGCGTGCGCGGCCCGGCAATACCATCGGCTAACAGCCCAGCACTTTTCTGAAAAGCGAGGACGGCCGCCTCGGTAGCCCGTCCGAACCTGCCATCAATAGGGCCTGGATTGAAACAGAGATCTTGTAATTGTGCCTGCAGTTTCGCCACTTCTGAGCCTGCTGATCCCACGCGTAACATTGCCATTGCGTTCCCTCCTCTGCGTGTGCGCCGCCACGTCAGTGAGGCTGGCCCTTGTGCGTGCTAACGTAAACAGGGACACCATAGGCAACCCCGCGGCCTGCAGCCTCATCTGTGTTCGACCCTCTCGTGCCATTGCTCTTAACAGCGACGACCATAACCATACACAAATTGGAGGCTGATAACCTGACTTGTACCTGTGAAAATGCCTGATTTTACCTGCGAATTGGCTGCAGCGAGGGGACCGCACGCGATCCTGCGGAGCGACTGCCTTCCTACTCTCAAACCAGTGTTAGTTATAGATTTGGGCGATGGTCCGTTTGGTGCGACGAGGACGTAGAGCGTCCCTCAAGCAGGCCACACAACATCGGGACCCACTCTCGTGTGTGTGCCATGCTCCTTCCTCCCCAGGTGGGGAAGGTTGGGATAGGGATGGGAGAGGTCTCAGGGGGAGGGCGTCCCTGTGTCCATCTACATGCGCGTCAGTCCCCATGACTATCCGCACTACAACAGCACTTGTTTCTAGGGGTAACGAGCGCAGGCCCATGACGCTCCATGAGGAGAGCCAGGAGGCGTTGGAAGCGCTCAGGGTCTTGTGGCCAGCACCCTGCAAGAAGGGAGCCTCCCTCGTCTGCTTCAGGGGTGCGAGGGATAGACGACATCATACACTTCATACAGGCTCGTTCTTGCAAGATTTTGGCTTGATAAAAGGCTACAAAAAATAGCGCTATATTTTAAGGCTATGTTAGTGTGAGACCGTTGGCAATCTGGTACCAAAAGTGCCAAAATGATCGGGAGCTTGGGCCCTGGTAGCCTGAGTTTTGTCTACAAATTGGCCTAGTCATTCCTGCAAATTTGTTGTAAAAATCTGACATTCTTTTAAGGAACTGATGTATGCTATAGGCTCTCAACGTGTCTACGGATAGCTCTGAGGCTCAACGTTACCCTAGGAGCTATCGTTGCTCAGCGGAGGAAGCATGGTCTACCGCTTTGCAGATTGCCTCCTGGACACGCAGCTCTATACCTTGGACCGGGCAGGCCAGAGTACTCGGCTGGCTCCCAAGGTCTTTGAGGTGCTCTGCTATCTCATCGAGCATCGTGACCGCGTGGTCTCCAAGCAGGAATTATGCGATCAGGTTTGGGAGGGGCTAGCGATCACTGATGCCGCTATGGAGAGCTGTCTCCGCACTGTGCGTATTACTGTGGGTGATAGTGGGCAGGCGCAACGCATTATTCAGACGCAGCGCGGGTATGGCTATCGCTTTGTGGCGGACACCATACTGCTCCCTAATGACACGCCCACATCTCCTCTACCGCCGGATACTGCACCCCACCCTCTCACATCATCCCCGGTGTTGCCAAGCCTCCGACCATGCGCGGCCTGCCAACACACCAATCAGGAGGACGCCACCTTTTGTGCGGCATGCGGGGTGCGATTGCGTCAACCCTGTGCCCGCTGTGGGCAGGATATGTTCCTACCGGCAACGTTTTGCACTGCCTGTGGGCAGCCTCTCCTTGTCCTGTCTCCTCCAGGGTCTGTCGCCGCACTGGCTGCAGCTCCCGAGCTTTCTCAGGCTGGCATGACGCCTCCTGACCAGAGAAGATCAGGTGCCGAGCGCAAGCTGGTCACGGTCCTTTGCTGCACAGTGACCAGCACGGCGGCAGGTGGTGCGCGTTTCGATCTCGATACCCTGTACAACGTGATGCAGGAGCTGCGCGATCTCGCTCACGACGTGGTGCGCCCGTATGGGGGGCAGCTCCATCCCACGATGGGCGACCGCCTGCTCATCATATTTGGGGTACCGGAAGTCCACGAGGATGATGCCCGACGTGCGGTACGTGTGGCGCTCGAACTCCGTCGGCGTTTGCAGGTGCATCAAGAGTACCTTGAGACGGTGAACAGCGTCCCCTTGGCGTTCCGCCTAGGCCTACATACAGGGTTGGTGGTGGTGGGCGGTAGGCAGGACGACGCGGAGATCTCCACCGTTGTGGGGAATGTGGTATCCGTGGCTATGGTGCTCCAGGAGCAGGCAGCACCCGGACAGATCCTGTGTAGTGACACCACCGCGCGTTTGGTCCAGAGAGCAGTGCATCTTGAAGCCGTGGAGCCGGTTCAGGTCCCAGGGCAGCCAACGCCCGTGACGACCTACGCCGTCTTCAGGCACCGTGGCCGGCGCGCGCCTGGGTGGGATCGCTGGGGGTGGGTGCTGAGCCCGTTCGTGGGGCGGGAGCGCGAGTTCGCAACGTTGCACGCCCTGCTAGCCCAGGTGGAAACAGGCCGAGGGCAGGTGGTCGGGGTGGTAGGTGAGCCTGGGATCGGCAAATCGCGCCTTCTCTATGAGTTCCGCCAGAGCCTGGAGGGGAAACGGCTGGCGTACCTCACTGGACGCTGTCTCTCCTACGGCAGTACCACGCCGTACCTGCCGGTGCTGGACCTGCTCCGCCATAACTCTGGTATCATGGATACTGATAGCCCTGAGGACATCACGGCCAAGGTCCACCGCGCTCTCAAGGAAGTAGATATGGCCCCAGAAGAGTGGGCCCCAGTGCTCCTGCCCCTCTTCGGTGTCCAGGAGGAGACAGACACATTTGCGACACTCAGCCCAGAGACACGCAAAGCCCGCACCCTGGCGGCGATAACGCAGCTATGCCTCCAGGGCAGTCGACCACAACCCCTAATTCTCGAGATTGAAGACCTGCACTGGATCGACGCCTCGTCCGACGAGTGTCTGACGGCGCTGGTGGAGCGCATGGCTGGTGCAGCGCTCCTGATATTGGTGACCTACCGACCTGGGTACCGGCCGGCCTGGGTCGACAAGTCGTATGCGACCCAGATCTCCCTCCAGCCCTTGACGCAGCAGGACAGTCTGCAGGTGGTGCAGGCGGTTCTCCCGACGGCAATGCGGATTGCCCCGCTGCTGCCGCAGTTGCTGGCGAAAGCGGAGGGGAACCCCTTCTTTCTGGAGGAACTGGCGCGCACGGTGGTGGAACAGGGCGCTGACGCCTCATCCTCTACGGTGCCCAATACTGTGCAGGCAGTACTGACAGCGCGTATGGATCGCTTACCGGCCACCGCCAAGCACCTGCTCCAGGCCGCGGCGGTCATTGGTAAAGATGTCGCCTTGCCCCTATTGCAGGCGGTGACCGAAGTCTCTGAGGAGGCCATATACGGTGGCCTCAGGAGCCTGCAGGCTGCAGAGTTTCTCTACGAGACCTACGCCCTCACCGCCCCGGTATACACTTTCAAGCATGTCCTCACCCAAGATGTGGCGTATCAGTCTTTAGTGCGGCAGGCACGGCAACGATACCATACACGCATCGCGCAGGTGCTGGAAGCGCAGTTTTCAGAGATCATCGAGACGCAACCTGAACTGCTAGCGCATCACTATACGGAAGCAGGATGCGGCGCCCAAGCTGTTCCCTATTGGCAACGTGCCGGCCAGCGCGCGGTTGAGCGCTCGGCTAATATGGAGGCTATCAGCCACTTCACGACAGGACTTGAGTTACTCAAGACCTTTCCGGAAACACCGGAGCGCATACAGCAGGAACTCACTCTGCAACTTGCCCTTGGCCCACCGCTACGGATGATCAAGGGCCATGCGACACCCGAAGTGGAAGGCGTCTATATCCGGGTACACGAGTTATCGCAGCAGGTGGAAGACAAGAGGCAACAATTTTCGGCGCTGATGAATCTGGCGCGGCTGTATCTCAATCAAGCTAGGGTTCAGAAGGCGCGTGAGGTGGCAGAACAGTGTGTCACCCTTGCCCAGCGTGTGCAAAACCCAGCTTTTCTCCTGGAAGCACACCGAATGTTTGGGCAGATCTTGTTCTGGCTCGGAGACTTCGTTACAGCCCGTAGGCAGTTGGAGCAAGGGATTGCCTTGTATGATATTCAACAAGGTCACTTGCGAGATTTCGGTAGTACAACAGACCCTGGGGTGGTTTGTCTTTCTGTTTTGGCCTGCACGCTGTGGATGCTCGGATATCCTGATCGTGCCCTGACCAGGAGCCGCGAGGCACATACTCTAGCCCAGGGGTTGCTAGCCCAGGAGTTGTCTCATGCCTACAGCCTGATATTTGCCTTGAATTATGCGACCTCACTCCATGCATGGCGCCGGGAAGTGGAATTTGCCAAAGAGCAGGCTGAGGCAGTGATTACACTCTCAAACAAACATGGATTTATCCATTCCCTGAGTGTGGGCAAGATCAAGAGAGGGTGGGCAGTGGCCAGACAAGGGGCGGTGGCAGAAGGCATCAGGCAATTGCACGAGGGACTGGCTGCCGAGCGGGATACGGGCACAGAGCTGTCGCTGCCATACTATTTTTCCCTGCTGGCCGAGGCGTATCAGCTAGGGGGACAAGTCGACGTGGGACTACATACGCTGGCCGAGGCTTTGGCGCACATGGACAATACTGGCGAGTGTCGCCTTGAGGCGGAGCTGTATCGGCTCAAAGGGGAGTGCCTACTGGCGCAGACAGGCAAGCAATGCAAGGAGAGAGAGGCGGAGGAGTGTTTTCGTCAGGCCCTCGACATTGCCCGCCGCCAGCAGGCGAAGTCGCTAGAGCTGCGTGTCGCGATGAGCCTGGGTCGCCTGAGGCAGCAACAAGGCAGGTACGTGGAAGCCTATCAGATACTGGCAGAGATCTATGGTTGGTTCACGGAGGGCTTTGAGACGCCAGATTTACAGGAAGCCAAAGCCCTGCTTGCAGCATTGCGGTAACCACTGACTCGGTCCGCCATATAGCCTTTATCTTGCCTTCCATAACATAGCGGAGAGAGCGCTATGCTCCATGTGTCTCCTGGCATCCAAGGCTTCACTCTCCCCCAGCATATGCATATCCATGATATGCTGGGGGACTGGGCTATGCGCACTCCCGATGCACCGGCGCTTGTCGCCTCTGGGCGTATTCCGCTCACCTACGGCCGTTTATACAAGCATATTGACGACGTGGTGCAGAGGCTACATGTTCTGGGAGTAGGCTGTAAGGACCGGGTAGCGCTAGCTCTGCCTACAGGTCCGGAGATGGCAGTGGCTTTTCTCGCTGTAGCTGCTGGCACAACGTGTGCACCACTCAATCCAGCCTCCAGCACTGATGAATTGAACTTGTATCTGGCCGCTCTCGACGTCAAGGCACTGATTGTGCTGGCGGGGACGGATACGCCAGCCCGTGCCGTCGCCCAAGGGCGTGGTATCAAGATCATCGAACTATTGCCCCTGCTTGAGGCCGAGACAGGTCTCTTTACCCTCTCAGGGGAAGAACATCTATATGCTGGATGTCATGGTTTCGCCAAGCCTAATGATGTGGCGTTAATGCTGCCAACGTCAGGCACAACGTCACAGCCAAAAATTGTGCCGCTGACACATATCAACATCTGTACTGTAGCTCACAACACGCGAGCCACGCTCGAACTCGTCGAGAGCGACCGTTGCGTAAACGTATTGCCCTTCTTTCATGTGCATGCCCTCCTAGGCACCCTCCTGACATCATTGGTTGCTGGTGCCAGTTGTGTATGCAATCCCGGCTTTTCTCCAAGTGTATTCTTTGCTTCAATGATAGAGTTTCGCCCGACATGGTATACAGCGGTCCCCGCCGTCCATCAAGCCATCCTGACAAGCGCCCCCCAGCACCGTGAGGCTATTGCGGGCTGTCCACTACGTTTCATCCGCTCAGGTTCTGCACCTTTGCCACAGCACGTTCTGGCGGAGTTAGAAAGAGTGTTCAAGGCGCCAGTGGTCGTAGCTTACGGATTGACAGAGACCTCCGCACAGATGACGTCGAATCCATTACCACCACGTGTGCGCAAGCCTGGTTCAGTAGGCGTGGCGGCGGGTCCAGAGGTGGCCATCATGAGCCCAGAGGGGGTCTTACTGCCAGTAGGTGAAATCGGCGAGATCGTCACGCGTGGTCCAACTGTCTTCCAGGGCTATGAAAACGATCCGATAGCCAACAGGAGTGCCTTTAGAGATGGCTGGTTCCGAACAGGTGATGCTGGATACTTGGATACTGATGGCTACCTCTTCCTTACCGGCCGTCTCCAAGAGATCATCAACCGTGGCGGAGAAAAAATTGCACCGCAGGAAGTGGATAGCATACTCATGGAGCATCCTGCAGTGGCTCAGGCAGTGACCTTTGCAGTGCCCCACGCACGCTTAGGAGAGGATATCGCTGCGGCCGTGGTGTTACACCAGAACGCTGTAGCGACAGAGCGTGCTATACGCGTATTTGTTGCGACGAGGCTGGCTGCCTTTAAGGTGCCGCAACAGGTCTATATTGTAAGAGAGCTCCCGAAAAGCCCTACTGGCAAAGTGCAGCGTCTTGGCATGGCCGAAAAACTCGGCCTGACAGCTACCAGCCCGGAACAGGGCACAATGTACAGAGGCGATACCACTCCACGCACACCTATCGAGGAGCTGCTCGCGGGGTTGTGGGCACAAGTGCTTGACATCGAGCGAATAGGCATCCATGACGACTTCTTCCAGTTGGGGGGAGACTCCATCTTGGCCACACAGCTTATTTCCCGTATGCGGGAAACTCTACACCTCGAGGTGTCTCTGCACAGTTTTTTTGAGACATCTACTGTGGCAGGTATGGCAAAGAGTATCGAGACAGCCCGTCAGGGTATGCCGAGCCTGAAGGTCCTGCCTCTACAGCCTATGCCCAGGGATGGCCCATTGCCGCTTTCCTACGCCCAGCAACGCCTCTGGTTCCTCGATCAACTAGAGCCCGGTAGTCCCACCTATAATCTATCCATAGCCTTGCGCCTCACGGGCGTCCTCGACGCATCCGCACTGGAGAAGAGCCTGGATGAAATTGTGCGGCGTCATGAAATCCTGCGCACCATCTTTCCAGCGCAGGATGGACAGCCGGTTCAAGTCATTGTCCCAGCCTTCCCTCTGACATTGCTAGTGGAGGATCTGCGAGCGATCCCAGATGTCATGCGAGAGGCTGCAGTGCAGCAAGGGGCTGCCGCAGAGAGCTGGCAATCATTTGACCTGGCACACGGTCCTTTGTGGAGCGTCAAGCTGCTGCGTCTTGCTGATGAGGAACATGTGTTCCTGCTGAACATGCACCATATTGTCTTTGATGGCTGGTCCTTCGATGTCTTCTTTCGGGAACTTACAGCTCTCTATACCGCCTTCTCTACTGGCAAGCCTGCCCCGCTGCCAGCGCTACCTCTCCAATACGGCGACTTTGCGCTCTGGCAGCGTATGTGGCTGCAAGGAGCTACTCTTGAGGCACAGCTTACCTACTGGAAACAGCAACTCGGCGGGAACCTCCCTGTACTCGAGTTGCCTACTGACCGTCCCCGCCCGCCTCTTCAGAGTTTTCGAGGGGCATGTCAATCTTTCGTGCTCCCTCAGTATCTCACGGAAGCCCTCAAGGCCCTGAGCCGGCAAGAAGGGGTCACATTGTTCATGACCCTCTTGGCGGCCTTCAAGACATTGCTCTACCGTTATACAGGCCAGGAAGACCTTCTTATAGGTGCACCTATTGCGGGCCGGACACGGGTCGAGACAGAGGCCTTGATTGGTTTCTTCGTCAACACATTAGCCCTGCATACCAATATGGGGGGCAATTCGCGTTTTCGAGAGCTGCTTGGCAAGGTACGTGACGTAGCCCTGGATGCGTATGATCACCAGGACCTGCCCTTCGAGACACTGGTGGATGAACTGTTGCTCGAGCGGAGTCCTAGCCATGCGCCACTGGTGCAGGTGATGTTCGCACTGCAGAATACCCCACGGCTAGCTCTACAACTTCCTGGTTTAACGCTCGATCAGATGGACGTAGAGAGTGGCACAGCCAAGTTTGATCTGACGGTGTCTATGAGAGACACCGAGCAGGGGTTGAAAGGGACAGTGGAATATGCCACTGACCTCTTTTACCACACCACGATTTCTAGGATGCTGGGACATTTCCAGACCTTATTAGAAGGCATCGTTACCCACCCGGAACATCGGCTGGCAGACCTGCCACTCTTAACGGAAGCCGAACGATATCATATCCTTGAGGAGTGGAGTCACACCATAACGGATGCTCCGCAGGATACGTGTCTCCATGAATTTTTTGAGACATGGGCGGAGCAGACGCCCGACGCCGTGGCGGTGGTCTGCAACGAACAGCAGTTGACCTATGCGGCTCTCAATCGGAGAGCTAATCAATTGGCGCATTATCTGCGGGCTTTGGGGATAGGACCGGAAGTATGCGTTGGCCTCTGCATGGAACGCTCGCTGGAGTTGGTGGTGGGATTACTGGGCATTCTCAAGGCCGGGGGAGCGTATGTGCCGTTGGATCCGGCATACCCTAAAGAACGCCTCGCCTTCATGTTGTCAGATATCCAGGTATCAGTGTTGGTGACGCAGCAGAAGATCGTTACTCACCTCCCTGAGCAGGCGTTGCGTCTGGTTTGCCTGGATACAGACTGGGAACATATCATACAACAGAGCATCGCAAACCCCATGAGTGGGGTGAGCCCTGAGAACCTGGCGTATGTGATGTACACGTCGGGGTCGACTGGCAAACCCAAGGGAGTGATGATCGAGCAGCGCCAGGTTCTGGCATTATTGTATGGGTTCGAGCATGTTGCCCCGGGCGGAAAAGATTGGAGAGGCACGGCGGTCTGCCCCTTCGGTTTTGATGTCTCCGTGTGGGAATGCTTTTCAATGCTGTGCTTTGGCGGCACACTACACATCATCGTGCCAGAAATCCTCTCGGAGCCTCAACAGTTAGCCCGTTACCTGGTTAGCTATCATATTACCAGTGCCTATATACCCCCGGCACTGCTATCCGAGGTTGCCAGTCACCTTGAGCAGCAACATGCTCAGATAGCGCTCAATCGCATCCTCGTTGGTACTGAGCCCATCAAACAAGGTCTCCTGCAACGGTTTCGCAATCTCTCAGAGCAGATGCGCATTGTGAACGGTTATGGACCAACCGAAAGCACTATCTGTGCAACGTTCTTTTCTTTCTGCTCGGCAACCGAACCAGACCGCCGCACACCGATTGGCATCAGAATACGTGACTATGAAGTGTATCTCGTCGATGCCAATATGCAGCTTGTACCTATGGGGATTCCTGGCGAACTATACATAGGCGGTGCTGGACTAGCGCGAGGGTACCTCGACCGTCCGGAGCTCAACGCCGAGCAGTTCATTCCCCACCCCTTCAGCGAGAGACCGGGAGCGCGTCTGTACAAAACCGGTGACCTGGCGCGTTGTCTATCCGATGGGAACCTCGAATTCCTCGGCCGTCTTGATCAACAGGTCAAGATCCGCGGTTTTCGCGTTGAGCCCGGGGAAATCGAGGCCGTGCTCGGAGGACTCCCAGTTGTACAGGAGAGCATCGTTGTTGCTCGCGAGGACCAGCCTGGCGATAGACGGTTAATAGCCTATGTGGTTCCCAACCCCAGCAGTATGGACTTGCGCGCACAGGTGGACGTACAGGCAGGTGAGCGCCTCTCCAGTTGGCAGGCTCTCTTCGAAGATATCTATGGTCAAACGTCGGCGCATCAGGATCTCACATTTAATATTACGGGTTGGAACAGCAGCTACACAGGCTTGCCCATTGCCGCAGAAGACATGCGCGAGTGGGTAGACGCCACCGTGGAGCGGCTTCTAGCTCTGCAACCACACCGGGTGCTGGAAATCGGTTGCGGCACTGGTCTGCTGCTGTCCCGTGTTGCTCCTCACTGCGCAGAATACTGGGGCACAGATTTCTCGTCGGCAGCGCTGCGGTATCTCCAGCAAGTCAAGGGATCCATAGATGGGTTGGAACATGTGACCCTCATCCATAAGAAGGCGGAGGACTTTGAAGGCATCGCAACCGAAGCCTTTGATACAGTCATTCTCAACTCGGTGGTGCAGTACTTTCCCAGTATTGATTATCTCTTGCGTGTCCTGCAGGGTGCAGTGCACACGGTGCGGTCTGGCGGCTTTATCTTTGTGGGCGATGTCCGCAGCCTGCCGTTGCTGAAAGCCTACCATGCATCTGTGCAATACTATCGAGCCCCCTCCTCGCTGTCGCGCGTCCATTTGCAGCAGCGTATACAACAGAGCGTCGCGCAAGAGGAGGAGCTGGTTATCGATCCGGCCTTCTTTATGGCCCTGAAGCGGCATTTCCCACAGATTAGCTATGTACAGATCCAGCCAAAACGCGGTCGTCATCGCAATGAGCTCAACAGATTCCGCTACGATGTGATACTGCATGTAGGAGCGGAGGATTTGCGCGTATTCGAGCCACAGTGGCTGGACTGGCGGAAAGAGAACCTCACCCTGGAGACTGTCTACCGGTTGTTGGCAGAGACGCAGCCAGATCTCATTGGGCTGCGAGACGTGCCCAATGCGCGTGTCCAGACAGACGTCGGCATTCTAGAATGGCTCGCCAGCGCTGCTGAGACTGAGGAGGGGGGCCATCTACAGGAATTTCTCGCGACACTTCCGCAGGATGGCATAGCTCCTGAGCAGCTGTGGAACTTAAGCTCCGAGTTACCTTATGACGTCGACATCAGTTGGTCGGCGGGCAGGATGGATGGCAGCTATGATGCTGTATTCAGACGCCGTCCAACTGCAGGGTCGGAAAAGTCGACAACCGTCGTATCTCTCTTTGCAGAACCTCTGCACATGAAGCCCTGGAGCGACTATGTCAACAAGCCTCTACAGGAGAGGTTATCCCGGGAATTCGTACAATACTTACGTCGTGCTCTCAAAGAAAAACTGCCTGACTACATGGTCCCTTCTGCCTTCGTGGTGCTTGAGAACCTTCCGATGACCCCCAATGGGAAGGTAGATCGCCAGGCCTTACCCCCGCCGGATATGGAAAAGCTCCGGGCATCAGGGGTCTTCGTTGCTCCACGTACCCCAGCAGAGCGTATGCTCGCTGGCATCTGGGCTGAAGTGCTGAAGCTGGAGCAAGTTGGTATCCACGACAACTTTTTTGCATTGGGTGGGGATTCGATTCTCAGCATTCAGATTATTGCCAGAGCGAATCAAGCCGGCCTCCGGCTCACCTCGAAGCAGCTATTTCAACAGCAGACGGTCGCTGAGCTGGCGACTGTGGCGCGCCTCACCCCAGCTATCCAGGTGGAACAAGGCCTGGTGCTTGGTACAGCACCTTTAACTCCCATCCAGCATTGGTTCTTCGAGCAGGAGATGGCTGACGCTCATCATTGGAATCAAGCGATGTTGTTGGAAGTACGGCAACCGCTGGACGGCTCTGCGCTGGAGCAGGCGGTACAGCATTTGCTCATACACCACGACATGCTTCACGCCCGCTTCAGGCGGGAGGCAGACGGCTGGCAGCAGGCTATTGTACACCCTGAGGCATCTTCGCTGTGTATGCGGGTCGATCTGTCGGCGCTATCAGAAGAGCAACAAGGTATGAGAATAACCGAGGTAGCTGCACAGCTTCAGGCGAGCCTGAACCTCGTCCAGGGTCCTCTCGTACGCATCGCTTGCTTTGATTGTGGTCCATACAAGCCGCCTCGCTTGCTGGTGATCATCCATCATCTGGTGATAGATAGCGTCTCGTGGCGGATCTTGCTGGAGGACATGCAGATGGCCTGCCAGCAACTCAGCGCTGGTCAGAGGATACAACTTCCTCCCAAGACTACCTCGTTCAAGCACTGGGCCGAGCGGTTGGCCGCCTATGCACAATCGGCTGCGTTGCGCCAGGAGATCACCTACTGGCTCACAGCACCTCGCGCCCACGCCGGTCGTCTGCCAGTCGACTATCCAGGGGGGGCTAACACGGTGGCAGTGGCTCGTACGGTGTCTGTATCGCTGAGCACCGCAGAGACCCATACCCTGCTGCAGGACGTACCACAGACCTATCAAACCCAAATAAATGACGCTTTATTGACGGCTCTGGTGCAAGCTTTTACTCGCTGGACTGGAGAGCATTCTTTGCTGGTTGACCTGGAAGGTCATGGGCGGGAGGAGGTTATAGAAGGTGTTGACTTATCGCGCACAGTGGGCTGGTTCACCACTCTCTTTCCCGTGTGTCTGCAGCTCAGTCCTGCCACTACTCCAGTGGAGGCGCTCAAAACCATAAAGGAGCAGTTGCGCCACATTCCCAGGCGGGGTATTGGCTATGGCGTGCTGCGTTATCTCAGTCAGGACCCAGAAGTCACTGAGGCGCTGCGGTCCTTAGCGCCGGCCGAGGTGTGTTTCAACTACCTGGGGCAGGATCATCAGAGAGTGTCTGGGCCAGTGCTTTTTGGCTCGGCCCGAGAAACCAGCGGACCGCCTCGTAGCCCGCGGGGAGGTCGGCGTTATCTACTGGAAATCAATGGACGCCTAGCTGGGGAGCAGCTGCTACTCGATTGGATCTATAGCGAGTGTATGCATCGACGTGACACGATTGAGAAGTTGGCCCAGCATTTCATAGAAGCCTTGCGCACGATCATTGTGCACTGTCAGGCCCCTGACTCTCGTGGTTTTACACCCTCTGACTTCCCGAACATGAAGTTGAGCCAACAGGAGCTTGATGAGCTTCTAACAGCCCTCGGCGCATCGGCCGAAGGAGATGACCATTAACGGTCGAGACAACATCGAAGATATCTATCCCCTTTCGCCCATGCAAGAAGGGATACTCTTTCACACGCTGTGCGCCTCGGAACCAGGCGTGTATAGCGTGCAGTGGAGCTGCATCCTACAGGGCAATTTGCGTGTTTCGACCTTCAAGCGAGCCTGGCAGTTTGCCCTGGATCGGCATCCAGCTTTGCGCACTGCCTTCAGTTGGGAGCTGCGTGACGAGCCATTTCAGATTGTCTACAGGCATGTAGAACTCCCTTGGCGACAGCACGACTGGCGGAGTACGTCCGCGGTCGAGCAGGAACGGCAGCTTGAGGCTTTCCTTGCAGAAGACCGAGCACAGGGTTTTGTACTATCCAAAGCGCCGCTGATGCGCCTAGCCCTTAATCAACTGAGTGAGAACGCCTATCAATTTGTCTGGTCCCTGCATCACCTGGTGTTGGATGGTTGGTCTCGGCCTATAGTCTTGCGGGAAGTCTTCCAGATATATGACGCGCTCTGCCTAGATGGTGAGCTGCACCTGGAAGTGGGGCGCCCATATGGGGACTACATTGCCTGGCTGCAGCGGCAAGATCTATCGCAAGCGGAGCTATTCTGGCAGCAGACACTCAAGGACTTTACTACTCCGACCGCGCTGCCTATCGGCAATGCTTATGGCAGCTCCTCCAGCCAGAATGCCGATCACGCCGAGCAGCAGAGGAGACTTTCAGTGGCTGCAACAGCTGCCCTGCAGGCGCTGGCACAGCAACACCAATTGAGCTTGAACACACTCGTGCAGAGCGCCTGGGCTCTGCTCCTGAGCCGATACAGCGGCCAGGAAGATGTGGTTTTCGGGGCTACTGTCGCCGGTCGCCCAACGGACCTGGCAGGGGTAGAGTCCATGATTGGACTGTTTATCAATACCCTACCAGTTCGGGTATGGGTGGATCCAAAAGCATTGCTTATCCCATGGTTACAGGAACGCCAGCAGCAACTGGTGGAGGCACGCCAATACGAGTACAGTCCCCTTGTACAGGTGCAAGGATGGAGTGGTGTGCCGCGGGGGCTGCCCCTGTTTGAGAGTCTCCTGGTCTTTGAGAATTACCCGGCGCGCACTTCTGTTCAGGAGTGGAGTAATAGCCTGGAGATCCGCCGCGCGCGTGTTGTTTCCAGGACGCACTATCCTCTTACCGTGGTGGCAGTGCCAGGACCAGAATTGATGTTGCGGATCGGTTACCAATGTCACCGCTTTGATACCGCGACTATTACCCGGATGCTAGGACACTTTCAGACACTGCTGGAAGGAATGGTTACCGACCCCGCACGGCGGCTCGTAGACCTCCCGATTTTAACCCGGGCAGAGCGGCATCAACTGCTTGAGGAGTGGAATGATAGCTCTCTAGCCTCTCCCCAGGATACGAGTATCCACCAGTTGTTTGAAGCGCAGGTGGCACGCACCCCAGACGCTGTAGCTGTGGTGTTTGAAGACCAGGAGCTGACATACCAAGAGCTTAACATCCGGGCCAATCAGGTGGCGCACTACCTGCAAGCCCGAGGAGTCGGACCAGAGGTGCTGGTGGGGCTCTATGTTGAGCGCTCCTTAGAGATGATGGTGGGACTGCTTGGCATCATCAAGGCGGGCGGGGCATACGTTCCTCTCGACCCAGCCTATCCGCCGGAGCGGCTGACTTTCATATTGCGGGATGCGCAGATATCAGTGTTGTTGACGCAACAGCGGCTGAGCGCAGGGCTCAGCGAGCCTCAGACACAGATCGTTTGCCTGGACACCGACTGGGAACTGATTGCCCAGGAGAGCGGAACAAATCCGACCCATAAAGTGACACCAGACAATCTGGTCTATGTACTTTATACCTCGGGGTCTATGGGGATACCCAAGGGAGTGGCTGTCGAGCACCACCAACTCTGCAACTATCTGCAGGGTATCTCGCGGCGTCTGTCACTGTCACACCCCGCCAGCTTTGCGACAGTCTCCACGCTTGCCGCAGATTTGGGTAATACCATGGTCTTTAGCGCCTTGTGTACTGGTGGGTGTCTCCACGTCCTGTCTCAGGCATGTGTGACTGACCCTAATAGCATGGCTGATTATTTTAGACGCCATGCCATTGATTATCTCAAGATCGTTCCCTCCCACCTCGCAGCGCTGCAAACCTCTCCGCACCCGGAGCAAGCATTACCGCGTCGATTGTTGATCTTGGGTGGTGAAGCTTCCCGTTCGGACTGGGTAGAGAGCTTCCAGAGGCTCGCGCCTGGCTGCGCTATCCTCAATCACTACGGCCCAACGGAAGCCACCGTAGGGGTCCTGACCTATCAGGTAGCAGAAGATCAACACCTACCTGGAACGCCGACGCTTCCCCTGGGCCGTCCGCTTGCTAACGTGCAGCTCTATCTGCTGGACTCATATCTGCAACCTGTGCCCATTGGCGTGCCGGGTGAGTTATGCATCGGTGGTGCCAGTGTAACGCGGGGCTATCTCAATCAGCCAGCGCTAACCGCCGAGAAGTTTATTCCCAATCCCTTCAGTCATATGCCAGGCACGCGACTGTACAAAACCGGGGACTTGGCGCGTTACCTGCCGGACGGGAACGTCGAGTTTCTCGGGCGCCTTGATAACCAGGTGAAGCTCCGCGGATACCGCATCGAATTGGGAGAGATTGAGGCGACCCTGGAGTACCATCCGGCTATTCGGCAAGCCGTTGTTCTGGCGCGGGAGGATACACCAGGCGATAGACGTCTGGTAGCGTATTGCGTTCCGCACCATGGGTGTACACCTGATATCCGCGAGATGCACAATTTCCTGCAAACGAAACTGCCCGACTACATGGTTCCAGTGGCTTTTATGATGCTCGACGCCTTACCCCTCACACCGAATGGTAAAGTAGAACGCCAGGCACTCCCAGTGCCTGGCCAAGAACGGCCCCAGCTGTCCGAGGCATTTGTTGCGCCCAGTACTCCCAGTCAAGAGATCCTGGCAGGTATCTGGACGCGTGTGCTTAAGGTCGGATCCGTTGGCATCCATGACAATTTTTTCGCCCTAGGGGGCCATTCTCTGTTAGCTGTGCAGGTAATGTCACGCCTCCGTAAGGTGTTTCAGGTGGACATGCCACTGCGGGTACTGTTTGATGCGCCGACGGTGGCAGGCCTGGCGCGACACGTTGAAGAGGTCCGCCGTGCGGTGCAGAGCCTACCTGCTTCTCCCCTGAAGACTGTGGTACGGGAGGGAGCGGTGCCGCTGACCATGACTCAGGAACATCTCTGGGGCCTCGACCGGTTGCTGCCCGGTGCGCCCTTTTCAAACATGCCGTATGCAGTGCGTCTGACGGGTACCCTTAACGTGACAGCCCTGGAGCAGAGCTTCAACGAAATTATCAAACGCCACGAAGCCCTGCGCACCACCTTTACGACCGTTGCAGGGCAGCCAGCGCAGGTGATCGCCCCAACCCTGCGCTTGCCCTTACCGGTAGAAGATCTCCGCGCCTTGCCCCAGGTCGAACGGGAAGCTACAGCGCAGCGGCTAATACGAGCCGAAGCGCTCTATTTTTTCGACCTGGAAAACGGCCCTCTATGCCAAGTGCGTTTGCTACAGCTCAGAGAGCAGGAGCATATTCTGCTCCTGACCATGCATCATATCATTAGCGATGGCTGGTCGTGGGGTGTACTATTGCATGAGCTAACGGTGCTCTACGAGGCTTTCAGCCAGAGCCATGCGTCGCCACTGCCGGATCTGCCCGTGCAGTATGCGGATTATGCCCACTGGCAGCGCCAGTGGTTACACAGCGAGGCAGGAAAGGCCCAACTCGCCTACTGGGAGCGGCAATTGCATGCTCCATTACCCATTCTCGAACTGCCTACAGATCGTCCTCCCCCTACCGAGCTGAGCTTGCACACGGCACGCCAGACCTTCCAGTTATCTAAGGAGCTAACTACGGCTCTCACACGCCTGAGTCAGCAAGAAGACACCACCTTATTTATGACCTTGATGGCTGCTCTCAAGGTACTGTTATATAGCTACACAGGGCAAGAAGACATTCGTGTGGGTACCCTCGTGGCCAACCGGCAGTACCAGGACACTGAGGGGCTGATTGGCCTGTTTGCTAATTTGGTGATTCTTCGCACACATCTCGGCGGGAATCCCTCCTTGCGCCAGGTGCTCCGGCGGGTCCGTGCCACAACGCTGGACACCTATGCGCATCAGGAGCTTCCCTTTGAATATCTCGCACGTATGATCGTACGCACGTGTCAGGTTGATCGTCAGGCCCTATTTCAAGTGATGTTTGCTATGCAAAATGCCCGGCAATACACGCTGGAACTGCCGGCATTGACGATTCAAGCTTTGGAGACACAAGCCGCGGGAGTTAGCGCTTGTGATCTGGCCATATCAATCCGTAACAGTCCTCAAGGGATAGAGGGATTATGCACCTACAAAATGATACTTTTTGACGCTACCACTATCATCCGCATCCTCGAAGATTACCGCCTGATACTTGAGCACCTTGTTGCACAGCCAGAGCTGCAGCTCTCGATTTTGCGCGTACGGAGGGGTGGATAAAGCTGAACTGTGGGGACAACATTTGGCACCATATATGGAGGGCATTGGCACCATTGACATGGAAGCAGGAATTGCTATTGTACCGGGCGAGATGGTTCATCTATCAATTGAATGTGTGTTACGGAGGAGAATCCTATGGCTACGGAGCCCCATGGACTGTCATTGACGTTAGAATTACTCGAAGCCACCCAACCTGGTGCTTATGGTACTTCACCTGGAGAAAACCCTTCCGCGACTCAGGCGGCCAAATACCTGGAATGGCGCGATACAAGGGATGCGCCCGTCAGCACTGCGACTGCGAAAGAGGAGGCGAGAAATAAGTTAAGGCAAGTCCAAGAAAGTCTCTATAAG
>Ga0075418_10003075_pt1 | contig 19065 bp, 15 predicted proteins | sample SoiMetdeltSBSDD2_FD_81776 | JGI IMG/M metagenome (GOLD analysis project Ga0075418, IMG submission 81776) | Bulk soil microbial communities from a Populus tree surrounding site in Tennessee, USA - Soil MetaG P. deltoides SBSDD2 | ecosystem: Environmental > Terrestrial > Soil > Tree plantation... | reverse complement strand
TGGTGATGCCGGATATTGGTGAACTAATGTTCCCTGTAGCAGCAGGGCCTATCCGGGGACCACGATATGCCAATTTGTTACTTCCTGTCGAAAGGCGGCTGGCGGCACGTTCTGTTTCAACCAAATCACGTAACCCATTGGACGTCCGTCCTAACAGCACCAATAATGACTCAAATGAGGCGTGTAGTGTCGTGGTGAACATTTACGCACGTACCCGTCTACGTGTGGAATTGTTGCCAAAGAATGTTCTGGTAGCCATCAACGACAAATTGGAGGTACTCATAGATACCAATGTTCTCGTAGGAAATATCGAAAGTAAACGTGCACTAGCACGATTAGTGTCACCGAACCAGGACATCTCGACAATTGTCTCACGTCTTAAACGAAATGATATTCCAAAAGCTGCCATGCTAAAGGGTTCCAAAAGCCTGCGTTTTGATCCAGCGAGAGTACTTGCGGTATTGGAGAAGAAGAACCCCAAGATTGTTCAAATGCGTGATGAACAGAAGCAAGTGATCAGCCATGGGAATGGTCCACTTCACATACATTTAGAGAACACGGAAAATCCTGGTGTTCATCATTTGGGAGTTTATGTGGAGGGAGCTTATTGTCCGGAACACACCAGTTTGGAGACAAATCACAATCACTCCCATGTAGCAGGTCACCATAATCAAATGTCGATTTGCGGACCGCATTGCTGTTATGAGCGATTTACTCGACTACTCAATACTTCTATGGCCGTAGTAAAAAGAACTAAGTTACAACCAAGTGCAAGGAAGAGTAGAAGAAAGAAGTGAATTAAGAAATTTGGAAAAGTGGAAAGTTAAATGGGTTGAAAAATTGGATTCGCTAAATAATAATTCATCCTTGATTGTAACGGCGTGTACCTAAAAAAATATTAAGGCTTTTATTCCAGAATAATTCTTTACTATTATTGGAATATGGCGACGACCTTTATGAGGAATTTACAAACATATGGTTCTCATTTACGGGATCTCCTCGTAAAGATTTGAAACCCTGGCACTGGAAAAATTGTAAAATATCATTTGAAAAAAACTCAAGTGACACTATTAGATTTATGGTAAAACGTACAAAAAATATATTTTTGGAAGATAACACCAAATTGCGCTGGGATAAGAAACAGAGCAATACAAGTCCAAAATTAAATAAATACACTCTTCATTATGTAATACATTTTGATGTAAAAGTTTCTTTACTACCTAATATGGTCCATGATGAAAAAATTGAAGAACAACTGCGCAGTAAAAAGCGAATTGGAGATATGAGGGATTGTTGGGTTCTCAATCTTGGCGCTCAACATAAAATATGGCTATGGAAAGATGCTAATAATGAAGCTAAAAATATTATGACAAAGATACTTGAATCTATTAAGCTAAAATCGAGTGAGATTAAAGATAGCACCCAGCATTTTTCTCCAGTTGAAGTTGACAAAAGACAGATAAAACTAAGTGGCAATATTCGACCTGTAATATATCATCCAGCTAGGGATCTAAGCGGTGAACGTGTTCGTAACTATATTCAAGAAATTCATCTAGCCCCGTCAGTAGATGATAATAAAGTACTCGTAACAATAGTCTACAATGACGAGCGGCTCCGTGAAAATGCATGGTTGGACTGGACATACAGGATATTTAGAAAATTAAGACATGGAAGAACTTTTGATGTAGAATCTTTTTCAATTGTACTGGAAGATGGACTTCCAACAAAGTTTGATTTCCCAGGTATCTACAGTGGAAAGAATAAATTAGAAAAGGACAGCATTCATTGTAACAAGTGTGCAACCATTATCGATCACTTTTTTAGTAGCAATCGATATAGACCAGTTATTTTTATAAATACTTCAAATCATGCTATGGCAGGAATAGATAATAATATTAATAAATGGAAAATAGAATATAGATTATGGGAAGAACAATGTCCAATATACTTGGGCACAAATAGTAGATGTGAGATTGAGCAGTATTTATCCAAGTATGGTATAGACCCTTTATTTCGTAAATGTAAGGATTCTCATTACTTTTTCTGTGATGAAAAAAAGAAGTAAACATAATTGAGGCAGACTAATCCTCTTAATTTTGACACATGTGTCCAATGATAATAAAAATATTATCAATATCGATAATGGTAGTTATTTAATATCTTGCATGATAGTAGCGATCTCATCAACAAGAACTGATAAATAGTTCATAACCATCTTAATGATAACGAACAATAATTCTGAAATGAAAGAAGACAACGAAGACACCAAAAAATCTTGAACATTTGGAATTAATGATTAATGACGTGGAGTTAATACTTGATATCTATTTATACACGTTTCTAGACGCAAGGATATTCTTGCAAAGCTATTCTTATTAATATGCAAACATCCATAAACACAAGGACAAATGACATATTCACCGCAACGAGTAGCTGGGACACTGCTTCTAGTGGGACTGGCACAGTTTATTCTGTTGCTACAAGTATCCGAAGATCTTTATCCAAATTACAGCACCTCTCAGAACTATATCAGCGATTTAGGCGCCACATGTAAATTTCCATCAGGTACCTGCACTGTTGTTCAGCCCTCTGCTTTCATATTCAACAGTTCATTGATTGTTCTTGGAATACTAGTTGTCATCAGCGCATATTTCCTCCAAAAGGCATTCGGACAAAAGTTGTTTTCAATCTTGGTCCTTCTCGCCGGATTTGGAGCGACAGGCGTTGGTCTCTTCCCTGAAACCACAGGCATAATCCATATCGCCTTCGCTTTTGTAACTTTTATTTTCATGGGACTTGCTGCGATAATGTCGTACCGAATATCACAGTCTCCATTGAATTATGTTTCTATTATACTCGGGACACTAAGCTTGGTGGACTTGATTCTTTTCGTTACAGGAAATAACTTGGGGCTCGGTGTTGGAGGTATGGAAAGAATGATCATGTATCCAGTCCTTGTGTGGGGACTTGCCTTTGCTGGTTTTCTAATCAACGGCTTCCCTGAACCTAAGTCCTCACCATAAAGAGTCAGAAATCTCAATTAACAGAGAACAAATGAATGTTTTCTCCATATAGAGACTGACAATTAAGTCTCTCATATATGAACGAATCTAAGAAATTCTCCTTAGAGCATATAACAAGCCTATTCTTGTTTCGTGTTGTTCATTCTCCTGGACATGTAAGAAACTTAATCCCAACTCTTTAGGCAGCCGAATTCCGCGAAATGGTAGACGTTCTAAAAAGCTCAGTTTATCTTCTAAGGTATCAATTTGTGAGATTTTAATTGGGAAATACCTACGTAAATCATCAATGAGAGGTTGTATACTACTTTCAGACGACCAATTGTTCATCCAGGTTCCTACAGCAAAGTTTGGCGTCACCATCCTAATTTCATCATGAAAAGCAGTTGGATCATCCAATCTCAGAACGTTTCCCCCGGTCATAACATCTGACCTTCCCCTTAGCATATTTGCAAATGAATATCTCATATCTAGTTCTCCATCTTCGTAATTAAAATAAAACAGCTGTGATCGCGGTGAAAGCGATGAATCAGAAACCAGCATGCCTTCCCAAGTTCCGGCAAGTTCCTTTTCGGCGGGTTTGTGGCTCAATTCATTACTATTAAACAACGTCATTAAATCATTCTCAGTTAGGAAATTTATGTCATATACTCTGGACATGCTAAAACTAAAGAGTTCTCTTCCCTTACCAAATGGACCTAAAAATGCTTTACCAATAATGGTGTTCTCATCTACCATCTTCAACAAGTCATACGCAGTAGAGTATGGAAATTCAGTGTATTCTAAATGGATTACTTTACCATATCCAGGCACATATTTTTCCGTAGCAATGTTTTTTGCTTGGACTGGAGTTTCGAAGGGATGTGTCACTCCCTCCATTCTTCCGTTTCCAACTTGCTTGAATCTTTTGTAAAATCCACCAAAGAATCGAAGTGCAGTTGTCATTAAATCGTTATCTCTGCCATAAAATCCCTTCCAGTACTGATTGTTATAGATTTTAAGTTCATCAGGATCAAATTTCCAATTCTTACCAACAATTATTTTATCCTCATCAGAATTTGCAAGTGAACTAAAAAGGCTCTCTTTGTGTTGAACTACTGCAAACTTTTCTGATATTTGTTCTGTTTTACAATATCTTGGCTGTGTTAAATCACATGTATTACCATAATTCTCCTGAACTTTAATGTCCTTCCAATTCTTAATGATTTTGTCTGCTGTCAGTGCAGCAAGTGCCATGACAGTTAATTGTGGATTGACTCCAAGTGCGGTGGGAAAAACGCTTGCATCGCAAACATACAAATTATTGAATCCAAATACCTTGCAATCCGAATCGACCACACAATCGGCTTCACTGTTTCCCATCTTATTTCCACCCTGAGGATGTGCAGATCCAAGCATAAGGTTATCGGGGTTTTCCCTTATTGCATCTTTTAGTTTTGGAATGTCAGCTTTCGTACCTATTTCAGGAACATCCCTATGGGATGTAATAACAGATTTAGCTCCGATGCTAAACCACATTCGCGCCAAGATTGCCATACCCCTAGCCATATCTTCTATTGTTTGCTCTGATAGGTTATAAACAACCTTTGGATTACCATTATATGAGATCATAACTTTACCTACAGGATCATCCCTGGTTAAAATTCCTGCCATTGTATATCGATTATAGTTTTGCATCATTCTTTTATGATCGGTTCCCAAAGTGGGTATAGCAAGTGCCATTTGAAAAATTGGCAAAAATATACTTTCTATTAAAAATCCTCCCTTTTCTCTTCCGTTTGTAACACCAAATTCATGACAAGTATATGACATTGGTATTCCTCTGTTACCAAAAATTTCTTCTTCAAATAGTCCCATTACAAAGGGTGCTGGGTGGAGAGCAAGGGCTTTGCCAGTTTTTTGGCCACCGATTAGAGATTTTTGTAAAAGATTTGAAGATGCAATAGAACCAGCTGAAACTATGACTACTTTAGCATTCACCCTAATTCTGTATGTCTCCATTCCTTTGGAATCGATGAATGTCCCGTCAATTCCTGTTACTGCATCATCTTTGTATGTAACTAAGTCAGCTCTGCAATTGCAATATGCCTTGTAATCAACTTTATCGTCATTCAATGCATCATGAATGTATGTTACAAGCATACTTTGTTTGGTATCATAATGACAACCAAGGTGACAGAAACCACATTTTACGCATGATTTAAGGGTATCATCTGATAGAGAAAGTCCGCAGTTTCTGTAATTATTTGAATGAGCTATGTGATTGCCTTCAATGGTAAATTCCTCGCAAGCCTTTCTCAGTTTTTTGGCATTGACATTTAACTCTTTTTCAGTAACCTTTTGTACATTGATACGACTTGAGACTTCATCATTAGCCTTATCCCATTCAGCCTTTGAAATTGAAACACCCATTTTTTGCCATTGTTCAATTACAAGATCTGGTATCCTAAAACACACTGCATCATTAATGACAGTTGACCCGCCCAGGCATGAACCTTGGGCTATAGCGATTCTTAGATTGGATGTAAAATTAGCACCAGCGTTCTTCCATAAAATAGGTATCATGTCTGCTTCTCTTTGATTCATTGATTCACCATCATAATATGGTCCTCTTTCCAAGATAACCACTGACTTGCCGGACTGTGCAAGCTTTCCTGCCAATATTGCGCCTGCCGCACCAGAACCTATTACGCAAACATCCACATTGCAGACCTGGTCAGAATTAATTACAGTATATCGTTCTTTGCGCTTATCAAAAATCTCAGTCCCGTAAATACTATTTGTCATTTTTCTTCCTCCCACGATAATATATGGCTATGGCCTTGTGCCTGTGATGGGTAACGAGGAACTTGTGGGCCATCGTATTGAATTTTATCCCAAGCAACCTTATTGGTATAGACTAGCCAGGCATTGATTGAACTAAGTAAAAGTCTGAAATTTCTCTGAAGGTCACTGTTGTTAAAGGTGATTGTGTCTCCGACTGAAGAAAACGCAGCCAAAATTCTATCGTTATTCCAATAAAGATCCATACTCTTTAGTTCAGTTTTCTTTTCTAGTGAATCAAGAGTGATATCTATTGGTATGTTGATAGTTCCGGCCTTATTATCATCAGGTTCAATCTTGATAGTGTCCGTCCTATGGACTATCTGTCCACTTACATTTCTCAGGATTAAATAAATTTCAGGTTTCCTTTCAATCCAACTATCCGCAAATGCTGAATCATCAAAACTAATTTGAAATGAGCCATCTTCAGTTGTCATTGAGGACTCTAACATGTCATCATTATAATCTTCGAACAATTTTTGGTCGCTATCCATGGCCTGTATATGTAAATTATTTATTGGTTTACCATTAGAATCAACTATTTTTCCCTTGATTAGATATTTCATATTTCTGTTGACGTAAGCCTACTATAAATGATTTTTCTGGTAATGATTTTTCTAATTTGACAGGTAGAAACTAAAATATTTTTTCAAATATGTCCATTGGTCTAATCTGTGAAAGACCCCTAAGGCGATCTAAATATGACTTAATATTATGAAATAGAAGTTTTTAGTGAATTATTTTCTGTTCGAACATGTTCTCATAATCATGATAGGCTAGTATCAAAAAAACTAGAACGAAATTTAAAAAGTGCTTTTGAATTTTAATTTATATGCCGATAGTTTCTTAAATTTAGTACTACTCGGGGTAACGAAAATTCTTTTCCTGCCTTTTCCTGTCTCGTTTGCCACCATATTAGCAAGCCGTCCCCAATCGATCTCCCGATTATATTCCAAAATAGAATAGCAGCACTTGGAAATCTAATCGGATTATTCCATACTGCATAAGATCCTATAAGATTATAGTAGTATGAAATCCAATTGGCAATACTGCATGTATTTACAAAATTTTCAGGAAACAAAAGTGTAATTATAATTAGTATTAATATTGGTATTAGTTAGCGATTTACTGTTGAAAACGATTCCCCTTTAAGTTTTGGTTAAGTCAAATATTTATTGAAGTTGAAGATCGAAATTCTACTATAATTATTATTTCACCATACTAGAGCATTTCCCTGGCATAAATTTACGAGTTGATTGCTTTTTAACAGCAGGCAATATGGAAAGTGCCAATGGAAATTTTGCAAGATTTTGAAGATTTGTCCAAATTTCTCTGATATTAGTAATTTTTCGGCGCCGAAAAATTCAGTAGTAACTCACCTTTATACTAGGAGAATAACTAGCGAATAAACAAGTGTTGAGATTGTGGCAATTTATGATTTGCCGTAGATTCATTTATCAGAATTTGTCAAATGGATGATCATTTAGTTTTTTACCATGATTTTACGTCGTTGGTTTTATCGATTCAGGATATGACCAACAGAATAATTATTCATTATTTATCCGGCAATGTTGATAATTTAAGATTAAAAAGCTTTGGTCTTGCAAAACACAAGTATGTGTAAAAATTACGAGTTCTTTACTTCAAAAATTCATTATCATATATAATGAAAGATAGCGCGCTAATTTTCTGAAAGACCAGGGAACAATACTATAAATACATTTACTAAATTAAGGTACTGCAAGTTAGTGCGGTAACAACATAAATTCATTCTACGCTCGTTCATAAAATAATAGAATAGAATGTTTGATGATAACTTTCCTTTATAAAGAACTAGATTATATTATGTTCCCTCATCAATATTGATAAATCCAATATATCTAAACTATAAGGCTGTCAAATTTAGTACAAAAACTTTAAAAATAAAAATATAGAGAGAAGTAATAATGAGCGAACGCATTAAAGAGACACCACTTCGTAATGTTACACTGGGTACTGCTACCGAATCGTTACTTCCTGAGGCGATAGAACATACAATGATTGAATCTGAAGGCCCTGAAGTTTTTGTCAAACCAGAAATAATAGAACGGAGAGTTGTGAGACCCTTTCCCACATGGCTTAGATTTCTCAGAAGCGGGTGCTACCTCATACGGTACTCACCAGCGAGAATTGTGAGTACAATAGGAATGCATTATGATGGTACTTTACGTGTAGAAAGACAGGGAACCAATACAACAGCTAGTGGAGACCTTTATCTTCACCAGATTTTTACATGGCCAAATGCATTTCCTATTCTTGAGCCAAACCCGGCTACTGGCATACCAATTTTTGCACGAAATAGATACCGATACTACATTAGAGTTACCCAAATATTGGAATGGTACACCTTTGGAAACAGCTTTACTTTGGGTTTTGAGTTATACTATTTTGACATGTCAAGCAAAAATTGGACAAACACTGGTACGTTTAGTGCCCTTATGAAATGGACCCCTTCACCACCTGGATATCCATCAAGCTCTGACTATTTGACTGGAGAGGTTAAGAACAGTGCAGGAACATTAGTTGGTTACCTAACTATGGGGTGGGTGTCATCCTACTTGCGACGTGCTACATTAGAAATTGACAGGGTTTCAGCCTCAGAATGGCCTTTAAACAACGGTGCAGGCATAGGTTGGCGTGAAATCTATGATAAAGTTGGTTGGGATGTAAATATCATTTGCAGTGACTCTGATGTGTCTGAACCGAGTGGAGAATCCTGGTCAGACGCAGAATTACATGCAGCGATGCTTAGCCGACGTAACTCCTCCAATCTGGATACCGACTGGCCTTATCATGTTTTATGCGTACGTAGAATAGATAGTACCCCTAGGGGAATAATGTACGATGCTAGCGGTACTGATTCTAATAACGTTCCAAGGGAGGGAGCAGGAATTTCATCTCACTGGATTATTCCGAATACTCCCGAATGGGGACTTGTTAGAAACATGAGATTTGGTACTGCCACAGCTCCTTATTTTAGAACAGCAGTACATGAAATCGGTCACGCACATTTACTCTATCACAATACTGGAGATTTGGGAATAATGAATACAACTGACGTCATCGCAGCAAGCGCTACCCCACCTGTACTATTTCCTAACAATATTCAATGGTCCCATCATCCTGACGACCAAAAGCGTTTGCGTCATTTGCCTGATATTTGGGTGCGTCCTGGCGGTATAGCGTGGGGCGCCTCATATGGGACTGCTCCCATTAGCCCTGATGAGATAGCGGACCCAGAAGGCATTGAACTCGATGTATATCCTGAAATTAAAAGTGTTCCATTAGGTGCTCCTGTTAGGGTTAATTTCAAACTTGTGAATACTACGGCTGATGAACCCTTGCCTGTTCCTTCAAACTTGAGCATGAAGTCTGGTCATATCAGTGGTAAAGTTTATGATCCGTCTGGAACAGAAAGAACATTTTCAACTATAATAAGATGTATAGAAGAAGAAGCGATGAGGATATTAGAAGGTGGAAAAAGTATAACTAATTCAGTTACGCTTCTTCGTGGTGGGCAAGGAACACTTTTTCCAACTTCTGGTTACTATAAAGTAGTAATTGATGTTATGTGGGATTATAACGGAGTTAATTATAAAGTAACTGGAGAGACTAACTTTATGATAACTCCGCCTGAAGACCAGAAACATGCTCGTGCTGCAACCAAAATACTCTCGACACCTGATGCGTTGCTCACTTTAGTCTTTGGAGGAGACCATCTGAAAGACGGGATAGAGGCAATCCACGAAGGAATAGACAATCCCGTACTTCGTCCGCATTACGCACTAATAGAAGCCAAACGGATTGGTAATCGATTTGGTACCCGAAAGGCAGATCTTAAGCATGCAGCAGATTTACTAGATAAGGATACTGTTATGAGTCCACCAGAAGCCAAACGGATTGCAAAGATGTTTTCAGAAAAAAAGAGTAAACAGATGACAAAAGGAAAGGGTAATAAAATTTCCAGTATCTTGAAGGATAAATTAAAGGCGGTGGAAAACGATGAAGATACCAAGAAATTGCTAGATTCTTTGTAGTAATGATTTAGTACTCTAGAACTTGAAGGATTGCTACAATATGAGAATCGAGTCAATATGGCAACAATTAGAGAGGCCTCCACTATTTATCATTCAAAAATATACAAAACGGATGATGTGAATATCGACTGCTCACTTTAACCATTATGTCAGTGGCAGTAACGATATTAACTCGAATGTTTTTACCTACTAACGAGGAAGGGCAGGGCATGTCTCTCGACGGTACGAAAAAGAATAATAAAATTCTGAAAGGATTATGGGAGAAAATTACCGAATCAGAATGTAGCAATCAATATCCAGATCTTATTGAGTTTAAAGAAGCAGGAATCTATTTAGGATCGAAAAATTCAGGTCAGTTCACTATTTGGGATGCAGGTAGTTATGAAATAATTTCTGGAAATAGTATCAAAATCTCTACTGCAAACGACGCCGAAATAAATTATACTTTCTTTATTGATAAGGATAAATTGACATTTACAGATGGCAATAATTGTAAATTTGTGTACGAGAAAAGATAGTGATTATAAGAAATATTGGAACGATAAATTTTTTTTCATACCTTTTAGGAATAACACAATTAAGAACCAGTAACAGAAAAATTTGAGTCAAGTCAATGGGTATATTCGCGCCCCGAATGGTATTGAGATCACAGTCGGAATGGTAGTATGCAACAGGCAGAAAAAGAAGGTTTGGTTCGGGAACAGATACTATGAAGTGGGATATTTCATTGATTTGACAAAGAAGACTAGTAACCTTCTTCCCGTTCTTCTCAATCCAAAATTGTCTTCTATATTATTATCTTAAAATATTATTATTATCTTCAACATAGTGCTAGTCATCTATCACGTCTTCTGTTGGTTTTGTTTCTCCTTCTGTTGGTTTTGTTTCTCCTTCTGTTGGTTTTGTTTCTCCTTCTGTTGGTTTTGTTTTTCCTCCTGTTGTTGCCTCTGATCCTGTGGTAAATGCGGATTCTGCTCCCCTTACTCCGAAATAAAATGCAATAATAGTTGCTAATGCTGTTCCAAGAATAGTACCAAGATTCTTAAGTAAATCAATCAATGATTCAACAACGGGGTTATTATTTTCCATATTTAACGTAATTAGGGCAAGGAGATAAAATATAACAGTTCCAACTAATAGTATAACACCAAAACACATTAAAGATCTGTATAATCCGGGCATCCCTTGCCTAACTTCCCCTTTAGCTGGGCGTCCACGGGGACTTCGTTTATACACGATATACATATCAAATACCAGAGGAATAATTATTACAAGAAAAATTACGATTATGAATAGAGCAGGAAGGTTGCTCTCAAAAATAGCGCTAACTATCTTATCGGTAAGTTCATTGGCGCCTGTGGCATTTTCTAACTCATTCGAAGTATCATTATTAGTTGCAGTTGTGGAAGGAGACTGGGCTGATGTTGGCTGATAAAGTTGGATACCAATCAAAACTATCAGTGTGATCGCAAAAATGTACGATTTGTTCATCAGCACATAATGAAAATACTTGTTTAAAAGCATGAGCTCGTATGATAAAACGTTATTTTTATTGTTGCTCTAGTCGGATTCTGCCTAATACAATTTTGATTTCGTATATTTCGTAAAGGGTTTATTTCAATCGGTCGGTTTTTTGAATGAAAGCATTGAGTTTAACATACTGAATTTTTCAACGAATTTGACAACATGAAACAATAATAGTCATATGAATAACGAATGCTTTAACTACCAGTTAATAGGTGCATTTGAGACAAATACTTCAAAAGTTATTGTAGAATAAGTATCTGAACAATAAGCATCATTTAAAAACAAAAAAAACATGCGTATAAGAATGGGCATCAATTTTATTGAGTTTGTTTATGCAAAAAACCACAGTTCTTTTATTACTATGAACAAAGATGGAGGCAACTCAATTGTATAGTTATTCAACGCAGTTAAGTGGATCCCTTGAAGACATTGATATTGTAGACGTTGCTCCTGCGACGCGTCAGCTACGAACGTCGCTTTATGATCTTACTGAACTAGCAGAGTCAATAAAGAAAGTTGGTTTATTGCAACCCATTATAGTTAGAACAAATAAATCAAATGGCTTTGAAGTTGTTGCCGGAAACAGACGGCTAAATGCATGCAGAAAATTGGGCTGGAAGAAAATTGCTTGCCATTTAGTTGAACTGGACGATAGGCAAGCCTTTGAAGCTTCTATCATAGAGAACGTACAAAGAAACACCTTAAACCCGATTGAAGAGGGCATGGCTTATAGCAAATATGTTAAAGAACTCGGGTGGGGAGGCGTCTCGGATCTCGCTAAAAAACTCTCAAAGAGCACAAGCTACATATCCAAGCGAATAAAATTAACCGAATTACCCAGGGATATCATAGACTTAATTTCTAAGTCAGAAATTAAGGTTTCTACAGGAGAAGAATTGTTCCAAATGAGGGATAAAGATTCACAATCAAACTTAATAGGATTAATACAAGAACGACAATTATCCTCAAGGGCGGTACGTAGCTTAGTAAAAGGGCTAGGCAACAAAAAGATGGATGAAGATCTTTTGCATCGCTACACGGAGATAGGAGAGTATGAAAAAATCCGGAGAATATTTGATAAGCTAATAATTTCTATACGGATAATAATAAAAAAATTGGTTGCCATAATAGAAACTGTCGAAGATAAATGGATATTATATGATACATTAATGCAACACAAGCATTTGTTACATGAACAGATTAATCTGCTAATAAAGGAAAGGAGAAAATACACGAAGAACTCTCACATTCTACACAGATCCTATAGTTGATACAATTTGAGAACGTAAAATGAAATGGTAAAAGAATAGTCAATTAATAAATGATATCTTTGTTAGTAGCATACTATACCTAGTCATGCGTAATCTAGGGCTAAACAGTACATCTATTTAGCTGCTGATACAAGAGATCTTAAGAGTCATAATATAATTAACATTTACTTTATAGATACGGTTTTCTAAACAATTTCACAAACGTTTTCAAATACATATCGTAATTTGTATAAACCTGTCCAAAATTGGACAAGCCGTTTGTAAACAATGTCAAAATTACTTTTATTGTAAACTTCCCACTTTGTAGGTCGGTCCTTCGAAACCCCTATGAGTTTTGAAAAATGAAGGTTAGAAGAGTAAGCAAATTTTTTCGGCGCCGAAAAATTCATTTGGTCAATAGCGTACTATACCATCCAGATGACAAAATATGGTATGATTCTAATCATGGTTACGGCGTTGGCAATCCATCCGCTATTATATCAACAAAACTCGAGTGCGCAACATGAGTTAAATGTTCAGGTGTGGTTGGCAGATGTCAATTCTAAAACTGGAAAAGTTCAAGTGTGTGTGGACATTCCTGAAACTGGGGCTTCAAATTGCAAAAAGTTCGATGCAAGTGCTACCGAAAACGAATCAGTGGGCCTTTCTTCTGATCCAATAATTATTGACGCAGGCGTTTACAAGCTTAATCTTAATAATGCCACAGAAAACTCGACTCTTACTGGATGCGTGTATGTATTCAAGGATGATTCGGGATATTGCGGAAAGGATACCGTTTCACCAGTAAATGAAACCCATGCAATGATGTTATTCACTAAGGTCAAACCAGTTTTCTACGATGAGGAAACAGGAAGGTTATACGAATATGGACAATGTTACTTGGAAAAGGATGGTTCTAGTTATTGTATAGAAGACGAGGGAGTAGAGTATCCTGAAACAACAAAATAAGTTAGGATTCTACGTCGAACTCGGATATTAGTGACGAATCGAGCATAATACGGAAATTGGTTGAGGGCAATTGAGTCTAATTCGGTTTAAGGTCTACGAATCTCCCTAAGACTTGCACAAAAGGCTTTTGTGTCTTTGGGAGCATTATCCATCCTAAATTCTGTGTAACCACCATGGCATTCCAAGAAGGGCGGTTTAGCCTTAGGAGCCTTATCCTTTTTAAATTGCCCTGTATCAGTGTCATGATATCGTAGCAACCACTTATTATCAGTTACTACTTTTCCGTTTTCAATCCTAGCTGATGGATCAAACCAAGACCAGAATTCAACACCTTTACCATCGGTAGTATTGAGCAATGCGGCTTTAAAGCCCATTACTTTACCGATCCAATTAGGGGTTTTGTTTTCTTCATTTAGGGTAAATTTGGCATATCTTGGATGAGGGTACTCCTTTTGAAAATTATTGCAATCACTTCCTTCGTATTCATAGTGAAATATATAACATTTAGCACTCTTCTTATTATCTTTCTCTTTTGGATGGTTCGCTCCTCGTAATTTAATACTCTGTCCAGATCCACTTTCACAATGACCAATGCCCTCGTGTTTACCATACTCTGGATTAAGTTTTTGTAAGGATATGTAGATTGTCACTTCTTGGTCAGGCTTCAGTTTTTTATTAAAAGAAAATGTCTTCCTCTGTATTTTTACGCCTGGAATACTAGCATAACCATGTTCCGAATCCTTTTCGCGCCATTCTGGTCCTTCTTGTAGTAAAGTAATGCCGCCTTCCAAGTCAGGAAATTTCTTTACAATTCCAAATTTGTCAAATCCCATGTCACTCATTAACCTATTAAAATTCAAGGATCTATATAACTAATATCTAATCAATTCAAATTACATTAAGTGGCTTTGCAATTCAAAAGCAACAATGTGATTAGATTTTTTTCGGTTTTTGATTGACCTCAATTGCAAAATAGAAATGATTTCATATAGAAATCGATGATCACCAAATCATAAAATGTTAAGTGACAAGGGTTGGACCAAAATGTTTGATTCACTAAAATAATATTGGATATTTTAATTCGAGTAGCCAACCTTCAATTGAATAAATGTGAAAGTGTTTTAATAGTAATTGTTTCTTTTAGAGGTATGGCGGAATTACATCCAAAATATCAAAGAAAAAGTGAAGGATCATATTATAGACTACCAAAAGAGGGGGAAATTAATGAAGGTGTAAGAATAGACAAAGGTGCCGACAAATGGGGTTTATCAAGACAGTCCGACGGAGGTATTCTTGTGGAAGGAAAGAAAATTCGACTAAAGATTTGGGCAGATAAGTTCATGGAACAAAAGGATTTGATGGAAGAAGTAGAAAAACATAATCCTAAGTGGTCTTATGACAAAGCACGAGAATTGGGATTCTGGTTAAATGGCAAGGACTGGAAAAATGTAGAGATTACTTCTATACTAAAATTTGAAAAATCTGATAGAAAAGATCCATTTGTAGGATATGTAGTAAGATCAGCAATTCATGACTTGAGAGAAGATGAGGAAATATCTGGAAGACCTGATGCTTGCCACGCAGGATCGTCATACCACTCAAACACATTTTCTGATCATCTCGAGGAAAAGTTGGAATGGCTTCATGCAGATTATTCCGATATGAAAAAGGAAAATTATGATGAAAAGATACCAGATATAGATGATATCACCAATAAGAAGGTCGGCTTTAAATTCTGTCTTTATAACACGACAAGAAATGGCAAACAGATAGTCAAGAGTGAGACATATCACGACTGGAAAAATGATGGAAATTTTAAACTGACATGGGAAGGTTACTATGATGGAACAGAAAAGGGAGATCCTGATGGTGCTAAATTAATGAGTTGGGGAGGTGCGTATATTATATTAAAGAGCAATGGCTCAAGATATGTGTTATATGACCTCGAAGTCAAGGAGATTGTTCCCCCAACTTAGTACTAAAAGGGGAAGGACGATCTAACCAAAACGTTAGTAGTGAATAATGTCGAGTAAACAATTTTCATTGTACTGGAAACTCTTAAAAAAGAGCAGCAATTATCTCATACTGATATCTCTATCGGTTAGCGTGTTAGCATCCGTTAGCGTTTCCACATTAGCGGATACATTGAATTCGACTATTTATGTAAAGGTGGACATTAATGAGTCAGACGCTAATAATGTAACAGCTTCAATATATAACGGCAGGATATATAATGAAACAACTCAGATTATAGATTCTAATTTAGAGAACAAATCATATTTATTTAAATTTGATGTGAAAAATGTTCCGATCAGTAGTAAGGAAGAGATAGAAAATGCAGATGAAGATGAGGATGTCGAGTTCAGAGTATGTACATTTATGGACAAGTATAAGAATAATTATACTCAAACAGCTTGTAAAAATATTGTAGTTGATGATACAAAGGAAAATATTACTTTTTCCATAAAGTAAAGTAAGTTTTAGTAATTTAGCTTAATATTCCATGCACGGCATTACTTCGTTTCCTTAATGGAGAATAAAGTATTCCCTTTTGTATCCTTTGTAAGCACATCGCAATTCTTGCCGTCTATTTTAAACAATGTATAGCAAAAATCTGATTGATCAGCAAAAATTACTTTCTTGTTCTTGTTCCATTTCTCTTTGAAATTATTGATTTCGTGACCACCAGCACCGTTAACAAAATAGAATTGACCATGAGGCTTTGAAAAGTCATACGCTCCGTCTGGACTCTTGGAAAATTTGGGAGTCGCATCATGAACCATGGGAAGCCATGCTTGAAAATTATGATTATGTCCAGAAAGTACGAAATCAACTTCTGCCTTATCAAATAAAGGTTGGAAAATACTTCTCATTTCTTTCAGAGGTGGCTTTCCTGATTTAGTTTTGAGCGTGTACCAGGGTTTATGCATTATTGCAAAAATCCAGTCTACCGTTCCTTCAGTCTTTTTTTTCTTTGCAAACTCTAGTTGTTTTACAACCCAATTGTATTGATTCCTCTTGTCAATTATATCGTTGTCTTGAGTGTTCATTGCTATAAAGAATGCATTCTTATCTTGCCAACTATGAATCCATTTTGTCTTTTCCCATTCCTCTTCACTCGGATTAATTTCTGGCGTCTTTTTTAGATAATCAAACTCTGCCTCAATGTCCTTTTCTGTTTGTTCGCTTTCGCTTTCGTCGCAATCATGATTACCTTGTACCAGTTTTATTATGGGTCTCAACCCATGTTTATCAATCAATTTAATCCATGTTTTGCCTTCTACTTCATATGGACCATCTCCTCCAAAGACATATCTATGGGGTTTCTCCTTTACAATTCTTTCAAAAACTCTTTCTGGATCCGCATCCTTTCTTTTTGACTGATCAGAATCCGCAGAAAAAACCATTACGAAAGGTTCATTTGCCATAGAACTCCAATTAGTGCAGATTATATAAACTTGTTCTACGATGTTCACTTATATCTTTGACGGATGAGATAGTTATATAAATGAGAACACTGGTTCTTTTCATACATATTGTAGGGGCCGGAATGGTTCGACGTTTAGAAATTGTTTTTTGAGAACTAGAGTTTTAATAGGACAAGAAACTTGTGTTAAATAAGCTAATTAAAACAATGCTAATTAAAACAATGTACAGGCTGTATAGAAATTAGTAACTTAAAATATTAAAAAGGCCTACGGACTGTGAAAGCTCTTATCAACTGTAGTTGATTACTAATCGCCAGTATCACATTAAACCTGAGTTACTGGAAAGAACAGTAAATGCACCCTACCTATGCCGCGATGATACATCAAGAAGATCGGAAGTACATACTCGATCTTCCAGGAAATTACAATAAAATTTGTAGAACGACTCATTCTGAGAAACGAGACAATAGGAATTGAATATAAAAGCGTATTTAATTGCTAAAAACTGACTGTTTTTTGTATTTTTCGAAAGTGTTAGAGCACAGAATAAGAAATTCGAAAAAAGGTTGACAGTCCCAGGTTAAGGAAGTAATTTTTTTATTTGTGTAATTATCTTGTTTAGAGTACTAGAACCTTGTGAATCATCACTCCAGGAAACAGTGTTTGACTTTTCTCCATCAGTTATGGTTAGCAGATATTTTCTTGTATCGTAACCATCACCCTCATTCAGAGGTTTCAAATCAAAAAATTGAGCAACTTGAATGGCTTTACGTAGGTTTTTTGTTCCTGAATTTTGAATCGTGTCATCGGATATAGAGTCAGAAATTAAATCAACATGTACTATTTGCTTTGATAAATTATCAAAAAGTATGTAGTTATTAACTGGGAAGAAGCCTCCTTCCTCTCTAAAAGAGAACGAAAAAATCGGAGTTTCATTTATATTTAAATCATTTTCTTCAAATTCTGTTTCGTTTTCACTTGTATCGTCCTGCGCAAAGGTAATGCTAGGAATTGCAATGCAGTTTAAGGCTAGTATAGAGAAGATCACATAAATTTTTCTCACTTTAGCAGTCAGCTTTTCCATACTCCGTTTTAGTTTAATGCTATAAAAATTTTTTATTAATCAATTGTTTCTCACAAAATTGGCATAACCATTCTGATTTGCTGAGAAAGAAAGATGATTACACGTTATTTCAAAACTAAACTACGTTTTCACACAAGACATCATGAAAAGGCTTGGTAATGTCTATATCGTCATCACGACTGTGACTAACTTTTTTGCAATATAATCGAGACCAGGTTCCAGACGCTATCATGATATCAGGTATCTATAATTAGCACATTGTGATTATATGTAAAGAATTAGATAAAAATACTGTAAATAGTAAGACAAGAGAAAAAAACTTCACTAATCCCACTTGTGGAGCTATTTTAGTTCGATAAAATTGGTCACAATCACATTATTTCTGACTAGATCCTGATAAACTGATAAAGGAACGATCGGCAGTATTAGGTTTGAAAGCAATTTCCTCTGTAGGTGTTTTAAGTCTCGCTACGTCCCGCTTGAAGAATAAGTCTATTATCCAGTCCACCAAAACTCGCAATTTCTTCTCTACTGTAGGAAGGTTAACTAGATAATATGAGCGCCAGAACCACCAAGCCGAAAATCCATGAACCTTATGTCCAAGTATAATGCCAACACCGTTTCTCTTTCCTATTAACGTCATGACCCCTTTTGTCTTATAGTTAAATGGTTTTTTATGATTTTCTTGACATTTAATTGTAGAGATTAAATTGCTAGCAACAACTTTTCCCTGTCTTATTGCATGCTGTGCTGTTGGAGGATAAGCCTTCCCTGTATTGGGATCTGTGACACAGGCACAGTCGCCTAGGGCAATAATACTATCAGTATATCCCACAACTTCAAGATAATTGTTGGTCATTATTCTGCCAGACTTGTCGTGTTCACAAG
>Ga0075418_10003073_pt1 | contig 19070 bp, 16 predicted proteins | sample SoiMetdeltSBSDD2_FD_81776 | JGI IMG/M metagenome (GOLD analysis project Ga0075418, IMG submission 81776) | Bulk soil microbial communities from a Populus tree surrounding site in Tennessee, USA - Soil MetaG P. deltoides SBSDD2 | ecosystem: Environmental > Terrestrial > Soil > Tree plantation... | reverse complement strand
GCCGCGGGAACGACGCCGGAGCACCGCGTCCATGTGCTGCCGAAGTCAGAACAGAGGATTGAAGTAAGGTTATCGAAGGAGGCGGCATGGCCCGACGACTGGTTCGCAAGAACGGCATCATCGCGGGAGTCTGCGGAGGGATCGCCGACTCGTTCGGGTGGAGCCCGACGCTCGTCCGGGTACTGTACGTGGTGATCTCGACCCTCTCGGTCGCGGTCCCGGGGATCCTGATCTACGTGATCCTCTGGATCCTCCTTCCGAAGGAGGATTGAGGAGGAGGCCCCATGTCACACCACACGTCCGACGTCCGCGTCAATCCATCCGACGAAACCATCCGACTGGGTCCGCTTGCCGTCCGGTTCCTGATCGCGGCGGATCAGGCGACGGGTAGCGTCGCCGTCTTTGAGCTCTCGGTCCCTGGCGGCGAGCGTCTGGCGGCCCCCGCCCACAGCCACGATCACTTCGAGGAGACGATCTATGGGATCGAGGGCACGCTGACTTGGACCGTGGACGGCCGACCGATCGATGTCGGGCCCGGGCAAGCGCTCTGCATCCGCCGAGGCGCCGTTCACCGCTTCGACAACAACAGCGGCCTGGACGCCAAGGCGCTCTGCGCGATCACACCCGGCGCGATCGGTCCGCAGTTCTTTCGCGAGTCCGCCGAGGTGATCCATGCCGCGGCGGGCGGTCCGCCGGACCGGGCGAAGATGACCGAGATCATGCTCCGCCACGGTCTCACGCCGGCGCCGCCCCCGCCTCCTGCCTAGAGGCTCAACAGGTACTCCCGCAGATCTCTCTTCTCCTGGTCCGTCAGGTCGAGATGGAAGAACGAATCGTAATGATCGATGACGTCGCCGAGCGTGGCGAAACGTCCATCGTGATAGAAGCCCCCCTTCTGGTGCGTCCACAAGCCGGCGAGGGGTGCGGTTCGGTAGGCGTGGGTCGGCGAGCGGTCCGCCTGGAACGCGTCGATGCCCAGGTCCGAAGGCGCGTGGAGGTTGTTGCCGGGCTCGGTGAAGAGTGGGGGGACGTGGCAGCCCGCGCAGCTCGCTTTTCCCTCGAACAACGTTCTGCCGCGGCCGGCGGCTTGCGCGTCGAACGATCCGGGCGCCGGCTTGGGCGCCGGAAGCGAGAGCTGGTAGGCGTGGAGCGCCGCGAGTCTGGGCGAGATCAGGTCCGGCGTGCCCCTCGTGTTCCACGACCCTGACCGCGCCGCGACGGGATACTGCCCCGCATCGCCGAGACGCTCGTCGAAGAACGTCCCGGAGCCGTGCATCTCGGTGGCCGCGACGTAGGCGTTCCAGTACGGAACCGATCCGAAGCCGGTCCAGGTGTGCAGATTGACGCCCGCGAGCCCGAAGGCGGGCGGGATGAGCGTTCCCGCTTGACCACCGTCGGGGCGGAACGCCTTGCCGTCCTTGTCCAGCACGGCGTCGAAGCGTCCCGGTCCCCAGCTCGCGAGCACGGCCTTGACGGTCGGGACATCGACCCGGAGGAGGTCGGCGATCGGCTGGAGGTTCGGCGCCAACCCTACGATCGCGCCCACGTTGAGGTCACGATTGGCCCATCCGTCGAGGCGATGTCCGATCCCGGGCGTGAAGGAATCATCCACGGTCGAATGACAGAGCGCGCACTGCACTCCCATGGACGTGAGGCTCCCGTTGGCGGCGAAACGTCCGGTCACGCCGACGACCGCGTCGAGCTGGAGCAACGCGAGCGTCGTCGCCGGGTCGTCGAGGTTCACGCGTCCGGCGCGAAGTCGATTCCGGAGCGGAGGAGGAAGCGCATCGACGTCGACCTTCAGGCCGACGGAGAGCGCGGTCCTCGGGCTGACGCCGTCGCCGACGCCGCCGAGCTTCGCGCCTTCGATCGCCTTGTGGAGCTGGAGCGTGTCCCCCCAGTAGGCCTCGTCGCCGAAGGTCTCGAAGCGGAAGATGCGGCGCCCCTCCTCGAGCAGGTCGCGGCCATCGGCCGGCGGATCCGTCCGCTCACGAAACCCCACCTGCGCCCCGGCGAGGAGTGTGACCAGCGCACCGACGAGCGCGAGGGACTTCAACACTTTCCGTTCTTGCATGATCGGAACCTCCGTGCGGCTGGCCGTCGCTCCATCCGATGCGCGCGAGTCGCAGCAGATGACCGCTCTTCTTCGCCTTGGTTATGAGGTAGCGGGCGTTGTGCGGGTTGCTGGCCTGCTGATGGGGCTTGCGGACGACATCGAGTCCCGCGTCCTCGATCGCCCGGACCTTGGTCGGATTGTTCGTCAGCAGGCGCACCTTCGACACGCCGAGGAAACGCAGCATCGCGACGGCCGAGGCGTAGCTGCGCAGGTCGTCGGCGAAACCGAGAAGGTGGTTGGCTTGCACGGTGTCGTGACCCTGCTCCTGCAAGGCGTAGGCTTTGAGCTTGTTCAAGAGGCCGATCCCGCGCCCTTCCTGACGCAGATACAAGACGATGCCGCCCCGCCGACCGATGCGTCTCAGCGCGGCTTCGAGCTGCTGGCGGCAGTCGCATTTCAAGCTGCCCAGCACTTCTCCGGTCAGACACTCGCTGTGGATGCGCACGTCGATTCGCCTCTCGCCGTCGATCCCTCCCGCGACGAGCGCCAGATGCTCCTGACCCGATTCGGTCTCTTCGAATCCGTAGACCGTGAGCCGCCCGTAGGCGGTCGGCAGCTCGGTCTTGGCCACGAAGCGCAGCGAGCCGTCGGCGGACGTACGAACGAGATGGAGGTCGCGCGCGTGTCGGCTTAGGGGCATCGCCGGCTCACACCGAGGCGACGGGGCTCGCCGTCTGGGACTCTCGGACTTCCGTGAGTCGAGCCAGCGCGATCGCCGCCAAGGCCAAGAGCAGGTCGCGAACGGCGACGTCGAGGAACGCTCCCTTCGCCAGCAAGCTCAACGCGATCCCTGCGAGCCAAGCGCCGGCCACGTACGCACCGGGCCGGGTCCATCGCGTGAGTATCGCGAGCCCCACGGCCATCTCGACGACACCCACGCCCCGCATGAAGGTCGCCGGCTCGACCGGCACCGCGCGCAGGACCAGCGGGTTGAGGTAATCGGTCCAGTTCGTGAGCAGATTGAAGAACTTGTCCAGCCCGGCCAGGAAAGGCACGGCTCCGAAGCCGATTCTCAGGGCCCACCAGATCGAGGTCAGCCGCTTGTCCATGAGGTCGTTTCTCCCTTCAAACGAACAGAGCCCTCGACCTCGAGGAACGTGACGGACCGGTGCGTACAATTAATCTGTAACGGAGGCCGTCCTCGACGCTCTATTGGGTCGAAGGTGTCCGCGCGAAGGCAGGAGGGGAGCATGGTCGAGGAACGTCCCGCGCTTCAGGTATCGGAGACGCTCTCGGACGCGGAGGTGATCGAGCGCGTTCTCGCGGGAGAGCGGTCGCTCTATGAAGTTCTGATGCGGCGCTACAACACGCGGCTCTATCGCGCGGCGCGCGCGATCCTGCGAAACGATCGAGACGTCGAGGACGTCCTGCAGGACGCCTACGTACACGCGTATCAGAACCTCGCTCGGTTCGAGGGCCGTTCTCAGTTCTCGACCTGGCTCACTCGCATCGCCGTGCACGAAGCCCTAGCCCGACTGCACAAGTCCGATCGAATCGAGGAATGGGACGCCATGACCGAAAAACGACAGGACGCGATCTCGGCCGCGCGCACGACATCGGACCCGGAGTCCGATGCGGCGTCGTCCGAGGTGAATCGCCTCGTGGAGCGCTCGATCGAGAGCCTACCCGCGGACTACCGGGCGGTCGTGATGCTGCGCGACGTCGAGCAGATGAGCACGTCCGAGACCGCCGAATGCCTCTCCATCTCGGAAGACAACGTCAGGGTGCGATTGCATCGGGCTCGCGGGATGCTCCGGAAAGAGATCTACGACAGGATCGGAAGCTCCGCGAAGGAAGCGTTCCCCTTCCACGCCGTCCGATGCGACCGCGTGGTGGCCGGGGTCTTCGCGAGACTGGAATCGCCCGCTCGCTAACCGGGGATCAAGAGGCCTCGTCACCCGCCGAGCGCCGCCGCGACGCCGCGTCCACCTGTCGCGACGCCCGCAGCCCGCTCGCGATCGCGCCCTCGACGGTTCCGGAGCGCTCGGGATCGGTGGCTTCCCCGGCGAAGAAGAGCGTCCGCTGCACCGGGCGCGCGAGCGCCCGGGCTGCGTCCGAGCCGCCGACCAGGCAAGCGGGTCAAAAGGCGATGATCGCCTGAAGCATCGGCGCCCAGCCGTCCAGGCCCGATACGTACGGGGTGAAGGTTCCGCTGTAAGGGGATCTGTGAACGTTCATCGCTTCGGCGGTCAGCCAGAACCGCTCGGTCGCAACGGGATGCCACTTGGTGCCGACCGCGTACTCCCACGAGTCGTTGAACTCTCCAAACACCATGGAGCCACGGCCGTACACGGTCAGCTTCCTGGGAATGACGAAATAGCTCGCCGACAGCTCGAAGCCGTGGTCGAACATCGAAGCGAGGGGAAGCGGCCCGTCGGCTTCGAAGTCGTCCACCCAGCGGCCGAAGTACTGGCCGTTGACCGCAAGTCCGTTCCACTTGATGCCGACGTCGATCGCCCACAACTGGTAGGTGGCCGTGTCGACGGTCACTCCCGGCGCAAACGCTCCCGTCGAGAAGGTGAGCACCCCGTCGGAGTTGTACAGCGAAGTGTTCTCGGGACTCGATTGATCGAGGTTGGAGAAACGGTCCTCCCGGGATCTCGTGAACGCCGTGCCGATTCGAATGCGCACGTCTTTGGAGGCGAAGTAGTCGTCGTACATGTTGCGTGACTTGCCGGGCGGACCGTAGTCTCCCAGCGGTTCCCACCAGACGCTGCCGGAAAACAGGAGATGCGTATCGATCTTGTTGGCCGAGATGTTCAGCGTATTCAGACCGTTGCCGATGAACACGAGGTAGTTCAGGTGCTTCAGAGGCTCGCCATTCGCCCAGAGACCCTGGGTGAAGCCCGGACGGAAGAAGTTGTCCGCCATGCTCCTGTCGGTTGGTGTGAAAAACGGGAAGGTGTTGACGAGGGAGCGGCTCCCCGGAACACCCGTGTAGCCGCCGGTGATGGTGAGGCCCTGGTTGAATTGCCAGCCGATGTTCCCCGCGACGACGATGGACGCGGCCCCGGCGGACGTCCAGACGGTGCAGCTGTAGCGCAACCTCTTGTCGAAGACATAGCCGCCCAGGATGAACATCGAGCGATTGACCGTGATGTCGTTACGTGTGTGAACCTCGCGCTCGACGCCCAGATGGTCGGTGAAAGTCTCCGGGGAATTCTTTGTATTGAGATATCGGATCTGCGTGTTGACGTTGAACTTCAACAGGAAAGGCACTCGGGCGTCGTCGGAGGTTTTCCAAATGACGATTCCATCCTGGTAGCGAGGCTCCTCTGTCGAGCTCGCTTCCGGAGCCTCCGGTGCCGCCGTCGACGGCGAGGTATCCGCGTCGATCGGGCTGACTGGCTGGGCTGAGGACTCTCCGTGGGCGGGAGTGGGGGTCGACGTGACCGAGGCGAACGCCAGTGCGATCGTGAGCACGTACGCTTGCCGCTTCAAATGTTCACCCCCTTCGAGCAATGCCGGTAGCGAAAGACCGGATTATGCGCCCGGGAGTATGAGGGCGATGCCGCCTCGAGCGTTGAAAGTTGACGGCAGTTGACCTGCCCACCGTCTCTGGCCGGGACTTCCTGGTATCCCCATGGACTGAGCCGGCATGCGGGCCGCTGTGGTATCGGGCGACAGCACCTCCTCAAGTAGAATGCGGAGGCAAGACCGGGAGAGTCGCTCGCGATGGGATTCCTCAGCCACCTGTTCTACCCGTGGGGATTCATCGTTCAGATCGCCGCGCTCGTGCACTTTTTCTGGCGGCGCAGGGCCAGCTTCGTCTGGGTCTGGATCATCTTCATCGGCGGCTTCGTCGGGGCCGCCGCGTATTTCATCGTGGAGGTGGTCTCGGAGGCGAATCTGCTTCGGACGGCGCTGGACAAGCGCGCCCGTAAGACGCGCATCTCCGGCGTCGAAGCTCAGATTCTCGACAATCCCTCCGTCGCCAATCTCGAGGATCTCGGGGAGCTCTACTGGGACGAGAAGGACTACGCGAAGGCGCGCGACGCCTTCAACCGGGCGGTCCAGGCGGGAAGCGATTCCACGCGGACCTTCTACCGCCGCGGCTTGTGCTCGCTCGAGCTGGAGGACGCGGCGGCAGCCGTCCCGGACCTGGAATACGCATTCCGCACCGAGCCGAAGCTTGATTTCTACCGCGGGGGGATGTTCCTCGCGCGCGCCTACGTCGCCACCGGCCGGGACGCCGAGGCAGCGGCGGTGTTCTCGGCGGCCATGCAGCACACCAGCACTCCGGAGATGCTCTGCAGCTACGCCGCCTTCCTCGCCAGCCAGAACAGGAAAGACGAGGCGCGCGAGTGGCTGAATCGTCTCGAGGAGACGAAGCGAACGGCCCCGCGCTTCGTGCAACGCACGGAGCGCGCCTGGTTCAACAAGGGAAAGGCGCTACGCAAACAGCTCAGCCCTACTTCGTGAGCGCCTCCGCTTTCCCGTCCGTCAGTCGCCGCCGCCAGCGCTGCTGTCGCCCTTCAGCTCCGGCACGTCCAGCCTGAAATTCGGCAGCTCCTTCTCGAACGCCTTGCGGCTGCGGTCGCGCGCGGCGTCGAACTTGGGCCGGATGGGCGGCTCCTTGTCGTGGAGCATCATCACCTCGACGATCGCGCGGTCGAGCTGCGCGTCGATCCCCTTGGCGAGGTCCTGCGGCAGGTTCTGCACCTCGATGTCGGGGATCACGCCGCGGTTCTCGAGCCCCCACCCCTGCTTCGGGTCCCACCACGCGTACTCGGGCTGGGTGAGCATGCCGCCGTCCACGGTGGGCTTGTCGCCGCGAATGCCCACGACGCCGCCCCACGACCGCATGCCGATCACCGGCGCGAGCTTCTCGATCTGGACTGCGGCGGGGAAGATGTCGCCGTCGGACCCGGCGTGCTCGTTCGTCACCACGACGAACGGCCCGTTCAGCACACGCGCCGGATAGGTATAGACGCCGCCGCCGCGCGAGCGGTCGAAGCTGATCAGGTCACGACGCAGCCGCTCGACGATGAGCTGCGAAACGAACCCGCCGCCGTTCCAGCGGACGTCGACGACCATGCCCTCCTTCTCGAGCTGCGGGTAGAACCAGGTCTCGAACGCCACGAGGCCGTCCTGTCCCATGTCGGGGAGGTGGACGTAGCCGATCTTCCCTCCCGTCTTCGCCGCGACGTACTCGCGGTTCTTACGCACCCAGTCGGCGTAGCGCAGCGTCTTGTCGCCGTTCATCGCCTTGACCACGACGTCGCGCGAGCCTTCCTTCGACGCGGAGCTGCCGACCGTAAGGACGACCTCCTTCCCGGCGCGCCCCTCGAGAGCGGCGTAGAAGGACTTGCCCTTCTCGAACGGCCGGTGGTTGACCGCGAGGATGTAGTCTCCCTCCTTCACGTTGACGCCGGGCTCCTCGAGCGCCGAGCGCTCGCCGTCGGCGGGATCGCCGCGGTAGATGCGCGAGATCTTGTAGACGTCCCCTTCACGCTTGAAGTCGGCGCCGAGAACGCCCGTGCCCACCTGCGTGACCTGCGTGCCGGGGTCACCGCCGGACACGTACGTGTGCGACGTTCCCAGCTCGCCGATCAGCTCGCCGACGAGATCGCGCAGGTCGGATCGCGTGGCGATCCGCGGAAGCAGCGTCGCGTACTTGTCGCGCATCGCCTTCCAGTCGAGGCCGCCCATCCCGTTGTCCCAGTAGAAGTCGCGCTCGAAGCGGTACGCTTCCTGGTAGATCTGGCGCCACTCTTCGCGGGGGTCGAGGCTGATCACGCAGTCCGACAGGTCGACCTTCGACTTCCCGAGGGCGTCGCCGGGAGGCGAGCCGGCGTCGACGACGTAGATCTCACCCTTCTTTTTCAAGACGGCGATCTTCCCTTCGCGAGCCAGCACGTACCGGCTGACCCCCTCGGTGAAGGTTGTCGATTCCTTCTTGTCGAGGTCGTAGGCCATCAGCGTGCCGGGGGGGGTGTCGCCGCCTTCCTGCGCCTCCACCATGCCGCGCACCGGCACGGACATGTAGAACAGGGTCTTGTCGGTGGCCGCGAGCCCGCCGTAATTCCCGATCGGCACCCCCGGCAGCTCGACGACACGTGCGAAGAGGCCGGAGACGTCGATCTCGACCGGCGCCGTCTTCTTCTCCTCCTTCTTGTCGTCGCCCTTCTTCGCGTCGTCGTCTTTCTTCTTGTCCGTATCCTTGTTCTCTTCCTTTTCCTTTTTCTTGTCCTCGGCATCGGGCGGCATGCCGTCGAGGTTCGCCGTCGGGTCCTTGCCGTCCTTCTTCAGCACGGCCAGGTACAGCTTGCTGTTCTTCGCTTCGACGACGTCGAAGTCGCGATTCCCGAGCAGGGGATTGGTCGTCCGCTCGCTGACGAAGTAGAGCCAGCGCCCCTTCGGGTCCCAAGCGGGGGAGTTGTCGTTGGTCGTCCCGTGGGACAACGTGGTGCCGACGCCGGTCTTGGTGTCGTAGACCCCGATCCCCGTGTACTCGTTGTCCATCACCTTCGTGTAGGCGAGCCAGCGGCCGTCGGCGCTCCAGGTGTACTCGCTGATCTCGGCCTTGTTGCTGCGGTCGATCACCTTGCGCTCGCCGCCCTCGGCGGGCATGACGTACAGCGATTGAGTCTGGTCGCCGTAGGCGATCCACTTCCCGTCCGGAGAGGCCGCCGGGGCGAAATGCCATCCCGAGCTGCGGGCCGGCTCGATCGTCTTGGGCTCGCTGCGGCCCCACGCATCGACCGCCCGGATCTCCTCTTCCCCGGTGGCGTCCGTGAGGTACACGATCTGCTTGCCGTCCCCGGAAAAGCGCGCCCAGCTTTCGCGGGCGCCGCTGCCGCGCGTGATCGGAATCGTTACGCCGGGCTTGGCCGGCACCGAGAAGATCTCGCCGCGCGCCGTCACCGCGAGCCGGGTCCCATCGGGTGACAAGTCCACCGACGTGATGTACGGACCGGCATCGGGGTAGCGCGAGCGTGTCAGCACCCGATCGCTGGGCACATCGGCCTCGATCTTCTGCACCTTCCTGGTCTTGGGATCGAAGATCTGCAGATCGGCCTGCAGCGTGAAGACGATCCGCCCGTCGGGCGCGATCGCCGCCTGGCGCGCGTCCCAATCCTTGAAATCGGTCTCGCGCCTGCGGTCGCTGCCGTCGGGCTTGATCGACCAGATGTTCATCGTGCCACCGGGATCCGACAGGAAATAGACCCGGCCGCGGTGCCACATCGGGTACGCGTTGATCCCGTCGAAGGCGGTCACCTTCCTGTAGTCCGCCTTCTTCGGGTCGCCGACCCAGATGTCGGGCGCCGTGCCGCCTCGATACCGCTTCCACGTCGCGTTGTCCCAGCTCTTGCGCGTGAACGCGTACTGGCCGGACTCGGGATCGATCGCGATCCGCTCGGCGTACCCCAGCGGCAGCGCCTCGGCGTCGCCGCCGTCGCGCGACACGGTGTAGATCATCGACGACCGGTAGGGCGTCTCGGCGGTGGTCTTGAAGATCACCTTCGTCCCGTCGGGCGTCCAGCCCAGCACGATGTCCGTCGAGGGGTGCCACGTCAGGCGCCTGGGCTCGCCTCCCTCCGACGGGATCAGGTACACGTCCGAGTTCCCGTCGTAGTCCCCCGTAAACGCGATCCACTTCCCGTCGGGCGACCAGCGGGGGTAGAACTCGTTGCCCACGTGGTTCGTCAGCCGGCGGGCGATCCCTCCCGAGTCCGCGACCACCCAGAGATCCCCTTCGGCACAGAAGACGACGCGGTTGGCGTGAAGATCGGGCCAGCGCACGTAGGCCGGGCTCGCCTGAGCCGGTGACGGGCCCATGAGGGCCACCAAGAATGCGGACACGACGATCAGTCTCAGCGTGAGCGTCTTCACGAGATCTTCCTCCTGGACGAGCCTGCGACGGAGTACCCCACGTGCCTTCGAGGTGTTCTACGCCCGAGAGGCTACCAAGGTTAGACCCGGGACGGCACTACCTCGTCATCGTGGCCCAGGCGCCCTGGTCGGTGACGGAAGTTCCCGCATACTGGGCCCGTCAAACGGGACCCTGGATGAGCACGAGTCCGACGACACAAGAAATCGCCATCGAGGCCGGAGGCCGGTCCGGTGAGGTGGCGGGGCTGCTGCAGATTCCGTCGCACGCCTCCCGTCTGCTCGTGTTCGCTCATGGCGCCGGCGCCGGGATGCGTCACGCGTTCATGGATGCGGCGGCCTCGGTCCTCGGCGCGCACGGGATCGCGACCCTCCGCTACCAGTTCCCCTACATGCAGAAGAAATCGCGCCGGCCCGACCCGCCGGCGGTGCTCCAGGCGACCGTGCGGGGCGCAGTGCGGGCTGCCGCCGCGGCCGGCCCGGGTCTGACCCTCCTCGCTGCCGGCAAGTCCATGGGCGGCCGCATGACTTCCCTGGCGGCCGCGGACGAGCCGCTCGAAGGAGTGCGCGGGCTCGTCTTTTTCGGATTCCCGCTCCACCCGGCCGGACGTCCGTCCAGCGAGCGCGGCGCCCACCTCTCACGCGTGACCTTGCCCATGCTGTTCCTCCAGGGAACACGCGACCGGCTGGCCGAGCTCGAGCGTCTCCGCCCACTCCTCGCCGCGATCCCCCGCGCCACGCTGAAGGTCTTCGAAGGGGCGGATCACTCGTTCCATCTCCCGAAATCGGCCGGCCGCACCGAGGACGACGTCCTCTCGGAGATCGCGCAAACGGTCGCGGACTGGGCGGGCTCCTTGCCCACGACTTGAACGGTGCGGCCGGGCTGGCCCGCACGCGGGCGCTGAACTATGTTCCACCCGCGCTGGCCGCCGATTCCACGGCCGGCGGAGGTTCCCAGATGCTTCTCGAAAAGTCCCGCTTCTTCGTCAAGGAACGCGCGCACCTGCTCAAGCTGACGGACACGTACGACATCCTCGACCCCGACACGAAAGAGCCGATCGGGATCGCCAAGGACGAGCCGCCGAGCTGGGCGAAGTACCTGAGGCTCCTGGTCAAGAAGGCGCTCCTGCCGACGCGCATCAACGTGTACGAGAACGAAGCCGCGCCGCCGCTCGTCTCGCTGCAGAAAGGGCCCGGCGTCTTCCGCACGACCGTGGTCGTCACCGACCGTGCGCAGAGCACGCTCGGCCGTTTCCGCAGCAAGTTCCTGACGCTGGGAGGCGGCTTCTTCGTCTTCGACGACCAGGACCAGCAGATCGCCGAGGTCAAGGGCGACTGGAAGGGCTGGAACTTCAAGCTCCTCGACATCTCCGGCAACGAGCTGGGCGTCGTCACCAAGAAGTGGGCGGGGGTCGGCAAGGAGCTGTTCACGACCGCCGACAACTACATGATCTCGCTCGCCCCCGCGGGCGGCGGCTTCCGCAACCGCTCCGCGCTCCTGCTGGCGGCCGGACTCGCGATCGACACGGTTTTCAAGGAGAAGCAGTAGGAGCGCGATGCTCAGCGTCGCTTGATTCGGGAGCGCTGCGCCGGCGGCTTCGCTCGAGCGTGCGGCTTGACCGGGGTCTCTGGCCGCGGGGGCCGATCGGTGACACGGGCGGCGTAGATCGCGGTGGGAGCCCAAGCTATGAGCGCATCGATGAACGCACGCACTTGCGGGGGCAGCAGCTCTTTCTCTTGGTAGACGATGCTCATGCGCGTTTCGGCGTGAATCAGCTCGGGCAGAACTCGAACCAGATCGCCGCGTTCGAGCGCCGCCCCGACCAGCAGCATCGGTAACACGGCAATACCGAGCCCACGCACCGCGGCGTCCACGAGCAGCGTGATGTCGTTGGAGACGAACGACCCCTCGACGGACATCTTCCCGCCTCCGGCTTTCGGCCAGTGAGTTTGCGGCAGCCCATCCCGCGTGAAACCCAAGAGGCATCTGTGAGCGCGCAGATCCCGTGCGCTCCTTGGGGTGCCTCGTGCCGCGAGGTATGCGGGGGCTGCGACGGCGACATCGGCCGTGCGCGCCACGGTCCGCGCCACGAGACCTGGCGTCAGCTCGGTGCCGCCGCGCAGCGCCACGTCGTACCCTTCGCGCAGGAGATCCACATGTCGTGACGATGCGTCGATGTGGATCTGCACGTCTGGATGAGCGCGCGCAAAGTCGCAGACGAGCGCATGGAAGCCTGGGTTCTGCATCGGAGGCGTCGTCACCCGCAATGTCCCGCGGATGACGTTGTCCGACCTCCGGACGCTCGCCTCGGCCTGCTCGACGGCGTCGAGTGCGATCCGCGCGTGCCGGTAGAAGGCGGCGCCTGCATCCGTCAGGGCAAGGGCGCGCGTGGTGCGTCGCACCAAGCGCACGTCGAGCCGTTTCTCCAGTCGAGCCAGCCGCCTTCCGATGGTCGCGCGCGGCGTGCTGAGCTCCGCGGCTGCGCGCGATAGAGACTTCGCCTCGACGGTACGCGTGAAGGCGAGCAGCTCCGAGGTCTCCACGGTCTCGATCATTAGATCGAAAAGATAGCAGATGATGCCAATTGGTGTCTATTGCGTGCACAGAGTCGCCATCCCATCCTGAACGCGAATGGAGGTGGAAGCCATGAGCACGAAGCCGAAAGTCTATTGGTTGACGACGGGTCTCTTCGCAGGCGCATTCCTGGCCTCGGGTGCCGCGCAGCTCGCCGCCGCGCCGGCGATGGTCGCGGCGATTCGGGCGCTGGGCTACCCGGCCTACGTCCTCACCATCCTGGGCGTCTGGAAAGTACTGAGCGTCCCCGCGCTGTTGGCTCCACGCCTCCCACGTCTCAAGGAGTGGGCCTACGCAGGAATCTTCTTCGACTTGACCGGCGCCGCCGTGTCCCACGCTGTCACCGGCGATTCGCCCGGGAGAATCGCGACCCCGCTCGTTCTGCTGCTCCTCGCCGGAGTGTCCTGGGCGCTTCGTCCGCCATCGCGCACCTGGACGTCCGACATGACGCTTCCGAAACGTGCGCGCGCCGTGACCTCTCCCGAAAACGTCCCGGCCCACGTATGAACGCTGACTTGCTCGTGTTCGTCTAGCGCCTCGCGTTAGTATCCCGGCCGCGCAACATCATTGAGGGCGTCGCTCTTGGCTCTGGCCCCAGGCGACCGGCTTGGTCCCTACGAGATCGTCGCTCCCCTGGGCTCCGGGGGGATGGGCGAGGTGTATCGCGCCAGGGACGGCAAGCTCAATCGCGATGTCGCGATCAAAGTGCTGCCGGACGCGTTCGCGCTGGACGCAGACCGGCTCGCGCGCTTCACGCGCGAGGCTCAGACGCTCGCGTCGCTCAATCATCCCAACATCGCGGCGATCTACGGGATCGAGGGGAACGCGATCGTGATGGAGCTTGTCGAAGGCAAGGACCTGTCCGCGCTGATCGGCACCCAGCCCCTCGACCTGCGGGAGGCCCTCGTCATCGCGCGCCAGATCGCGGAGGCCCTCGAAGCGGCGCATGACGCCGGCGTCGTCCATCGCGATCTGAAGCCGGCGAATATCAAGGTCCGCGACGACGGCACGGTGAAGGTGCTCGACTTCGGTCTCGCGAAGGCCATGGACCCGTCCGCTGCCTCGAACAGCAACGCCGCCGACTCCCCCACGTTGACCGCCCACGCCTCGCAGATGGGACTGATCATCGGAACGGCGGCCTACATGGCGCCGGAGCAGGCGAAAGGCCGGTCGGTCGACAAGCGCGCCGACATCTGGGCGTTCGGCGTCATCCTGTACGAGATGTTGAGCGGCCAGCGCGGGTACCAGGCCGAGGACATCTCGGACACGCTCGCCGCCGTGCTGACGCGCGACGTGAATTGGTCGGCGCTTCCAGCCGGTACGCCGCCCCGCCTCACGACGCTGTTGCGCGACTGCCTCATGCGCGATACCAAGCAGCGTCTGCGCGACATCGGCGACGCGAGACGCGTCATCGGACAACTGCTCGGCGAATCTCCGGATACGTCGTCGGGCCCGGTCTCTGCTGAAACGGTACCCGCGACAGCCGTCACCGCGCGCACGCCGCGAGCCTTGCTGCTGGCGGCGACGCTCGTGGTGGTCAGCGCCGGCGGCGCCGTCTTCTTGTGGAATACCTTCGGCCCCGGAGCGCGCGGGGGTTCCGTGACGACGGGGCCGATCCGCCTGTCGGTCAGCATCCCGTCCGCGATTCATGCGACCCGTGCCGCAATCACCAGGGACGGCAGGACGCTGATCGTCGGCGGCAATCCTCGAAGGCCGGACGGCACGGACGACCCCAGGGGACGGATCTACGCGCGGCGGCTCGACGAGTACGAGTTCAAGTCCATCCCCGGGACCGAGGGCGTACAAGGCGCCACGCAATCTCCCGACGGCAGGTGGTTGGCCTTCATCGCCTCCGTGTCCGAGCAGTCGACGCAGCAGCGGATCGCCAAGGTGCCCATCGATGGCAGCTCGCCGCCGGTGGTCTTGTCGGACTGGGACGACGGCTGGAGCACGAACGTCGTCTGGCTCGAGGACGGCGACCTTCTGGTGGCCTCGGAACGCGGGACGACGTTCTTCCGCCTGCCCACCAACGGGGGCGCGGCGAGGCCTCCGATCGAGGTCGACACCGGTTCGACCGGCGGTATCCGCGCCTTTGGCCAGGGGCTGCCCGGCGATCGTGGCGTTTTCGTCTCGATGGAGTCGTGGGGCTCCCGTGGGTACCAGCTGGACCAATGGCTGCTCGACCCGAAAACCGGCAAGGCGCGGCGCCTGTTCGAGAATGCGGGCAATGCCACCTATGTACCCTCCGGCCATATCGTGTTCTCGCGAGGCGCTGACTTGATGGCCGCGCCGTTCGATCTTCAGAAACTGGCGGTGACCGGTGAGGTGACGGCGCTGCCCGGCAGCGTCCGGACCCTGAATTCCTGGACCCACGGCAACTTCAGCCTGTCGAAGGATGGGACGCTGGTGTTCGCCCCTGGCGGACGGCTGGGCACGGATCGCACGCTCGTCACCGTCGACGCGTCGGGGCACGTGACCAAGTTCGTGGCCGACGCTCGCTCCTTTGAAAGCGTGCCCCGCGTCTCCGCGGACGGACGCAGCGTTGCGGCGGTGATCTCCAACGCCAAGGGCACCTACGAGACATGGGTTGCGGAGGCGGACCGCCCTGGTCTCAGGCGGGTGCTCGTGCTGCCCAATGCCGACTGCGGCCTCCCCGTGTGGTCGCCGGACTCGCAGCGTCTTGCGTATCAGCGCACGGCCCGCGATACGGACGATGGAATCTACGTACAGCGCGCGGATGGGACGGGAGAACCGCAGGCGATCCTCAAAGAAGCGTCGCCCGAGAACGGCGTCTGGCCGACGTCCTTTGCACCGGACGGGTCCGGGATCATCGTCTCCAAGGCCGTCGGAGGCAGGATCGACATGTAGTTCGTGCCCCTCTCGGCGGCCGGCAGTGCGTCCACGCCGCGGCCCCTGCGCGCAACGCCTTCGAACGAGTCCGACGGGTGTTTTTCCCCGGACGGGCGCCTCGTGGCTTTCGACTCCGATGAATCCGGCAGGGACGAAGTCTACGTCGCGGGCTACCGCGCCGATGGCGCGCTCGGCCCGCCGACGACGGTATCGAGCGGCGGCGGTGTGAAACCGGCGTGGGCGAACGACGGCCGCCGCCTGTTCTATTACAACCGGCCCGACAGGGTGATGTCGGTCGACCTTTCTGTCACGCCCAGGCTGACGGCGTCGGCGCCGGTCGTGGCGTACGACCTGAAGAAGCTGCGCGTCAATCCGACCGAGTGGGACATCATGCCGGACGGCCGTCTGCTCGCGATTCAGAAAGGCGAGGGAGAAGGCGACATCACGGACTTCAACGTCGTCCTCAATTGGCTCGACGAGCTCGGCACGCGCGTGACCACGCAGACTTCAGGACGATGACCCGACCCTACTTGGACTCGAGCAGAACGGGGGTCGAGCTCCAGTAGCACGCGGTCGTTCCGCAGCTCGCGCCGGCGTTCGCTTTCAGCCGGTACCAGAGCGAGATCGACGGAATCGGCGGGATCAAAGGACCCGCGCCCGGGAGGAGCAGCGTGGCGAGCCCTCCGACCTCGAGCCCCTGGAGCTGCGACGGCGACATCGAGATCGGGTAGAAGCTGGGCCCGACTCGCAGCGAGACCGAATCCAGGTGGATTCCCGACGGGAGAGGACCCGATTGCGATAGATCGATCTGCAGGTCCGACGACGAGCCCGACGTCAGCAGGGTTCCCTCGCACGGGACGCAGGGGTCGGACTCGGGCGCCGGGTGCGTGGGATCGCCCCAAGCATCGAGGCTGGGCAGCGGATCGGGCGGGATCGCTCGGCCGTCCGCCGGCGCGGAGTCGTTCGGCTCGGTGAGCCCCCGCGAGCAATCGTCGGCGGACGCGCCTGTGAGCCCCGCGAAGAGCGCGGTCGCCGTCGCGTTGCACCACGGCGTGAGCGACTTCCCCTTCGCCAGCACGTAGCATCCACGCGCCGTGCTCCAGGCGGGGACCCACGGACCGTCGCCGAGCTGTCGCAGGACGTCGGGATGGCCGAGGACCTTCACCAGCCACCCGGCGAGCATCGCGCTCGAGTAGGACGATCCGGCCGGCGCGGGCCAGGAGTCGAGGCACAGCGCGTAGCCCGGGATCCACCCCTCCGCGCCGGAAGGTGTCTCCCAGGCCGGCCTCGTCAACCCTTCGAGGAAGGCGGTCTGATCGAGCATCCCCGACGCGATCACGTCGTCGATCACGGCGGGGAAGAGGAGCTTCCCGCGATTCCCGGCCGCCGCGACGAGCGTCGCCCCGCGTGTCTTCAGGTAGTGCACGACGCTCGCCACCTGGCAGGCGGCGTTCTGCTCGGGACAGGCGGTGGACGACAGCGGATCGGTCTCGCGCGCGGGCCTGCCGAAGCTCATGTTCACGGCCGTGGGGACGGGCAGACTGCCGCCGTCGGCCGACTGCACGATCTCGCAGAGCTTCGCGAGCACGTGGAAGTCCCCGACCGGCCCGAGGACATCGAGCCCGGAATCGTCGAGAGGGGCCAGCGCGGCGGTCGCCGCGGCGCCGGCCATCTGTCCCGCGAGCCAGGTCGTGCTCTCCCCGTGAGCGCTGTCGAAGTCGACGACCGCGATCCAGGAATCGATCGGAGGTGTCGTGGCGCTCGCGCTCGCGCTCGCGGCCATGCGCGCGTGTGGGGCCGGGGCCGGCTGCGGGCCGATCTCGGACAACCGTGGCGCGCGGATCGGGAACGCATGCCCCGTCAAGACGTGCGGATACGCGGGCGGGTCCTCGACCCCCGAGGCCACGACCGAGCAGCCCGGAGGCGCTTGGGACTGCAGCACGAGGAAGCGGCCGTAGTTCCCACAGGCGATCTGCACCGCGGCGGCGCCTCCCGCGCACGACGCGTCGTAAAGATGCCAATCGATCGGCGATGCGTTCGCGGGAACGGCGGCGCCCAGGCAGAGCGCGCCCGCGAGCGCGGTGGATGGATTCAATCTCATGGTCCGCTCTCCGTCGGTTCGAGGATCGTCAGGGCGACTTCGTACACGCGGCCGTCCCCCGAGCGGCGGAGCGCCGCCGTCGGTCCTTCCGCGCCGACCGGAAGCCGGCGAGGAGGATCCGGCCTCGCGGTCACGAGCACGTAGAACGGGCGCGTGCCGGGGGTCCGCCCGACGAGGCGAGCCGCCGGCGCGACGATCGTCGCGCTACCGCGATCGACGTCGATCCGGACCTCCTCCGGCTGCGACAGTCGCGCCAGCGCGTGCCCGTCCAGCCGGTAGGCGGCGAACGTGAGGCCGGGGACGGCCTCTCCCCGCGGCTCGACGACGACGCGCACGGGGCCGTCGGGGAGCGCCCGCGCTTCTCCTGGCGCGCCGCGGGTCTCGGCGAGCCCTTGAGCGCGCAGCTCGAACTCGGGCAGCTCGCGGTGGACGCCGTCGGTGAGGACGAGCACCGCTCCGATCACGAGGACCGCGGCCGCCGCGAGCATGGCCGAAACGAGGAGAGGGCGCCGGCCGGCCGGGCTCGGCGCCTCGTCGAGCCGAAGACCCGCCAGCTCGGCGAGACGGACGCGGCCGCGGCGGCTCGCGGCGAGCCGCCATTCGACCTCGGCCTCCTCGGCCGGCGAGAGCGCTCGCGCGCGATAGGCTTCCAGGCTCCGGTCGGGCGGAGGAGGGGCGTCGTCCCCCGCCTCCGCGCGGGGCAGCTCCCAAAGCAGATCGTCCGGTCGAACGTCGCTCATCGCGCGCTCCCCGCAAGAAGTGGAGTCCGCCCGGCGCCCGTTTGCCCCCCGGATCCTGGGGGATCCACGTGCAGCAGGAGGAGCGGCGCCCAGCGCGATGCGGGGTGCTTCGCACGAACGGCATCCAGCGCCCTGCGGAACGCCTCGGGCACGTCGGCCCCGCCGGAAAGGCCGGCGTACAGCTCCCGGTTGAACTGGATCGCCAGCCCGTTGGGAAGAGCGGCGCGCGAGCCGACGACCCACGCGACGCCGCCGCGAGCGAGGAGTCCCGCGAGGCCGAACCGTCCGCTGTCCGCCGAAACCGGGGACCGTCCGGTCTCGCAGGCGCTCAGGTTGGCGAACTCCAACCCGGACGCCCAGGCGGCCAGCTCCTGCCCGGTCAGCAGGCCGTCGGCGAGGAGGATCGTGGACAGCTCGGGGAACGCGGGCTCGTAGCGGGCGTGGGCGTCCACGTGGAGCCAGCGTCCCCGCGCGAGCGCCGAGCGGAGCGACTCCCGTGTCGCCGCCGCGCCCCGCAGAACGCGCGCTCCGGCCGGCGGGGAGGAGACGCCGAGGTCCTCGCGTGGATCGATGACGAAGACCGCTTCTCCCGGCGACGCGCGAGGGCCGCGCTCCCGCGTCCCGGCTCCCGCCGGACACCAGGCGACCGTCGTCAGCTCCCCCAGCCAACGCCGCGCCGGCCCCGACCCCACGGGGAGCGCCGCCAAGGGGATCTCCTGCAGGATCCCGTGCATCGCGAACGTCGTGACGGGCCCCAGGTCTTCGGGGCGCGGCGCGAGAGCCCGGGCGAGCGGCTCCAGCCGTGCGATCCAGCGAGCGTCGTCCGCCTCGCCGCGCTCGATCGCCGCGCGGGTC
>Ga0075418_10003072_pt1 | contig 19077 bp, 20 predicted proteins | sample SoiMetdeltSBSDD2_FD_81776 | JGI IMG/M metagenome (GOLD analysis project Ga0075418, IMG submission 81776) | Bulk soil microbial communities from a Populus tree surrounding site in Tennessee, USA - Soil MetaG P. deltoides SBSDD2 | ecosystem: Environmental > Terrestrial > Soil > Tree plantation... | reverse complement strand
CTGACCAGTACATCGAACCGCGCCCGTTCGAGCGCCTGCAGCGCCACCCCGCCGTTCGCGGCGACCGTCACCTCGGCTCCGCACCGCGCGAGGATGGCTCGGAGCAGCTCTCGAGTGTCGGCCCGGGATCGATCGTGTCCGTGTCCGTTAAGTTGGCGGCGCGGATCAACACCTCGACTCGCCGATTACGCACCAGCTGCGCGTCGCCGAACGCGCCCACCCAGGAGCGCGCGAAGCTGCTCGCCTCGCGCGAGAGCCAGGTGTTTGCCCTCGTCGTGACGGGAATGCTCAATGCACGCTGTCTAGTCTGTGCGCGTTTCTGGTAAAGCGGCAGTTGCTCACCGCAAATCCTGTCGAACATCTCGATCGACCACCCCATCATCGTGAGCCGCCCACGCAGGTGCCCGGGGCGGACATCATGGACGCCTTGGTCGATGCGGCCAAGCGACGGCGCAGGCCGCGCGACGTCGCGATCTTCTTGATCCTCAGATACACCGGCATGCGCCGCGAATCCGTTGCGCCGCTGTGCGTTCGGCATCTTGATCCCGAGTGGGGGGCTACGTGGCGTCCGGGTCAAGGGCGGCAAGACTCGGGATATCCCGCTGCCGTCCGCGGTGACGGCGTTCCTCGCCGCCTATGTCGAGCGCAGACTCCGGAAGGAAGCTGAGGACGTGGATGTGATTCGGGTTCGAGGAACATTCTGATGTTCCTAAAACCCGGCGCGAAAAACGTTAACAAAATCCGAAAAGTGGCCCCAACGGGATTCGAACCCGTGTTTGAGTCACGACCACGTTTTCGCCAACACGCTCCAGCAGTTGCAGAGCAGTAGACCCGCGACAAACCCACGCGACTAAAACACGCAGCTTGAAGTTCGCTAAAACTTGGCTCGATTCAGCATTCGCATTCCAACCGGCGGCGTCGGTCGTGGTATCGGCGGGCGGCCAGTATCTCTCGGGCCACTCGGGCGACACGCTTGGGATTCTGGACGTATTCGAGGAGGTCCCACTGACCGATTCGGATGTGTTCGAGGATGTGCCAGAAACTGTACGAAAGATTGGGAGGCTTGGTGTTGATCTCATCCGCGGGGAAGTCGGCGACCGCCTCGTCCAAACTCATATGCGCGGCTTCGCGCGTGAACACTTCGTGGATCAGGGCTTCGGATCTCTCTTGGCTGCCGTGCGGCCCATCGTCGTCCTCCTCGAATCACGACGGTCCCGGCTACGAGACATCTGAACGACCGATTCAAGAATCTGTAGGTCCGCGCTCGTCCGAGATAAGCTACCGTCGCGGGAATGACACATCGCAAGAACGAACGTTACTCCAAGGCGAGCGTGGTGAGCGTAGCGTGGCCAGCCTTGCCGCCTTTGTCCGGCTTGATCGTAAGCTGCAAGTGGCTGATCGCGTCGGCCTTGATGGACCACTCTTCATGCTCGAGCGTCGTCCCGGGCGGGCTAAAGTTGTACTCCTGACGCCTGAGTTCGCGATAGGTCTGCCCCCCGTCTTGCGAGATGGATACCGCCATTTCTTGCGTGCGGCTGATCTCCGGCTCCTCAACCTCGAGCAGGATCTTACGAATAGTCTGCGGCGTATCAAACGCCAGAATCAGCGTCTGTTCACCCGACTGGGCGGCAATCCATCGACTTGCCCCCGGCCCTCGCTGACCGTCGAACGCGTAGTCGATCGGATGGCGCGGATCTTCAGAGCTAACGAGCACCGTCGCCACAGCGGCGATATCCTTCTCGGCGGCGCTACGATCAGACATGGTCCGATGTGTTGTCAGAATCTGTTTGCGTAACATCTGATCCTCCATCTTCTTGACAGCGTTCGGCGTTTTCACACAACCTTTAAAGGATATCCGCTAGTCGGCGGAATCTGCGATGCGACGGAGTGTGTCGTCCTGATCGTCAGCGGCGACTCCGAGCACCCGCCCCGCAGGCCGTCGATCTGTTCCTGTCCGTATCGTGTCGGGATTCGCACCCGCTCACCGCTTGGACCATCCCTCGTCGTTCACCCGCTAAGGGTCAGAGCAGCCCGAGCTGAAGTTTGGCGGCGTCGGACATCTTGCAGCTGTCCCAGGGCGGATCGAAGACGATCTCGACCGAGGTGTCGGTAACGCCGGGCACCGCCCGCACCTTCTGCTCCACGTCGGCCGGCAACTCCTGGGCGGCAGGACAGTTGGGCGAGGTGAGCGTCATGCGGACGTGAACGGCGCCCTCGGGGGCGACGGTCACGCCGTAGATCAGCCCGAGCTCGTAGATGTCGACGGGGATCTCGGGGTCGTAGCACGTGCGTAACGCCGCGACGACCTCGCGCTCGATCGTGGCCTGATCGGCCATACGTGCCTCCTATTTCCTATTCGGTCGAGACAGGCTCGGCGGCCCCATGGAGGGCGGCCTGGAGAGTGTGCCACGCGAGCGTCGCGCACTTGATCCGGCTCGGGAACTCGCGGACGCCGGCGAAGACGGCGAGCTTGCCGACGTCCGCGGTGGCGCCGTTCGCGTCGGTCAGCATCGCGTGGACGCTGTGGAAGAGCGCGTCCACCTCGCGTTCCGGCTTGCCGATGACGCTCGCGGTCATCATGGACGCCGCCGCCTTGGAGATGGCGCAGCCCGCCCCCTGGAAGGCAACGTCCTTGACAATGCCGTCCTCCACCTTGACGTCGACGGTGATGCGGTCGCCGCAGAGGGGGTTGTAGCCCTCGGCGGTCCGGTCAGCGTCGGCGATCTTGCGAAAGTTCCGAGGCTTCCGGTTGTGGTCGAGAATCACCTGCTGGTAGAGGTCGCGGAGATCGGACATCAGGCGAAGATCTCCCGGGCGCTCTCGATCGCCGCCGCCAGCGTCTCGAGCTCGGCCCGAGTGTTGTAGAAGGCCATCGAGGCGCGGGCCGTCGCCGGCACGGCGAATCGCTGCATCACCGGCATCGCGCAGTGGTGCCCGGCGCGGATCGCCACGCCTTGCTGGTCGAGGATCGTGCCGAGGTCGTGGGCATGCACGCCGTCGAGGACGAACGACAGTACGGCCGCCTTGTGGCAGGCGGTGCCGATGAGCCGCACGCCGGAGATCGCCGACAGCAGCTCGGTCCCGTAAGCGAGAAGCTCGTGCTCGTAGTCTCGGATCTGTTCGAGGCCGATCCCTGCGATGTACTCAAGGCCGGCGGCCAATCCGATGGCCCCGGCGATGTGCGGCGTCCCCGCCTCGAACTTGTAGGGCAGCTCGTTGTAGGTCGTCTTCTCGAAGGTGACGGACTTGATCATGTCGCCCCCACCCTGGAAGGGCGGCATCCGCTCGAGCCACCGTTCCTTGCCGTAGAGCACGCCGATGCCCGTCGGCCCGTACGCCTTGTGACCGGAGAAGACGTAGAAGTCGCAGTCGAGGTCGCGAACGTCGACGGGCTGGTGAGGCACCGCCTGGGCACCGTCGACGAGGATGGGGATGTCCTGCTGATGGGCAAGACCGATGATCTCCTTGATCGGCGTCACCGTGCCGAGCGCGTTCGACACCTGGGTCATGGCCACCAGCTTCGTGCGGGGCCCGAGGAGGCCCGCGTACTCCTCCATGAGGAGGTCGCCCCGGTCGTCGATGGGAACCACGCGGAGCCGCGCGCCCTTCTCCTCGCAAAGCATCTGCCAGGGGACGATGTTGGCGTGGTGCTCGATAGCCGAGATGACGATCTCGTCCCCCGCGCCCACGAACCGGCGCCCATAGCTCGCCATGACCAGGTTGATGCCCTCCGTCGCCTGCCGGACGAAGACGATCTCTCGCGCTGAGGCGGCGTTCAGGTGGCGCTGGATGCGGGCGCGCGCGCCCTCGTAGGCCTCGGTGGCCCGCTCGCTCAGGAGGTGCACACCTCGGTGCACGTTCGAGTTGTCGAAGGTGTAGTAGGCGACGAGGGCGTCGATGACCGCCTGGGGCTTCTGACTCGTCGCCGCGTTGTCCAGGTAGACGAGGGGCTTGCCGTGCACCTGCTGATGCAGCGCCGGAAAGTCCTTGCGGATCCGCTCGACGTCCCAGATCCCATTCGGGGAGCTGCGAGTCACGAATGCATTTCGGGCCATACGATCTCCTTCGTGATCCGGTCGCTCCCGAGCCGTGCCATCAAGAGACGGTCGACGTAAGCCCGGAGCGGCTCGACCGCCACGCGCTCGAGCACCTCGTGCGCGAACCCATACGTCAGGAGCGCACGCGCGGTCTCCTCTCCCAGCCCGCGGCTCTTCAGATAGAACAGCGCTTCGGGCGCCAGCTGCCCCTCGGCGGCGCCGTGGGTGCATTTCACGTCGTCGGCGAAGATCTCGAGCTGCGGCTTGCTGTCCACCTCGACGCCGTCGGACAGAAGCAGGTGCTTGTTCGTCTGGGTGGCGTCCGTTTTCTGCGCGTCGGGGCGGACGATGACCCGCCCGTTGAAGACCGCGCGGGCGGTCCCGCCGAGCACACCCTTGAAGAGCTGCCGGCTCGCGCAGCGGGGCACTGCATGGTCAACGGTGACGTGGTGGTCGACATGCTGTCGGCCGCCCACAACGTACAGCCCGTTGATGGCGCCGCGCCCACCCTCGCCAGCGAACTCAAGTGTCAGCGTGGTCCGCGCGAGCCGACCCCCGAAAGTTGCTCCGCACGTGTCGAACGCGCTGTCGCGCCCGAGCGCGGCGTGAACCGTCGCCACGTGGAAGGCCTCCGCGCCCTGCTCCTGGAGCACGTAGTGGTCCACGGCCGCGCCGGGACCCGCAACGATCTCGGTGACGGCGTTGGTGAAGTACGCCTCGTCGGTGAGGCCCACGTACCGCTCGACCACGGTGAGCCGGCTGTGGAGGCCCGCGACGATGAGGGTGCGCGGCTGGGCCACGACGCCTGGTGTCGTCGCCAGGAACACGAGCTCGATGGGCGTCTCACTGCGCACTTCGGGCGGCAGGCAGACGAAGCCGCCGTCGTCGACGAAGGCCGTGTTGAGCGCGGCGAAGACGTTTCTGTCCCAGCGGACGTGACGGCCTAGATCCCGCTCGATCATGTCGCCGTCGGTGATCATCGCCTCGGCCAGGCTCGCCACCTGGCCGCCGCCCGGGAGCGGGCGTGCCGTCGAGAGCTTTGGCGAGTACCGGCCGTCGACGAAGACCAGGCGCGCCCATTCCACGCCGGGCAGCGCCAGGCGCTCGAGCGCCTCGGCCGGCACGCCGGCCGGCGACGGCGCGGCCGGTCGCAACGGCGTCGCTGCGAGCGACGTTAGATTCGTATAGCGCCAGTCCTCGTCTCGGGTCGTCGGGAACCCGGACTCCGCGAATCGATCGATGGCCCGGCGCCGGAGCGGCGCGAGCCACGACGGGCTGCGGAAGGCCCCCCGGCGCTCAAGGGCCTCGAACTCAGCGAGGTAACGGTCGTTGGCGGTGGTGACGGTGGTGGTCATCGCGCCACGCTCCGGCCCGCCGGCTCGCCGGCGGAGACCTCTTCCCGGATCCATTCATAGCCCTTCCGCTCGAGCTCGAGGGCCAGCTCCTTGCCGCCGGACTTCACGATCTGGCCGTCGAAGAGCACGTGGACCTGGTCCGGCTCGACGTACTGCAGGAGCCGCTGGTAGTGCGTCACCAGGATCATCGCGTTGTCGGGTCGCCGCAGGCGGTTCACGCCCTGCGCGACGGTCTTGAGCGCGTCGATGTCGAGGCCCGAGTCCGTTTCGTCCAGGATGGCGAGCTTCGGCTCGAGCACCGCCATCTGGAGGATCTCATTCCGTTTCTTCTCGCCGCCGGAGAAGCCCTCGTTGACCGGCCGATTGACGAAGCTCCGATCCATCTCGACGACTCTGAGCTTCTCGTCCAGGAGCTGCAGGAACTCCATGGCGTCGAGCTCCTCGTCCCCCTGCCGGCTGCGCCGCTCGTTGACCGCAGCCTTGAGGAAGTAGGCGTTGCTCACGCCCGGGATCTCCACCGGGTACTGGAAGGCCAGGAACAACCCGGCGCGCGCCCGCTCCTCAGCGGGCATCGCGAGCAAGTCTTGCCCGAGATACGTGACCTCGCCCGACGTCACGATGTAGCCCGGATGGCCCGCCAACACCTGGGCCAGCGTGCTCTTGCCGGACCCGTTCGGACCCATGATCGCGTGCACCTCGCCCGCCTTCACCTCCAGGCTGATGCGCTTGAGGATGTCCGACCTGTCCTCGACGCCCGCGCTCAGGCTGCGGATCGACAGCATTAGCCGATGCTCCCTTCCAGGCTCACGCCGAGCAGCTTCGTCGCCTCCACCGCGAACTCCATCGGCAGGTTCTTAAAGACCTCCTTGCAGAAGCCGTTGATGATCATCGACACGGCGTTGTCGCCGGAGATCCCACGCTGCTTGCAATAGAAGAGCTGCTCGTCGCTGATCTTGGATGTCGAGGCCTCGTGCTCGGCGATGGACGAGGCGTTGCCGACCTCGATGTAGGGGAACGTGTGGGCGCCGCACCGGTCGCCCAGGAGCAGCGAGTCGCACTGCGTGTAGTTCCGCGCGTTCACGGCACGGGGCAGGATCTTCACGAGCCCCCGGTAGGTGTTGTTGCCGCGGCCGGCGGAAATGCCCTTGGAAATGATCGTGCTCCGGGTGTTCTTGCCGATGTGGATCATCTTGGTCCCGGTGTCGGCCTGCTGCCGGTTGGCGGTCAGCGCCACCGAGTAGAACTCACCGACGGAGTCGTCGCCCTGGAGGATCACGCTCGGATACTTCCAGGTGATGGCCGAGCCCGTCTCCACCTGGGTCCAGGAGATCTTCGACCGTCGCCCTGCGCACTTGCCGCGCTTGGTGACGAAGTTGAAGATGCCTCCCCGGCCCTCGGCGTCGCCGGCGTACCAGTTCTGGACCGTCGAGTACTTGATCTGGGCGCTGTCGTGCGCTACCAGCTCGACCACAGCGGCGTGAAGCTGATTCTCGTCGCGCATGGGGGCGGTACAGCCCTCGAGGTAGCTGACATAGCTTCCCTCCTCGGCAACGATCAAGGTCCGCTCGAACTGGCCGGAGCTCGCTGCGTTAATCCGGAAGTATGTGGAGAGTTCCATCGGGCAACGGACACCTTTGGGGATGTAGCAGAACGACCCATCACTGAAGACGGCGGAGTTCAGCGCCGCGTAGAAGTTGTCCGTGTAGGGCACCACCGAGCCGAGGTACTTCTGCACGAGCTCAGGATGGCTCTGCACCGCCTCGGAGAACGAGCAGAAGATGATGCCGAGCTCGGCCAGTTTCTCCTTGAACGTCGTGGCCACGGAGACACTGTCGAACACCGCGTCGACGGCCACCCCGGCCAGCCGCTTGCGCTCGGACAGGGGGATACCGAGCTTCTCGAAGGTCTCGAGCAGCTTGGGGTCCACCTCGTCCAGGCTGGCCGGGCCGTCGCTCGTCCGCTTCGGGGCCGAGTAGTAGACGATCTGCTGGTAGTCGATGGGCGGATAGGTGACGTTGGCCCACTTCGGCTCTCCGGCCGAGCGTTCCATCTTCAGCCAGTGGCGGTAGGCGCGTAGACGCCACTCCAGCATGAACTCCGGCTCGTTTTTCTTGGCAGAGATCGCGTGGACGACGTCCTCGGTCAGGCCCGGCGGCAGCGCATCAGCCTCGATGTCGCTGACGAAGCCCCACTTGTATTCGCGATTGGCCAGGGCTTCGAGTGTCTTCACCGTTGTGCTCATGCGCGCTCCCTTTCCCTCCTGATGGCGGCCCGCTCCGCCTTAGGCGGAGAACGACGAGCCACAACCGCAGCTCGACTTGGCGTTGGGGTTGACGAACGTGAACCCGCCCGTGAGCCCCTGCTGCACGTAGTCGAGCATCGTCTCGTTGAGGTAGAGGTAGCTCTTCTTGTCGCAGACCACGCGCACTCCATCGATCTGGAATTCCCGGTCCTCGGGACCGAGCTCGTTGTCGAACTCGAGCGCGTATGACATCCCTGAGCAGCCGCCGCCCTTCACGCCCATTCGGAGGAAGACGTCGTCGCCCAGGCTCTGGGCCTGCCTCAGCTCCTTCACCTGCTTCACTGCCGCATCCGATACCTTCAGCGCCATGAGTCTGTGTCCTCCCTATCGCTGCGCCGCCAGCGGGGCCGGCACATCGTCGCCTGCGAGTTCGGCCAGCGTCATCGTGTCGAGCAGGTCGGTGATCACAGCCTGGAGCTTCCGTGCCGGATTCCGGAGCGTGCAGCGCGATGCCTGCGCACAGTCGCCGTGGTCCGCCATGCATTTCACGATCGCCAGCGGCCCCTCGAGCACCCGGATCACCTGTCCTACCGTCATCATCGACGGCGGCAGAGTTAGCCGATAGCCCCCGCGCGGCCCACTCTGGGCCACCAGGAGGCCGCCCTTCGCGAGGCGCTGGAGTACCTTGGCGAGCAACTCCACCGGGATCCCGAACTCGTCGGCGATCCGCTTGACGCCGACCGGGGTATCGCCCTGGTGCTCGGCGACGTACTGCATCGCCATGAGCCCGTAGTCGACCTGCTTCGTGAAGCGCAACATCTCCGTCTTTTCCCTCTACCCACCATCTTTCAGGCTATACCCGATCGACCTCCGAGCAAAATGATCGGCGATCTTTTTAGTCGCCATATTACACTTGAAGTATGCCAACTAAAACAGCTACTTGGTGAGACGCAACTGCCACTCCTGTAGCGGGCGACGGGGTCGACTGATCTTTTAGTACTCTGTGGCTCGGTGGGCGAGAACCTCCCAAACCGAACTCCACACGTCCACGCCGATTCGCGGAGCGCACGATCGCGACGGCGTGCAGGCGTGGAAATGAAGCCCACTGGACGGCACCTCGCTACGCTCTCCCTGGCCGCTCTCGGGGTCGTCTATGGCGACATCGGCACGAGCCCTCTCTATGCATTCAGGGAATGTTTCAGCCCGGAGTATGGCTTGGCGCCCACGGTGTCGACAGTTTACGGATTGCTCTCGTTAATCGTCTGGTCGCTGATCTTGATTGTCAGCGTCAAGTACATCGTGTTCATCATGCGTCTGGACAATCACGGTGAGGGCGGCATCCTCGCCCTCCTCGCCCTGCTGTTGCAGCGGCGACGTCGAGGCGTTCTCATCGCGCTCGGACTCTTTGGGGCGGCGTTGCTCTATGGTGACGGCGTCATCACGCCGGCCATCTCCGTGCTGAGCGCCATCGAGGGCCTGACCGTCTCCACTCCGCAGTTCTCACCCTACGTCGTTCCGTCAACGCTGCTGACCCTCTTCCTGTTGTTCTTCGTCCAGAGGTACGGAACGGCATCGATCGGCACCGTGTGCGGCCCGATCATGCTCATATGGTTCGTGCTGATCGGGGTGCTCGGCGTCGGCGAGATCATGCGCGGCCCCGCCGTTCTGCTCGCGCTGAATCCCTGGTACGGCGTATCGTTTCTCATCGAACACGGCCTCGCCAGCCTCCTCGTGCTGGGCGCGGTCGTGCTGGCCGTGACGGGTGCCGAGGCGCTGTACGCTGACATGGGACACTTCGGCCGCAGCCCGATCCGCCTGGTGTGGTTCGGACTGGTGTTCCCCGCGCTGGTGCTCAACTATTTCGGGCAAGGCGCGCTCGTGCTGCGTGTTCCGGACGCGGTCCAGAACCCGTTCTATCTCCTGGCACCGCGCCACCTTCTCTATCCGCTCATCGCAATCGCCACACTCGCGACCGTGGTCGCCTCGCAGGCCCTCATATCCGGCGCGTTCTCGCTGACCCAGCAGGCGGTGCAGCTGCATTACAGCCCGCGCGTTTCGATCATTCACACCTCGCGCGCCGAGGTGGGGCAAATCTACATCCCGGCAGTGAACATGGCCCTTCTGATGGGCTGCCTGCTTCTCGTCCTTGGTTTCAAGTCGTCGAGCGCCCTCGCGGCCGCCTATGGCATCGCCGTCACGGGAACCATGGCCATCACGAGCGTGCTGTTCTACGTCATCGCGCGTGAGCGCTGGCAGTGGTCGGTTTGGCGTGCGGGCGCCCTGGCTGGGGTGTTCCTCACGATCGACCTCGCGTTCTTCGGCGCCAACATCGTCAAGACAGCGCGCGGAGGTTGGCTGCCCATCGCGATTGCGACCGCCATCTTTCTCATCATGACCACGTGGAATCGCGGAAGAGAGTTGCTCCAAGGGATCCTCGCCCAGGCGGCGCTCCCCTTGGATCGCTTCATTGCGGAAGTCAGGCGCGCGAACCCGCCGCGTGTCCCTGGCACAGGCCTTTTCTTGACGCCGACCGTCGACGGCGCCCCCCTCGTGCTGCAGCGTCATCTGACTTTCAACAAGGCGTTGCAACAGGAGATCGTCCTGCTCTCGATTACCACTGAGGAAGTGCCAGAAGTGCAGCCTGCCAAGCGCGTCACGAGCGAGGCGCTCGCGGAAGGTTTTTACCGGGTCAACGCGCGCTATGGCTTCATGGAGAAGCCCGACGTCCAGGACATCATCGCGATCTGTCGTGGCCGCGGGATGAAGCTCGAGGTCGACGACACCACCTACTATCTCGGCCGTACGGAGTTACTGCCGACGGGTCCCGTCCGGATGATGCGATGGCGGAAGCGACTCTTCGGCGTCATGGCGCGCAATGCCAGCTCGGCGACCGACTTCTTCAACATTCCGCCCAACCGCGTCGTCGAACTGGGTGCACGCCTCGAGTTCTGAGTAGTGATGGGCGCGGATGGCCTGGCCCCCTCAAGGCTGCCGCGCGCTGAAAGACAGCGTCTCGCGGCCCTCCACGGCCGTGTAGAGGTTTACAGGAATCGTAACCAGCCCGAAGCTGATCGCACCTTTCCAGATATAGCGCGCCATAAAAATTCAACCGCCCGCGGAACCACGTCCGTCGAGAGCCTTTTGACATGCGGCGCACCTATTGGCGGCTGGAAAGAGCCTCAAACGCACGCGAGAAATTGGCCCTTCACACGCGGCACATTTCTTCCGATCGCTAGGCACGAGCCCGACTACGACGAGGCTCGTGAGCCGCTGAGCTCGCGTTTGGCGCCGCGCTGAGGATGGCTGCCGTGCATTCTGGCGGTCCAACCTTCTGCGAATTCCCGTCGCGCGTACGAGCGCCCCAAACTTCATTGGCCAATTCATAGGCAAGGCGAATGCCATCGGCCGGCAGGTTTATGACGCGTATGTTTGGCGGTCAACCCGGGGACGCGCACGCTACGGCGGGCTCCACGGCGACCTGTATCGAGCGTCCTCCTTCGCCAACGCCTCCCACGCCGGCGCTAGCCAGGACCGGCTGGAGCTGTTCGGCTCCAGCGCCGGGCTACGCCTGTCTCTTCGCCGCCAATCAGTGTGCAAAGCACAAAGAGCTTGTAGACATGGAAGGCGAAAGCCGGCTCGTGCGGATGCTTGCCACGATCAAACACCGCCACAATCTTCGAGGCGCGAGTGCTGAGGCCAGACTCCTCCTGAATCTCTCGCACGACGTTCTCAGTGGGAGACGCGCAAGGATCAGCCCAGCCTCCAGGCAAAGTCCACTTGCCTTCGGCGCGCTCGCGCACGAGCAGCAGTCGATCGTCACGAAAAACGACGCCGCGCATGTCCACCTTTGGAGTAGCGTAGCCGGAGTCTCGCTCCAACACGCCTCGAACAATGAAAGGCTAGCGAAGGTATAGGAGATGAAGGCGAAAGCCTAGAGCTGCTCGCGAATGGGGAGGGAGAGAACCTCCAGCACCTGGTTGAAGAATCCGCGGTCGCGCCACTGCTGGAGTTCGATCTTGCGCGAGTACTTCAGATCCTCCGCGAAGATCTCCTCGAGCTTGGCGACGACGGTCGTGTGGTAGACGACCGCGTTGAGCTCCTCGTTGAGCGCGAACGAGCGACTGTCCAGATTGGTGCTTCCGATGGTCGCCCAGATGCCGTCGACGGTCATCACCTTCGCGTGGAGAAGTCCCGCCTGATACTCGTAGATCTCGATGCCCGCCTCGAGCAGCTCGCCGAACTTCGAGCGGCTCGCGTGACGAACGATGTTGTTGTCGATCGCACCGGGCAACAGCACCACAATCCGCACGCCGCGGTCGGCCGCCTCGATGAGCGCGCGAGTCATCCGAGGGTCAGGGAGAAAGTACGGATTGGTGACGTGGATCGAGCGTCGCGCCGAGGAGATGCCGAGCAGGAACATCGTGTACATCGAGAAGCTTCCGCCGGCGGGGGAGCTCCGGACGATCTGGGCGGAGACCGAGCCGGGCCGGGGCGGTCGCGGGAAGTACGACTCGCCGCCGAGCACGTTGCTCGTCGCGTCGAGCCAGTTTTCGACGAAGGCGCCCTGGAGCGAGGCGACCACCGGACCTTCAACGCGGACATCCGTCTCGCGCCGGTGCCCTTTCGTTCGCCCGTCGCCCGTCCATTTCGGGCTGATGCCGGATCCGCCGGTGAACCCGACCCGCCCGTCCACGACGAGGATGCGTCGATGGTTACGCTTGTTCGCCCTCCCGAAGCCGACGGCGGCGAGCAAGCTCAGGGGACTCAGTGGCCGGAACGTGGCGACCTGGCAGCCCGCGCGCGTCATCGTCTCCCTGTACTCTGTCGGCATCTGGCTGGTCCCGAAACCGTCCAGCAGGATATGAGCGCGGACGCCCGCCCGGCAGCGATCGGCGAGCGCGTCGGCGATCTCGCGGCCGATGGGGCCCTCCACGTAGAAATACTGAGCGTACGTGATCGTCTCGCGCGCGGAGCGAATCGCCGCCAGCTGAGCGGGGAAGATCTGATCGCCATTCAGCAGCACGTCCACCGAGTTGCCGCCGCCTACGGGTGCGATGGTATAGGCCTCGAGGGTCGGAATGAACGCAGGGTCTCCGATCGCTAGCTGCGGAAGCGCGAAGTGGGACGGCACTCGCGCGCACGCAGCAGGCACGAGGCCGAGCAGGGTCACGCCGATGAGCAACAGGAAGCGCGGGGTTCCGATCTCTCTTTCCTCCCGGTCGTTCGATTTGACCCTGCAGGAGTAACACCGCCTAGTAGACCTTGGTCCACTAGGCCGGCGGGATCGTGTCCACTAACGTGAAGCATTGTGAGCTGGTTTTCCCTCGACGCGCGGGTGGCCCGGATCACCTGGACGATTCTGGTAATTCTCGGCGGCTTCGCATTGATCTATGCCATGCGACGGGTCGTCATCGTCGTCGCGCTGTCGCTCTTCTTCGCGTACCTGCTCTTTCCGCTTGTTCGGCTGACGCAGCGGCTGATCCCCATCCGGTCGCTGGCGATCGCGGCCGTGTATGTCGTGATCCTCGCGGCGGTTGGCGGCGCCGGAGTGGTGATAGGACCGCGGCTGACGACCGAGGCGCAGAGCCTGGCGGAGAAGCTCCCGGAGATGTCCAAACAGATCCAGAGCGGCGAGATCGTCGGCAATGTCCTCCGGCCCCACGGATGGGAGTGGCGCGAGATCGCCGAGATCGAGCGGCTGGTGCGAACGCACATGGGACAGATCATCGGCTACGCGCAGCACGCCGCGGCAGGACTCCTGACGTGGCTCGCGGGCGCGTGGGTGATCGTGCTGATTCCCGTCTTCGCCTTCTTCATCTTGAAGGATGCCGAGCAACTCACGTCGGCGGCGATGTCGCGACTCAGCCATCGAACCGGCTGGGGGATGTGGCGGGACATCGCCCAGGATGTTCACCGCTTGCTCGGGAATTACGTCCGGGCGCAGCTCCTGCTCTCGCTGATCACCTTCGCGATGTGGTCCGCGGTCTTTCTGATCGCCGGCCTGCCCTACGCTCTCGCGCTCGCGGGCATCGGAGGTGCCCTGGAGTTCATTCCGGTGGTCGGGCCCATGACGGCCGGGGTCGTCGCGATCGGCGTCAGCGTGTTCGGTGGCTATGCTCATCCCTGGCTCGTCGTCGCCTTCGTTCTCGTGTGGCGTGGGATCCAGGACTATGGGACCGCCCCACTCATCATGGGACGTGGCATCGACCTCCATCCGGCGCTGGTGATCGTCGGTGTACTGGCTGGCGGCGAGCTCGCGGGCGTCGTGGGAATGTTCCTGTCGGTTCCTGTCATCGCCGCCGGTCGGATCGTCTGGCGGCGTCTGCAGCCGCCCGTGAGCGCCCTGATGGAGGAACCCACACCTCGGACCCGCGCCGTGACGAAGCTCTCGCTCACGAGCGAACGCTAGGACACTATGTCGGCGCGGGGCCGCGATGAGAGCCACCGCCACACCGGCAGCGAATCACGAGATGCGGGCGGCTGGCAGCAGCGGACGACTCCGCCGGTCGGCTCGATCGGCTACACCGGAAGCTATCGCGAACCCTCCGTGGACGTCGTCGAAGTGTCAATGGTCTCGGTGCTGGAGGCGCGCGGTCCGGACTAGACATGCCGTTGGAGCTGAGGGGTGCAGTGGAGGCACTTCAAGAGTTCGTCAACAACTTCACGTACCTCGGCATTTTCGCCGTGCTCCTGCTCGGAAGCCTGGGAGTGCCAATTCCAGAGGAAATGCCGATCATCGCGGCCGCTGTGTTGAGCCACGAGGGTCTCGTCGGATGGTGGCTTGCGCTGCCCGTTTGCCTGCTGGGGGTGCTATCCGGCGATATGGTGCTCTATTGGGCCGGCCGGCACTGGGGTGAGCAGATCCTCAACTGGCGACTGGTCCGGCTGGCACTGTCACCCGCGCGGGAGCAGTGGCTGAAGGCTGCGTTTCGAAGGCATGCACTGAAGACCGTCGTCACCGCGCGACACGTCCCGGGAGTCCGCGCCGCCGCGTTTCTGACCGCGGGCAGCGCCGGCGTTCCGTTCTGGAAGTTCTTGGTGGCGGACGGGGGCGCCGCCTTGTTCGGCGTTCCGCTGGCGTTCGGGCTGGCGTACTTCTTCACGGATCAGATCAAAGCCATCATGGCCGATGTGCACCGGACGGAGCGCTGGCTCGGTCTCGCAGGCCTCCTGGCGCTTGCGGCGACGTTCGTCGCCTGGGTGTGGCGATGGAATCGTCGCGCCGAGAAAGAACGTCGAGATCACGAACCGGCCGAGGGACGTTCGCCTTTCTATGCTTCCGTCAGGGTGATCGCGCGGTTCTGGATCTGGTTCTTCTTCGAGCGCGTCGAGGTCCGCCACCCCGCGCGGATACCGAGCATCGGTCCGGTGCTCCTCTGCATCAACCGTCCGAACAATCTGATCGACTCACTGCTCGTGGGGTCGGTCCTCCCCCGGAAGGTGCACTACCTCGCCACCGCCACGCTCTTCCGGAACCGGCTCGTCGGACGATTCCTCGTCGCGTTGGGGGCGATTCCCGTCTACCGGAAGGCGGACGACCCGGACAAGATGGACCGTAACGTCGAGATGTTTACGGCGTGCGACGAGGCATTCGACCGCGGGCAGCTCATCGCCATCTATCCTGAAGGCGCCACCCGCGCGGAGGCGCACGTGCAGCGGATCAAAACAGGCGCGGCGCGGATCGCGCTCGGTTACGAGGCCCACGCCCCGGGGCGCCTCAGCGTCGTGCCCATAGGACTCAGCTTCGAGGCCCGCAAGCGATTCCGCGGGCGCGTCCTCATCTCGTTCGGCGAGCCGATCTCCGTCTCGCCGTACCTCGCGGTCTACCGAAAGGAGCCGGCGAAGGCCTTGCATGCGCTCACGGCGGCGATCCAGGAGGCGATGGAGCGCGAGGTGGTCCATGTCGAGCGCATCGACACGGCGGCACTCGCTCGCGCCGTGGAGGGACTCTATCGCGGCGAAGTAGAGCGTGAGCTGTGGGAGGAGCGCGGACTGTCGGGGCGGCCGATCGACACGGCCGAGGTCTTCGAATCGATCGCGGCCGCGGTCGAGCACTTCCGCAACCGCGACCCCGCACGGATCGAGCGGCTCTGGCAGCGGATTCTCGGCTACCACGCCGGCTTTGCCGCCTACCGGGTCCGTGACGAGGCGGTGCGGACTCGCCTCGAGGGAACGGCGGAGCGGCAGCGGGTTGCACGGTCATGGCAGACGATCGTCGGCCTCCCGCTCTTCTCGTACGGCGCGGCCGTGAACTTTCTGCCTTACTACTTGCCCGGGTGGCTCGCCGAGCGGATGTCGCGCAGGCAGACGGACTACGCGACGACCCGACTCTTCGCGAGCGTCGTCGCGTTTCCGCTCTTCTGGGCGCTGGAGACGTCGCTCGTCGGGTGGGCGGCCGGTCTCCGCTGGGCGCTCGCCTTCTTCGTCTCACTCCCGCTCGGAGGCCTGATCGCGTATCAATACCTGGCCGGCACGGGGCGCTTGCGCCGCCAGCTCAGGTTCGGCGCGCTTCTCCTCACGCGCGCTCAGGAAGCGAGGCGCTTGGTCGCGGAGCGCCGCGAGCTGGTCGAGGAACTCGACCGCGCCCAGCGCGACTATCTGGCGAGCGCGAAACGATCGAGCGTTTGAAGTCGACGTGGGCCCGTGCAGCGGGTCCCCGGAGTTCTTCAGCATCTCCGGGATCGCGCGTGGTGGAGCTGGAGGCGCGCATCGAGGTTTGTCGTTACGCAATCAACTTCGCAATCCCGAACGCCGCGGCCGCCGCCAGCCCCCCGACGAATGCCGTCTGCCAGGCGCTGCGGATCGGCTTCTTGACCGTGAACGTGCCCTTGACGTAGCCGAAGACCAGCAAGGCGAGCAGCGTTGTCAGAATGGAGACGACCAACGCGGCCCCCGTACTTCGCAACACAAAGTACGGGGCTAGCGGCACGAGGCCGCCGACGACATAGGACAGCGCAATTATCAGCGCGCTGACCCGAGCCCGGGCCGGATCCGGCTTGTCCACGCCGAGCTCGAACTTCATCATGAACTCGACCCAGCGGCGGCGATCGCTTCGAATTGCTTCGGCGACGGTCATAACGGTCGTCTCCGGCAGCCCATACGAACGAAAGATGTTCGCCACCTCTTCCATCTCGATTTCAGGCACCTTAAAGGTTTCTCGTTCCTCTCTCGCGTACTCCGAGTCGTAATGCTCGGCATCCGTCCGGGCGGCCAGATACCCCCCCAGGCCCATCGCGATGGCCCCCGCCGCGACCTCGGCCAAACCAGCGGTGATCACGAGCCCGGTCGAGTCCACGACCCCCGACAGGCCGGCGGCCAAGGCAAAGGGCACTGTCAACCCGTCCGACATTCCGATGACGATGTCCCGGATCTTTTCCGACGAGGTGAAGTGCGTCTCGACGTGCGGTGTCTGTGGCATTCCATCTCCTGATGACCAACGCATAATCGGTTCGTTCACCACTCTACGATGAGCGGGCTCGGCTCGTTCTAGGATGAATGAGCGCGGAATCCTCCGGCGCCAGTTGGATGTGCGCCAATCTCGATGGACGAAGGTCCAATAGATCGGGTCGCTCATCTCGTATCAACTCAGGCTCCGCCTCAATGATGGATGAGATGGTACTTCGTGAAACGGTCCGGCAATGTCTCCGAAGCGGCTGCCTACCGGCAGCGGCGTCGGCTCGAACGTTTGCCTGCTCCGGCAACGGCTCTCCGTGTGCGGTCTGTGCCACGGTAATCGCGGAGGGGCAGTTGGCGTTCGAGCTCGAGTTCAAGCGGCCGACGCCGCCGTTCGTCGCCTTCTATCACCTTCACCCGCGGTGCTACGCGGCATGGCAGTTCGAGTGCTAGCTAGAGCATGAAATCGCAGACGGCATTCGCAGTGATGCTGTCCGCTTGGGTGCTATGGCACGACGTCAGCGTTCATCACGCAGACTCGAGGCGCGTCGCCGGTCCGACGTACAAAGTCGCATCATTCGAGACTCAAGCCGCATGCGCGACTGAGCAGCACGTGGCGATGGCACATGAGGCTCGCCCTCGCGAAGGACCACAAACCGAACGGCTCTCGGACGGAATCAAGGTCTGGGAAGAGAGCGGTCGCTACTTCACGACTTTTCGGTATCTCTGCTGGCCGGCGGCCAGTGGCCCCGCACCATTCCGATAGAACATCCCGGGCGGACGGCGTCGTGAAGGAGACCCTGTCGCGCGATGCCCAGCACCCCTCAGCTTGCCACCCCCGCGCCACTGTTCGCCCGATTGCGCTCCGCCCAACTCTGGGCCAGGACGCGGCACCAAGGTCCAATACCGCGTCAGGCCGAGATCGCCGAGAGTCGAGGTGGCGGCGGTCGGCCTGATCATCGACCGGCGGACCCGAATCCGGTGCAGAAAAGCGAGTCATCTCTCGCTGTGAGAAAAGAAGGAGGACTCCGATGCCGCAATGGATCAAACCGGTGGTGTGGGGAGCGGTCATGGGTAGCATAGCAACCATGATCCTTGGGTTCAGTTATGGCGGCTGGACGACGAGCGATACCGCCGCGCGCCTGGCGAGGCAACAGGCCGACACGGCGGTGACCACGGCGCTGGTGCCGTTCTGTATCGCGCAGTCGAAGGCCGATGCCGCTGTGCTGAAAAAGATGGGAGAACTCAAGACGCTCACGTCGTCGTATGAGCAACGCGACTTTGTGACCAAGACGGGTTGGGCGACTGTGCCCGGGAGCGAGGATCCCAATCGTGAAGTCGCCGAAGCGTGTGCAGCCGCGCTTCTGAAGACCGCTTCGAAGTAGTACCACGCATTACACTATCCGCCGCGACGCGCACAGCGTTGCGGCGGGTCGCACCATCCTTGCCCTCTATTGTGCGCTACAGCGACGTCACCATGCCCCGGGAGTTCATGGTCATCTGACGCGGTGCCGGGAGCGCATCTACGGGCGATCGCTATTCGGGCCCGGCGCAGTGCGAGGCGAGAGCACGCCTTGGTGCCTGGGATGGCCCAAACTAGCTTGACCCTCGCAGCCGCGTCCGTACAGCATCTGCGAATAGGTTCCCGACCAGGCGGTGAGACAGGCGTCGTCGGTTGATCGGCTGCCGCAGTGCTCATAAAGCACCACCAGGGTCCCGCTTGGCCACCGCCAGATAAAGCGTTCTCCGGGGCCTATAGACGAGAGCGCTTCGTTCGCAGGGCGGCCGAATTTCGCGAATGCGATGTCGCGGAGATCCCGATAGGCGAAAGGGCGCACACGGATCTCATAGCCACCCAGACCCTGATCGTCGTCGAAGCGCAGCGTCGGCGTCCAATGATGCTCGCCGATCTGGGGCGCTCGTTCCGTGCAATTGAGCTCGTCGGCTCCGCGGAAACGTAGGAGCGGGTCACCGCATATCCGGATCAACCCCTTTCGCAAGGTCCCCCACGGGAACTCCGCGAATCCGGTGGGCTCCTCAGCAACGGCGG
>Ga0075418_10003070_pt1 | contig 19085 bp, 17 predicted proteins | sample SoiMetdeltSBSDD2_FD_81776 | JGI IMG/M metagenome (GOLD analysis project Ga0075418, IMG submission 81776) | Bulk soil microbial communities from a Populus tree surrounding site in Tennessee, USA - Soil MetaG P. deltoides SBSDD2 | ecosystem: Environmental > Terrestrial > Soil > Tree plantation... | reverse complement strand
TCCGTCGCGCAGCTCTCGCAAGCGCACGTGCCTGCGTTCGTCGCGCTCGCGAGGCGCATTCGCAGTGTGTTCGCCAACCTGCATGGCCGCGACATCGATGCAGCGGCGGCGACACTGAACGAGCTGCTCGCCGCGCACCCTGCACATCCGCATCTCGCCAAGGAGCGCGGTGTCTGGCGCCTGCACCATCATCCGCACGACGCACCGCTGGTCCCGATGTGGACGGCGATCTGTGCCGCAGCCCTGGCGGAGATGATCGGCGACGGCGAAGCGCAACGACTCGGTACGTGCGAGCGTCCCGGTTGCGGCCGTGTTTATGTCGACGTTTCCAAGAACGCCAGCCGCAGGTTCTGTTCGCTGACCTGTCAGAACCGCGTCAAGGTTGCGACGTTCCGCGAGCGTGCAGGCAAGCGCCGCGCAGCTCGCAGGAGCCGCTGAGGCGCGACATGCGTCGAGCCAATAGCGCTGACTCGCTCCGCACCGATTTCGTGGCGCTGGGCCTGCGGCCGGGCATGGTCGCGATGGTGCACTCCTCGCTGCGCCGTATCGGTTGGACAGAGGGCGGTCCCGCCACGGTGATCGCTGCCCTCCTCGACGTGCTCGGTCCAGACGGCACACTCGTGATGCCTGCGGAGTCGCCGCAGCTCGCGGATACGGCCAACCAGGATGTGTTCGATCCACGGACCACGCCGACCACGATGGGGGCGATCCCCGAGACGTTCCGCAGCTATCCCGGAACGCAGCGGAGCAACCATCCGCTGGTCTCCGTGTGCGCCAACGGCATGCGGGCTCGGCAGATCACTGCAGAGCACGCGCTGGAATTCTGCGAAGGCCGCGGCACGCCGTTCGAAAAACTCTACGAGCTCGATGCGTGGACGCTCCTGCTCGGCGTCGGCTTCGATCGCTGCACGTCCCTGCACTACGCCGAATCCCTGGTGCCCGGGCGTCGCACGACGATCAGTCGTTATCCGCTGCTCGAGAACGGCGTGCGAGTGTGGGTGGAGAAGCGTGACATGGCCAGCGACAACGGCACGCACTTCCCGATCGTCGGCCAGCATTTCATGGCTCGCGGCGAGATTCGTAATGGCAAAGTCGGTGACGCCGATGCGCTGTTGTTCCCGACACGCGCGCTGGTCGACTTCGCCGCGGACTATTTCCGGGAAGTCCTCACATGCCCCTGAATCGGTGCTGAAACGTGCTGCTGACCGGCAGCACGTCCGGCCGGCCGCGCACGGTCAGTTGCAGTTTCCCGTCATCGCCCTTCTCGACGGCATGAATGGCGCCGACGCGCACGATCACACTGCGGTGCACTTGCCAGAACGTCTCCGAATCGAGCGCGGCCATGAGCTCCTTGAGTGGCGTGCGGATGTGTCCTTCGCTGGTCGCAGTCACCACCCGCGTGTACTTGTCCTGCGCCTGGAAGAAGAGCACTTCGTCGATCGAGTACATCTTCACGGAGTTGCCGACGCTCGCGGTGATCCACTTGATGCCTGGCTTGCCGCTCGACGCCAGGCGGGCCTGCACCATGTCGAGGAGGGCTGTCATGTCGACGTGTGCCCCGCCTTCGAGCCGTGAGCGGGCGCGCTGGAGCGCGAGACTCAACCGCTCGCGCGCAACCGGCTTGAGAAGATAGTCCACTGCGCCTTCATCGAAGGCCTGCAATGCGTACTCCTCATATGCAGTGAGGAAGATCACGTGACACTGCGATCCCGCAGCGCGCGCCACTTCCAGACCACTGACACCGGGCATGCGGATATCGAGGAACGCGACCTGCGGGTGATGAGTCTCCAGCGCTTCCAGCGCCGACAACCCGTCCTCGCATTCGGCGACGATCGTGAGCTCCGGCCAGAGCTCCGCCAATAACGTGCGCAGTTCCTGCCGCTGCGGAGTCTCGTCTTCGGCAATGATCGCGATGGGGCTTGTCATGCGCCGGCGGGCTCCAGCGGCAGAACGAGACGTGCAAGCACACCCCCAGCGCCGCGTTCCGCCAGCTCCAGCGACGCGGCCGAAGCGAACCGAGTGAGCAACTGCGCGCGAATGTTCGCGAGCCCGGTGCCTTCACCCATGCCGAGCTTCAGCCCTGCTCCATCGTCTTCCACCTGCACTTCGAGTTGTTTGCGCTCCGTCCCTTCGACGACGCGCGCCGCCAGCACTACGTGCGTCACGCCCGGCTTCGGCTCGACGCCATGCTTGATGGCGTTCTCGACGAGCGAGATCAGCAGAAACGGCGGGAACGGGATGTCGCGCAGCTCGGGCGGCAGGCGGATGTCCACACGCAGTCGTTCGCCGAGACGCACCTGCATGAGATCGAGATAGCTCGCGCAGATCGCGAACTGCTCGCCGAGCGTCGACTGTGCAGCACCGGTCGCCGCCCGGAGTTTCGGCAGCGTGGCACGCAGATGCTGCGCGAGAGCGTCGATAGTCTGCGTCGCGCGCTGCGGATCCGTGCTGACGAGCGAGCGAACAGAAGCCAGCGTGTTGAACAGAAAGTGCGGCTCGACCTGCGCCTGCAGCACGGTGAGCCGCATGTCGGCCTCCGCTTTCTGCAGGCTCAGGTTTTCGATTTCGACGCGCCGCCAGTGCTCCGCCCACCGCTTCGACTCGGAGAAATAAGCGTGCAACGCCAACCCACCGCTGGCGACGAACAGGATGAGAAGTATGCGGCTGTATTCCAGGCCGCGCCGCACGATCGCCGGTGCGTCCTCGAGCGCATGGCCTGCCGCCGGCCCGTCGAAGCCGTGCGCGACCATGTAACGGTCGTGAAACTCGTTGCCGAAGTCGTCCGCCAGCGCGCCGAGAATCATGCCGCAGATCACCGCACCCACGAGCAGCACGCTCTGCATGGCTCGCGGCCGGATGGTGTGCCGGAACAATGCGCCCAGCAGCGGGCCCGCACCGACCAGGACGAGATTCGCGAGGCTGCACACGACTCCGACCGCAATGGCTTCCCACCAGTCCTTGACCATGAGTCCATGCGAAGCGCCGAAAGTGATTCCGGCCAGCGCCCCGATCGAGCCGAAGATCAGTGTGCGGCGCCAGGCCCACGGCAGGCTGAACACCGCGTACTGCTGATAGAACTGGATGAACGCGGCTTCGCCCGCGGCCACGTCGGGCGGCAGCGGGCGATTCAACGGGTGGGACGGCTCGCTCATGCGTGCGGCGAATCGTACCCCTCAGCGGATGTTGTGGTCGCGTGCCGCGCGTTCGAGCGCTTCCTTGGAAACGAACGGCCGCAGCGTCGGATAGAACTGCGCGAACGTGCCGTCGAACGCGCCGTGATCGACGTGGCAGCGCACGCAAGCATTACCGGGCGGCACCAGGCTGCCTTTCGTGTCTTTGGCGTCGAACACGTAGAACGCATGGCCCTTGTCTTTTGCGTCGGCCTTGGCCGGGTCGAGCAGATGGATTTCGTAGTTGGTCAGGTCCGCCTGCGTGAAGCCGTTCTGGTTGATCGAGCGCTGCTGCTGATCGCTGTCGTAGAACGACAGCAGGAACATCGAGCCGGGCGCGTAGGTACGTTGCTCGACGAAGTGCCGATAGGCGTTCGGCTCCATCAGCACGATCTGAAACTGCCCGGGATGCGCCGCATTGAACGAGCCCGGGTTGTACCCCATGCCGAGCGACGCGCCGAGAAAGACCCAGCTCTCGAGGTCCGCGGGCTTCTGCAACTTACCGTCGGCGGTGAACTGCGCGACCTGGATCGGCTTGCCCATCTCTGTCGTTTGCGCGAGCGCAGCGACCGCGAAAGCAAGCGTGACGGCCGCCGCCGTTGCCAGGACTGTGATACCGAATAGCGAGCGGGTCATCGTCTGTACCTCCCCGAACGTCCAGTGTGGGCAGGCACGTTATATCGGCGGCGGCAGCGCCTGCGCGACTATGCGACGAAAGCGGCAAGTTCAGGGACGATGCCCGGCGTGCGGGCGATGAGCGTTCGCAGGCGCGTCGACAGGAACCGGGATTCAGCCCGGTTCCTGTCATTCAAAGGGTCTCAGTGTTTTCGCGCGCGGAGTCTGGAAAGGCCGAAGCCCAGCAGGCCCATTGCGAACAAGCCGAGGCTTGCAGGCTCCGGTACGCTCACGCCGTCAGTGACGAAGTCGGCTGACAGGTAGGTCGTCGGAGTGAGCGCCTGATCCAGCCAGGAGAAGCTGACGAAGTTCGAGCCGAAACTGACCGAGACGCCCGTCAGGTTCGTGGTGAGCAGAACGTTCGTGAGCGTTGCTCCGAAGTCCAGGTCGGTCAGTGCGAGCGTAATGATTTCCCCGCGACAGCTCATGCCGCAGAAAGTGCTGTTCGATCGAATGTCGAACGACAGATCGCCGAAGTCATAGAACTGATTGCTGAAGTAGTTTCCTTCTTCACCAGCGCCTACGGTGTGCGTGTGCTGTCCGTAATTCCTGTCCCCATCGGTCAGTTCGATCTTGACCGAGTCGCCGATCAGCCCAGCGTTGGCGGTCCCGGCCAATAAGATGCCGGCCAGACCCAGAGTCGCTTTCAGATGTCGCATGTGTTTCCCCGTTCTTTTTCGCAACTTGCGCTGCTGTGTGGAGCACGAATCGTGCCACGCACCTTACTCATTGATGGGAATGGGCCAGGCCGATCCCATTGGGGCAGGACAGTCAAGAAACCCGACACTAGGGCGGTGGCAGTTGCGCGCGCAACGCGGCGTATGCGCTCAGAAAGAAGTCGACATTCGGGTCGTCGGCATTGGAACCAACGCCGGGGAAATCCCTGAGCTCCATGAGCTGATAGCCGCCGAACCGATAGGCCGGCCACTGCGGCAATCCCGGGCCGTTCGGGTTGCCGGTCTTCGCGAATCGCACCCAGGCGTTGCCCATCGCGTCCGAGAGCTCCCGATCCACAGCTTCGAAACTCGCGGTGTCGCCGACGTTGCCGAACACGTACGGAACCTCGGCGCCATGCGCAGCTCCTCCCCACGTCGCACGGCTGCGCGGGCTTACGCGCGAGAAGCGATACATGTACACCGGCATCAGCGGAGAAAGCTTGCGAGCCGTAATGATGGTTGGAGCGACGATGCGGTAGTCGCTGGTCAGCTTCAATGCCGCGACACGCGCGGTGTCGTCGGTCGATGCGGGATAGCGCGTGAGAGCATCGTCGAATCGGTCAGCGGGCAGCCAGGCACGAACGTAATCGTGATATTCCGCCAGCGTTTTGGGTGCGTCGCCGGCCCAGAACAAACCCTCGTCCGAGTTGTGTCCGATCAGCACCGGCACGCGCGCGACGCGCTGCTCGCTCAGCAAACCGTCGGGCTCGTCCGGCAGCACATAGCCGTCGATGACCGGGTAGTAGTGGATGCCCCGCACGATGGTGGGCGCCGAAGGCAGCCGCCGCAATACTTCGTCCGCCGGCAATGCGCGGAATGCTGCGATGTCCTGAACATGTGCTGCGCCGTCGGCCTCGGCCGACTTCATGCCGTAGAACGGCTCGCGGAGTCGCTGCTTGGGCCCGAAGAAGGAACCGCCGATACTTTCGATGATGGCGCGATGAAACAGCTTGCGCGCCAGCGGCGACACCAACATCATGCCGATGCTGGTCGAGCCGGCCGACTGGCCGATCAACGTCACGTTGCCAGGGTCGCCGCCGAAAGCAGCGATGTTTGCATGGACCCAGCGCAGCGCCGCGAGCTGGTCGAGCAAGCCGTAGTTGCCCGAAACACCCTGTGGCGACTCTCGCGACAACGCGGGATGCGCGAGGAAGCCGAGCGCACCTAATCGATAGTTGACGGTGACGACGACCACTCCGCGACGCGCGAGCATCGTGCCGTCCCCGCGCGGACCGGATCCGCCGATCGTGAACGCGCCGCCGTGCAGCCAGACCATGACTGGCAGACGCTCAGCGGCACTGCGAGCAGGCGTCCAGACATTCAGGGTGAGGCAGTCCTCGCTGATCGGTGGTGCGGCTTCCGCTTCCGCTGTGCGTGCGCGCGGCCCGAACCCGGCGGGTTGTGTGCATTGAGCGCCAAAGCGCGTGGCGTCACGGACCGTCGTCCAGCGTGCCGGGGGACTGGGTGGCCGCCAGCGAAGTGCGCCGACAGGCGGCGCCGCGTAGGGAATACCCTTGAACGCCATGACTTCGTCGCCGACTCCGCGGACCGGACCGTCCGATATCTGAGCGACGTCACGTGGAGGAATCGACTGATCTGTGGCTGACGCCAGGTGCGCGATCGTCAGGATCGCGATCGCCAGCCAGATCTCACCGCGCCGAGTGAACATGCCTGCTCCCTTGCGAGGCGCTGGCGGAAGGGGTGGGATTCGAACCCACGAGAGGCTTGCGCCCCTGCCGGTTTTCAAGACCGGTCCATTCAACCGCTCTGGCACCCTTCCGCGCGGGCCGCATTGTCACAGCTCCTTGAAACTACGGCAAATACACCCATGTCACGAACACGATCCCCTTCTGTAGAATAGGCGCCACGTCAACGCCGGGAGATGAAGCGAATGGACCGTTATCCGAGCACTGTCGTCAGCACCAGCCGCACGTCGGCGCTGACGACCAACAAGGTATTGCGAAACACTTATCTGCTGTTGGGCGCGACGCTCGCGTTCAGCGCAGCGATGGCCGGCGTCGCGATGGCGCTCGACCTGCCCTACTTTGGTCTGTTCACGCTGATCGGTTACTTCGGCCTGCTGTTCGCCGTCCACAAGACTCGCAACAGCAGCTGGGGCATCGTGTGGACGTTCGCGCTCACGGGCTTCATGGGCCTGACGCTCGGTCCGATCCTCGACTTCTACATCAAGGCGCTGCCGAACGGCTCGCAGCTCATCATGACGTCGCTCGGCGTCACGGCTGCAGCGTTCCTGGGCTTGTCCGCGTACGCAGTGAAGAGCGAGAAGGACTTCAGCTTCCTCGGCGGCTTCCTGTGCGTCGGCGCGATCGGCGCGTTCGCGCTCGGCCTGATCGCCTACTTCTTCAACCTGCCAACGCTGTCGCTCGCGGTCTCCGGCATGTTCCTGCTGGTTTCCGGCGGCTACATCCTGTGGCAGACGAGTGAGATCATCCGCGGCGGCGAGACGAACTACATTGTTGCGACCGTGACGCTGTACGTCGCGATCTACAACATGTTCCTCAGCCTGCTGCAGCTCCTGGGCGCTGCGTCCGACGACTGACGAAAGATCTAGCGGCCGGGCTCGATGACCGCGAGCCCGGCCATGTAGCTGCGCAGCACCTCCGGCACCACGATGCTGCCGTCCGCCTGCTGATAGTTCTCCATCACTGCCACCAACGCACGGCCTGACGCGACGCCTGAGCCGTTCAGCGTGTGCAATGGCTCCGGCTTGCCGGTCTCCGGATTGCGCCAGCGCGCCTGCATGCGACGCGCCTGGAACGCCTCGAAGTTCGAGCACGACGAAATCTCGCGATAGGCGTTCTGGCCCGGCAGCCAGACTTCGAGGTCGAACGTCTTCGCCGAGCCGAAGCCGACATCGCCGGCGCACAAGGCGACGACTCGATACGGCAATTCCATCCGCTTCAGCACTTCCTCGGCATTGCGCACGAGCAGCTCGTGCTCGGCATCGGAGTCCTGCGGCCGCGCGATGTGGACCAGCTCTACTTTCTCGAACTGATGCTGGCGGATCATGCCGCGCGTGTCCTTGCCATACGAGCCCGCCTCCGACCGGAAGCACGGCGTGTGCGCGGCGAAGCGCAGCGGCAACGCATCCGCTTCGATGATCGACTCGCGCACCAGGTTCGTGACCGGCACTTCAGCGGTCGGAATCAGGTACAGGCCCGACTCGCCGCGAATCGCAAACAGATCCGCCTCGAACTTCGGCAGATTGCCGGTGCCCGTCAGCGATTGCGCGTTGACCAGGTACGGAACATAGGTCTCGCGGTAGCCGTGCTCGCCCGTGTGCAGGTCGAGCATGAATTGAGTGATCGCGCGTTGCAGACGAGCGATCGGGCCCGTCAGCACGGTGAAGCGCGCGCCGGAGATCCTGCCGGCTGCGGCGAAGTCCACCATCTTCAGCTTCTCGCCGAGCTCAACGTGATCGCGCGCCTTGAAATCGAGACGACGCGGCTCGCCCCAGCGCCGGACCTCGACGTTCGCAGTTTCGTCACGGCCGTCGGGCACGCTCAGTTGCAGCATGTTCGGAATGCCGAGCACGAGATCGTCCAGCTCCTTCTGCACCTTACCCAGCTCCGCTTCCGCTTCCGTGAGCTGCGCGCCCAGCGCCTCGGTCTGCTTCAGCAACGGAGCGATGTCCTGACCTTGCGCCTTCGCCTTGCCGACGCTCTTGGCGTGCACATTGCGCTCGTTGCGCAGCTCGTCGGCGCGGATCTGCCACTTCTTGCGCGCCTCTTCGAGCGTCGCGAGACGCGCGACGTCGAGCGTGAAGCCACGACGCGCGAGGTTCGCCGCCACTGCGGCGGGATCGGAACGGAGCAACTTGGGATCGAGCATGCGCGAATTCTACTTCTTTTCTCTTTTTGCCTTTCTCTTTTCCAGGGCTTCCGCAATCTTGATTTCCAGTCCGCGCGGCACGGGACGGTAGTACTCGCGGGCCGGCATCCCTTCCGGAAAATAGTTCTCGCCCGCGGCATACGCGTCCGGCTCGTCGTGCGCGTAGCGATAGTTCTTGCCGTAGCCGAGCCCCTTCATCAGGCGTGTCGGCGCATTGCGGAGATGCAGGGGTACCTCGAGCGAGCCAAGCTTCTGCGCGTCCTCCATCGCTTCGCCGAACGCCACGTACACGGCGTTGCTCTTGGCGGTGCACGCCAGGAACACGACCGCCTGCGCGATCGCCAATTCACCTTCCGGCGTGCCCAGCCGCTCGTAAATCTCGCAAGCTTCCAGCGCCATCGTCAGTCCGCGCGGATCGGCGTTGCCGATGTCCTCGGACGCCATCCTGAGCACGCGCCGCGCGATGTAGCGAGGATCGCAGCCGCCGTCGAGCATGCGGCAGAACCAATAGAGCGCCGCGTCCGGATCGCTGCCGCGCACCGACTTGTGAAGCGCCGAGATCTGGTCGTAGAACGCCTCTCCCTGCTTGTCGAAGCGCCTCAACCCGCCAGTTGCGACCTCCGCTGCGATTGCCTCGGTGATCCGCGGCGGCTCGGCGACGCCCGCGAGATCGAACGACAACTCGATCATGTTGAGCGCGCGCCGTGCATCGCCATCGGCTGCGCGGGCGATCAGTACCAATGCCTGCTCGTCCGCTGCGATCGGCGGGCCAGTGCGCGTCTGCTGTTCCAGCGCGCGCTCGATTACTTTGCGCAGGTCCTCCTCGGTCAACGCACGCAACACGTACACGCGGGCACGCGACAACAACGCGTTGTTCAACTCGAACGAGGGGTTCTCGGTGGTTGCACCGATGAAGACCAACGTGCCGTCCTCGACCCACGGCAGGAAAGCATCCTGCTGCGCCTTGTTGAAGCGATGCACTTCGTCGAGGAACAACACCGTGCGGCGCCCCGACTCCTTGCGCACTTCGGCGGCGCGCTCCGCAGCGGCACGAATGTCCTTCACGCCAGCCATGACGGCGGAGAACGCAATGAACTCGGCGTCGCAGGTCTGCGCGACGAGTCGCGCCAGCGTCGTCTTGCCGGTGCCCGGCGGACCCCAGAGGATCATCGAGTGCAGGTGCCCGCCTTCGAGCATCCGGCGCAACGGTTTGCCCGCGCCGAGCAGATGCGCTTGCCCGACGTACTCGTCCAGCGACGCAGGCCGCATGCGGTCCGCCAACGGACGCACGATTGCTATCTTTTCGTCCACGCCTCGACCCGTTGCGCCCAGCCGCCGAGCCAGACGAGCGCCAGCGTCAGTCCACACACGATGCCCACGGTGTTGGCGTACACGTCGCGCAAGTCCGCCTCTCGGCCGAAGTGCATCGCGCCCTGCACGCCCTCGATGACGATGCCCATGACGAGCAACGCAACGCCAATCATCGGATAGCGCGACCTCGGGTAGATGCCGGCGAACCACAAGGACAGCACGAAGTAGCCGAAGATGTGCTCGAACTTGTCGTTGACGCCCCCCATGGTCGGCAAGTCGTGCGGCGGCACGATGCTCGCGATCACCGCAAGCACGATCAGGATCCAGCCGGAAGCAAGCCACAGACGTGGATGTCGCAGGGCGAGCAGCATGCGCTTACGGCTTGCGAACGGGCGCGGCCGGAACGGCAGAAGCGTCGCCGATCACATCCGCGCCCGGCGGCACGCTGAAGGTGAATCGCGACGGGTCGAGCGGCGGATTGCGTTCGAGCTTGCTGAATTCGAGGCCGGTGGTCTGTCCGAGCTTGTCGGCGAGTTGCATGTATTTCAGTTGCGCGCCCTCGAAGCCGAGCCGGACCCATTTGAAATCGGTGTCGTCGCGCTTGGGTTCCATCCGGACCCAGTCGATCTTCCCTTCCTGCGCAACCTGCGTGACGTTGAAGTTGTCGGCCAGGTTGCTGCGGCCGCTGAGGAGCATCGCGGGCGTCGCCGACAACGTTTCGTCGAGCTTGCGCACCGTCACCTGCTCGAGATCGCTGTCGTAGATCCAGATGCGCGTGCCATCCGCGACGATCACCTGCTCGTACGGCTTGCGATAGTCCCAGCGAAAGCGGTCCGGGCGCGAGATCGCCAGCGTACCGCTCGCCTCTTCGATCGTCTGCCCGTTGCGATCGGTCAGGACCTGGTTGAACTGCGCCTGCAGACCGTCGAGTCCCTGCAGAAACGCTTCGACGCGCTGTCGGCCCGCTTCCGGCGTCTGTGCAGCAGCGCCGAGCGCCGGGCTGGCCATTGCGGCGAGAAAGATCAGCGCGCCCGTGAGGCGCGCGCATTGCAGAGCGCTCATCTGGATTACTCTTCGGGAGGTGCCGGCGACAGCACTTCGCGCATGCCGTTGGACTGGAGCGGACCGACGATACCTGCAGCCTCCATTGTCTCGATCATGCGAGCGGCGCGGTTGTAGCCGATCTTCAGGCGCCGTTGCACGCCGGAGATGGAAGCCTTGCGGCTCTCGATCACGATGCGCACGGCCTGGTCGTACAACGGATCCTGCTCGCCTTCGATGCCGCCCTCGACTTCCACGCCAGGATCGCCCGGCTCGCCAGGCATTCCGGGAATCGGCATGCTCGGCCCTTCGAGGATCTCGCGCATATAGTTCGGTTCGGTTCCGCGCAGGCCGCCGACCACACGATGCACTTCCTGGTCGGAAACGAATGCGCCGTGCACACGGATCGGCACCGACGTGCCGGGCTGCAGGAACAGCATGTCGCCGTGGCCGAGCAGCTGCTCGGCGCCCATCTGGTCGAGAATCGTGCGCGAGTCGACCTTCGCCGAGACCTGGAACGCGATGCGCGTCGGAATATTGGCCTTGATCAAGCCGGTGATGACGTCGACCGACGGTCGCTGCGTGGCGAGAATCAGGTGAATGCCCGAGGCGCGCGCCTTCTGCGCGAGGCGCGCGATCAGCTCTTCGACCTTCTTGCCGACGATCATCATCATGTCGGCGAGCTCGTCGACGATCACCACGATGAACGGCAGCGGCTCGAGCAGCGGCACTTCGTTGGGGTTGCCTTCCGGCCCGAGCGCCTTCATCAGCAGCGGATCGCGGATCGGCTGGCCGGCTTCCTGCATTTCCTTCAGCTTGCGGTTGTAGCCGGCGAGATTACGCACGCCGAGCGCGGCCATGAGCTGATAGCGGCGCTCCATCTCGGCCACGCACCAGCGCAGCGCGTTCGCAGCCTCCTTCATGTCCGTGACGACCGGCGCCAACAGGTGCGGAATGCCCTCGTACACCGAGAGCTCCAGCATCTTCGGGTCGATCATGATCAGGCGGATGTGCTCGGCCGTGGCCTTGTAGAGCAGCGAGAGCACCATCGCGTTGACAGCCGTGGACTTGCCCGAGCCCGTCGTGCCACCGACCAGCAGATGCGGCATGCGAGCGAGATCGGCGACCACCGGCGCACCGCTGATGTCCTTGCCGAGCACGAGTGCCAACGGCGAGGTCATCTCGTCGTACGCCTTCGACTTGATGATCTCGCCGAGCGTGACCAGCTCGCGCTTCTCGTTGGGGATTTCCAGGCCCACGGTCGACTTGCCCGGAATCACTTCCACTATCCGCACGCTGACCGCAGACAACGCGCGCGCCAGATCCTTTGCGAGGTTCGAGATCTGACTGACTTTGACACCGGGCGCCGGGCGCAGCTCGAAACGCGTGATCACGGGCCCCGGATGCACTTCGACGACTTCGGCCTCGACATCGAAATCGCGCAGCTTCAGCTCGACCAGCCGCGACATCGCTTCGAGCGCTTCGGCGGAATAGCCCGTTTGTCGTGCCGGTGCATCGTCGAGCAGTGATAGCGCGGGCAGCTCCTTGGCTGTGGGACGATCGAACAGCGCGGTCTGCCGTTCCTTCTCGTGCCGCTCGCTCTTCTCGACCTTGACGACGACCGGCTCGATCTTCGGCGGCGGACGGCTCGCGACGCGCTTCTGCTCTTCGCGGATCACCTCGGTGCGAGCTTCCTTGACCTGGCGGCCCGCCTTGATCTCGCGCGCGTTGGTGATGCGTCCCGACAGCCAGCCGAGCGTGTTCAGCGTCACGCGGCCGGTGCGATCCATGATCTCGATCCAGGACACGCCCGCAAACAACGACACTCCGGCGAGCCACAACGCGAGCATCAGCAACGTCGCGCCGAGGAAGCTCAGGCCGGCGTCCAGGCCTTGACCGACGAACGAGCCCAGCACGCCGCCGGCAGAGCTCGGGTAGCGCGCGACGGTGAAGTGCAGGCTCGCCAGACCGCAGCTCGTGATAAGCGTGAGCACGAAACCAATCGCGCGGAACGCGACCGTTGCGCGCGAGGGTGCATCGCTCTTGCTGCGATCCTGGTAGAGCAGCCAGCCCGCCAGGCCGATCATGATCGGGAACAGGAACGCGGGCGCGCCGAACAACATGATGAGCAGGCCCGACAGATGCGCACCGAGCGGGCCGATCACGTTGGAGATCGGACCGGGCTCGCCGGTCGTCGCGAACGACGGATCGTTGCGGTCGTAAGTAATGAGCGCGGCGAGGACGATCAGCGCAAGCGCGCCGAACACCCACAACGCGCCTTCGCGCAGCGAGCGCACGACCGTCGCACCCAGTCGCACTCCGCCTCGCGCCTCAGCAGTGGTCGCCAAAGTCAATTCACCTCAAGTAAACGCACTAACGTTTTGATATTCAAACGAGATCGACCGCTCATTGCAAGCAAAATCGCAACCTTGTTTATCGCTCACATCGACGCGATCTATTTGGCGGCATTGCTCTCATTTACATACCATGCCTGACCGAACCCTGTGTCTGACCAAACCGCCCCACTCTCGCGAGGAAGTATCCATACATGAGCGCTCCCCGTCACTGCCGGCTCCTGATCCTGGGCTCCGGGCCTGCCGGTTACGCCGCCGCTGTCTACGCGGCGCGCGCCAATCGCAAGCCGGTGCTGCTCACGGGAATCGAAGAAGGCGGTCAGCTCATGACGACGGTCGAAGTCGACAACTGGCCCGGCGACCCGCACGGCCTCACCGGCCCGGGCCTCATGGAGCGAATGCGCAAGCACGCCGAACGGTTCAATACCGAAGTGGTGAACGATCACATCAACAAGGTCGATCTGTCGCAGCGGCCGTTCCGTCTCGAAGGCGACAGCGGCCACTACACCTGCGACGCGCTCGTCATCGCAACGGGTGCGACCGCGAAGTATCTCGGGCTGCCGTCCGAACAGCACTATCGCGGCCGCGGCGTCTCCGCTTGCGCCACGTGCGACGGATTCTTCTTCAGGAATCAGAAGGTGGCCGTGGTGGGCGGCGGCAACACTGCTGTCGAGGAAGCACTGTACCTGTCGAATATTGCTTCTCACGTCACGCTCGTGCACCGGCGCGACACGCTGCGCTCTGAAAAGATCCTGCAGGATCATCTGTTCGAGCGGCAGCACGCCGGCAAGGTCAGCCTGGTGTGGAACCACAACGTCGCGGAAGTATTGGGTGACGACAACGGCGTGACCGGCCTCGCGATCGCGCCGGTTGCCGGCGGTCCGACGCGGCAGCTCGACGTCACCGGCGTTTTCATTGCGGTCGGCCACGCGCCGAACACGCAGCTTTTCGAAGGGCAGCTCGAAATGAAGGGCGGCTATCTCATCGTCAAGTCCGGTCTCGGCGGCAACGCGACGCAGACGAGCGTGCCCGGCGTGTTCGCAGCAGGCGACGTCGCCGATCACGTGTATCGCCAGGCGATCACCTCCGCGGGCACCGGCTGCATGGCAGCGCTCGATGCGGACAAATATCTGGACCAGCTCGACGCCGCGAACAAGCGCTGAAGTGACGCTGCGCGTCGTCGATTCACTCGAGAGCGTGCCGGCGCACGCCTGGAATGCGTTGCTGGAAGGCGGCGGCAATCCTTTCGTGCGTCACGAGTTCCTGCTCGCGCTCGAACGCGCCGGCTGCGTCGGTCGTGGCTCGGGTTGGACGCCGCGCCATCTGGTGCTGCAAACCGCGGCCGGTGAAATCGAAGCGGCGCTGCCGCTGTACAGCAAGAGCGACTCGTGGGGCGAGTTCGTCTTCGATTGGAGCTGGGCGCGCGCGTATTCGCAGGCCGGCCTGCGCTACTACCCGAAGCTCGTCAGCATGGCGCCGTTCACGCCGGCGACCGGCCCTCGCCTGCTGGCGAAAACGCCTGACGCGCGTGAACGCCTGGCGACCGCCTTGCTCGAACACGCGCGTGCGCAGCGCGTGTCCTCGGCTCATCTGCTGTTCGTCACCGAAAGCGATCGCGCGGCGCTCGGCTCGCGCGACTATCTCTGGCGCAAGGATTGCCAGTTCCACTGGCACAACCGCGACTACCCGAGCTTCGACGCCTTTCTCGCGACGTTTCGCTCCGAGAAGCGCAAGAAGGCGTTGCGCGAGCGGCGACGCGTGCAGGAGAACGGCGTCCGGTTCCGCACGCTGGCCGGCGAAGAAATGGACGCGCAGCTTTGGGAGATCGTGTTCGGATTCTCAGCCGGTACCTTTGCGGTGCGCGGCCACGAGCACTATCTCAACGTGGATTTCTTCCGCTCGGTGTCAGTGGCACTACCCGGATCCGTGGTCGTAAAGCTGGCCGAATTCGAGGGCACGCCGATCGCGACTGCGATTTTCTTCCGCGGCGGCGACACGCTTTACGGTCGCTACTGGGGCGCGGCCGCGGAGTTCCACAGCCTGCATTTCGAGACGTGCTACTACCAGGGAATCGAGTACTGTATCGAGCAGGGTCTGCGCCGCTTCGAGCCGGGAACGCAAGGCGAGCACAAGGTGCCGCGCGGTTTCGAGCCGACGCAGACCTGGTCGGCGCACTGGATCGCCGATCCGCGCTTCCGGCGGGCGATCGACAGCTATCTGGATCAGGAGCGCACCGCAGTGGACGAGTACATGCGGCAGGTGCAAGAGCACGTTCCGTTCAAGAAGGAGTCAGGCTGAAGCCTGACCGACGAAGACATGCGCGGCTCGATCGTATGGCTCTCCGAACGGGATTCGCCCGATGCATTCCCGCCGGTGGATCGCGCGCTGCGCGAACCCGATGGCCTGCTCGCGGCCGGCGGCGACCTGTCGCCACCGCGCCTGCTCGCCGCGTATCGACGCGGCATCTTTCCGTGGTATTCGCGCGGCCAACCGATCCTGTGGTGGTGTCCGGATCCGCGTGCGGTGCTGTTTCCCGGCGAACTGCGCGTCTCGCGCAGCCTCGCGAAATCGATGCGCAACCGCGGTTACGTCACCAGGCTGAACACGGCGTTCCGTGAGGTGATCCGCACCTGCGGGAGCAGCGAGCTGCGGCCCGGCGGGACGTGGCTGTCGCCTGAAATGCGCGCCGCATATCTGAAGCTGCACCGGCTCGGGTTTGCGCACTCGGTCGAGACCTGGCAGGGCGAGCGGCTGGTCGGCGGACTCTACGGCGTTGCGCTGGGCGCGGTGTTCTTCGGCGAATCCATGTTCAGCCTCGAGCGCGACGCATCGAAGGTCGCCCTCAAGCGCCTCTGCGACGAGCTGCTGAAGCGAGGCTTTCGGATGGTCGACTGCCAGATGGCGACGCCGCACCTGCTCAGCCTCGGCGCGCAGCTCATTCCCCGCCCCAGCTTCATCGAAATGCTGGCACTCCACGTGGGCGACACGGCGTCGCCGGAACGTTGGGTCGATGCCACGCCCGTATCAACTGACAGCAATTCCGCGACCTGAGCGCATCCCGGCGCTGCGCCGTGCAGCATGCGCCGCGCCTTCGTTGCATTGCCCCATCCCTTTATGCACAATTCGCGCGCTTTCCGGCCGCGAGCCGGGCAATACCGAAGGGTGCATGGCGAAAGAGGACGCAATTCAGATGGAAGGACGTGTGGTCGACACACTTCCGAACACGACCTTTCGCGTCCAGTTGACGAACGGTCACACGGTCATCGCGCACATCTCGGGAAAGATGCGCAAAAACTACATCCGCATCCTGACCGGTGACCAGGTGACGGTCGAGCTCACGCCGTACGACCTGACGAAGGGAAGAATCATTTATCGCGGGCGCTAGCCCGCGCCCTACTCCGCTTTTTCCAGCAGCGCCTGTTCGTCGTCGGCGCGCGATTCGACTTTCAATGCGTCGTCTGCGCCGACCGTCACGAAGGCGTGTCCGCCTCCCGCGAGACGACCGAACAGCAGCTCTTCCGCCAGCGGCCGCTTGATCGACTCCTGGATGACCCGCGCCATCGGTCGCGCGCCCATCTTCGGGTCGTAGCCCTTGCGAGCCAGCCACTCGCGCGCCGAGTCGTCGACGTGGAGCTGCACGCCCTTCTGCTCGAGCTGCGCCTCGACTTCCACCAGCAGCTTGTCGACGACGCGCTGGATCGTGCGCGAATCCAGGCCGTTGAACTGGATAATGCCGTCCAGGCGATTGCGGAACTCCGGCGAGAACAGCCGCTTGATCGCTTCCATGCCGTCGCTGGTGTGATCCTGCTGGGTGAAGCCGATCGACGGGCGGTTCATCTCGAAGGCTCCCGCGTTCGTGGTCATCACGATGATCACGTGGCGGAAGTCGGCTTTGCGGCCGTTGTTGTCGGTCAGCGTGCCGTGGTCCATGACCTGCAGCAGCAGGTTGAACACGTCCGGATGCGCCTTCTCGATTTCATCGAGCAGCAGCACCGAATGCGGATGCTTGTTGATCGCCTCGGTCAGCAGCCCGCCCTGGTCGAACCCGACGTAGCCCGGCGGTGCGCCGATCAGGCGCGACACCGTGTGCCGCTCCATGTACTCCGACATGTCGAAGCGGATCAGCTCGACGCCGAGCGCGATTGCGAGTTGCCGCGTCACCTCGGTCTTGCCGACGCCGGTCGGACCGGCGAACAGGAACGAGCCGACGGGACGGCGCTGGTCGCCGAGCCCCGAGCGCGACATCTTGATCGCTGCCGCCAGCGACTCGATCGCCGTGTCCTGGCCGTAGATGACCAGCTTCAGGTTGCGCTCGAGATTGCGCAGCGTGTCCTTGTCGTTGGTCGAAACGTTCTTGGGCGGAATGCGTGCGATGCGCGCCACCACGTCCTCGACCATCTGCGTCGTGACCATCTCTTCGCGCTCGCCTTCGGGCTTGAGCCGCAGGCGCGCGCCCGCCTCGTCGATGACGTCGATCGCCTTGTCCGGGAGCTGCCGGTCGTTGATGTGCCGCGCCGCCAGCTCGGCCGCCGCGGCCAACGCGTCGTCCGCGTACTTGACGCCGTGATGCTCTTCGAAGCGCGTCCGCAGGCCCCTGAGGATCTCCACGGTCTCCTGCACTGACGGCTCGGTGATGTCGACCTTCTGGAAACGCCGGGCGAGTGCGTGGTCTTTCTCGAAGATGCCGCGGTACTCGGTGTAGGTCGTCGAGCCGATGCAACGCAGCTCGCCGTTGGCGAGCGCCGGCTTGATCAGGTTCGAGGCGTCCATGACGCCGCCGGAAGCAGCGCCCGCGCCGATCACCGTGTGAATCTCGTCGATGAACAGGATCGAGCCGGGATTCTTCTTCAGCTCGCTCAGCACGCCCTTGAGGCGCTTCTCGAAGTCGCCGCGATACTTGGTGCCGGCGATCAGCGCGCCCATGTCGAGCGCGTAGACGGTGCTGTCGCTGAGCACCTCGGGAACCTTGTCCTCGACGATCATGCGCGCCAGGCCTTCCACCAGCGCGGTCTTGCCGACACCGGCTTCACCGACGTACAGCGGGTTGTTCTTGCGGCGACGGCACAGAATCTCGACCGTGCGCTCGATCTCCAGGCGCCGGCCGATCAGCGGATCGATCCGCCCTTCCATCGCCAGCTTGTTCAGGTTGGTCGTGAATTTCTCGAGCGCCGTGCCGCCGTCCGGCTCGTTGCGCTCGCCCTCGGTGCCGGCAGCAGGCTCATCGGGCTTGTCGGAACGATCCTCGACCTTCGACAGGCCGTGCGAGATGTAGTTGACGACGTCGAGACGCGCGACGTCCTGCATCGACAGCAGATAGGCCGCATGCGAGTGCTTCTCGCTGAAGATCGCGACCAGCACGTTCGCCGCCGTCACTTCCTTCTTGCCGCTCGACTGCACATGGAACACGGCGCGCTGCAGGACACGCTGGAAGCCCAGCGTCGGCTGCACTTCGCGGTCATCGTCGTCTTTGAGCCGGGGGGTGGTCTGGTCGATGAAGTCTTTCAGATCCTTGCGCAGGCGGGCGACGTCGGCGCCGCAGGCCCGCAGGATCTCGCGTACTTTCGGCGTGTCCACGATGGCGAGCAGCAGGTGCTCCACCGTCATGAACTCGTGGCGCGCCTCGCGCGCCGACTGGAACGCCTCGTTCAAACAGATTTCGAGTTCGCTGCTTAACACTTAGATCTCTCGGTCTTCACGTCTCTTCCATGGTGCACAGGAGCGGGTGCTGATGCTGCCGCGCGTATGTCGTCACCTGCGCGACCTTGGTCTCGGCGATCTCGAACGTGAAGACGCCGCAGACGCCCTTGCCCCGGGTGTGCACCTCCAGCATAACGCGCGTCGCGGTCGTCCGATCCATGTTGAAGATGCGCTCCAGCACATCCACGACGAATTCCATGGGCGTGTAGTCGTCGTTCAGCAGGACGACCTGATAAAGCGGTGGTCGCTTGAGCTTGGGCTCGGCCTCT
>Ga0075418_10003069_pt1 | contig 19086 bp, 14 predicted proteins | sample SoiMetdeltSBSDD2_FD_81776 | JGI IMG/M metagenome (GOLD analysis project Ga0075418, IMG submission 81776) | Bulk soil microbial communities from a Populus tree surrounding site in Tennessee, USA - Soil MetaG P. deltoides SBSDD2 | ecosystem: Environmental > Terrestrial > Soil > Tree plantation... | reverse complement strand
CCGCCACCAGCGCCGCGCGCTTCATTCAGGTGGAACGGCAGATCGGCCTGCTCATCGACATGCAGATCGCTTCCGAACTACCGCTCATCAAGAAGATGTAGCCTCGACGGCCGACCGCGTGCGTCGCGCGTCGCGCGTCGCGCGTCCATGCTCAAGGTCATGGGTTCACCCCGGCGCCCGCATCCGCGGCGCCGGGGTTTTTTGCTTTGGCGATCTTCGCAGGCTGGTGGGCGGCTCGAGGTTGGCATGCCGTCGCTCGAATTCACGTCACATGAGAAGCATGACGCCGGCGGAAAGGTCGAACTGTCCGAGACCCGAGCCGCCGATGGACGTGTAGCAACCGCCCGAGCCACAGCCCACGGCGCCCCCGGAGCTGAAGATGGAGAAGGGAAACCGCCCTTGCAGCTTCAGGCCGATGCGATCGCTGGCGTACAACTTGGCGCCGAGGCCGAAGATGATCGAAAACTTCCAGTTGTCCTCGCCGAGGCCCTCCGAGATGTAACGGGTGCCGCCGAGCGTGAGCATCGTGAATGGGAGGGCTCGACCGCGCGGGATGCCGTAGATCCCACCGACGTGCCAATACTCGACCGCGAAATCGTCCTCGACGCTGAGGAGGCCCGACGGGCCGGTCAAGCTGGTGAAAGTGACTTTGCTGTCCTGGCGGTTGTAGAGCAGCTCGATCTGCGACCCCGGACTTTGGGGTAGGTTGATGTCGAGAGCGATTCCCCACATGGCGCTGTCCTCGATGTCGACTCGTCCGGCCGTGAGGCCGTAATAGAATTCGCGGGAGAAGGTCCAGGAATAACCGACGAATGGTGTGATCTCGAACCGGTGCATGCCCGTCGAGCCGGGCGCGCCGCCTGCGCTCCGCTGCGCCGACGCCATCGCCGGCACCAAGCCAACGACGATTCCGGCCAACAAGACTCTCTTCCAGCTCACTGAAAACCTCCGAGCTTGACGGGACTCACCAACGCGATGGGGAATATTGTCACGTGGGAGCAACCGCAGGCAAATCCTTTCCGCTCTCGTGCCCGGGCAGCGAACGCGGCAAGCCCTCGCATCCCTTGATGTACTATTCGGTGGATGAGGCTGGATTCGAGGCCAGTCGTGCGCAGCGACGGCATACACTCTCCGATCACGCGGCTCGATCGCTGTGCGCATCGCGCCTTGGACCTTCGGCGGTCGAGTGCACTCGTCCTGGCTGGATGGATTCTGCTAGTAGTCTTCGCGGCACCGCTTGCCGGCGAAGATTGGGAAATCTACCGTGGCTGGACCGTCTCCAGCTTCGACATCACCGGCCTCGATGGCGACACCGCATCGAAACTGAAGAGCGGACTGGCGGTGGCCGCAACATCGGGATTGCTCGGGACCGAACGGGCACCCTTCCAGCCCGAGAATCTCAGCGAGGACCTGCGCCGGACCACATTGTTCTTGGCGCGCCGGGGCTACCCGTACGCGCGCCTCCATCCACGAGCAAAGGCCGTGGCGAAACGGCGGCGCATCGCGCTCGTACTGCACATCGATCCGGGACCCCCCGTCCTCGTCACCGGCGTGGCGCTGGACAGCTTGCCCGCCACTTTGAGCGAAAAAACCATGCGCGAAGTCACACTCGCGCCCGGCAAGGCCCTCGCGGACGTCGAACTCGAAGCCAGCATGACGAAGGTGCAAGCAAAGCTCGTGGATCAGGGTCATGCGCGCGCGACCGTCACCCCGCGGCTCGACTGGCGTGATTCGACCCATGTGGACGTCCACTTCGTCATCCAACCCGGCCCCGTGTACTACTTCGGCGACCTGATTCTCCCCGACGTCAGACCCGACCTCGAGGGATTGGCGCGCGAGACCATCGGGATTCGACGTGGAGACATCTACTCCCCCAACGATTTGAGCAAGGGCAGGAACAACCTGCGCACGTTGGGTCTTTTCCTGCAAACCCGGCTCGAGATCGTCGATGCGGCATACGACACCGTCGATGTCGTCGCCACTCTCGTCGAACGCCGTCCCAGCACCATCGAGACCTCGCTCCGCTACTGGACGGACGAGTCGCTCCAGGGCACCGCGCGCTGGACGAACCGCAACATTTTTGGCGGAGGGCGTGGATTGTCCGCCGGAATCACGGCGTCGTCGCTGCTGCAGAAGACGGAGGTTGCGACCTGGTGGCCCGCGATCGCAGGACCGAATACATTTCTCATTCCGACCCTGCGCGCGGAGCGGGAGGACGAGGAAAGTTATACGACGGTTTCCGCCGGTGGCCTGCTCTCGCTGCGATATAATTTCTCTTTCGAGACACACCTTCTGGCAGGCATCGACGTGTCTCATGTCAATGTCACCGAAAAACTCTCTGGCTCCCTCATCCAAGCGCAAGACGGGCTGTTGACCGCTCTGCGGTTCGAAGGATCCAGGCGACGCACCGACGACCCGATCATGGCGACGCGCGGCAACATTCTGGGAGCCGGTCTCGAGTGGGCGCCGAAGGACCTGGGGACCGACAATTCATACGCCACCACCACACTCGGGGCTGCTTACTTCGTGCCGATTCTCCCCCGGACTCAGATCGCCCTGCGAGCCCTCGTCGGCGCAGCGACACCGACGGCGGAGTCGGTCGATCTCCTGCCCAACAAGCGCTTCTATGCAGGTGGCGCGTCGTCGCATCGCGGCTTCCACCGGCGCAAGCTCGGCCCACTGGACGAGGGCGGAGCACCGATCGGAGGCGAAGCCAAAATCGAGACCTCCCTGGAGCTACGCTTTCCGATCGCGTGGCGATTGCGTGGCACCGCGTTCGTCGATGCGGGCCAGGTCTGGCGAACCTTGGACGACGTCGCCGGTCGGGATGTGGAGGTTGCCGTGGGACCTGGAGTGTGGCTCACGACTCCAATTGGACCGATTCGGGCAGATGTGGGCTATCGACTGACCTTTCACGAAACGTCACAGCCGCGCTGGGTGTTTCACTTCACCGCGGGCCCGGCTTTCTAGAAGACTGGTGGTGCCCTATCGCGACAGTTTCCCCGCGGCCGCGACGTCGAAGCACCAAAGTGCTGGCGATCGTCGGCCTCACGCTCGGAGTCATCGTTCTCGTCATGGTGGCGGCAATCCTGCTCCCTCCCGTGCGCCAGCTCTGCCTCGGCTTCGCGCTCGGGCGTCTGACGGCGGCGCTGCCCGGGGAACTGCACGTGACCTCTGCCCGGTGGCCTGCGCTCGGGCGTATCGAGGTGCACGGCGTGGAGTGGACACACCTGGATTCGACCCTCGCCGCCGCGAACGAAATCGAGGTCGCGCTCGTCTATGGACCCTTACTACGGCGTGACCTGATCCTCGACCGCGTGAAGATCGAAGGTCTCGAGCTCGATGTCCCCGCGATTGCGGCAAGCCTGCGCAGCCGTGATGCACACGCGGCGAGCGAGCCCGGCGCGCGCTCGTTCCCGCGCGGCGGCTCGCTCCCGGGCTTGCCCTCGATCGCCGTCCGCGACTTCGATCTCGACGCCGACTGGCTGCGCACCAGCCCGCAGCACCTGGTGTCCAGGATCCGTCTCGTCGGCATGCTGGACACGAGCTTCGAACGCACACCGCGGTTGCGCATCGAGAACGCCCGGGCCGAAGGGCCGGCAGATAGCTGGCGTGTCGACTCGCTGGCGCTCGATCTGGACCTCGAGCGCGGCGTGGCGAACGGCGGCGGTCGGGGCCGACTCGAGTCGCAATGGCCAATGTCCCTCGACATCGCTGCCTCGGGGCCCGATCGCTTCACCATGCGCTTGCAGAGTGCTGCCGGCGACTCGATTCCCATTCACATGGGAATCCGCGCCGACATGCGAGTCGTACGCCGAGGCGTCGATGTCGACTCGCTCTTGATGCAAGCGATCGTGCGCACACCGGGGACGACGGAGCTCGCCCGTTTTCCCGCGATCGCGGCCCGGTTGCGTGGCAAACCGGAAACCGAGGGCCTGGTATGTACGACACGAGGCGCGCTGGTTCTGCACGGCGAGCCCTCCCTGCGCCTCGAGACCGAGTTCCTGCCGCATCCTTGGCTCAAGAGCGGACGGGCCGCTCTCATCCGGAGTCCGCGCGCATGGGAGCTGCATGGCAGCGACCTGCAGATCGCCGATCTCCGGCTCAACACGACTGTGGCAGCAGGTCCGGAATCATTGATGGTGCGCGCGAGCCTCGAGGCGAGCGGCACGGAATGGCTCGCTTGGGTGCATCCGCGCGCGTTCCCGCCGATCGAATTGCGCGCTGCCGGCGAGTGGCAGAAACGTCGCGGCGCCCCCATTGCGGGCCTCCGGCTCGAGGCGCAGGGCAGCGTTGGAAAGTGGGACGACACGCGTTTGCAAATCGATGGGGAGCTCGGTCTCGACAGCCTTTCGGTTTCGAAGCTCCAAGTGCATGCCGCGCGTCATGACATGCATCTGCGTTTCGCGACCGAGGTCCAGATCGCGTCCACCATCCAGGCCCGATTCGGTCAGGTCGTTCTCGACACACGATCCGGCTCCGCCCTACCCGTTTCGTCTCAGGGCGCGGGAGTGATCCGATACACCTCGCGCCCGCGCCGGCTGCAGGTCGACGACCTGCAATTGCGCGGCAGCGGCGGCGACGCACGGTTGAGCGGGGATCTGGATGCCGACAACACCGGAACCTACCGTGCGCGATTCGCGTGGCCGGAGTTTCCGGCGCTCCTCGAACGCATCGGCTGGCTCGGGGATGCCGACTCGCTGCGTGCGCACTGGGGGGTGGACGCACCCTTCTGGCTCGAGCTCGACGGCCGCCTCCTTCCGGGCGGTGCGACGTCCACGGACGGGTCGTTCCACCTGCCGGGACCGCGAACGCTCGCGGCGATGTTCCGCGGCGTGCATGTGGACAGCCTCGGCCCTCTGGCGGGAACGCTGCAGGTCGACACGGAAAAGCACCCCGACGGCACACGGATCGATGTGCGAATCGATGGCGGGCGCACGGCTTGGGTCGATTCGCTTCGTCTGTACGTCGAGGGCACACCAGACGACCTGCGAATCCATGCGGCCACTGCTTGCATCGAGAGCACGCGCGTCGACGTGCATGGCGCGATCCGCGCGCAGGATCTCGATCTCGGCTGCACGTTCAGCGTCGCAGAGTCCGCGTTCCTGCGCACGCTCGTTGCGCGGCCGGAGCTCACGACTCAGCTAGATGGTGAGGCGACGCTCCTCGGTCCACGCCGGAACGCGACATTCACTGCGAACGCGCGTGGCGACTTGGCCGTTGCGGGCTACAACGCCACCGACATCGTCATCGAGGCGCGCCGAGATTCATCTGTTGCGCGGGCGCAACTCGTGGTCGAACGCGGTGTCACAACCCCCTGGGTGCGGCTCGAGCAAGTGCGAGCGGACTGGAGCGCGGGTAAGGAAGGTGCATTGCCCTCGCGACTGTCGTACCTCGCTCGCGGCAAAGGTCTGGAGATCGAGAATGCAGTGCGCTTGGCTCGCGACGGAGATTGGAGCCTCGACGTCGAGAGCCTGCGCTTGGTGCTCGCCGACAAGGACCTGCGAGCCTCCCACCCGTTCCGCATTCTGCTCGGCTCGGCGTGGATGCAAGTCGATTCGCTCGATCTCACCGGCGGTCTCGGAAGCGTGCGTGCCGACGGCCGCCTGAGCACGACCGAATCTCGCTTCGAGACGCATGTCGCACTCGACCTGCCGGAGACACCGCCATCCTCGAGGATCACCCCAGCGCTCTGGCCGCGGCGAGCGCGGATCGAACTTCTTGCCGAGACACCCGGAATCTTGCACATGCTAGGCGAGGTCACCGGTGTCCGCATGGCCGGAGGAGCTGTCGCGGTGTTGCAATTCGACGTCACCGAACAAGACGGCCGACTGTCGGCATCCGTCGCGCTGCGCGACAGCTCACGGACCTACTGCGAGGGCACGGCCTCGAGCCCGACGCGCGTGCAACTTTATCCACCGCGCATCCACCTCGAACCCGGCCCGGTCACGGGCGACGTGCGTTTCACGGCGTTGCCGTTCGCCTTCCACACCACGCGCACGCGCGGCGCCTTCGGCCCCGAAGATGTCGCTCGCGTCGGCGGACGGATCGTGCTGGGAGGAACAACGACGGCCATCGCCGGTCGCGCCCAGGCGAGCATCGCGTTCCCCGATTCGCCGCATCTCGCCGACTACGTCGCCGATCTGGTGGCGCAATGCGGCCGCGATGCGCGCGCGGACTCCATCTGGGGCACGGCCCCACGCCCCACCGCCGCCGCGCATGCCGAAACCGAGGAGGTCGCCATCGAGCTTGCCATCCGCGACGCCACCGCTCCGTTGGTGAACGGGAGCTTGTCCTATCCGCTGCGTCTGTCTCTTGCAGCACCGTACGTGCATGCGGACACGGCACGAACACTCGCATTGCGCTTGCTCGCCGACGCGCTTCCGCTCGCCGTTTTCGACTTTCTCCTGCCGCGCGGCGCGACGCTCGCCGGCACGCTGGCCTTCGCCCTCGCCGCCGATGGTCGCGCATCCAATCCCCGCCTCGCGGGCACGATGCGCACGTCCGACGTCGAGCTCCTCGTCCGCGAGGATGTGCGAATCGTCCTCGGCTCGAGTGGCGAACTCTCCGGCACCAAGCGCAGCCCGCGCATCGCAGGACGAATCGATGTGCGTTCTGGTCTCATCAAAGTGCCCGAGTCGCAGAAGAATCTGCATCCGAGCTCCGGAGAATCGGTCTTGTTGCCCGGAACCATGACGGCGGCCGGCAGGGATCCGGCTGCGACCGCCTCGGACACGCTCGAGACCGCGCGTGCTCCCGAGATTCCAGCCGACTCGTCGACATCGGCCGCGACACCGCGCGGATCGCGCCCAGATGTCGATGTCACCATCGATCTCCCGCGCGGCTTGGCGGTACGGGGGCGGGGTCTCGACGTCGAGGTCGCCGGGCGATTGCAGGTGACGCAACAGGGCGGCAAGCCCGTCGTCGCCGGCGAGCTGCGCGCCGTGCGCGGCACGTACACCCTCGTCGGTCGCACGCTTGGGCTCGACCGCGGCACGGTTCGATTCCAGGGTGACGACAGCTTGGATCCTGCCCTCGACATCCAGCTTTCGACGCTCGTGTCCAGCACCAAGATTCTCGTCGTCGTCGGTGGCACGACGCAGAAGCCCGAGCTCTCCTTGCACTCAGAGCCCGAGATGGAGCAGACGGACATCATCGCGCTGCTCTCTTTGGGAAAGACATTCGACCAGCTGTCCGACGAAGAATCGAACATCTTGCGCGAGCGGGCGGCGGCGATCGTCCTCTCCATGGGCGCTGCTGCGTTGCAGGAAAACGTCGCCGGCGAACTCGGGATCGACGTGCTGCAGTATCGCAGCAACTCGGCGGCGCCGGGCGGCACGAGCGCGTCCGATGCCAATGTGGGCAGCCTGGCGTTCGGCAAGTATCTGAGCCCGAAGCTGCTCCTCAGCTATGCGTACTCGCTGGACCGGGCGACGGACGACGTCTTGAGCCTCGAGTATTTCTTGAGCGGCCGGCTCACCCTCGAAACGCTGTACAGCGTCGGTGGAGAGACCGGGCTCGGCTTCGGCTGGACCAAAGAGTATTGATCCCAGTGCATGCGCGCTCGCATCCAATTCCCCGTTGGACCCCATTGGGTTTGGCCTGGAATCTGCTCACTTCACATGGGGCAATTGGAAGGAGCGCTGCGCCATGACCACCGAGTTGTTCCAAGAAACGGCCAATCTACCTGCCGGCTCGGAGACACGATCGGCACCCGTGGGAACGAGTCCGCCGGGGGCGGCGGCCGCGGCACCCTCCTCGGCATTCAGGCGCAGACGCTACTGGGTGGATTGGACATCGCAGCTCCCGATCACGACGCTCGTGGCGCTGGCGACACTTTCCTTCGTCGTCATGTTCAATATCACCTTGCGCGACCTGAGCTCGGCGCGTCGCGATCAAATCGCCGAGGACTCCACGATCAGCAGGCAGCTCGCGCGTGAGGATCGTGACTTCCATCGCTCGATCCTCGCGCTCTCGGGGCTGTTCGTCCTCTGCGTCATGGTAGGCACGGTGGTCCTGACCCAGCGCAGCTCAGGCCCCATTCTCCGCATCCAGACACACTTGGAACGCGTTGCGCGCGGCGACCTCGAGCACACCGTGCGCTTGCGCCGGCGAGATCATTTCCAAGCTCTCGGCGAAACATGCAATCATATGATCCGCAACCTCGAGGAGCGCCGGCGTGCCGACATCACACGCCTCGAGCGCCTCGCCCTGGCCGCCGAAGGTGCCACCTCCCCCGGCGAAGCAAGGGCCCTGGCGGCCAGCTTGCGCGCCTTCGCACGTGCCAAGGCTCAAACGCCGCGCGATTGAATCACCGGCTGGGGTGTTGCCCCAGCGGTCCCGCCACCGCCCCAAATCCGTTTCCACGCGGCCATGCCGACGCACGCCGGCGAACGGGTTGCCCCAGACTTCGGCGGGTCCATCCCAGCGCTGGCGCGGGTTCGGGCGCACGTCCTTCCACCGGGTATCGCGATCCGTTAAGTTCCGGAAGACGGGTGGCTATGGAGCCTCGCCTCGGATACTCCGGGTAGCGCCTCCTCCCTTTCGACCATGGAGTGGCTTGCCAATGGGATCGCACGGTTTGCAGTCCATCCTGCCCGCGACGGCCACACTGGTGTTGATCCTCACCGGCTGCAGCCAGGACGACATCCGCACCTATTCGGCTCCGAAGGAAGCCCCAGCAGCCGGTGCGCCTGCCGGGGAACCGATGCCTGCCACCGAAGCCACGGCGACGGAAACCGTGCGCTGGGAGCTGCCCAAGGGCTGGGCGGAGCGGCCTGGCGAAGGCATGCGTTTCGCCACCTTGCTCCTCGAGCCGGAGAGCAATCCGCCACTCGAGCTGCGCGTCACGCCGCTGGCACTCGCCGCGCGCGACCCTCTGGCGAACATCAACCGCTGGCGCGAGCAGATCGGTCTCGGCCCCATCGGGCCCGCCGACCTGGATCGCGTCGCACGGAGCGTCGACATCGCCGGCCGCACCGTCCATCTGGTCGACATGACGGGGGTGGCGCATGCGAACCAGCCAGTGCGTCGCATCCTGGCCGCGATCTTGCCGGGTGACCAGCAGGTTTGGTTTTTCCTGGTCATGGATGAGCCTGAGCGTATTGGCCAATATGCTGCGGCATTCGAAGCGTTCATGCGCACCGTGCGCGTGGAGCACGCCGTCGTTGCCTCCGAGCTGCCGCTGGGCCATCCCCCTCTCGAAGCCGGAGGTGCCGGTCCGGCCACAGACCCCGGCAGCATGGCGGGCGCGAGCGCTCCAGGAGACAACCCGTTGCATTGGACGACCCCTTCGGGCTGGGTCGAGTCACAGGCGACCAATCCGTCCCGGCTCGCCTCCATGTCCGTCGTCGATGGCGCGTATCGCGCCGAGGTGACGATCACGCGTTTCCCCGGAGCCGTCGGCGGTATGCTGGCCAATGTCAATCGCTGGCGCGGCCAGATCGGTCTGCAACCGGTGGCGGATCTGGCGCAACAGCCGATCGAAGGGATCGAGATCGACGGCGTGTCGGCGCAGCTGCTCGAAATCCACGCGGCAGGCGCGGCACAGCGCCTCCTCATCGTGCTGATCCCACGTGAGGATTTCACCTACTTCGTCAAGATGACCGGCGACGAGGCCCTGGTCGCCAAGCAACACAACACTTTCGTTCAGTTCGCTCGCGGCATTCATTTCGACCACGGAGCGTCGTGAAGACAACAGTCATGAGCGGATCTCCCATTCGCGCGCTCATCAAACCCCTGGCTTCGTTGCGCCTGACGGTCGCGCTGCTCGCATGTTCCATCTTCCTCATCTTCGCCGGCACTTGGGCGCAGATCGACATGGGGATTTGGACGACGCTCGGGACCTACTTCCGCGCGTTCTTCGTCTGGATCCCGTTTCGAATCTTTCTGCCGCGCCACTGGGATGTCCCCGGAGGCATTCCGTTCCCCGGCGGTTGGGTCATCGGCGGTTTGTTGATGATCAACTTGGTCACGGCACACGCGGTTCGCTTCCGCTACAACCGCAAACGTGCCGGGATCCTCCTCATCCACTTCGGCCTCATCCTGCTTCTGGTCGGGGAGCTGGTCACCGGGCTGAAAGCGCACGAGAGCCGCATGAGCATCGACGAAGGCCAAACGGTGGATTTCGCCGAGGACACGCGCAGCGTCGAGCTCGTCATCATCGACCCGTCTGACCCGGCGCGCGACTGGGTGGTGGCGATCCCGGAGTCCCGCCTGCACCAAGGGAAACTGATCCATGACACCCGGTTGCCGTTCGACGTGCAGGTCGAAGCCTACTTTCACAACGCCGAGCTGTTCGAAGGCGCCCAGGACGTCGCCACGTCCGCCGCCACTCCCGTGGCCAACAGCGGCTTCGCTGTCGAGCTCGGCGCCCACGCCAGGCCGCGGCCGCCGTCGAGCGGCGTCGACCAGGACGAGATCGACCTGCCGGCGGCATACGTCAGCGTGCTGAAAGACGGGCGCAATCTCGGCACCTATCTGGCGGCGCTCTATTTCACGCTCGTGCCGCGATTCGGGCTTCAGGACGTCCAGGTCGGCGACAAGACGTACCGGATGGCGCTGCGCTACGTGCGTCATTACAAGCCGTACTCGATCTCGCTCCTCGATTTCAAACACGACCGCTACCTCGGGACCGAGACCCCGCGCAACTTCTCGAGCCACATTCGCCTCGTGGACCCGACGCACAACGAGAACCGCGAGGTTCTGATCTACATGAACAACCCGCTGCGCTATCGCGGCGAGACGTTCTACCAAGCGAGCTTCAAACAAGGCGATGGCGGCACAGTGCTGCAGGTCGTGCGCAATCCCGGTTGGCTCCTGCCCTATGTGGCTTGCACCGTGGGGGCGCTGGGGATGATGCTCCAGTTCGGCACCCATCTGCTGCGCTTCATCCGAAGGACACGAACCGCATGAACACTCCGTCACGATCCGCCCGGCTCTTGCGCACACTGCCATGGCTGGCGCTGGCGTTGGCGCTGCTCTATGCCGGCGCGGCCTTGCTTCCGGCGCGCGACGGGCGCTTCGCGTTGTCGCAGTTCGCCCGCTTGCCGATCGTCGATCTCGGCCGCCCCAAGCCTTTGGATACATTCGCACGCTCGACCTTGCTCATCGTGTCGAACAAACAGAGCTTCTACCTGGCCGAGACGGATGGCACCGCCGAGCGCAGCGAGGCGAAAGGACACGCCGAGCGCAGTGCCCTCGAATGGTTGCTCGATGTGATGGCGCGGCCCGAAGTCGCACGCGGTTACCGCATCGTCCGCATCGACCATCCCGACATCAAGGCCGTGCTCGGCGCCGACCCCGAGCGCAAGTACTTCTCGCTCGACGAGATCGTCCTTCGACGCGCCGAGATCGAAGCGCAGATCCAGCGCGCCAACGAGGTGCCGGCGGGCGACCGCAATTCTTACCAGCGCGCCATCCTCGAGCTGGCGCAGCATTTGAGCGTTTACTTCCATGCCGAATCCGTGGCGGAGCTCCTGCTCGTGCCGCCCACTGCCGCGGGCACGGAATGGACGACGATCACGGCCGAGCGCCATCAGGTCGACGAGCACGGCGGGGATTCACCCGCCACCGACGCCTACTTGCAGGTGATGCAAGGTTGGCGCGACGACGATCCGGCGGTGTTCGCGTCCGCGGTGGCGCAGTACCAGCAGTGGCTCGGGACGGCTCAGCCGCGCCTGATGCGCAAGATCGACATGGAGGTGCGTTTCAATCACGCTGCGATCTTCCTGCGCGCCATCGGCCTCTACGTGATCGTCTTCTTGCTGGCGGCGCTGTCATGGCTGCGCATGACTCCGGCGCTCGTCAAGTCGGCGCTCTGGGTGCTCTGCGTCGCGCTCGTCCTGCACACGCTGGGCCTGGTGGCGCGCACGGTGATTCAGGGCCGGCCGCCGGTCACCAATCTGTACTCGTCGGCGATCTTCGTCGGCTGGGGTGCGGCCGTGCTCGGTCTCGTGCTGGAGCGCTTCTATCGCAACGGCATCGGGGCGGTGACCGCCGCCGGCACTGGCTTCCTCACCCTGCTCGTGGCGCACAACTTGTCGCTCGACGGGGACACGATGACGATGATGCAGGCCGTTCTCGACACCAACTTCTGGCTCGCCACTCACGTGGTCGTCATCACGCTCGGCTACGCGTCGACGTTCCTGGCCGGATTCCTGGGAATTCTCTACATCTTGCGCGGTGTGTTCACGCGTGGCCTCGGCGCCCAGGAACAAACCAGCCTCACGCGCATGATCTACGGCATCGTTTGCTTCGCCACGTTGTTCAGCTTCGTCGGCACCATCCTGGGCGGCATTTGGGCCGACCAATCCTGGGGCCGCTTCTGGGGCTGGGATCCCAAGGAGAACGGCGCACTGCTCATCGTTCTGTGGAACGCGCTCGTGCTGCACGCACGCTGGGGCGGCATGATCCGCCAGCGCGGCCTCGCGGTCATGGCGGTGGCCGGCAACATCGTCACCAGCTGGTCGTGGTTCGGCACCAACATGCTGGGCGTGGGTCTCCATGCCTACGGCTTCATCGATTCGGCCATCTTCTGGATGTTCACTTTCGTCGGCACGCAGCTCGGTCTCATCGGCCTCGGCCTCTTGCCTTTGCATCGCTGGCGCAGCATGCAGGCGACGTCGCAGGTCCGCGCACCGCGCTCCGTCAAGCAACCGACCGCGCCACCGCTGGCACCGCCGGCACCGGAATCCCCGCGCTGATCCAAGCACTCAGTCGACGGCTCGAGTTGCTTGACACTGCGCTCCCATCGCAATAGCTTTCCATTGCTCTCTAGCGGAACTCCCTGCCTCGGTGTCACTGCCTAAGGGAGATCGGTCATGCGAATTTTCTATCGTTTCATTCCAATGATCGTCTGCTTCACCCTCCCGTGGCTTTCCTCGGCGTACGCGCTCGAGAACATCCACGACGAAATCTGGCTCCATGTGCCAGGGGGCCTGCCGCTCGCACCGCAACGCACATGGGTCAGTGGGCAGTTCGAGGGCAATCTGACCGAGCAAGACATGCAGTCCGGTGTCACCTTCGCTCTCGTGCGCACCGACGCGAGTGCTGGCAGCGCCGACATGATGCGTTTTACGATCACGGGACTGGACCTGCCGCCGGTGGGCACACCGGTCAACATCTACTTCACCCTCGCCCTCTCCTGCGACGGGACGGGTGTCAAATTCTGGGTCGAGCCCGGCATGGCGGTCATCAGCTACTGCCATCCGATCCACGGCGCGGTGCCCGTGACGTTCCGCAACGGGTCGAACGGCGAGCGCTACCTGGTAGACGCTACCGACACCTTCGGGATCGCGGTCGTGGACGAGAACGGCCGGCCGGGAGAGCATCCCATCTCGAACGATGCCTTTTACTGCGGGGAAAGCCCGGGCGCCATTCAGACGGAGGAGCAGTCCCGCCAGTGGATCACGCAGCGGAAAAGCGCGTCACCGGCTCACGTCGAGGAGAGCGGTGACTCGGGTTGGCTCGGCGTGTATTTCGATCGCGAGGGAACCATGTGTCAGGGCAGGATCGAGCCGGGTCACCCCGAGACGATCTACATCGTGGCCAAAACGCGCGGTCTGACCGGGTGTGGCTTTGCCGGGGCGGAGTTCCGCTTCACCGGCCTGCCGGCGTCTTGGACGGTGTACCCCGTGCCGGCGCCGGGCATGTTCAACGTCGGCGACCCCTTCGGCGATGGCGTGGTCACCGTTTCCGGCAGCTGCCTGACTTCGGAAGCCACGGTGCTCTACACGATCCTGGTCCTCGCCACGTCGGTGGAAGAGAACGTCGAGTTCCGTCTCGAAATGCGAAACCCGCCCTCGAATCCGCTGACACACTGCCCGGTCCTTCTCATGTGCGATTATCCGATGTTCAGCATGATTTGCGTGGAGTCGGTCGCCTGCTTCGTCAACACGACGACGGCGCGTGCCTGCGAGTCTCCCGTCGCAATCCGTAACGAAACCTGGGGTGGTGTGAAGGAGCTGTACCGCTGAAAGAACCCACGGCAGCCGCGGGTCAGAAACTGAGATGGGTGGCCGGGGAAAAGCGTGGCCGTGGGGGTGTGCATCCATGCGCTGCTGAATTTCCTGACCCAAGCCCAGCTTCCCCTTGGGCTTGGCCACCCCCTCGGCCCTAGCTTGAATCGAATGGGTGCCGTCGTTCTTGCCAAGTCACTGGCCCCGCTATCGGGAAGGGAGGAGACGACGGCACCCCGGTCCTGCTCGGGACGTACGGCATAGATCATCGCCGATGGGTGGACTGGCCGGCTATCCGTAGGGATGCGGATATTTGTTCGGGGTAAGAGAACCCCTGATCTATCAGGTCTCAGCTTCGGGTCGACCCTCGTCCGCGTCGCCGGCGTCCGGATCGCTGCCGTTCGGCGCCGACGCCGAGGTGGCGAGCCCGGCGACGCCCGGATCCAGATTGTCGGTCGCGATCAAGCCCCATTTCGCCGCGTAACGCACCAGCTCGGCTTGATTCTGCAGGCCCAGCTTCTCCATCACGTGAGCGCGGTGCGTCTCGACCGTCCGCGTGCTGATGAACAAACGTTTGCCGACCTGCTGGTTGGTGTTGCCCTCGGCCACCAGCTGCAACACTTCCTTCTCCCGATTGGTGAGCAGGTCGTACGAGGTTTTCGCTTTGCTCGCCGTCTTGTTCATGTAGGCCTCGATGGCCACCTGGGAGAAGGGCGGGCTCCAATAGTTGCGCCCGGCGACGACTTCGCGCATCGCATGCACCAAATCCTTCACATCCGCGCTCTTGAGCACGTATGCCGAGGCTCCGTAGTTGAGTGAGCGCACGACATAGCTCGAATCCTGGTGCATGGAGAGCACGACGACTCGAGTGCGCGGAAATCGGGCGCGGGTGCGACGCAAGACCTCGAGCCCGTTCAGCCCCTCCATCTGGAGATCGAGCAGCACGATGTCGGGGCGATGCGTTTCGATCATCTGCAGAGCGGCGAGCCCGTTCTCGGCGTCGCCGACCAATTCGAAATCGGACTCGTTCTCGAGGAAGTTGCGCAACGACTGGCGCACAATCGTGTGGTCGTCGACCAGCAAGATGCGTACTTTCATGCTCCTGCTCCATCACACGGTCGCACCCACTGCCGCAACGGCAAGCGCACGTTGATGTGCGTCCCGCGCCCCGGCACCGAATCAATCAGCATCTCGCCGCCGAGCAACGCCACGCGCTCGCGCATGCCCGCCAGGCCGCTGGCGCGCGACGCGCGACAACCCCCGAGGTCGAACCCCTGTCCGGTGTCTTCGATCTGCAGCCCCAGAATGGCACCATCGCACCTCGCACGCACATCCACGACGCCGACGCCGGAATGACGCGCCACATTGGTGAGCGCCTCCTGCACGATGCGATACGCCGCGGTCTCGATCTCGGCGTGGAAGCGTTCGTCCATGCCTTGGTGCTCGAACTGAACATGCACCCGGGTCTGCTTGGTGAAGCACTCGAACATCCAGAACAGCGTAGGCAGGAGCCCCAGATCGTCGAGCATCGACGGCCGCAATTCGAGTGAAAGATCCCGCACCTTCTGCATGAGCTCACCGACGAGGGAGCGCGCTTCCTGCGCCACGCCGGGGCGCTCGCCCGGGCACTCGCGCACCGATTGCAGCAGGAAGTTGAGGCTCGTGAGCGATTGTCCGACCTCGTCGTGCAGCTCGCGGGCGATCTTGCGGCGCTCCTGTTCCTGGACCTCTACCAGGTGCGCGGACACGGCGCGCGCGCGCTGCTGTTCGGCGCGTGCTTCTTCGGCCTCGCTCACGTCCAAGAGCACACCTTGGATCCGCATCGGCCCCGCCGGACCATCTCGCACCATGACAGCTTCGTCGTGGAACCACTGCTCGGTACCATCGCGCGCCACCATGCGATAGCGGCAACGCAACGGCTCGCCGTCGTGATGGAACCGCCGCAGGCCGTCGAGCACACGCCCGCGATCGTCCGGATGCACGCGCGAGAGCCAGAAATCGGGGTCGCCCAGCCACTCCTCGGGTGAGTATCCGAGCTTCGCTTCGATCTGCGGACTGATGTACAGCGTCTTGCCCAAGATCGCGGGGTCGGTGACGTAGCTGATCACGGGCAGCTTCTCCACCAGGGTGCGGAATCGAGCCACGGCGTGCGCCAGCTTCGCATCGGTTTCGACACGCTCGGTCACGTCGCTCACGATCCCAGCCACGCGCCGCACGCGCCCCGCCCCGTCCAGGACCGGGAACAGCCGAATGCGCGCCCAACGCACCGAGCCGTCCGGTCGCAACAATCGCAGGTCCACCGCCCGGCGGAAGGTGAAATCGCTGGCCTCGCCCCGGCAAGCGGCGGCCATGGCTGCGTAGCTCTGCGCGACGGAATTGCGATCGTCGGGGTGGATGCCCTCGAGCCAGACGCCAAAGCCTGCGCCGGTGGTGGGCATCTCGCGGCCCCAGAGCGTCTTGCCGGCCGGGCTGATATAGAGCGGTCGTTGCTCGACCGGCTCGAGCAGCAAGAAAACATCCTCGATATTCTCGGCGAGCTGGCGGAAACGCTCCTCGCTTTCGCGCAGCGCGATCTCGTCCTCTTTCTGTCGCGTGATCTCGCGCGCCAGGATCGAAGCCGCGACAACTCGACCGTTGCGCAAGACAGGGCCGATCACGTTGCCGAACCACTTCGAAATGCTGGGAACGTAATCCTCGAAGTACGCGGACTTCCCGTCTTGGAACACTTGGGCGATCGCGGCGCGGATCGCGGCATGACCTTCGGGCGCGGCGTAATCGAAGACAGTCGTCTTGCCGACGACGTCTTCCATGCGGTAGTGCGCTTCGGTTCGGTTCAGGTAGAGAATGGTGCCCGAGGCGTCGACGACGACGACGAAATCGAACGGGTTCTCGGCAATGGAGCGCCAGCGCGCTTCCGACTGGCGCAGGCGCTCGAACTCGGCGTTCTCGGCCGGCACGTGGAAGCTGGCATGGTCGAGCTGAGCGCGCAGCTTGTGCAGCAACGGGCCAACGACGTGGCCATCGCCTTGCTCGCGGACTGCGCGCTCGATGGCGTCGAGGGTCTGTCCGACCAGGTCGGGGTTCAAGCCACCTCCATTCGCTGGGGGTCCGTCAGCCGGACGGTGGCTCTGGAAACACCAGTCTAGCACGCGTCTCCCCCCTCTGCGGGCCTCGGGCGCTTCCATCAGTAGTCGTGCCCTGGATACGCTCCGTTTACCTACTTACAAACGAAAGCGTGATTCGAAGTGAACGGAGGAAGGAGAAAAAAAGAGTGTCGTCACCAGGGGGGCTCGAGGGGCGGTCGATCCTGCGCCAGACCTTGCACAGGTGAGCCGAGGCTTGCTGGCGTGGTCGGGGTGGTCGGATTTGAACCGACGGCCCCCTGCTCCCAAAGCAGGTGCGCTACCAGACTGCGCCACACCCCGACGTGCCGCTCAACCTACCCATGGCGGCCGAAGCAGGTCAAGCGGGCCGAGGGAGGCTGGGCATTTCGACCGACGCCGCATCCCGCGGGGACTCGAGCGCCTGGAACCCCAACGGGAAGGCGCTTCAGTCGCGATAGAGAGACTTGACCGCTGACCACGTTTGCCCGCTCACCGGATTCGGCAGGTATTGAAGGATGGCGCTGCGCAGGTGGGCATCGTGAAAGCGGCCCAGAGCGCCGAAGACCTCGACGCGCCAGGAGACGTAACGGACGATCCCCTGAGCGTCGACGAGAACATAGTTGTCATGGGGCATGTTGTACTGATCTGGGTCCATGAGACCTCCCCCGTTCAGGAGAACGGGGTACGTGACTCCGGTCTCTGTGATGAAGCTCTGCACCGATACCGAGTTGCCGTTCCAGCAGTCGATGGCGAAGACACGAAAAGGCCTGTCGCGGTAGTCCTGCCATATGCGCTCGACGGCCGGCCCGGCCGCGAGGCACTGAACTCATCCATAGCCAACGAGGGCCAGGAGCACGGCCTTGCCGGAAAGCTGAGAAAGGGTGAACCAAGCCCCGCTCCTGTCTTGGAGCGTGAACTCAGGCGCCACTTCGCCCGGCACGACAGCCCGCGAAACAGGCGCCAAACCGGCGACGAGCGCGAGCCCGATCAGCAGAAGGCGTTGCATCCGATTCCCATTCCTGCTGGCGAGGTGCTACAGTGGCATACATTCCCGCCATCCTCGGGCGCTTCGCCTCATTTTACTCCATGCAGAAGGCGGCCGGTTCGATCGAATCGACTCCTTGGGGCGACGGAGACGGGAACTGGTCCTGGATCGACGCCGAAACCGAAGGTGAGGGGCGCGAGGGCAATTGCGCTTCAGTCGCGATAGAGCGATTTGACCGTCGACCAAGTTGGCGCGCTCACCGGGGTAGGCAAGTGTCGATCGATGGCGCTGCGCAGGTGGGCATTGTGAAAGCGCCCCAGGGGCCCAAAGACCTCGACGCCCTCGGAAACGTAGCGGACGATGCCCTGAGCGTCGACCAGTACATAGTTGTCATAGCGCACGTGGTAGGCAGTCAGGAGGCTTCCCCCATTCCGAAGAACGGGAAAAGTAGCCCCGGTCGCGTCGATGAAGCTCTGCACGGCTGCCGTGTTGCCGTTCCAGCAGTCGACGGCGAGAACGCGAAACGGCTTGTCCTTGTAGTCCTGCCAAATTTGCTCGACGACCGGCCCGGCCGCGCGGCACTGCACTCACCCATATCCCACGAAGGCCAGGAGCACGGCCTGGCCGGCGAACCCCGAAAGGGTGATCGAAGCCCCCGTCAGGTCTTGAAGCGTGAAATCGGGCGCCACCTCGCCGGGCACGACGGCATGCGAAACAGGCGCCAAGCCGGCGACAAGCGCAAGGGCGAGCAACATCGGGAGAAGGCGATGCATTCGAATCCCTCCGGTCCTGTGGACATGGCTCGTCGGGTGTCCCTCGCCGTCCTCAGGCTCGCCGGCGCAACTCTGCCATCAAAGTAGGCCCTGCCGCCGCCAAGGCCTTGGCCCGGTGACTCATGGAATTCTTCGCCGCCGGGGAAAATTCCGCCAATGTGCACCCGGTCTCCGGTACCAGGAACACTGGATCGTAGCCGAAGCCGCCGGTGCCGCGCGCGGTTTGGAGAATTCGCCCCTCGATGCAGCCCTCGAACAGCTGAATT
>Ga0075418_10003065_pt1 | contig 19093 bp, 20 predicted proteins | sample SoiMetdeltSBSDD2_FD_81776 | JGI IMG/M metagenome (GOLD analysis project Ga0075418, IMG submission 81776) | Bulk soil microbial communities from a Populus tree surrounding site in Tennessee, USA - Soil MetaG P. deltoides SBSDD2 | ecosystem: Environmental > Terrestrial > Soil > Tree plantation... | reverse complement strand
GCCCATGCCGTGATCGAGGATCACGCAGTTGCCGTAGATCCCGAGCCAGCCGGCGTGCAAGACACGGCCGCGATTCGCGGCGAGCACCGGCGCGTTGGCCGTCGACGCGAGGTCGAAGCCGAGATGCACTTGGTGATCCACGTCGGAGCCGTTGTAGACGTACGTGCGTTGATCCGCGAAGCCGGCCTCGACTGCCGTATTGATGAGCTGCTTGAACGGCCCGCGCCAGAGGATCTCCGGCGCCGTCTCGAGCGCGAGCTTCGTGATCGTCTCGTTGTTCATGCGCCGCAGCTCGCCGTTGATGGCGAGGTACGACGCAAGGAAGTTGCTGGGATCGTCGACCTTGAGCTCCGTCGAGTTCTGCAGGATCGGCGGCACGATGCGCGCGAGGAGCCGGTCGTCGAGATTGATCGTGCTCTTGCGAAACTGCTTAGGGAACACGCGGAAGTCGAAGCTGCCGCTGCCTTCGTTGCCGAAGGCATCGCGCGCGTAGACGGTGATCGGCGTGTGCAAGTCTTGATCCCAGAGCAGCGCGAAGAACGCAAGCCGCAAGGACGCGTCGCTGCCGCCTGCCGGGAATCCGCGATACTCGTGGTCGCCGACGCGGACGCCCGAATCGGCGTCGGGCGGGGTGACGCGGTAGACGACGAGCTCGGAGCCGCCGTGATTGACGTAGTGGAACTGCGACAGCACGGCCACCTGCGGCGGCGTGAGCCGGACTTGAATCGTGCGCGTCGCCGTCGCGCTCACCTGCCGCAGGCCGAACAGCACCGGCCGTACGGCCGTCACGTCGACCCGCGCTTCACCGGCCTTGAGATCGGGCATTAGGCGTTTGCCCGCCGGGAGAGCGAGGCTGATCTCGTCGCCTAAGACCGCCGCACTGGCGGCGGTCTCGGGACTGAGCGTGAAGAGCGCAGTCGTGTTCTCGCCCTGGACGAGCTTCACGTCGAGGCCCGTGAGCTCGCCGCCTGGCGCCGTGACTTTCACTCCGACCTCGCCGGTTTGGCCAATCACCTCAGGACTGGTGAACGCGATCGCGGGCCCTTCGGCTTGTCCGGCATTGACCCACAGCGCCGCGGCGCCGACGGCAAGAATCACGAGAGCGACGAGTACTTTCCACATGAGCGGCGATTGTACCGGCAGCTCGCGTGATTCACACTGCGTCGCACGTCGCAGTTACGAGACATGTCGGGAGAGGGCGATGTCGCGACACGGTCGACTTCGATTGGGGACGCTGCTCGTGGCCGCCGCACTCGCGTGCGGTGCCGCCGTCGCGCAAACACCGGCGCCCGCCGCGGACGCGACGACGGCCAGCGTCTTGTGGCAGCCGTCGATGAACGTCTTTCGCAGGTTCGAAGTTCCCGCTGAACGCATGTACGAGTTTTACGGCGGCGTGCTCGGTCTCAAGCAGCTCTCGACGCTGAACGTCGGCAACGGCGGCGGCGTCGCCCGTTTCCAGGCGGGCGCTCAAGAGCTCAAGCTCACGCGCCGCGTGGCCAATCGCAGCTATGCAGCCGGCGGCGTGCGCGGAGCCACGGGACTTAGGCTCGTGACTTTCATCTTCGCCGACGAGAAGGAGCTGGCCGCGCGGTTCGCGCAGCACGGGCTCGCGGCGCCCGAGTTCACAGACTACCGCGGCGAGGGCCGACGCTCGGCGCTCGTCCAGGATCCCGACGGTCAAGACGTCGAGCTCGTGATCGTGCCGGGCGCAACGGCCGAGCAGCTCGCGAGCATCGAGGTCGGGCTCACGGTCGCCGATCTCACGCGCAGCCGCGAGTTCTACCGAAAGTTCGTGGGGCTCGAGGAGCTCCCGCCCGTCGACGACGCGCGGTTCGGCACGCGCAAGTACTCGTTCCGCCACGGCGCGACGACGATCAGCTTGCGCAGCTTCGGCAAGGACCTACCGGCCGACACCGGCAGCGGCGGGATCCAGTACGTGGTGTCGAATGTCGAGCTCGTCGACGCGCTCGCGCAAGCGCGGCACGTGCCGATCCAGCAACCCTTGAGCGGTCTGCGCGGGTTCGATTTGCGAACGATTTGGCTCGGCGATCCTGACGACATCACGAACTATTTCGCCGAGACAGGTGCAAGCCGCGCGGCGCGCTCGACGACGCCGAGCGACCGCTGACGAGGGCATGGATGCCCGAGGTAGAGCAATGCAGGAGCAGTTGCCGAAACGAAAAGCGGCGAGCTCTCGCGAGCTCGCCGCTGGAACGGAAGCACAGGACGCCCGCCTGTACGAGCGCCCGGGCGCCCGAGCGTCAGACGCCCATGGCAGTCTTGATCGCCGCCTTCTGCTTCGTGACGAACTGCTCGAAGCTCTGCAGCGCCGGGTTCAGCTTGCGCGCTATGTCGACGCTGCGGTTCGCGAGCATCTCCTCGGCGAAATCACGATAGGCCTGGAACATGTTGCCCATCTCGTCAGCGCCGGGGAAACCGAAGCTGCGATAGACGTCGGCCTCGACGGCGTTGTACTGCACAGGACCCACGCCGAGAACTTTCGAGAGGGCCTGACCCATCTGCTCGATCGTCAGCGCTTCGCCCATGACGCCGACGGTCTTGCCGACGTACTCCTTACCGGCTTTGAAAACCCCGTACGCGACTTTGCCGATGTCCTCGGCCGCGATGCCGGCCATCTTCGCCGCGCCCATCGGGAACGTCCAGGCGAGCTTGCCGTCTTCGCCTTTCTTCGGCGCGAGGCCGAACATGTAGAGGTTGTCCCAGTAGAACGACGTGACGAGGAACGTCGTCGGCAGACCGCTGAATGACGCGTTGGCTTCGGCCTTCGCATCGAAGTGCGGCACGCGATACTTCTGCTGCAGTATCGGCATGCGCTTGTCGTCGGGCTTCATGAACGTGCGGATGTCTTCGAGCGTCGACCAGATGACGTGCTTGACACCCGCAGCCTTCGCGGCGTCCGCGACGTTCTTCGCTTGCGCCTTCTCCTTCTCGCCGGAGAAGTGCTCCCAGAAATTCGTGACGGCGTAGACGCCGTAGGCGCCGGCGAACGCTTTCTTCAAGCTCTCGACGTCGTCGAGGTCGGCCTTGACTACTTCGGCGCCGGCGGACTTGAGCGCCGTTGCCTTGTCCTTACTGACGTCGCGCGTAACGGCTCGCACTGCGAAGCCGCCGGCGGGATCCGCCAGAATTGCACGCACGAGCCCGCCGCCTTGCGAACCCGTCGAGCCCAATACCGCAATAACTTTTTTGTCTGCCATGTCAATTCCTCGGTGAGATGCTTGGTAGAAAGACGCGAAGCATAAACGGCTTCCGTCGCGTTAAGTATAGATCGTGGCGGAGAGGGAGGGATTCGAACCCTCGATACGCTTTTTGGGCGTATACACACTTTCCAGGCGTGCGCCTTCAACCACTCGGCCACCTCTCCGGAACTTTGAGCGCCGGCAGGCTAAGCCGGGGCGGGCAGCGTAGCTTAAGAACCGGAGCTCTTTCAAACGCCGGCGAGCGGCCCGCGAATTGCTCCTGCATGTTCGGCACACCGGCCATCCGTGGCCGGCGGCCGAAAATTGCTCCTGCATATTCGGCACACCGGCCATCCGTGGCCGGCGAATCGCACGTGTCGAGCCCAAGCTGATAAAGTAGCGATGGTCCGCGTCGGTTCCCCCGCGACAACCAGCTGTAAACCCCGTCAGGCCCGGAAGGGAGCAGCGGTAGCAGCCCGGTTGGGTGCCGGGGTCGGGCTGGCGCGGACCTCCATTCTCAGGAAGCCCTAAGACGAGCGTGAGTTATACAGTTCTAGCCCGCAAATGGCGGCCGCGGCGCTTCGAGGAGCTCGTCGGCCAGCCCCACGTTGTCCAGGCGCTGGCCAATTCCCTCGCCGACAACCGTCTGCACCACGCGTATCTGTTCACGGGAACGCGCGGCATCGGCAAGACGACGGTCGCGCGCTTGCTCGCAAAAGCGTTGAACTGCGAAACGGGTATCGTCGCCGAGCCTTGCGGTGTCTGCGCCGCGTGCACTGCGATCGACGAAGGCCGGTTCGTCGATCTCATGGAAGTCGACGCCGCGTCGCGCACCAAGGTCGATGACACGCGCGAGCTGCTCGACAACGTCCAATACGCGCCGACGCGCGGCCGGTTCAAGGTGTACCTCATCGACGAGGTGCACATGCTCTCGAATCATTCGTTCAACGCGCTGCTCAAGACGCTCGAAGAGCCGCCGCCGCACGTCAAGTTCCTGTTGGCAACGACGGACCCGCAGAAGCTGCCGGTCACCGTGCTGTCGCGTTGTTTGCAGTTCAATCTCAAACGCTTTACGGCGGCTCAGGTCCAGACACAGCTCGAGAAAATTTGTCGCGCCGAAGGCATCACGTTCGATACAGCGGGAGTCAAAGCGATCGCGCGCGCGGCGGCGGGCAGCATGCGCGACGGCTTGAGCTTGCTCGACCAGAGCATCGCGTTCGGCGGCGGCAAGGTCGAAGGGCCGCTCGTCGCCGCGATGCTGGGCAGCATCGATCGCGGTCACGTGTTGCGGCTGCTCGCCGCGCTGGCGAAGCAGGACGGCGCCGCGCTTCTTGGCGAGGTCGAGAACCTCGACGAGAGCGCGCCCGACTACGGCTTCGTGCTCGACGAGCTGCTCGAGGCGTTGCAGCGGATTGCCGTGCTGCAGCTCGTCGGCGGACGAGCCGACGACGAGGAATTCGCGGCCGTGGCGCCGTTCGTCGAGCAATTCTCTGCGGAGGACGCGCAGCTCTACTATCAGATCGCATTGCACGGCCGCAGAGATTTGCCGCTGTGCCGCGAGCCGCGCATGGGCTTCGAGATGACGTTGCTGCGGATGCTGGCGTTTCGCCCTGCCGCGGAGGCGGGCGCTGCCCCGGAACGACCCGCGCGCGTCGTGCCAGGCGTGGCGCCGGAAGCAGGACCGCGGGCCGTGCCGGAAACCGGGCCGCGGGGCGCACCGACGAATGCCGCATCTCGACCGCGCACCGAACCGGCGGCCGGCGATCGCGCCGCACAGACGGGCGCGAAGCCGAGCGGTAGCGCAGGCGCGACGAGCGACTGGGCGGCGGTCGTCCAATCGCTTGATCTGCGCGGTCCGGCGCGCCAACTGGCCGATAGTTGCGACTTGAAGTCGAACGCCGGCGGCGCTTGGCAGCTCGTCATGCCCGCCGACAAAGAGCACTTGAACACGCAGCAGCTGCGCACGCGCCTCGAGGCGGCGCTGCGCGAGCAGCACGGCCGCGACCTCAAGCTGTCGATCTCCGTCGGCCAGCCGTCGCGCGCGACCCCGGCGGAGCTGCGCCAAGCGAACGAGAGCACGCGCATGCGCGAGGCACGCGAGGCGATCGAGAGCGACGCGAACGTCAAAGCCATTCAAGCTGCGTTCGATGCCACGCTCGAATCCGACAGCATCCGTTCGAGCAAGTGACGCGTGAGATTTTGAAAACGAAGAGACGCAAGGGAAGAGGTGACCGATGAAGGGCTTGAGCCAATTGATGCGGCAAGCACAGGAAATGCAGGCCAACATGCAAAAGGCCCAGAACGAGCTCGCGGCCCTCGAGGTCGAAGGCGTCGCGGGCGGCGGCATGGTCAAAGTGGTCGTTACCTGCAAGTACGAAGTGCGGCGCGTCACGATCGAGGACGCGCTGCTCAAGGACGACAAAGAGATGCTCGAAGATCTCGTCGCGGCCGCGTTCAACGACGCCAACCGGAAAGTCGAGCAGACCGTGCAGCAGAAGCTGTCGACGGTCACCGGTGGCATGGGATTACCGGCAGGGCTCAAGCTGCCGTTCTAGCGCGTGCCAGACGTCTACTCTCCGCTGTTGAACCAGCTCATTGAGGCGTTCCAATGCCTCCCGGGCGTGGGCTCGAAATCCGCGCAACGCATGGCGTTCCACTTGCTCGACAAGGATCGCGAAGCGGGCGGACGCCTCGCTGCCACGCTCGAGCGTGCCGTGCGTTCGATCCGCAACTGCGAGCGCTGTCGGATGCTGACCGAGGAGCCCATTTGCCGGTTCTGCGGCAGCGACAAGCGCGACGCGACGCAGCTCTGCGTTGTCGAGACGCCCGCGGACCTGCTCGCGATCGAGCAGTCCGGCGCGTATCGCGGCGCCTATTTCGTGCTCATGGGGCATCTATCGCCTATCGACGGCATCGGCCCCGCCGAGCTCGGCCTGCCGCTGCTCGAGCGCCGCTTCAGCAGTGAGCGCTTCGCGGAGATCGTGCTCGCGACGAGCGTCACCGTCGAAGGCGATGCCACGGCGCATCTCGTCGCAGCGCTGGCGCACAAGCACGGGCTCAAGGCGAGCCGCATCGCGTATGGCGTGCCGGTAGGCGGCGAGCTCGAGTACATCGACGGCGGTACTTTGGCGCGAGCGCTGAGCGGCCGCCGCGAGATCGAAGCTTCGAGCGGTGAAGGAGGGCGGTGATGGCCGATGCGGATCCGAAGTGCTTGTTCTGCCGGATCGCGGCCGGGGAGCTACCCGCCGACCGGGTCTATGAGGACGAGCAGGTGCTGGCGTTCAAGGACATTCATCCGCAAGCGCCGTTTCACTGCCTGATCATCCCGAAGACGCACGTTGCGACACTGAACGACTTCTCGCCGCAGCACGGCGCGCTCATCGGTCACTTGCTGCTGACCGCGAAGCGCATCGCGGCCGAGCATGGATTGCCGGGCTACCGTGTCGCGATGAACGTCAATCGAGAAGGCGGCCAAGTCGTGTTTCACGTGCACCTGCACGTGCTCGGCGGCCGTCCGCTCGCGGGCGCGCTCGGCTGAGGCGCCGCGTCCTCGAGACAGCTGGAGATACCGTGAGCCGAAGGGACAATCTGATCTGGATCGACCTCGAGATGACGGGCCTCGATCCCGATCAGAATCGCATCATCGAGATCGCCACGGCGGTCACGGACAAAGAGCTCACGGTGCTCGCCGAAGGTCCCGTGTTCGCGATCCATCAACCCGACGACGTGCTGGGCTCGATGGACGAGTGGAATACGCGCCAGCACACGAACTCCGGCCTCACGGAGCGAGTGCGAGAGAGCGTGGTCTCGGAGGCCGACGCCGAGCGGCTCACGCTCGAGTTCTTGCGGCAGCATGTCGATCAAGGCGCGTCGCCGATTTGCGGCAACAGCATTTGTCAGGACCGGCGGTTCTTGATTCGCCACATGCCGGAGCTCGCCGCGTACTTTCACTACCGCAATCTCGACGTGTCGACGCTGAAGATTCTCGCCAAGCTCTGGCTGCCGGAGGTCGGAAATCGGTTCGAGAAGAAGTCAGTGCATCTCGCGCTCGCCGACATTCACGACTCGATTCGCGAGCTGCGCTTCTACCGTGAGCACCTGTTCAAGCGCTGACCGGCGCGCGGACCTGCTCCGCATATTCCAGCGCAACCGGTTTCCAATGCGCCCGTCGATGGGCTAGTCTCCGGCAAAGTGAATCGGCTCACGAGGGTGTGATGCGGCTGAGGTGGGTTGGCCTTGTGGTTTTCGCGCTCGGGGTGGTAGCGCACGCCCAGACGGAGACGCGCTACGTGACGGACCGTACGCAGGTCGAGCTGCGGCGAGGACCGAGCACCGAGTATCGGATACTGCGTTATCTCGAGGCTGGCGACAGGGTCGAGGTGCTCGAGAAGAACGAGCAGGGCTTCTCGCACGTCAGGGTCGATCAAGACACGGACGGCTGGATGCCGACGGCCTCCCTCGTGGCGGAGCCGGTCGCGCGCGAGCGGCTCGCGGCTGCGGAGCGCAACTTGACGACGGCGCGCGAGCGCGTCACTGCGCTAGAAGGGCAAACGCGTGAGCTCGAGCGCGATCTCGCGGCGACGCGAGCGGAGCTCGAGCAGACGCAGGCGAATCACGGCACGGTGAGTCGTGAGCTTGCGGACATTCGCACGGCTTCCGCGAACGTCGTGAAGCTGCGCGACGACAACTCGAGCTTGCAACAACGGCTCGTACAGCGCGACCTTGAAGTCGAGCAGCTGACGGCCGACAACACTCGTCTCGCGGCGCGCAGTAGTCAAAACTGGTTCGTCGTCGGCGCGGCGGTGCTGCTGGGCGGCATCGTGATTGGGCTCATCGCGCCCTCGTTGCGGCGCAAGCGGCGTTCGGATTGGTAGCCGGTTGCCTGAAAACTCACTTTAGGCCACTGTAACGACCATGCTCGTCGATAGTCTGCTGGTTCCGCAATGCGTCTATCGCCCCGGCACGTTCACCGGGCTCATGACGCTGTACGAGAGCAACTACATCAAGCTGCACCAGTTGGCCTCGGAGATGAACTGGCCCGTCGACGCCATTGTTTCCTCTTCACCGCGAGACAACGATCTGCACGCGGAGATCGTACGCCGCGAGGCGTACACGACGACGCTGCGACTCACGTACCGGTTCGACGACGCAGGCGTGCCCGCGGCGGACCCTGATATCATCGTGCGTATCTATCACGATGCACGCCTCGTGGAAGCGGTCAGCAGCCGTGACGCTCATCGTCACGTGAAGCTTCGCGAGCTCGCCAGGAGCAGCAATGCCGAGCTCGACCGCCGCTGGCGGCTCAACATGCTGTTGAACAAGTGGCTCGACTACTTATTTGAAGTCGGTCACAGCCTCGGCACGGCCGGGCGCGCGCTGAGCTGAAACGCCCGCGAAACCTCGATCCTTGGGTTGAGTCACGGTTTGGCGGCCGCGGCGCGGCTATATTTCGCGCATGTCCTTGTATTACAAAACCTGGGCCTGCTGATGCTGCCGGCTCTTCGAGAGCGGCAGGGCGCCTCGCCGCCCGAGGAGCTGCTGAAGCTCTATTGGAACCGCGCGGACGTCAAGCGGGAGCTCAAGGCTCTTCGGAAGGAGCGATTCGAGCTCCTGGACAAGCTGAAAGACCAGGAGGGCGCGATCCAGCGCGCTCAGGAGCAGCTCGAGGGCCTCGAGCGACTGTTGACGAATCCATTGGCCGCCGCCAACGCGATGGTCTATTTCCAGCTCCGTCATCTCTGGCGCGTCGGTGCGCAACGCCTCGAGCAGTTTGGGCGCGAGCTGCAGACGCAACGCGAAAAGCGTGAGCGGGCGCTGCTCCAGGAAGCCGAGACGGCGAAACGGCAGCGACGGCTCGAGGCCGTCGTGGAAAAGCTCGCTGGTCTAACCGAGAAGCAGCGCGTCGCAGCCGAAGAGCAGGCACGTCTCGAGCAACAGCTCGCGGGCATGAACGCTTTCATGCGCCTGTTTCGCTCGAGCGCTCTCAAGCGACAACTCGAAGGAGTCTCGAGCGGCCGGCAGATGCTCGACGAAAAGCTGGTCGAGCTTCAAGCACTGACCGAGAAGATCCAAGGCGAGCCGTTGCCGGAGCCAGAGGGGCTATCGCTCGAGAGCCGGCGCCTGATCAATACGGCGATCATCGCGTTAGCCCAGCATCTCGCCCTGCATTTCTCCGAGCACGACTTGGCGTCGCAGGCGAAGACCTCGACCGAGCGTGCCGTCGCCGACATGAAGTTCGGCGACCGGCGCGACTGCGATCGCATGGTCGAGCGAATCCGCGAGAAAATCGACGAGCTGAAACAGCAGAAGACGTTTGCGGATCAGGTCAAGCGGCGCACGGACCAGCTGCTCACCGAGGTCCAGTACCGCAATGAGACAGACTCCGTGCCGAGCGTCGAAAACCTGCAGTTGATTCCGCGTGCTCCCGGCGGTCAGGTCGAGGCCGAAGAGCTGACGCGCCGGACCACCGACGCGCCGCTGCGCCTCAACGTCGTCGCAGACGACTACTGGGACCTGTTGGCCGTAATGCGCTGAGCGTTATTGCCCGGGTCGCTTCTCGGCGATCTCCGCGACGATCTGCGCCGCTTGGTGCAACAAGATCGCGTCCGACGTCGCGGTGTCATCGATCTGCTCGATGCTCGTCAGGGGCTCCTGGCCGAGCGCCGTCCGGCGCGAGTTCTCGCGGGTCAACCGTCCTTCGTCAATGCGTTTGTTCTCCGCGATGCGCCCGTTCATATTCAACGAGACGCTCTTCTGCGCCGCGATCTCCTTGACGGCTGCGATGTCGCTCAACAGATAGCGGAACTCAGGGTCGTTCGCGGCCCGCGCCTGCTGGTGCGCGCGCAGATCGTTCATTTCCGCGGCAAGAGCGGGGTCGGGGCGGAAACGCGTCGGCTGAATGCGATCCCACGGCAGCGCCGTGTCGCGCGTGCTTTCGCCGACCGTGGCCGTGTCGACCATCGACGGCAGCTCGATGTCGGGAATGACGCCGCGGTGCTGCGTGCTCTCGCCCGTGACGCGATAGTACTTGCCGATCGTCAGCGTGAGCTGGCCGTTGTCCGTACCGCGCATGAGGCGATCGAGCGGAAACAGGTTCTGCACGGAGCCCTTGCCGAACGTCTGCTGGCCGACGATGACGCCGCGATCGTAGTCTTGAATCGCGGCGGCGAAGATCTCCGAGGCGCTGGCGCTGTAGCGATCGACCAAGACCACCAACGGGCCGGCGTAGACCGCCGAGGGGCTCGGGTCGTCGAGCTGTGTGATCGTGCCGGGCGTCTCGCGCAGTTGCACGATCGGGCCGCGATCGATGAACAGGCCCGAGAGCTCGGTGGCCTCCGACAAATGCCCGCCGCCGTTGGCGCGCAGGTCCATGACGAGGCCGTCGATTCCACCCTCGGCTTTGAACTCGCCGATGAGGCGCGTCACGTCGCGCGACGTGCTCGTGTAGTCGTCGTCGCCACGGCTGCGCGCGGCGAAGTCCTGATAGAAGCTCGGCACGTTGATGACGCCGATTTTGTAGGTCTTGCCGTCGAACGGAATCTGGAGGAGCTCCTTCTTCGACGCTTGCTCCTCGAGCTTGATCTTGTCGCGCACGAGCTCGTAGATCTTCTCGGGCGAGCCGGGGGCCGCGCCGGCCGGCAGCACTTGCAGCCGGACGCGCGTGCCGCCGGGGCCGCGAATTTTTTGGACCACGTCGTCGAGGCGCCAGCCGATGACGTCGACGAGCTCGCCGGTGCCTTCGCCCACGGCGGTGATGCGGTCCTCTTCCTTCAGTCGCCCGTCGGCCTGTGCGGGGCCGCCGGCGATGATGTTCATGACTTTGACGTAGTCGTCCTCGAGCTGCAGCGATGCGCCGATGCCGTCGTACGACAGGCTCATCTGAATCCGATACTCCTCGCTCTGGCGCGGCGACAGATAGCTCGAGTGCGGATCCATGTTGTGAGCGACGGCGTTCATGTACATCTCGAACACGTCGTCGTTCGTCAGTTGCGTGATGCGCTTGTACGAGCGCTCGTAACGGTCCTTGAGAATCTCGGTAGCCTCGGGCCACGTCTTCCCCGTCAGCATCAGCCGCAGGCCGTCGCTCTTGACGTTCTTGCGCCAGACTTCGCCGACCTCGTCGTCGGTCGCGGGCCACGGCAGCTCGCTGCGATCCCACTGGAAGCTTTCCTCGAGCGTGTAGTCGGGCTCGGTAGCGAGCAGCGCGATCGCCGCGTCGATGCGCTCTCCGGCACGCTTGCGGAACAGATTGAAGATGTCGAACACGGGCTGCAGGTCGCCGGTGCGGGTGCGGTCGTCGAGCTCGTAGCGGAGGCGATTGAAGCTCGCGATGTCGGCCGCAGTGAAGTACATGCGGTTGCCGTCGAGCGTGTCGAGGTAGCGATCGAGTATCGCCGACGACAACGAGTTGTCGAGCCGCGGCTTAGAATAGTGAAGCTCCTCGATGAGCTTCGCGACGTTCGTGCTGATCGGCACGTACTTCGGCTGAAGCTGCAGGGGCGGGAGTGGCTCAGTTGCGGCAAAGGACGCGAAGCCCGCGGATGCCACCAAGATGCTTAAGCTGATACGACCGAACAAACCCCTCACGTTTCCTCCTTGGAGTCCGTGGCGATGCGGGTCACATGTTTGTTAAGTTTCCGACCCTTGCCCGGTCGAATCAAGTCCGCCGACCTTAAAAAGCCGACAGAATCACGTGCCTGAACGGCAGGGAGGGACATGCGTCCAGCGGTGGTGGTCTTGGGGTTCGTGCTCGGAAGCGCCGCTGCGATCACGTTCGCTCTGGCCGGCACGACGATCGTCTTCCTCGCCCTAGGCGGCGAGTATCCGCAACTCGAGGGCGAGCTTCGCCCGTTACTGATCAGCGTCGGGTTGTTCTCGCTCTTGACCGTTGCAGCCGCCACCAGCTTCTACGGCGAGCTCGGGGAGCGCCGCTGGCGGCGTGCCGCGCTGGCCGCGCTGCTTATCGTGCTAGTGGCCGTGGCGGCGTACTTTGCCTGGCCGAGGCTGATCCGCTAACGCTTGCGCTGCCGCCCGATGCGCTCCCACGAAGCGCTGCGGTTGAAGGCGCCCGTGTTGTAGGGGTCGAAATTGTCATCGGACGGCTTGTCGAGGCTCAGGCGCGGGTTGTCGAGCACTTCGAGCATGTCGCGGTCCTTCTCAGGCCGCGTGGACGCAGGGGGTTGCTCGACGCGGCGGGGCGGAGTTGGAATCGCCGTAACCAGCGGCTTGGGGAAGGGCGGGGGCGCTTTGCGCGAGCGCGAGCCGAGGCGTACGAGATCCAGCAGACTGGATTCGCCCTCCCAGCCGAGCAGGCGTTTCAAGTTTTTCAGCATCAGCGCCCGATTCCCGTTATGCCAAATACGCGGTACCCCGGGAGGTTCGCGTTCTGGAAACATAGCAGAAGCGCCTTAGATCGCTAGGACATGCGTCCCAGATCTGTGATGGCACTCACACCGTGCGCCGCCAAATGCGACGCACGCCGCGCGCGAGCTGAATCGTGAGGTAGGGGCTCAAGACGAGAATCCATGCCGCGGGGCGCAAGGAGAGCAGGTCGAGCCAAATGCTCTCGGCGAGCGCGAACGGTCCCAAGCCCTCGCCGTATTCGCCGAGCACGCGTTGGCCGACGACATACACCGCGAACGGTAGGGCGAGCAGCCCGAAGCCGATCAGCCACGCCGCAAGGACGACTTCGCGTTGCCAGGGTTTTGTCGCGCTGCTGACCCGCGCATCGGTCTCGTTCGTCACGTCCATTAGTGTGCCACCGATTCGACGAAGCGAAACTGCGTCTCGCCGATCGTGACGAGATCGCCTTGCTGAAGTTGTCGGCGGTCCACGCGAACGGAGTTCACGAACACGCCGTTGCGGCTGCCGAGATCTTCGATGAGCGTTGCTCCGGGGCTGACGGTCAGGCGGGCGTGTTCTCGGCTCACGAAGTGCGTGATGATTTGCAAGTCGCAGTGAGGTCCGCGCCCGACCGTGACCGTCTTCTTCGTCAGCGCGAAGCGCTTCGGCGCGTCGCCCGTCAGGCAGATCAGCGTGGGACTATTCTCTGCGGCTCCTGCAAGCGTGATGTGACGCGCAGCATCGGGCTCGATCGTCGGCTGCGAGGAGTCGCCAGTGGAGCGCTTCTCGACCAGGTGTTGCTTGAGCTCTTCATGGAGCGCTGCGATTCGCGCATCGCGAGCTTCGAGAGCGCGGTCCTTGTCGACGACGGTTCGTTCGAGCCGCGCCAAGTCGGAGCGGCTGTCGTCGAGCTCGTTGCGCAACGCTCCGACCTCGTTCTTCGTAGCGCGCAGTTGCTGCTCGCGGTCGCGAAGCTCGACGAGCTGCGCGGCGACTTGCTGGCGTTTGTATTCGACCTCGGCTTCGAGCTGTGAGATCGCTTCGACGGTCGGGGGTACGACGTCGACGGCATCCGTCAGGAGCGGCGGCGCCTCAGGTGCCGCAGCAGCGCCGTGGGCGGCGGGGCTCGCGGGCGGAGGTGCGCTCGCCGGCGCTGGCGCGCTCGGCGGCATTTGAGTGGCTTCGCTCGGCTGCGGTGCTTCCGTATGGATCGCGAGCTCCGGTGCCTGGACCTCCGCCGGTGCGCGCAGCAGCTTGAGCTCGCGCTCGAGTGCGGCGGCGCGGCGGGCATACCCGACGAGCTCGGCACGTAGCTCGACGGCGCGCCCCGACTCCTTAGCCGCGAACTCCTCTGCAGCGGCGACGCTCTTGGCGCGCGCCGCCAATTCCTGCTCGAGCTCGGTCGCGCGTGCCGTCAGACGCGTGTTCGTCTCCTGCATTTCGTCCCACCAGGCGCGGCGCCCCGCAACGTACGACTGCAGCGTGGCGTACGCCTCGCGAAGATCCGGCTGCGTCGGGTCGACAACCGGTCGAGCTGCGAGCTCTCGGCGAAGCTCGTCGGCTTCGCGGCTGCGCGTCGCCGCGGCCTCGCGCAGCCCCTTGAGCTCGGTCGAGCGCGCCGCGCCAGTCTCTTCTAGTTTCTCGACGGTCATGCGCAGCGCGATGATTTGCGCGTCGCGGTCCGCGAGCTCTCTGGCGAGGCGTTGCTCGTTCGCAGTCGGGCCGTTCGTCGATTTGGGGAGCGAAGCCAACGTGGCGCGCAGCTCATCGAGCCGTTGATCCTTCTCGGCCAGCCGCTGCTCGAGATCGCGCATGCTGTCGGTCAGCACGCGGATCTGGGCGTCGAGCGCCGGGATTTGCTCGGCGCGTTGCGAGAGCGCCGCGAGCTCCTCTTCGGCTTCGGCGTCACGTTGGGGCGGAAAGGCGAGCTCCTCCTCGGCTTCGGCGTCACGCAAAGGCGGCGCGAAGACCTCGATGTGGTTCGCCGTGTCTTCGTGTCGCGCGACTGCTGCCGGCTCCGCAACGTCCTCGACCGGCTCGAGCAGCACGGGCAGCTCGTCGGTATTTTCGAGGTCATCGAAATTGTCGGAGGATCGGTTTGTCATCGAAGCAGTTACGAGCGTTTCTTCTTTAGCTACGTTAGGCGGTTTCAGTGTGCCTCGCCAGCGGCACTCATTCGGCCGGCACCGTGCGCCCGACCGCCCACTCGCGTAGCGCAGCGACGCGCTCCGCCATGATCACGGACAGCGGTCGCGTCTTGCGGAGCTCGTGCGCTACGTGGCTGTCGTCGGGCTGCTGGCCCAGCGCGTGCGCGGCATAGAGCGACGAGACGATCCCTTGCTCTATCTCGGCGCCCGAGAATCCGTCCGTCAGGGCCACGAGCTGCGCGAGATTCATGCGCTCCGGCGCCAGACCGCGCTTGCGCAGGTGGATCGTCAGTATCTCGGCGCGGCTCTGCGGCGGCGGCAAGTCGACGAAGAATATTTCGTCAAATCGACCCTTGCGGATCAGCTCCGGCGGCAGCTCGCTGACCTCATTGGCCGTCGCGACCATGAAAACCTGTGCGCGTCGCTCCGCCATCCAGGTGAGGAGGCCGCCGAGGACACGGCGCGCGGTCCCGCTGTCATCATTGCCCGTCGCGAGGCCTTTCTCGATCTCGTCGAGCCACAGGACGCAGGGACTCAAGACTTCCGCGGTCTGCAGCGACTCGCGGAGATTTCGCTCGGTCTCGCCGTGGAACTTGTTGTACAGCGAGCCGAAGTCGAGGCGTAGTAGCGGCACACCGAACGCTCCGGCCGTCGCTTTCGCAGCGAGGCTCTTGCCGCACCCCTGGACGCCGAGCAGCAGAATGCCCTTCGGCGACTCGAGCCCCGCCGGCGGATTCGGGCGAAAAGCCCAAGTCCGCTGCGTCAACCACTGCTTGAGGTTGCGGAATCCCGCGAGCTCAGCGAGCCGCGTCGTGTCGTACTCGAAGCTCAACACACCGCCGCGATTGAGGAGCTGATATTTCGCTTTCATCACGGCCGGTAAGTCGCTCGCGGTGACGGCACCGTCGTCGCGAATCGCATTGCGCGCGAGCCGTTCCGTGTCTGCCGTCGTCAAGCCGCTCAAATTCTGGATCAGCAGCTCGAGCGCCGCGGGATCCACTTTGACGCGACGGCCTGTCTCGCTGAGATAGTCATCTGCGCACCTCTCGACGATGGCGCGTCGATCGCTGGCGTCCGGCAACCGCAGTGCGAAACGCGAGGTGAAGCCCGTGAGCTCCTGCGGAATCTCGAGGCGATGGCCGATCAAGAGCAGCGTGATTTTGGCGGTGTCCGCTGCCAGCGCGATGTCTTTGAGCAAGCGGATGTGCACGGGCTCTTTCAGGAACGGGTGAAAGTCCAGTAGGGCGAAGACGCCCGGCTTGCTGGTTGCGCGAATATGCCGCAGCGCCTCCTCGGGCTCGGCGTTGTGGCGTTGGGCCTCGAGCTCGAGGTCGAGCCGCTGGATCCCGTCGGTGATCGACCAGCGGAAAAGTGGACGGTAGGAGCTTGCGGAGCGCGAGACGGCGATCTCGCGCAACAGCTCGAGGACGCGCGTCTCGTCAGTGGTCTCGATGACGATGAGCGGCGTTCCAGATTCGAGAACGAGCTCCAGGTCGCGGCGGTCGCTCATTAATGACGGCCCGCTGTGACGCGGTTCCGGATGCCAAGTGCAGCGGCCAGTTTAGGCCGGCGTGCGCTCGCTCGCGGCGACGGAGTCGGCAAAATTCCCGTCGCCGACGCGACGGCCCTCGCAGCTAACGGTTAGCCGGCTGCTTGGGTGGCTGGGGACGAGTAGCCTTCCGGGGTCGTCAAGAACTGGCGCAGCTGGTCCGTGAGCCCCTTGCACGCATGGTTCTGGGGCCGAGTGATCAGCGGGATCGGAATGACAATGGCCGGCATGACCGAGCGCCCCTTGTAGTCGGCGTAGATCGTGCCCTCGTTCTCGCTGTCTTTGACGTCCCACACCGTCAGGTCGTAGCGGGAGTCGTCCTCCCACCAGGCGAGGCCCATGCAGCCCGCGCCGCCGACGCCGGCCGCACAGGTGATGCCGCCGCCGCTCGCGACGCGGTCGGTCGACCCGTCGACCCACACGACGTAGCGAACGCCCGTCTCACGTACCTGCTCGGCGACGCCGGGACGCGCGAGCAGCACCGTGAGGTCCTCGGTGCTCAAGGGAGCTGTCGAGGGCTCGAACCAGGGATACATCTTGTCCTCGAAATCTTTCGAGGAGTGCACCTGGAGCCCGTGCTTACCGTCCGCCAAGCCGTCGCTGATGCACTGAACGAAGTCTTCCTCGGCTTCGTGCGTCGAGTGCTGCTTGCGCGCGAGAACTACGACGTGCTCGCCTGCACTGATGACGGCGTTGGTTTGCTTGTACGGCTCGAGGCGCGCGGTGACGCCGCACGCGCCGATCAGGGGCAGTGCCGCCGCGATACCGATTAAGCGCAGCCGTTCCATGCTATTCCAACGGCGCGGTTGCTGATTCGGCCGACGGATTTCCACCCGCGGCTGCTTGGGGCCCGACTGTGACGGGTGCGGCATCATGACCAATACCCCCTAACCATTCCTTGATTTGTGGTTGTTCACTGAACTTCGTCGCGATTGTTGCGCCGGCCTCGCGCATCGCCACGATAGCGGCGCGCTGCACGGCGTCCTCGGCATCCCGCGCGAGCTCGGATTTGCCGTACCCCGAGACGGGCCACTCGATGATCGTGGCGCCCGAGGGTTCGTAGACCGTGATTTGATATTGCAGCCAGACCTCGACGAACTTGTCGCGCTCGCCTTGCGGCACGTCGAACTCGAACTTCTCGAGCTTCGGCTCGATGACGCCGTCCAAGCTCGAGTCCGTGGCCGCCACGGCCAGCGAATCGATATCCGTCGTCTGGCGGAACATCCCTTCGAACAGCGGCGCGAGCATTGCGACGTTCGCGTCGCCGAGCGCGATCGTCCACAGCGACTGGTCGGGGATGTCTTCGGTGTAGATGAAGTTGTACAGCTCGTCGGGAATGACGACGCCCATGCTGACGGGCAATGCCTCGACGAGCGGCTTGGGAAATGTCGATTCGACGATGACTTGGGAGCCGCCGCAGCCCGCGAGACACACGGCCGTGGCGACCGCCAAGAAGCGGAGCCTCGACCGGTCTAAGGGCAGCAGGGACATGAGCCGATCTTACGTCCTGTGCAGAAGAAATGCGCCCCCCGATCAACGTTAACACAGGCGGGCGAGCGCTGAACAAAAAAGCCCCGGGAGACAGCTACCTCTGACCGCTGGATAGCGAAAAAATTCGACGGCGGTTGAACGTTCGACCGACATCTCGGGACGGCTCTCGCGCGCATCGTCGAGGCAAGGGGTTGCTACCGCTTCGACCGATGGTCAGGCGGCGTTCAGCCGTCGTCGAGTAGAATTCCCCCATGACTAAACAGTCGACGTGGGCTTAGGGCGGGCGCTTCGGTAGCCGAGCGCTGGCTGTGGGCTTGGCGGCGCTCTTCGTAAGCGGAGTCGCCCCGGGGCAGGAAGGCGAGCGTTATGTCGTCGATCCGGCGCAGTCCGACTTCCATTGGCTCGTCTACAAGGCTGGCGCGTTCTCGCGGTTTGGCCACAACCACACGATCGCCGTCGGCGACCTGAGCGGCAACGTGCTCGTCAACCGCGACGACCTCGCCAAATCGCAGTTCGACCTGCAGTTCGGCGTTGGTCAGCTCGTCGTCGACGATCCCGCACTGCGCAGTACGCTCGGCGACGATTTCTCGAGCGTCCCGAAGCCCGACGACATCGCGGGCACGCGCAAGAACATGCTGAGCGAGCGCGTGCTCGACGGCGAGAAGTATCCGCAGATCCGCATCACTGGAACCGGTCCCGCCGCCGGCGCCGGCATGCAAGAGCTCGCGGTCAAGGTCGAGATGCTCGGTCGCGTCATCGATCTCAAGGTGCCGACGAAAGTGACGATCGAAGGTGATCAGCTGCACGCGACCGGCGAGTTCGAGCTCAACCATGCCGATCTCGGCATGCAGCCCTTCAGCGTCATGGCGGGTGCGCTGCAAGTCGGCGAGAAGCTGTCGTTCACGTACGACGTGAGAGCGAAACGCGCGACACGCTGACGCGCCGCTAGCGCGTTCGAGCGCTCAGCAGCAGCGTCGCACGCCGTCCCATTTGCGCCGCTGCTCCTCGCGGTAGAACGACGACCGGTCGAGCGGCATCGTGCCGTCCGCCGCGTGCGCGGTGCGCCAATGCGCAAGGTAGCGCTCGTAAGCGTCGTCGCCCGTGACCTCACGGAGCAGTGCCCAGACCCTTCGCAGCGCGAGACGCATCGCGTCAACTCTCCACGAGCCGCGTTTGCACGTGCGGCGTCTCGGCAAGAGGCGGGCAGCTCCGGCCCGATAGCCGCGCGTGACAGATGCGCACGGTCTCGACGACGAGCACCCAGACGGTGATCAAGAAGAACAATGTGAGAGCGGCGTCGAGCCGGTCGTTGAAAATCAGCTGAGGTGCTTGATCGGCCGCGGCACCGGTTAGAGTGCCGGCGT
>Ga0075418_10003064_pt1 | contig 19102 bp, 13 predicted proteins | sample SoiMetdeltSBSDD2_FD_81776 | JGI IMG/M metagenome (GOLD analysis project Ga0075418, IMG submission 81776) | Bulk soil microbial communities from a Populus tree surrounding site in Tennessee, USA - Soil MetaG P. deltoides SBSDD2 | ecosystem: Environmental > Terrestrial > Soil > Tree plantation... | reverse complement strand
GTGCGCGGCAATCCGGGCCGGCGCGATACGCGCCTCTTGTGGGTGTCGAACATCCTGCTTGCGAACGGCACCGAGCTGCTCGCGGCGCCGGGCGCGCAGGCGTACTGGGGATCGAAGACCGTCGGCGACGCGACCAACTTTTTCGTCGCGGGCGACCTGAAACTGCCGGACGGCAGCGCGCGCTCGTTCTTCCGGGTCTGGTCGCCGCTGATCTCGGCGTTCCCACGACCGCGCGGCGCGGCGAAGCTGACCGCCGAAGGCCAGCGCCTGCAGGCCCGCTACGAGACCGGCCAGCAAGTCGTCGGGGACTGCGAAGTGCCGGGAATGCCGTACGCGATGATGAGCCCGTATCCGATGCAGATCGTCGATCAGGGTAGAGAGCTCACGATTCGCGGCGAGGCCTACGATCTCACCCGCACCGTGTACCTCGAAGCGCCGGCCGGCTCGCGCGCCCCCGCTCTGCAGGGGACGTCGGTGGGGCGATTCTCCGGCGACGAGCTCGTCATCGAGACGAGCGGCATCGACTATCACAGCTACGGCGATCTCGGGCCAGCGGAGAGCAAACAGAGCCACGTCGTCGAGCGCTTCAAGCTCTCGGCCGACGGCACCAAGCTCGACTACGAGATCACGGTCACGGATCCCGTGATACTCGCCGAGCCGTGGATCTGGGGCGGATCGTTCATCTATCGGCAGGGAGCCGAGATCAAGGCATGGAGCTGCGGCGCTGATCGCGGCTGAGCCCGATACGGGCGCGGTGTCGTGCGGGAGAGTGTCATGTGGGACTCCTTCGTCAAGAACGTCGGCGTGCTTGCCACGGTCGCAACTCTGATCGGCGGCACAATAGCCTTCTTCGCACAGCGTTCGGACGACCTCGCGCAGCGCAGGTTGCAAGCGGAGGCCGCACAGCGCGAATCGAAGAAGGTGTTCTTGGACAAACAGGCGCTACTGTTCTTTGAAACTGTACCGCTCGTATCCAGGCTCGCGATCGCGGCAACCCCGGGCGAGATGGCGGAAAAGGACCAGCAGCGCTTCTTGGAGCTCTTCTGGGGCGAGCTCGGCATGGTTGAAGATGTCGCGGTCGCACGCTCGATGGACCTATTCGGACGCAGCTTAGAGGGGTTCCGCGCTTCGGGTCCCGACAACGCGTGCGCCGCCGAGCGCAGAAGCATTTCGCTGACTCTCTCGCATTGCGTGCGCAAGTCGCTCGGGGCCAATTGGGGAGTCGACTTCGGCACGGGGCACGACCTCGACTGGTGTACGGACGATCGCTTCGCGGAGCTCGACCGAGCGTGTCAGGGCGCGACCAAAGGCGAGCCCGAGGATCCCAAGAGACCTACCCGCTCCAATTGAACCGTCGGAGCATGAGGACGCGCTTAGCCATGGCAAGAATCGTCGATATGCAACTGCTCAGCACCGCGCTGCTCGCCGCTTCCCTTGCCGCCGCCGCGCACGCCCAAGGACCCACGAGCATCCCGGCGGGCGCTAACGGCGTGACATCCGGCGAGCTCGTCGTCGAGCCGGCGACGCTGATCAACCTCGGCTTCGAATGGTGGATCGACGGCGACGACAACCGCAACGCGAACGTCGCCGTGTCGTTTCGCGAGCGCGGCGCAACCGAGTGGCGCGCGGCGCTGCCGCTGCTGCGCTTGCACGGAGAGCGCATCTACAGCGAGTCGCGCGTCGACGTTGTCGCGCCGAACATGTTCGCGGGCAGCATCCTCGATCTCAAACCCAACACCGAGTACGAAGCCCGCTTCGTGCTGTCCGATCCCGACGGCGTTCGCGGTGACGCCGAGCGCACCACCGTCGTGCGCACGCGCGCCGAGCCGATGCGCTCCCGCGACGGCCGCGTGTTCCACGTCTATCCGCACGGATTCACGGGCACGAAGACCGAGCCTTCGTTCGAAGGGCTCATGTGCGCATACAACGAATGGTGCGCGGGGACCGATTGGGCCACGGCGGGCCGGCCGCGCGTGCGGCCCGGCGACACGATCCTCGTGCACGCCGGAACGTACAAATATAACCGGTTCGAGTACACGAACGACGCGACGGTCAACCGCACGACGCCGCTCGACGGCACGTACTACCTGACCGCCGACGGCACCCCTGAGCGGCCGATCTCGATCGTCGCGGCCGGCGACGGCGACGTCATCTTCGACGGCAACGGCAACTACGCGTTATTCGACGTGCGCGCCGCCGACTACACGTATTTCGAGGGCATCACCTTTCGCAACGCCGAAGTCGGCATCCTCGCCGGCACGCAGTTCATCGCGGGCTCGAAGGGCCTCACCGTCAAGCGCAGCCGCTTCGAGCAGGTCGGGGCCGGCGTCTTCACGAACTGGTCGGGGTCGAGCGGTTTCTACATCGCCGACAGCACGTTCATCGGCCGCAACGACCCGAAGCATCTGATCGGCTGGGCCGGCGACATGTGGGTCAAGTTTCGCGGCGTCGAGGGTCAGATCTTTCCGCCTGCCATGGCGTCGTACGTCGCCGTGAAGCTCTATGGCCCGGGCCATGTCGTCGCGTACAACTACATCACGGACTTTCACGACGGCATCAACGTCGAGACGTACGGCAATCCCGACGGCTCGGTCGCGTCCGGGCCCGACATTGCCGACGGGCCGAAGTACCCGCCGCGCGAGTACTGGGACCGCCGGCCCGTCGCGATCGACTTCTACGGCAACTACATCACGAACAGCCACGACAACCCGATCGAAGCCGACGGCAGCATGCACAACATCCGCGTGATGCGGAATATGTTCATCAATCACGCCTCGCATGCGTTCTGCAATCAGCCGACGCTCGGCGGTCCCGTCTACTGGATCCGCAACATTGCGTACCACCTGCCGGCGGGCTCGACGCGGCTCACGAACGGCGCCGCCGGCGTGCTGTTCTACAACAACACGATCCTGTCCGAGACGTTCGCGGCCGGCACCTCGAACACGCACTGGCGCAATAATTTGATCTTGGGCGAGAACGCGCTGCCGGCGATATTCGACATCACGACCTACACGCAGTACACATCGTCCGACTACAACGGCTTCCGTCCGAATCCCGACGTGGCCGGCTCGTTTCGCTGGAACGCGCCGCGCGCCGGCGTCGTCGCCGACTACAACCGCCTCGGCCACATGGCCGACCTCGAAGCGCGCGAGTTCCGCACGCTAAGAGACTTCGGCCGCGCGACGGGACAGGACCGTCACAGCGTGCTCGTCGATTACGACGTGTTCGCAAAGGTGCCGAAGCTCGACGCGCAAGACGCCGCGAGCGTGCAGAAGCTCTACGACGCGCGCGACCTCGACTTCCGGTTGCGGTCCGGCTCCGCGGCGGTCGACCGCGGCACCGCGCTCGCGACCGTCACGGACGGCTTCGCGGGTCGGGCGCCCGATCTGGGCGCGCTCGAGCTCGGCGCGCCTTTGCCCGTATACGGGCCACGCCCATGAGGCTGCACCGATCGTGAAGAAGTGCGCGACACTGCTCTTGGCGTTCCTCGTGCACGCGTCGGCACAGGCCGCCGAAGTCACGATCCGCATCGACGCTTCTCACCCGGGGCCCGTGATCAGCCGCTACCTCTATGGGCAGTTCATGGAGCACTTGGGACGCGACATCTACGACGGCGCCTGGGTGGGCCCGGATTCGCCGATTCCCAATCGCAACGGCCTGCGGCTCGACGTGTTGCAGGCGCTCAAAGACATCCACGTCCCGGTCATCCGCTGGCCCGGCGGATGCTATGCCGACGAGTATCACTGGCGAAACGGCATCGGTCCGCCCGACGAGCGGCCCGTCACTCTCAACATGAGCTGGGGCGGCATCGAGGAGACCAACGCCTTCGGAACGCACGAGTTCTTCGAGCTCGTCGAGGCGATCGGCGCCGACGCGTACGTCGCCGGTAACTTGGGTACGGGCTCGGCGCGCGAGATGGCCGAGTGGCTCGAGTACATGACGTCGGACTCCCACTCCACGCTCGCCGAGCTGCGCCGTGCCAACGGCCGCGACGCGCCCTGGCGCGTGGCGTTCTTCGGCGTCGGCAACGAGTCGTGGGGCTGCGGCGGCAACATGCGGCCCGAGTATTACGCCGACCTCTATCGCCAGACAGCCGAGTTCCTGAAGGTGAGCGGCGAGCGGCCGAAGAAAATCGCGAGCGGCGGCCACGACGCGCTGACGACTTGGACGGAGGCGCTGTCCCAGGTCCGCACGAACATCGACGGCATCAGCCATCATTACTACACGACGCCGAGCGGCGTCTGGGCGGCCAAGGGCAGCGCGACCGAGTTCGCGGAGGGCGAGTGGATCTCGACACTCTCCCGCGCGCTGCGCGTCGAGGATCACATCGCGGCGCAGGAAGCGATTCTGGGCCGTAACGACCCCGAGGGCCGGATCGGCCTCTACTTCGACGAATGGGGCGCGTGGTACGACGCGACGCCGGGCGCGAGCGCCCTCTATCAGCAGAACACGCTGCGTGACGCGTTCGTTGCGGCCCTGCACTTTCACGTGTTCCATCGCCACGCGGCGCGCGTCCGCATGGCGAATATCGCGCAGAGCGTGAACGTGCTCCAAGCGATGGTGCTGACGCAAGGCGATGCGCTGGTGCTCACGCCGACGTACCACGTGTTCAAGATGTACGTCCCGTTCCAGGATGCGATGTCGCTGCCCGTGTCCTACGACGAGCTGCCCGACTATGTGCTCGGCCAGTACCGCGTACCGTCGTTGAGCGCGACAGCCGCGCGCGGAACGGACGGCAAGCTCTACGCGAGCGTCGCGAATCTCAATCCGCACGAGGCCGCCGAGATCTCCCTGACCGTCGCCGGAGCGCCGCTCAAGAGAGCGTCGGCGCAAGTTCTGACGGCGGACGCGATGAACAGCTACAACACCTTCGCCGTGCCGGGCGCCGTGCAGCCGAAACCGTTCGGCGGCATCGTCGTAGCCGGCAGCACGTTGAAGATGACGCTGCCCGCGAGAGCAATCGTGATGATTGGGATCGACTAGCGGCCGAGCTCCGCGAGATCCTCGCGATACTTCGGCGCGGCAGCGGTCGCGAACTGCGCCGGCACGGCTTGCGTGACCTCGCCCGTCGCGGCCCACTCGGTGCCGCGCTGCAGCGTCACGATGAAATCGACGGAGCTGAGCGCGCGCACGTCGTGCCCGAACGTCGTGTGGAAGACGCGCCCTTGTCCATAGTCGCGCACCATGAGCTGCGGCTCGTCGCGGCCGGTGCCCGCGTTCGCCGGATCGGACCAAGCCGTTGCGAGCACGGTCATGCCGCCGGGCCCGCGCAGGCGCGCATAGAGCTCGTCGTCGCCGTGCATCCAAGTGCTCGGTAGGCCGCGCATGATCGGATGCGAAGGCTCGCGCACGACGACCGTGAACGGCACGCGGCGGCCGTGGCTGCCACCTGGACCCGGCGCTTCGTCTTCAACGAGAGCATCACCGCGGAAGTACCAATACGGCCCCGCACGCTCGTCGCGTCCGCGCCAGCCGCCGATGCCCATCATCTCGTTGTACGCACGCCAGCTTGGGAAGGCGTTGTCCGCCGCGTGCACGCTCACGAGGCCGCCGCCGCTCTCGACGTAACGTTCGAGCGAGGACTTCAACGCCGCCGGCCAGCGCTCGTCAGGCGCGTCGTAGTTCAGCACGACGGCTTTGAACGCTGCGAAATTCGGCGCGAACTTCGTGAAGTCGCCGCCGGCGGGCGGCGCCGTCGCGACGCTGACCTCGAACAACCCAACCTCGTCGAGCACGCGCTCGAGCACGGCCGTCACGCGCAGCCAATCGTGATAGGGACCGCCGCTCTCGCCGTCCAAGATCAAGACGGGAATGGGCTCGGCCGCCCGTGCAACGAGCGCGCCGAAGCATGCGCAGAACGCGGCACCCCTGACCAGCCAGCGTTTCATGGCGGTCATGATCGCACGAGTTGACGCTGTTGAAAGCGCCATGTTAACTCTCGGCGCCATGCAGCCCCCATCGCTCTGCCGCGCCGTCCTCTTCGCCGCGGCCGCGCTGCTCTGCGCGTCGAACGCCGCGCTCGCACAACCGCCGCGCAGCGAAGAGAGCCCGGCGGCACGGCCGGTCCCCGCTTCCGAGACGGCGCAGTCGTACACGGCAGAGCTCGTCGCGGCGGGCCGGACGCGGTTCGCCGCGAGCTGCGGGTTCTGCCACGGACCCGATGCTACGGGCGGCTCGGGCGGCGCCGATTTGACACGCTCGGACACGGTGGCGGCAGACGTGCGCGGCGATCGGATCGGACCGCTCGTGCGCACCGGGCGCGCCGAGGCCGGTATGCCGGCGTTTTCGGCGATCGCGGAAAGCGATCTCGCCGCGATCGTCGCGTTCATCCACGATCAGAAGGTGAAGGCCGAAGCCGCGGTCGGCGGCCGCCGCTCGGTCGAAGTCGCAGACGTGCTGACGGGCGACGCCAGGGCCGGGCGCCGCTATTTCGAGTCGGCCTGCACGAGCTGTCACTCGGCGACCGGCGATCTCGCCGGCATTGCGTCACGACTAGAAGGCCTCGCGCTGCTCAGGCGAATGCTCTATCCGGGCGGCCAGGCCGGCGGCGGGCGGCGCCCGACCGCGACCGTGACGACACGCGACGGCGAGACGATTGCGGGCGAAGTCGCGTATCGCGACGAGTTCACGATCGCCGTGATCGACGGCGGCGGCCGCTACCGTTCCTGGCCGGCGGATCGCGTGCGCTTCACGATCGACGACCGGCTCGAGGCCCATGTCGCGCAACTCGCCCGCTACACGGATGCGACGATGCACGACGTCCTCGCCTACCTGCACACGCTTCGTTAGGACGCCACCATGACACACGCATCCGCACCGAGATCGCTAGCGACTCTTCGATGCGCGCCCGTGGTCGTCTGCGCGGCGCTTGCGACATTCGGCACCGCGGCGTTCGGGCAAACCGGCACGGACGGCAGCGAGCTCGATTCCGTCTCGCTGCTCCGCCCGCCGCAAGACAGTTGGCCGAGCTACCACGGCGACTACTCGGGCCGGCGCCATAGCGCGCTGACGCAGATCACGCCCGACAACGTGCGCATGCTTGGGCTTCGGTGGGCGTTTCAGACGAACCAAGCGCAGCAGATCAAGGCCACGCCGATCCTCGTCGACGGCATCGTCTACCTAACGGCACCCGACAACCTCTGGGCCATCGACGCGCGCTCGGGACGGCAGATCTGGCGCTACCAGCATCCCGCGAACGATGCGTTCCACATCGGCCACCGCGGCGTCGCCGTGCACGGCCGTTCCGTATTTCTCACGACGCCGGACGCGCACTTGCTCGCGTTCGACCGCTTCAGCGGCAAGCTCTTGTGGAACGTCGAGGTCGCGGACTCGGCGCGCGGGTTCTGGTCGACGAACGCGCCGCTCGTGATTCGCGACCACGTCATCGTCGGTGTGTCGGGCGACTTCGACAACCTGCCGGGCACGTTGCGCGCGTTCGATCCGGCGACGGGTGCCGCACAGTGGACTTTCTACAGCACGCCGCCGGCCGGTACACCGGATTCCATCTCGGGCGGCGCTACCGGCGGGCAGATGTGGATGACGGGTACGTACGACCCCGATCTCGACCTGCTCTACGTCGGCACAGGCAATCCGACCCCCGTGCTGAACGGCGCGACACGGCCCGGCGACAACAAGTGGACGTGCAGCATCGTCGCGCTCGACCCCGATACTGGAAAGCTCGCGTGGGGCTTTCAGGTATCGCCGCACGACACGCACGATTGGGACGCCTCCGAGGTGCCGGTGCTCGTCGACGCGAAGCTCGGCGGCGCGGACCGCAAACTGCTGCTGCAAGCCTCGCGCAACGGCTACTACGTCGTGCTCGACCGCGCCACGGGCGAGAACCTGCTGACCACGCCGTTCGCGGCGTTGAACTGGTCGCGCGGCGTCGATGCCAAGGGACAGCCGATCCCGAATCCGGCGAAAGAGCCCGCGCGCGACGGTCGGCTCGTCGCACCCGACGAGGTCGGCGCCACGAACTACCGCTCGCCGAGCTTCGATCCCGCGTCGGGCTTGTTCATCGTCAGCGCGGCCGACGCCTACGGCGTCTACTTCTTCAAGCCCGAGCACGGCGAATACGGCTGGGCAGGCGCCGACTACGGCGTGCATAGCCGCGGGGAGCTGCGCGCTCTCGACTTCGCGACGGGCGAGGTGCGCTGGCGCCACGATCTCTTCGGTGCGGCCGGCGCCGCGGGCGTGCTGACGACGGCGTCCGGGCTCACGTTCACGGGCGACTCCGCGATGAGCGCGCTCGCGCTCTCAACAAGCGACGGCGAGACACTCTGGCACGCCGGCATCGGACGCGTCGGCAACGCGCCCGTCACCTACGAGCTCGACGGTCGGCAGTACGTGCTGATCGGCGGCGGCACCGCGCTCTACGCGTTCGCGCTACCGGAGCCGCGCTAGCGGCGTGGATCCTAGATGTACCTCGGCGTCGATCTTGGCACGTCGGCCGTCAAAGCGACCCTAATCGACGGCGAGCAGGCCGCTGTCGCAAGCGCTTCCGCGCCGCTCGAGGTCTCGCGGCCGCAGCCTGGTTGGAGCGAGCAAGACCCGCGCGGTTGGATCGCGGCCACCGAGCGCGCGATTGGCGAGTTGCGCGCGGCGCACGCGCAAGCGCTCGCGGCCGTGCGAGGCATCGGGCTCTCGGGGCAGATGCACGGCGCCACACTGCTCGACGAGCGCGACGAGCCGCTTAGGCCGTGCATGCTCTGGAACGACACGCGCGCGCACGTCGAAGCAGCCGCGCTCGACGGCGACGCGCGCTTTCGCGCCGTCACGGGCAACATCGTCTTCCCCGGGTTCACGGCTCCGAAAGTCGCGTGGGTGCGCAACCACGAGCCGCGCGTGTTCGAGCGCGTGCGCCGCGTGCTGCTGCCGAAGGATTACCTGCGCCTCTGGCTCACGGGTGAGCACGTATCGGAGATGTCCGACGCGTCGGGAACGAGCTGGCTCGACACGGGCGCACGCCGTTGGTCGCAGGAGCTGCTCGCGGCGACGGCACTCGAAGTGCGGCAGATGCCGGCGCTCGTCGAAGGTACGGCTGCGAGCGGCACGCTGCGCCGCGAGCTTGTGGCGCGCTGGGGCATGAACGGCGCGGTCGTCGCCGGCGGCGCGGGCGACAACGCGGCCGCGGCGTGCGGCCTCGGCGCCGTCCGCGACGGCGAAGCGTTCGTCTCGCTCGGAACGTCGGGCGTGCTGTTTGCGGCGAACCGCGCGTACTCGCCGAACGCCGCGAGCGCCGTACACGCGTTTTGTCACGCGCTGCCGGCCACGTGGCATCAGATGGGCGTGATTCTGTCGGCCACCGACTCGCTGAACTGGCTCGCAGCGATGACGGGCACGGCGCCGGCGGACCTCACCGCCACGCTCGGCGAGCGCCTTGCCGCGCCGGGGCGCGTCACGTTCCTGCCTTATCTCGGCGGCGAGCGCACGCCGCACAATGACGGGACCGCGCGCGGCGCTTTCGTAGGGCTCGGACACGAGTCCGATCGGCGCGCGCTCGCGCAGGCCGTCATCGAGGGCGTCGCATTCGCGCTCTGCGACTGCCGCGACGCGCTGCGAGCGGCCGGTACGCACATCACGCGTCTCAAGGCCGTCGGCGGCGGCACGCGCTCGCGCTACTGGCTTCAGGTGCTCGCGACGGCGCTCGGTGTGCCCGTCGACGTCCCCGCGACCGGCGATTTTGGCGCCGCGTTCGGCGCGGCGCGGCTCGGCCTCATCGCGGCGACGGGCGCTGACCCGGCCCGGGTCTGCACCGCGCCGCTCGTGGCCTCGACAATAGAGCCCGATTCAACGCTGGTCTCGGCCTTCCGTGCGGCGCACGAGCGCTATCGCGCGCTGTACCCAGCGCTGCGCGGGCCGGAAGGTGAACGTAGTTAAAGTGCTTTCGAGGACCCCTCCGCGGAGGGCTTTTTCAGCGACCCTCCGCTCGCGAGGTGGCCTTGGCTCGTGCCGCACAACACAATAAGTAAGGCAAAACGGAGCGCTCAGGAATGACGACCGGCTTCTTCGGCGACAGCGAAAACATCGAATACGAAGGGCCGGACAGCACGAACCCGCTCGCGTTTCGCTGGTACGACGCGGACCGCGTCGTGCTCGGCAAGCGCCTCGAGGAGCACCTGCGTTTCGCCGTGTGCTACTGGCACACGTTCGTCTGGACCGGCGGCGATCCGTTCGGCGGCCAGACGTTCGAGCGGCCGTGGTTCGGCGACACGATGGCCGCCGCGAAACAAAAGGCCGACGTGGCATTCGAGATGTTCACAGCGCTCGGCGTGCCCTACTACTGCTTCCACGACGCCGACGTGCGGCCCGAGGGCACGACGTTCGCCGAGAGCACGAACAACTTGAACGCGGCAGTCGACCACCTCGAGCGCAAGCAAGCCGAGACCGGCGTGAAGCTGCTCTGGGGCACGGCGAATCTCTTCTCGCACCGCCGCTACATGGCGGGCGCCGCGACGAATCCGGATCCCGATGTCTTTGCTTTCGCGGCCGCGACGGTCAAGACGTGCATCGACGCGACGAAGCGCCTCGGCGGCGAGAACTATGTGCTCTGGGGCGGCCGCGAAGGCTACGAGACACTTCTCAACACCGATCTGAAACGCGAGCTCGATCAGCTCGGCCGATTCCTGTCGCTCGTCGTCGACTACAAGCACAAGATCGGCTTCAAGGGCACGATCCTCGTCGAGCCGAAGCCGCAAGAGCCGACGAAGCATCAATACGACTTCGACGTCGCGTCCGTCTACGGCTTCTTGAAACGCTACGGCCTCGAGCGCGAGGTCAAGGTCAACATCGAGCACGGGCATGCTGTGCTCGCCGGACACTCGTTCGATCACGAGATCGCGCTCGCAAACGCGCTCGGCATCTTCGGCTCGATCGACATGAACCGCAACGACTATCAGTCGGGCTGGGATACCGATCAGTTTCCGAACAACGTGCTCGACACGGCGCTCGCGTACTACCAAATCTTGCGCGGCGGCGGCTTCACGACAGGCGGCACGAATTTCGACGCGAAGCTGCGTCGCCAGTCGCTCGAACCCGTCGATCTGCTGCTCGGCCACGTCGGCGCGATGGACACCTGCGCCCGTGCGCTGCTCGCGGCTGCCAGGATGCTCGAGGACGGCGCGCTCGAGGAGCCGCTGCGCGAGCGCTACGCGGCGTGGGACACGGTCGACGCCAGGAGACTGCTCGCGGGCGAGGTCTCGCTCGCGGAGATCGAGCGGCGCGTGCGCGCGGCAGGCGCGGACCCGACACCGCGCTCCGGCAAACAGGAGCTGCTCGAGAACATCGTCAACCGCTACGTCTGAAGCGCACGAAGCACACTTCTGGGGGAAGGACATGAGAACCATCAAAGGTCCCGGCATTTTCCTCGCGCAGTTCGCGGGCGACCAGGCGCCGTTCAACTCGTGGGAGTCGATCACGCGCTGGGCCGCGGACTGCGGCTACGTCGGCGTGCAGGTGCCGAGCTGGGACGCGCGGCTGTTCGATCTCGACAAGGCGGCCGCCTCGAAAACGTACTGCGACGAGATCGCCGGCGTCGCACGCGCGAACGGCGTCGCCGTCACCGAGCTCTCGACGCACTTGCAGGGCCAGCTCGTGGCCGTGCACCCCGCCTACGACGTGCCGTTCGACGGCTTCGCGGCGCCGCACGTGCGCGGCAACCCGCAGGCGCGCACCGAGTGGGCCGTCGATCAGGTGAAAAAATGCCTCACGGCGTCGAAGAATCTGGGGCTGGACGCGATGGCGACGTTCTCGGGCGCGCTCGCGTGGCCGTATTTCTACCCTTGGCCACAACGTCCCGCCGGCCTCATCGAAACGGCGTTCGACGAGCTCGCGGGCCGCTGGCGGCCGATCCTGGATCACGCCGAGAGCTGCGGAGTCGATTGCTGCTTTGAGATCCATCCGGGCGAGGACCTGCATGACGGCGTGACGTACGAGATGTTCTGGGAGCGCACGGGAAAGCATGCGCGCGCGTGCATGCTGTTCGACCCGTCGCACTACGTGCTGCAGTGCCTCGACTATCTCGAGCACATCGACATCTATCACGAGCGCATCCGCATGTTTCACGTCAAGGACGCCGAGTTCAACCCGACGGGGCGCCAGGGTGTTTACGGCGGCTATCAGAGCTGGGTGAACCGCGCGGGCCGGTTCCGATCGACCGGCGACGGCCAGGTCGACTTCACGTCGATCTTCTCGAAGTTCGCCGCCTACGATTTTCCGGGCTGGGCCATCGTCGAGTGGGAGTGCGCGCTGAAGCACCCCGAGGACGGCGCGCGCGAGGGCGCGAAGTTCGTCCGCGAGCACATCATCCGCATCAGTGAGCGCGCGTTCGACGACTTCGCGGACGCCGGCACCGACCAGGCCGCAAATCGACGCATGCTCGGAATCTCGAAGTGACGATCGAAGGCAAGGCCGAGCGGCGCGCGCCGCGCATCCGGCTCGGCATGGTCGGCGGCGGCATCGATGCGTTCATCGGCGGCGTGCACCGCATCGCGGCGCGGCTCGACGACAAGTTCGAGCTCGTCGCCGGCGCGCTGTCGTCTACGCCTGAGCGCTCGCTGAAGTCGGGCGCCGCGCTCGGCCTCGACCCGAAGCGCACCTACGGCGACTTCAAGGAGATGGCCGCCCGCGAAGCGCGTTTGCAGGACGGCATCGAAGCCGTCGCGATCGTCACGCCGAATAACGTGCACTACGCCGTCGCGCGCGAGTTCTTGAAGCGCGGCGTCCACGTGATCTGCGACAAGCCGCTGACGTCGACGCTCGCGGACGCGAAGAAGCTCGCCAAGCTCGCCGAGGAGAGCGACGCGCTGTTCGTGCTGACGCACAACTACACGGGCTACCCGATGGTGCGACACGCGCGCGAGCTCGTGCGTTCGGGCGAGCTCGGCGAGATTCGCGTCGTGCACGTCGAGTACGTGCAAGACTGGCTCGCGGAGCCGCTCGAGCGGACCGGGCAAAAGCAAGCCGCGTGGCGCACGGATCCAAAGCGGTCGGGCGCCGGCGGCGCGACGGGCGACATCGGCACGCATGCGTACAACCTCGCCGAGTTCGTGACGGGACTTGCGCTCGAGGCGCTCGCGGCCGACGTGCACACGTTCGTGCGGGGCCGCAAGCTCGACGACAACGCCCACGTGCTGCTGCGCTACCAGGGCGGCGCCAAGGGCATGCTCTGGTGCAGCCAGGTTGCGGTCGGGCAGGAGAACGGGCTGCGACTTCGAGTGTATGGCACGAAGGGCGGCCTCGAGTGGGCGCAAGAGGATCCGAACTATTTGTATGTGTCGAAGCTCGGCGAGCCGCGCCGGCGCATCACACGCTCGGGTGCCGGCGCGGGCCCGGACGCGGCGCGCGTGACGCGGATACCGTCCGGCCATCCGGAAGGGTACCTCGAGGCATTCGCGAACCTTTACTCGGAAGCGGCCGCAGCGATCGCCGCGAAAAAGGCGGGCAAACGCGTCGATTCGAAGGTCACCTATCCTACCGTGGCCGACGGCGTCATAGGCGTCGCGTTCGTCGAAGCGTGCGTGGCGTCGTCGCGGCGGAACGGGGCGTGGGTCAAGGTCTGACACGTCGCGTGGTTCTCGCGGTCGGCGCGCTGCTGATCGCCGCCGCGCTGTCGCCGCGGGCGCGCGCCGAGGACGGATACGATCTCTGGCTGCGCTACCGGCCGCTCGCCGCGGAGCGACGCGAGGCGGTGGCGCGGGTCTCAACGGGTATCGTCTCGCCGCCGCAAGTCTCCGCGACGCTGACGGCCGCGGTCGCGGAGCTGCAGACCGGCATCGCCGGCATGACGGCGCGCAAGGTCCCCATCACGTCGGCAATCACGGACGGCGCTCTCGTCATCGGCACGCCGCGTAGCTCGGCGCTCATCGCGCAGCTCGATTTGCCGCTTCGGTGGAACAATGGGGGCCCGGCGGGGCCGCTCTGGCACGACGGTTACCTGATTCGCAATGTCGCGCTCGACGGTAGTCGCGTGACGGTGATTGCGGCCAACGAAGACGTCGGCGTCCTCTACGGCGTGTTCGCGTGGCTGCGGCTCGCGCAAACCGGCGGCGGGCTTACCGAGCTCGACGTCACGAGCACGCCGCGCATCGGGCTGCGAGTGCTCGATCACTGGGACAACCTCGACGGCTCCGTCGAGCGCGGCTACGCGGGCGCATCGCTCTGGGATTGGTGGCGCCTGCCCGACCATCTCGATCCGCGCTACACGGACTACGCGCGCGCGAACGCATCGATCGGCATCAACGGCGCAGTCTTGAACAACGTCAACGCGCAAGCCGAGATTCTCACCGCGCCTTACATCGAGAAGGTCGCGGCGCTCGCGTCCGTTTTTCGCCCGTACGGCATCCGCGTGTATCTCTCCGTGCGCTTCAGCGCGCCGATCGACATCGGCGGGCTCAAGACCGCCGACCCGCTCGACGAGACGGTCGCCGCGTGGTGGCGAGCCAAAGTCGACGAAATCTACGCGCGCATTCCCGACTTCGGCGGGTTCTTGGTCAAGGCCGACTCGGAGGGGCTCCCGGGGCCGCAGGGCTACGGCCGCACTCACGCCGATGGCGCGAACGTGCTCGCCGCCCCGTTGCGGCCGTACGGCGGCGTCGTCTTCTGGCGCGCGTTCGTCTACGCGCGCAACAGCTCCGAGGATCGCGTCAAGCAGGCCTATCAGGAGTTCGTGCCGCTCGACGGCGCGTTCGCGGAGAACGTCATCTTGCAGGTCAAGAACGGTCCGCTTGACTTCCAGCCGCGCGAGCCGTTCCACCCGTTGTTCGGCGCGATGCCGCGCACGCCGCTCGCGCTCGAGCTGCAAATAACGCAGGAGTATCTCGGCTTCGCGACGCACCTCGCCTATCTCGGCGTGTTGTTCGAAGAAGTGCTCGACGCCGACACCCATGCGAAAGGCACCGGGTCGACGGTCGCGCACATCGTCGACGGCGGTGTGTTCGGCTACGCGCGAACGGGCATAGCGGGCGTGGCCAACGTCGGCGCGGCCCGCGATTGGACCGGCGCGCCGTTCACGCAAGCGAACTGGTACGCGTTCGGCCGGCTCGCCTGGAATCCCGAGCTTTCGGCGCACGAGATCGCCGACGAGTGGCTGCGCATGACGTTCTCGAGCGAGCCGAAATTCCTCGAGACCGCTTCATCGATCATGCTGCGCTCGCGCGAGGCCGTCGTCGATTACATGACGCCGCTCGGTCTCGCGCACCTCATGGGCACGGCGCACCATTACGGCCCCGCGCCGTGGGTCGACGATCTCGAACGAGCGGAGTGGACTCCTTATTACTACCATCGCGCGGCCGCCGACGGCATCGGCTTCGATCGCACGGCGAGCGGTAGCAACGCCGTCGCGCAGTACGCGCCGCCGGTCGCGAGCCGCTTCGCCGATCTCGCCGCGGTACCCGACGAGTATCTGCTGTGGTTTCATCGCGTGCCGTGGAACTACCGCATGCACTCCGGCCGAACGCTCTGGCAGGAGCTCGTGCGGCACTACGACCGCGGCCTCGCGGAGGTCGAAGCCATGCAACGCGATTGGGCGACGCTCGAGCCGTTCGTCGATACCGAGCGCTTCGCGAAAACCACGGAGCTGCTGCAGATTCAGGCGCGCGAGGCACGCTGGTGGCGAGACGCGTGTCTTGCCTATTTCAGATCGCGATCCGGCCTCTCGTTGCCTCGCGGTGTCGCGGAGCCGGAACATTCGCTCGAGCATTACGAGAGTCTCCGCTTTCCGTACGCGCCGGGTCGCTGAGTCGCCAGAACTGGAGCCAATGAGACATGACGAAGCTGACGGCCTTGGACTGGATCGTGATCGCTGCGTACTTCCTGATTCTGCTCGCGATCGTCGTCGTCGAGCTGCGTCGCCAGAAGACCGCGACCGAATACTTTCTCGCGGGCCGCAACGCCGGCTTCTTCGTGATCGGCGGATCGATCTTCGCCACGAACATCGGCTCCGAGCACATCGTGGGCCTCGCGGGACAAGGCGCCTCGACCGGACTCGCCGTGGCTCACTACGAGCTGCACGCGTGGATCGTCGTGCTGCTCGCGTGGGTGTTCGTGCCGTTCTATTACCACGCCGGCGTGTTCACGATGCCGGAGTTTCTGGAGCGGAGGTTCGGCCCACGGCCGCGCTGGATGCTGTCGCTCGTCTCGCTCGCCGCCTACGTGCTGACGAAGGTGTCCGTCACCGTCTACGCGGGCGCGCTCGTCTTCAGCGCGCTGCTGCCCGACACCTTCGGCGGCCCGCAAAACGCGTTCTGGATTGGCGCCGTGCTGACTGTCGTCGTAACCGGCCTCTACACGGTCGCCGGCGGACTGCGCATCGTGCTCTACACCGACGCCGCTCAAGCGCTGATCTTGATTCTCGGGTCGGTGTTCTTGATGTATTTCGGGCTCCAGGCGCTCGGCGGCTGGGGCGAGCTCACCGCGTTCGCGAATCAGCATGTCGCGGAGTTCGCGCTGTGGCGGCCATTGTCGGATCCCGATTTTCCGTGGCTCGGGATGCTGATCGCTTCGCCGGTCGTCGGCATCTGGTATTGGTGCACGGACCAATACATCGTGCAGCGCACCCTCGCAGCTAAGAGCTTGACGGCGGCCCGCCGCGGGGCGCTGTTCGGCGCTTTCTTGAAAGTCTGGCCCGTGCTGATCTTCCTCGTGCCGGGCTTGCTCGGCGCCGCGCTCGACGCACGCGGGGCGCTCGCGATTCCGACCGGCCCTAATGGCGCTCATTTGACGGACCAAGTGTTCCCTACGATGGTCGCGACGCTGCTCCCGGCCGGGCTGCGCGGGCTCGTCGTCGCTGCGTTGCTCGCGGCGCTGATGAGCTCGCTGTCGTCGCTGTTCAACTCGACGGCGACGCTGTTCACGGTCGACGTTTACGGGAAGCTACGTCCGCAGGCGAGCCAGGCCCGGATCGTCCTCGTCGGCCGCCTCGCCACACTCGTCGTCACGGGGCTCGGCTTGTTGTGGATTCCCGTGATGCCGCTCGTCTCGGGCGGCGGTCTCTATCAGTATCTCCAGAACGTGCAGAGCTACCTCGCCCCACCGATCACGGCCGTGTTCTTGCTGGGCCTGACGAGTAGCCGCATCAACACGCGCGGGGCGACGTGGGGGCTCGGGCTCGGCTTCGTGCTCGGCTTCGGCAAGCTCGTCATTCAAGCCTTTTTCGGCGCCGGCAAAATCGACACGCCGGCCGTGCTCGCGGCGATCGGCGATTTCAACTTTCTCTATTTCTCGGGCGTGCTGTTTCTGATTTGCGTCGTGACGAGCATCGTCGCGTCGCTCCTGGATGAGCCGCCGGACCCGAACCGCATCAAGGGACTGACGTTCGCCTCGCTCGATCGCGCCGCGGTGCGCGCGACCGTCGACTGGAAGGACATCGCGGCGACGGTCGTCGTGCTGGGGCTCGTCGCCGGGCTGTATCTCTACTTCTCGTTCTGGATCGGCTAGCGTCGCGCTTGCGCTTCCGAATCCCAAGTTCCAAACACGCGCTCGAAGGAGTCGATCATGCTGTCACGACGTCGAGGACAATTGTCCGTGCTGACATTCCTCGTGCTGGCCGCGCCCGCCTGCGCGCATCACGGCATCGGCCGCTTCGATCCCACGAAGGAGATCAACGTCGAAGGCACGCTGACGAGCCTCGACTTCGTCAATCCGCATTCCTATGTCCATTTCAATTCGGTCGACGCCAACGGCGCCCCCATCGCGATGCAATGCGAGATGCGCGCGGCCACGGTGCTGCGCCGTTCGGGCTGGTCGCCCGAGATGTTCGTGCCGGGCGTCGCGATCAAGATCCACGGCCGGCCGCATCGCGACGATCCGCACTACTGCTACGCGGACACGCTGACGATTGGCGACGCGCCGACGCTGCAGCGCTATCAACAATTGAGCGAGGGCGCGTCGGGCGATCGCGCCAATCGGCCGCCTCGGCTGGCATCCGGGAAGCCAAATCTCGCGGGCGACTGGGCTCAGGAGCAGTACATCATGGCGCGGCCACCGCAGGGCCCCGCCAACCTCGTGCCGGAGAGTCTCGTGGAAGCGGTCGAGGCCGGGCGAATCGCGATGGCGGACGTGCCCAGTCACGGCTGGTTCCCGCCGCCGATGATGCTGACCGCCGCTGGGCAGGCGGCTTCCGATGCGCTGCGCGACCTGCCGCCCGAGAAAAACCCGCGCTTGAGCTGCCAAATCACGAGCGTGCTGTTCGACTGGGTCTTCGACGGCACGATCAATCGCATCACGCAGGGCGACGACGTCATCAAGATGGAGTACGGCCGCGGCCTCACGCGCACCGTGCACATGGATCTCGCCGCGCATCCGGCGCGCACGACACCTAGCCGCGCCGGACACTCGATCGGCCGCTGGGACGGCGATACGCTCGTCGTCGACACGGTGGCCTTCGAGCCCGGCAGCTTGGCCGGGGCGATCGCTCATAGCGCCGAGTTGCACGTCGTCGAGCGGTTCACGCTCGATCCCAAGACGCTCGCGCTCCGGCGCGAGTACGTCGCGACCGACCCGCTCTACTTCGTCAACGAGTATGTCAGCGGCGATACGGTCCTGCCGGCCGACGCGCCGTTCGCCGTCGACGCGTGCAAAGAGCTCGCCTACGAATACCAGCCTGCTCGCGACTAGCGAGCGGCGGGGTTGCCGGTCGGCGCCGGCGCCACGTCGACATCGAGCGCCGCGCCGAGCCGCTCGATCAGAATCGGCTTCAAGGCTTCCGCCCAGATTTGATAGGCCGCGAGCGACAAATGTAGCCCGTCTTCGGACATCGCTTCGCTCAGCAGTCCGCGCGAGTCGACCAAGCGCTCGCTGATGTCCACATAACGAACGCGCCCCTCGTCGCCGAGTGCCGCGAGCTTCGCGTTGATGGCTGCGACGCTCGCATTGAGTTCCGGCCGATCGCGCCGTGGGAACACACCCGTGAGCACGATCAACGCTTCGGGCGCATGGCGGCGGCAACGCGCGACGATCGCCTCGATGCCGGCGCTTACGCCCAAGACGCGCTCCTCGGCCGATTCGAAATCCGCCAGGTTGTTCGTGCCCGCCTGCACGACGAAGATCTTCGGCCCGACGCGCGGCAGCTCGCCGTTGTCGAGGCGCCACAGGATGTTCTGCGTGC
>Ga0075418_10003060_pt1 | contig 19110 bp, 16 predicted proteins | sample SoiMetdeltSBSDD2_FD_81776 | JGI IMG/M metagenome (GOLD analysis project Ga0075418, IMG submission 81776) | Bulk soil microbial communities from a Populus tree surrounding site in Tennessee, USA - Soil MetaG P. deltoides SBSDD2 | ecosystem: Environmental > Terrestrial > Soil > Tree plantation... | reverse complement strand
TACCGCCGCGAGCTCGACGCCATCGGCGACGAGGTGGTGCTGGATTCGGGCGACTACAGCGGACTGCTCGACAAGGCGTTGAACCGCATCGGCTGGGATGCCTTGCGGAAGGACCTCGACCGCCGCCGCGCGGCCGGCGAGACCGTCGGCGCCGGCGTCGCCATGTTCCTCGAGAAGAGCGGCCTCGGCCCGCGCGACGGCGCGCACGTCAACGTGGACGAAGCAGGCGACGTCGAAGTCGTCACCGGTTCCGCCTCGCTCGGTCAGGGAGTGGAAACGGTGATGGCGCAGATCTGCGCCGATGCCCTGGGCGTGGACTACCGGCGGGTGCGGGTGATCCACGGCCAGACCGAGCGCATCGCCAAAGGAATCGGCGCGCACGCTTCGCGCGCGACGGTGATGACCGGATCGGCGGTCCACGTCGCGGCGTCCAACGTGCGCGCGAAAGCGATCGAAGCGGCGGCGGGGCTGATGCGGGTTCCCGCCGACGCGCTGGACATCGTGAACGGAAAAGTCGTCAGGAAGGACAGCGCCGACGCGATCTCCATCGACCTGGGCGAGGTGGCGAGAACGCTGGCGGATGGGCGCGGACCCGGCCTCACGGCCGAAGGCTGGTTCGAGACCGAGCACATGAATTTTCCCTACGGCGTCCACGTCGCCGTCGTGAGCGTCGACCGCGAGACCGGGGGAGTGGCGGTGGAGCGCTATCTCGTTGCCTACGACGTGGGACGCGCGATCAACCCGATGCTGGTGGAAGGCCAGATGGCGGGCGGCTTTGCGCAAGGGCTGGGCGGCGCGCTGCTGGAGGAATTCCAGTACGACGCACGCGGCCAGCCGCTGTCGGTCACCTTCGCCGATTACCTGTTACCCACCGCGCGCGAAACGCCGATGGTGGACGTCATCGTCTCGGAGGACGCGCCGAGCCCGTTGAATCCACTCGGCATCAAGGGTGCGGGCGAGGGCGGCGTTCCCGGGGTGGGCGCAGCGCTGGCCGCGGCGATCGACGATGCGATCGGCGTCCCGGGCGCAGTGACGTGTCTGCCGGTCACGCCGATGCGGATGAAGGAAATTCTCGATCGCGCGGGCGGGCGAACAATCGGTGACCCGTGACGCGCGATAAGGATGAAGGATGAACGTGGAAGGATGACCTGTTTTTCAAGTCGCTACATCAACCGGGTCATCCTTCCACGTTCCACGTTCAGGTCATCCCTCATCCCTCCGCCCTCATCCCTCAGGCGGCGCCCGCCATACGCTGGCAAGCCACGGCTGCTGCTCGCGCGGCAGGCCCGCCGGGCGGTAGTAGTGCTCGATCTCGACGAAGCCGGCGCCGGACAGGTAGCGCCGCCACGTTTCGAGATCGTGGTATGCGCCGTAGCGCCCTCCGCTCCAGCCTTCCTCGTTGTTCCCGCGCGGGTTGGAGCTGAACAGGACCCCGCGCGGCTTGAGCGTCTCGCGCAATTGGAGAAGCACGCGCGGCAGTTCCCGGCTGGGCACGTGAAACAGCGCGGCGTTCGCGAACACGCCGTCGAAACGGCCGGGAGGCAGGTCGAGTTTCAGGAAGTCCTGCTGCCAGACCTCGCGGCCGCTGAAGGACCGCGCCATTTCGGCCAGGCGTTCCGATCCCTCCAGTCCAACGGCCACGTGTCCGAGGCCGGCAAACACCTTGAGATCGCGTCCAGGGCCGCAGCCGAAATCGAGTATCGCGTACGGCGGCGCGGCCTCGATCGACCGCAACAGTGCAGCTATGTTCTGGCTGACGTCGTGATCTCGCGTCCCCTGCCAGAAATCCTCCGCGTGCCGGTCGTAGTGCTCCAGCGTGCGGGCCGATATGGCGGCGAGCTCCCGGGGCTCGGGCATCACGTTCGCTTGTCGGAAACGATGCGCCCTTCCTTGAGCACGAGCAGCAGCCGGCGGACGTTGTCGATGTTCTCCAGCGGGTTGCCTGCGACGACGATGAGATCGGCGAGCTTGCCCGTTTCTACCGTGCCGAGGTCAGCGCCGGCGCCGCACAGCTCGGCAGCGTGCCTCGTGGCCGCCAGCAGCGTCTGCCAGGTCGTGGCGCCGTTCTTCACCCAGAGCCCCATTTCCAGCAGCGCCGCATCCTTGAGCGGCCGTATGTCGGAGCCGAGCGCCATCTTGACGCCGGCGGCCAGCGCCCTGCGGAACCATCCGGCATGCTCGTGCGAGGCGGCGTCCGCCCGGCAGCACAGCGAAGGCGCAAGGTTGCGCTCAACCAGCCAGCGGCGCTCCCACTCGTTGCCCGCCTGGTGGGGTGTCAAGTGGCTGATCGCGAGCGTAGGCACGTACCAGGTCGCGTGCTCGAGAAACAGCTCGATGCACTCGTCGTCCATGATGTAGCCATGCTCGACGCTGTGGGCCCCGAGGCGAATCGCGTTCTTCACGGCCTCGGGATTGGTCGCGTGCGCCATCACCTTGAAGTCGCGCTGGCGGCAGATGGCGAACGCTGCTTCCAGCTCGTCGCGCAGCAGGAACGAGTGCCAGTGGCGGTCCCAGGCGGGGCCCATGATGCCGCCGGACAGGTTCATCTTGATGTGGTCGACCCCGTTCTTGATCTGCTCACGGATCGCTTTCACGAAGCCGTAGGGGCCGTCGCATTCGAGCGCGTGGCCGCTCGTGAGAAAGTGACCGCCGGTCGTCGTCAGGAAATGACCGCACGCGTAGAGCCGCGGCCCGACGTACTGCCCGGAATCGAACGCGCGCTTCCAGGCGACGTCCATGAAGCTGTGCGTGCCGGCACAGCGGAACCCCACGATGCCCGACTCGGTGAGCGCGCTCATCAACCGGTGGCCGAAGAGCGCGACCTGTTCGGCAAGCGGCATGTCGGCCAGTGTCAGATAGTCGGGATGGACGTGGACGTCCCACAGGCCCGGTAGCAGGTACGCGCCGGCCAGATCGACGACCGCTGCGCCGTCCGCCGCAGGTTGCCTTCCACCGGTCAGAATCTCCGCAATGCGACCGTTCTCGATAACGACGCTGACGCCTTCGACCGGGGCGGGCTGCACGCAGTCGACGAGCGTCGCGTTGGTCAGGACTGTTCGCATCTGGTTACGCGTCGTGCAACGTAGTCGTAGATGAACGCAAACACACGCGGATAACTCCCAAGGTCAAAATCCCAAGCACCAACTCTCAAACAAACTCCGAGCTCCAAGCATCAAACTCAAAACGTGTTTGTGATTTGGGACTTGGTGCTTGATGCTTGTTTGGTGAATTGGGATTTGTGGCTGGGTGCTTGAGTGATCGGTGACCATCGGCGGTTCCCTTAGAACTGATAGAGCCGCGCCGGGTTGTCCACCAGGATCTTCTTCCGCACCGCCGCGTCGGGCGCCCACACCGGCAACTGGTTCAGCAGGCGGCCGTCGTCGATCTGGAAAAACGGCGATATGTGATTCACGCTGCCCCCCGCCCCGTTCGGGTGCGGCCAATCCGTGCCCCAGAGGATGCGGTCCGCGTTCGCCGCGATGAGCGCCTGGGCGAGCGGCGCGACGTCGGCGAAATCCGGACCGTTCTTGGACGATCGATAGGCGGCAGAGATTTTGACGTACGCCTTGCCCGAGCGCACGAGCTCCACGAGGTCGGAGAAGCCCGGCTGCTGCGGCCCGAGCACAGCCTGGGCGCCGCCGAAATGATCGAACACGACCGGCACGGGAGCCGCAGAGACAGCTTCCTTGATTCCCGAAATCATCGCGAGATTGGTATTCATCTGGACATGCCAGTTGCGCGGTTTCATGCGCGCGAACGCGGCCTGCAGGCGCTGACGCCCCACGGCCGGATCGTTGACGCCGCCGGTCGCGAGATTCAGCCGGATCCCGCGCACCCCCAGCTGGCCCATGGTATCGAGCTCGCTTTCCGTGGTCCTGTTGTCGATCACGCCGACGCCGCGGGCATTCGCGCCGCGCGCCTTCATGCCGTAGAGCGAGGAAGTGTTGTCCGTCCCGTAGATGCTGGGCGTCACGACCACGACGCGCTGCATGTGGAGCGCCTTGTGGAGCCGGGCCATCTCCTCCGGCAGCGCGGGCTCCGGCGTGTAGGTGCGCCCCGCGAACATCGGATAGAGCGCCGGATCGCCGTGTATGTGCGTATGGCAATCGCACGCGCCCGGTGGCACCGCGAAGTTGACCGGCGTCGCCGGCTGCGAGGCCTTGGCCAGCGCCGCGCCGCCCCGCGCTGCCACGCCCGCCGCGAGTGTTCCCAGTACGAAGTCGCGTCGTTTCATCGTCGTCTCCCCTGGTATGCCCTGCGGTTATTCCCTCACCTCTTCGGGACGTGCGCCGCCTGCCCCGGCTTCCACGGATGCGCCCGCACCGCTTCTTCGTTGACCGTCATTCCCCACCCCGGGCCGTCGGGAATCTTCATGTAACCCCCGACGATCTCCGGCGGCTTGCTGACAAGGTCATCCTTCCAGGGGACGTCGTCGATATCGATCTCCATGATGCGCACGTTGGGCAGCGAGGCGCACACGGCCGCGCTCATGTAGGTCGAGAGGTGGCTGTAATGGTTATGCGGCGCGATGTTGTGCTGGAACGTGGCCGCCAGGTCACCGACCTTCTTGCCCTGCGCGACGCCGTTCCAAGGGATGTCGAGCATGAAGACATCGGCGGCGTGGCGCTGGAAGAAGGGCAGGTACTCCTTCATGTGGATCAACGTCTCGCCGGTGCAGATCCGCGTGGAGGTGGACTGCTTGATCTGAAGGAGCGCGTCCGGATCGGGAGTGTCGATTTCCAGCCAGTGCAGGTTGTAGGGCTCCAGCGCCTTCGCTATGCGCATGCACGCTTCGGGTTTGAAATGAAAGTTGAGGTCGAGGTTGATGTCGAAATCCGGTCCGACCGCGTCGCGTATGGTCCCGATGTGCTTCTCGATGTGGCTGATGAGCCAATTGGGCGCCCATTCGTCGTTGGCTCCCATCGAGTCGTCGAAGCCGCTCTGCCACGTCGCTCCTTTCCCCGGCATGACAATATTGGTCTTCAATGCCGTGAACCCGCGTGCGACCACCTCCTTCGCCAGCGCCGTGACGTCGCTCCAGCTCTCGATAGGCGGCTTGCGCACGATGTCGGGGTGGCGCACCCGCGTGGTGCCGCAGTGCGACCAGTAGAGGCGCACGCGGTTGCGCGTCGGTCCGCCCAGCAGCTCGGCCACCGAGATGCCGAGCGAGCGCGCCTTGATCTCCACCAGCGCGCATTCGATGCCGGCGATGGCGCGCGCCGCGATGCCGCCGGGGCTGGAGCGCGTGTTGCGCAGCATGTCGATGAAGCGAGCCTCGTACGCGCGAGGGTCCTGGCCGATCAGCACGGCGCCGAGATCGCGCACCGCGCCGCAGACGGCGTTCGGTACGCGCGTGTCGGAGCATTCGCCCCAGCCGGTGATGCCCTCGTCGGTCTCGACCTTGACGTAGGTCCACGCGCGCCAGCCGCCGTCGACGATGAATGTTTCGAGCTTGCTGATCTTCATTGAGTCTCCCTAACTGCGGTGCGGATACTGCGGTGCAGGTACTACGGTTCAGATACTACGGCTCGAAGGCGAGTCTACAACGTTTTACCAAATCGCCTCACCTGGTCCGCTTCATCTGGACCGCTTCATCCGCACCGCTTCATCGGGGCCGCTTTTTCCTTGCGTGTAGAATCGGCGCATGCGACTTCCACCGAAATATGCCATTTGCGCGGGGGCGATCGCGCTTGCCGCGTGCTCCCTCCCCGCGCTCGGGCAAACCTATCCGACGCGCGCCGTGCGCCTGGTCGTGCCCTTCGCGCCGGGCGGCTCGACCGACGTGCTGGGACGCATCATCGGCCAGCGCCTGTCCGAGTCCGTGGGCCAACCGGTCATCGTCGACAACCGACCGGCGGGAGGCGGTACCGTCGGCAGCGACGTCGTCGCGAAGGCGCTGCCGGACGGTCACACGCTGCTCATCGGATCGATTGCGACCATGGCCTTCGCCAAGGCGATGTACCCGAAGCTGCCGTACGACCCCATGGGGGATTTCGAGCATATAGGGCTGTGGGTTTCTTTCCCTCTGGCCCTGGTTGTGCAGGCCGGAGCGCCCATCAGCGGGTTGAAGGATCTGCTCGACCAGGCCAGGGCGCGGCCGGGTACCCTGAAGCACGGCTTGCAGGGCATAGGAACGTCATCGCACATCTTCAACGAGTTGATGTGCAGCATGGCAGGCGTCAAGGTGGTCAACGTGCCGTACAAGGGCGGCGCCCCCGCGCTGATCGGCGTCCTCGTCGGAGAAGTGAACTACGCAATGGTCGCGGTCTCGACCGCGCTCACGCAGGTCGCGACCAGCAAGGTGCGAGCGCTGGGCGTGACCAGCGCGCGCGCGACGCCCAGCCTGCCGAACGTGCCGCCGATCGCGAGCGTCCTCCCGGGCTACAACGCGCTCAACTTCCACGGTCTGCACGCGCCCGCGAAGACGCCGAAAGCGATCACCGCGAGGCTGCATGCGGAAACGACGGCGATACTCAAGCGCCCCGACGTGCAGGAGAAACTGGCCGGCCTCGCCATGGACGTCGCGGCGAGCACGCCCGAGGAGTACCGCGCGTTCATCAAGGCGCAGATCGCGCAGTGGACGCCGGTCGTGAAAGCCACCGGCGCGCGCGGGGAATGAGGGCATCGGTCCGACACGCACGCTTCCCGACCACCCCGTCACTTCGTGACACCCCTCCTATATGAAGGAGGGGATTTTCTGTTACTACCTTCCCCTCCTCCGATGAGGAGGGGTGGCGCGCGAAGCCCGCCGGGGTGGTCCGGGCAAGTCAGCGCAGGTGGAGTATGCTGCGGGCTCGCGGCAAAGCGCTGCCAGACTACTCATGACAATGACCTTGTGGCCCATACTCGCCGCGGCGCTTGTCGCGGTTCATTCCGCAGGTGCATGGGGAGCCGAATCGGCTTCGCAACGCCTCGAGCGTCTTGCCGTCGAAGCGAACGAGCGGACGCTCGATCTCTTTCCCGTTTCGGAAACCATGGGCCGCGGCGCGGGCCCGCGCCAGGACCGCGTCGAGCTGCCGTTCACGGCGGAGCATCGCGAGCGGCAAAGAGCCCATCACCGCTGGGTGCTTCAGCAGCTCGACAGCATTCCCGAGCGCGAGCTTACAGCCAGCGAGAAGCTTACCCATCAGCTTCTCGCCTACCGGAGCCGGGATTCGCTCGAGTGGCTGCAGTATCCCTTTCATCAGCACTTCATCTTTATCCAGCTGGGCGGGGTGCCCTCCCACCTCATTCGCCTCGTGTCCCGCCAGCCGTTTCGGAACGAGGCTGATTACCGCGCGTGGCTCAGGCGCCTCGCGCGCTATACGGAATTCCTGGACGGCGCCGCCCGCACCATGCGCGAGGGCGCCGGGGCCGGCGTCACGATACCGCGCGTGATAGTCGAGAACTCGCTGCAGCAGCTCGAAGCGCTGGCGCCCGATCCCTCCGGCATGGAGAAGAGCGCGCTGTGGAAGCCCATGACGCACATTCCGTCCGCAGTAGACGCCCCGGCACGAGCGCGCCTCGAAACCGACTACCGCAAGCTCCTCGCGGAGGCGGTTTTTCCGGCGATCCGCCGCCTTGCCGCGTTCGTGCGGGACGAGTACCTGCCGCTCGCCCGCACCTCGGACGGAATCTCGGCCCTGCCGCGGGGCGCCGAGATGTACCGCCTCGCCGTCAGGAGCGAGACCACCACCGACATGACGCCTGACGCGATCCACGACCTGGGTCTCAGGGAAGTCGCGCGGATCCAGGCGCAGCTGCTGGAAGTGGGCAAGCGGGCGGGTTTCAACGGTCCCATCAGCGATCTGCATCGCTGGATCCGGGAGAATCCTGCCAATTACCCCTTCAGCACGGCGGGCGAAGTGATCGCCTATCTCTACCGGATCCATGCGCGCATCGTTCCCCAGTTGCCGCGGCTGTTCGGGCGGCTTCCCAAGGCGCGGTTCGAGATACGGCCGACCGAGCCTGAGCTTGCAGCCACGACGCCCGCACAATGGCATCCCCCCTCCGACGACGGGACGCGTCCGGGAGTCTTCACGATTCCCGTTCTCGATCCGAAGGAGATGTCGACGCTCACCCTCGCGGCGCTGCTCGCGCACGAGGGCATGCCCGGGCACCATTTCGACGGCGGCATCAAGCTCGAGAACAAGGTTCCCGAATTCCGGCGGTGGATGTGGATCAACGCCTTTGGCGAAGGCTGGGGCCTGTACGCGGAGTACCTGGGCCACGATCTCGGCCTGTACGAGGACCCGCTGCCGCTTATGGGCCGCTATACCTTCGAACTCTTCCGTGCGTGCCGCCTGGTGGTCGATACGGGGCTGCACGCGAAGGAATGGCCGCGGCAGCGCGCCATCCGCTACATGGCGGATGAATGCGGCTCCACGGAAGGCGGCGCGACCGCCGAGGTCCTCCGCTACATGGTCTGGCCGGGCCAGGCGCTCGGCTACAAGATCGGAGAGCTTGCGATACTCGACCTGCGCGCGCGCGCCGAGCGGCGCCTCGGATCGCGCTTCGACGTGCGCGCATTTCACGATGCGTTCCTCGCGGAAGGTCACATGCCGTTGAGCATGGCGCGCGAGCGGATGGAAGCGTGGATAGAGAACCAGGCGCGGAAATAACCGTTACGTGCGAGAATCCACCGGACGGCGGCCTCTGAAAGGAAATCGCTAGATCTAACACGGACATGTCGGCCGCCGGCGCGCCACCGGGGGTCACATCCCCGATCATGTATGATCGAGGCCCCTGTTCCGCCCCTCGACGCGCCCCGCTCACTGGTCACTGATCACTACATATGCTGCCCCTCGAAGACGTCAAAATCCTCGACCTCACGCACGCCCTCGCCGGCCCGTTCTGCTCGACCATGCTCGCCGATTTCGGCGCGCAGGTGATCAAGCTCGAGCCGCCCGGATTCGGCGATCTCGCGCGCGGCTGGGGCATCCCCCTGAAGAACGGCGAGACCTCGTATTTCGTCGGACTGCACCGCAACAAGCGGGGCATCGTGGTCGATCTGAAGAAACCGGAAGGCAAGGAGGTCTTCTTCAAGCTGGTCGAGAAGTGCGACGTCGTGATCGAAAACTTCCGCGTGGACGCCCTGAAGCGCCTGGGCCTCGATTACGAAGCAGCCCGCAGGCGCAACAAGGGCATCATCTACTGCTCCATTTCCGGTTTCGGTCAGGACGGCCCGTACCGCGAGCGCGCGGCGCTGGACCTGATCCTCCAGGCCGAGAGCGGCATGATCAGCGTAACGGGCGAGCCGGGTACCAGCGGCACGCGCGCCGGCGTCTCGATCGCCGACCTGACGGCGGGTATGTATGCCGCCTACGGAACCATGCTCGCGCTGAGGGTGAAGGACAAGACCGGCGAGGGCCAGAGGATCGACATCTCGATGCTGGAGGGACAGCTCTCGCTGCTCGGCACGTCTTTTTACAATTACTTCGCGACCGGCAAGGTCCCGGCGCCCATGGGCAACGCGTACGCCGTCGTGGTCCCGTATCAGACGTTCAAGACGAAGACGAAGGACCTCGCGATCGCGATCGCGGGAGAAAAGCTGTGGCGGAAATTCTGCCCCGTCATCGGCCGTCCGGAGCTGGCCGACGATCCGCGCTACAAGAGCACCACCGGCCGGATGACCAATCGCGGCACGTTGATCCCGACGCTGCAGGAAACGTTCCTGACGCGAACCTACGACGAGTGGGAAAAGCTGCTGCTCGAGAACGACATTCCAACGGGCGCCATCAACAACATCGGGCAGGTCGCCGAGCATCCACAGGTGAAAGCCCGGAATGCGCTGCGCACCATGGAGCACCCGCGGGCGGGCACGGTGCACACCGTGGCGAGCCCGGTGCGCCTTTCCGAAACACCCGCGCAGATCAACTCGCCGTCGCCGCTCCTGGGCCAGCACACGCACGAGGTGCTGCGCGAGGTGCTGGGGATGAAGCCGGAAGAGATTGCGGCGCTCGAGAAGGCGGAGGTAATCGCGAGGCAGAAATAGGAGATGACAGGCTGCCCCGGTATACTGGAACAATGGACCAGAATATTCAGGAACTGGAGATCCTGCTCGTCGAGGACAACCCGCTCGACGCAGAGCTCACCATGCGCTCTCTCAAGACAGGCGGGCTGGCCAACAGCCTTCTCTGGGTCAAAGACGGACAGGAGGCCCTGGACTACCTGTTCCGGGAGGGACAGTACGCGGATCGTGCCCAGTCAATACCGCGTCTTGTCCTGCTCGACGTCAACATGCCGAAGGTAAATGGCGTCGAGGTGCTCAAAGCCATCAAGGCAGACCAGCGGACGCGGCGGATTCCCGTGGTCATGCTGACGTCCTCGTCGCAGGAGCGCGACATGGCCGACAGCTATCATCTCGGCGTCAACAGCTACATGATGAAGCCCGTCGACTTCGGGGCGTTCGCCGAGATCGTCCGCCGGGCCGGCTACTACTGGCTGGCGGTCAACGTGCAGCCCGGGTCGCCCTGAGTAAATCTTCACCGCCAAGAACGCCAGGCCCGCGAAGGAAGGCGGCAAAGCTTCACCGCGGAGTGCTCGAAACCGCGAAGGAAGGCGGAACAGCTTTACCTGCGGAGGACGCCAAGGGAACGATATTAAGATCTACCCCAAGGTCGCGAAGACAACGCCAAGGTTGGTGCGTGGGGGAGGGAAATTTGGCTCGCCCCTCCTTCATATAGGAGGGGCGGACGCGACTCCATGATCTGTGCACAGGAGGACAACCATGGCGATCTCCAACATAGAGCCGATTGGTTATGTCTCCGCGCCGCGCCCGCACGCAGAGGACGACTTCTGGGGTGGAGAAGAAGCTTCCATCACGCTGACCGCGACGTTCACCGCGGAGGCTCTCGCAGGCCTTGCCGATTTTTCTCACGTCGAGGTCCTGTTCCTCTTCCACGAGGTCGATCCCTCGCGAATCGTCGCCGGCGCGCGGCATCCTCGCAACAACGAGGCCTGGCCCGCGGTAGGCATCTTCGCTCAGCGCGGCAAGAACCGCCCGAATCGAATCGGCAGCACGGTCTGCCGCCTCGTCCGCGTGGACGGCACCACCCTGCACGTGACGGAGCTCGACGCCATCGACGGCACGCCCGTGCTGGACATCAAGCCGGTCATGGCCGAGTTTCTGCCGCGAGAGCCCATTCGCCAGCCGGACTGGTCGACCGAGCTCATGCGCCAGTACTGGCTGCGCAAGGATTAGATCAGCGCCCGGAGTACGGTCAACGGCCCGTCTCGGACGGCCACCTTCGACTCCGCATGAGACGTTGAACAGAATTTCCTCTCTCAAGCCGCCCTGAAGATCTCACGCCCGCCAAGGAAAGTTCGATCGACACGGATGTCCTTCAGTCGATCCAGGTCGCAGGAAAGTGGATCTTCAGCGAGCACGACCATGTCGGCAACCTTCCCGCCCTCGAGGGATCCGTATCTATCCTCGTTCCAGGTCAGGCGGTGCCCGCTTTGCGCTGCCATCCGCAGCGCCTCGTCCCGGGTCAGCTGACTGTCTCCGAGTTGTCGCCGACCATCCTCGTCCCAGCGCGCAATCGCCTCCCACGCCGTCCACAGCATCGAATAGGGCACGCCGTCGGTCGAAAGCGCGACCGGCACGCCACCGTCCAGCATGCGCCGGATCGGGATGCCCTGGTCGCCGAGTTGGTCGAGACCGTAGCGATCGCCCGCCATCCAGAGAAAACCCGGCACCACCGTGGCGATGACGCCGAGCGCCTTCATGCGCCGGATCTGCGCGTCGCTCGCCTGGTTGACGTGGATGACCACCCAGCGGCGGTCCCGAATCGGCACCTCCTTGTCGATGGCCTCGTAGGCGCTGAGAGCGTATTCGAGATCGCGGCTGACCACGCAATTCACGCGCAGGCCGAGCCGGGCCGCTTCGACGCCGAGCTTAACGAAACGCTCCTGTGTCATTGCCTGGTAGAAATGTCCCGCCCACTGATCATAGGGATAACCCGCCGCGATGATGTCCGCGACCGTGCTGTCGGCATGGCCGCCGAGATTGATTCCTTCGACGCGCAGGATATCGTCGCCGCGGCCCCGGCCGCCGGCAACGGCGGCATAGTGGTGAAAGAGGTCGAGCAGCCGTTTGTCGTCGAACGCCGCGCTCGGCATGCTGACCGGGGCGTGCATGCGCAACGGCAAGACGCCGATCTCGGCATTCTCGCGGTACGCGCGTATGACGGTGGGCGTGAGACCGTGACCTTCATAGAGCGAGGTCGTTCCCTCCGCTGCATAGGCCTGTGCGCCGAGGCGCACGCTGTCCACCCGATCGGAGTACTTGAAGCGAGGCAGGCCGCGGAACAGGGTGTACTCCAGGACCGGCACGAAGTTTCTCTCCAGGAACACACCCGTCGGCTCGCCGCGCGCATCCTTCAAGATCTCGACGTTGTGCGGAGCGGGCGTATCGCGCGTCACGCCGGCGCGCCTGAGCGCCAGCGAGTTGGCGACCGACGGAAACGGGCGGCGGCTCCACCAGCCCCACACCGCACGGATGTAGACGGCGTGGTCGGGAGCGACGGCATCGAGGTCATGGCGGGTCGGGAAGCGGCCGTCGGCCAGTTGCTCGGGGCGGCTGATGTACTCGTGCGGCGGCTCGCCCATCGGCATGAGCACGATCCACTCGCCGGCTGGTATCGTCTGCGCCGCACGTTTTACCACATCGACGATATCTACCACGGAGTGAAGCCCGGCAATGGGGATGCCGCCCCGCGCCTTGAGACCTTCCCGGTCCGCGTGCGGATGCGCGTCGAACAACCCCGGCAGCACCGAGCGACCCTCGAGATCGATGAGCCGTGTACCGGGAGCGGCGTCCTTGAGAAGCGCCGCATCGTCGCCGACGGCTGCGATGTGACCCGATCGCACCGAGATCGCCTGCGCGACTCGTGAGCTGCGATCGAGCGTGATGATCTTGCCGCCGTGCAGGATCAGATCAGGAGGAAGCATCCGTAGGCATTGTAATTCGCTTCATCCTGCTCATCCTGTCGGCTTTCCGTTTTGACGTGGACCCTGGTTGTATGCGGTATGTTGGCATGCTAGAAGGGTCTGAAGAATCCCCACTCGCCATCGGAGGAGAACCACCGTGCCCGCCAACGAATCACTGCTCTCCGAAACCGCCGTCGAGCTGCGCCGCCGCATCGGCTCCAAGGAAATATCGCCGGTCGAGCTGCTCGAAGCCTGCATCGCGCGCATCGAGCGCCTCAACCCGGCGGTGAACGCCGTCACGGCGACCTGCTACGAGCGCGCGCGGCAGGAAGCCGCCGGTGCTGAGAAGGCAGCGCTGCGCGGCGAGCCGCTCGGCCTGCTGCACGGCCTGCCGGCCGGTATCAAAGATCTTGATGAAACCGGGGGCCTGCTGACGACCTTCGGCTCGCCGGCGTACCGCGACTTCGTTCCCGAGCGCGACGGCGCCATGGTCGCGCGCGTGCGCGCGGCGGGCGCCATCGTCGTCGGCAAGACCAACGTGCCGGAGTTCGGCGCCGGCGCCAACTCCCGCAACGTCGTGTGGGGCGCTACCGGCAATCCGTTCGATCCCACGTTGAATCCCGGCGGCTCGTCGGGCGGCTCGGCGGTGGCGCTCGCGTGCAGCATGCTGCCCGTCTGCACGGGGTCGGACACCGGCGGCTCCCTGCGCATCCCGGCGGCGAAGTGCGGCGTCGTCGGTTTCCGCCCCTCCCCCGGACTCGTGCCGGTGGAGCGGCGCCCGCTCGGCTGGACGCCGATCTCGGTGGTAGGGCCGATGGGCCGGACGGTGTCTGACACCTGCCTGCTGCTGGCGGCCCAGGCGGCGCTCGACGACTGCGATCCGCTGTCCTATCCGGTCGACGCGCGCACGTTCACGCCGCCCCAGCCGCGCGACCCGGGCTCGCTGCGCGTGGCTTACACCGAGGATTTCGGCGTGTGCCCCGTCGACGGTCCGATACGCAAAGTGTTTCGCGACCGGATCGGAGCCATGCGGCATCTCTTCCGGTCCTGCGACGAGATGGCGTTCGATTTCGGCGAAGCGGACCGCTGCTTCGACGTGATCCGCGCGATGGGCTACGCGGCGCGCTACCGCGAGATGTACGAGAAGGATCCGGGCTCGCTGGGTCCCAACGTGCGCGTCAACTACGAGATGGCCGCCGGCATGACGATGGCCGACGTGGCGTGGGCGCACGTGGAGCAGACGCGGATCTTCCGGCGGTTCCAGCAGACGTTCCGCGAATACGATCTCGTGCTGGCGCCCACCACGCCGGTCTCACCGTTCCCGTGGACGCAGCTCTACCTCGCGGAGATGGACGGCAAGCCGCTCAACAACTACTACCACTGGCTGTCGCTTACCTACGTGATCACGCTCGTGACGAATCCGGCGATTTCCGTGCCCTGCGGCGTGGACCACAAGGGCATGCCGTTCGGCTTGCAGATCGTGGGGCCGTTCCGCGCCGACCGCGCGCTGCTCGGCGCCGCGCACGCGCTGGAGCTGGCATTTGCGGCGATACCTGCCCTGCGGCGGCCGGTGCCCGACATCGGCAAGCTCACGAAGCCCACGCCGGCGCTGAAATCGATCGTGACGCATCCACCGAAGGCGGGGACGCCGATGGCCGCGAGCCCGACGTAGCGCTGCTCGTCGGGCTGAACGTGGAACGTGGAAGGACGAAGGATGACCCGCTCGTTGTTGACTATAAATCAGGTCATCCTTCCACGTTCATCCTTCATCCTTATGATGTGACGGTCATGCCAAGCGCGCGGGCCTGGCGTGCCTCGAAGGCCTTGCAGCGCTCGTCGTGGTGCTGGCCGGTGATGCCGCCGCGCACGGCGCCGGGCTCGACGGCCTTGTAGAGGACGCGCCAGCTCTCCGGCAACCGGTCGCTGTTCGGCGGCGCGAGCCAGAGCCGGAAGAGGAGCCGCTTCTGCGACGGGTCGTCGTGATCCGTGAAGTCCGTGCGCGAATGCAGCGTGACGTGGCTGTTGATGATCTGCAGGTCGCCGGGCTCGAGCCACATCGTGTGAGCGAGATCGGGCTGCCGGACCACCTGGTCGAACGTCTCGAGCGCCTTCCATTGCTCCGCGTCGATGCGCGGCACGCCTTCGAGCTTCTGCGCCGAGGTCACGCGGTTCCAGTTCCATTTGCTGAAGAGCCGTCCTTCCGCTTCGTCGAAGATGGGATGCGGATAGGACGCCGCTTCGTCGGCCGCCTGCTCTCCCTGCCGGCTGAAATGGACCGGCCGGCGCAGCCACTCCGCGAGTGCGGGGTGTTCCGCCACCATCCGGGCGTAGGCAGCGAGTGAGCTGGTGGTGATGCTCATGCCACCCGCAGCGGCCTTGTTGTAGCACGACAGTCCGACGACGTCGGCGGAGTCGGTGTGGAAGTCGAGCTCGGCGTTCGAGGAATAACCGCGCCCGGTCCCCGTGCGGTATGCCGTTCCCGCGTCGCGCACGGCCGATAAATAGTGGCTCGCCTTGCCCTGCGGCCGCCCTACGCCGGCGTGCAAGCCGATGGCCCAGGTCAGGAGCTCGAAGCTTTTTTCGTCCAGGCCCGCGCGCGGCAATCCCTTCACGAGCGCCACCCCGCGCCCGCGCCGTACCTCCTCGAACGCCGCGGCGATTGCGGGCGAGGCCGACCCGAGATCGAACTCCTCCCGGTGGTAGTCGAGAAGCGTTTTAGCGGGGTCCTGCGCCTTGCGCACAGCGGCGACGAGATCACGCCGCGCCTGGTCGTCCAGCGTAAACAACCAGCGCCGATCAGAGTCCAGCTCGGCGGCGGTCCATGCTGCGGGCGAATCCATGATCTTGCTCATTGGTGAGATCTCATATCAGCGTGCAGTACCCGTGTGCACTCAAAGGATGAAGGATGAACGTGGAAGGATGACCTGTTTTTCCTGGTCAACACCGAGCGGGTCATCCTTCATCCTTCCGCCTTTATCCTTATGTTTGGTCCGCGTTGGTCGCTCCACGTTCAATGGCGCACGGCATCCGCGAGATGGTCTGCGGTAACCAGCCCCATCGCCGCCGACTTCGCCAGCCCACCGACGTAGCCCGCATGGGGGCCGCCGTCGAGGCCGCCGGTGCAGCAACCCGCGGCGTATAGTCCCGGGATCGCCTCGCTCCGCTCGTTAAGCACGCGCCCCACCTCGTCCACCGCGATGCCGCCCATCGTGAACGTGAGGCCCGCGCAGAGCCGCAGCGCATAGTACGGCGGGTTCGCGATCGGGAAGGGCTTGTAGGTCGCGGCGGTGCGCGTCGGGTTCAACCGCCCCGTCTGTCCGGATTCCACCGCGGAGTTGTATTCAGCGATCGTCGCTTCCAGCGCTTCCGCGGGCAGGCCGACCGCCCGCGCGAGCGCCGTAAGATCCTGTGCCTGGACGAGGTTTGCGCCGGCTCTGACCAGTCCCGGATTGGCGCCGTAGATATGGCCGGACGCCGCCGGGCCGTTCCATATCTTCTCGTCGAACACGGTCACGGCCGACAGAGCATCGGGCAAATGAGCTATGCGGTTCGTCATCCAGACCCCGCCCAGCCCCTCGTCGGCAAACCGGCGGCCCGATCCATCGGCGACCACGCCCGCGGCACAGATCGGATCGACCATGGGATAGGGCCACAGCATGTCGCTCTGCATCGCCTCGCGCGCCAGCACGTGTCCATAGAACTTGTCCATGCCGACGAGCCGCGCGCCGACTTCCCGCGCCATTTTGAGCGCGTCCCCGCCTCCCGATCCCGAATTGCGCTGCCGCAGCTTCTCCGGATGCGGAACGATGTACTCGCGCACGAGCGCCGGGCTCGCCTGGAAGCCGCCATCGGCGAGCAGGACGTTGCGCGCGGCCACCGTCAGCGACCCGCCTTCGCGCTCCACATCGAGCCCGACGCAGCGCTTACCCTCCATGCGCAGCCGCTTCGCGCTCGCCCCACGGAGCAGCTTCCCGCCGCCTTTTTCCAGCACACCGGTCAGTATCCGCAGCAGCTCGCCGCCGCCGTGGCCCTGCCAGGGCCGCGTGGTATCGGTGGGCGGCGCCGCGAGCGTCATCTCGCGAAACCCTTCGGTAGCGCCTCCGCTCGAAAATCGCGCGCCCTTCTCCTTGAACCACTGCACCGCCGCGCGCGTGTTTCTGGCAACGAGCGCCGCCTGGTTGTCCTGCGCGTAGCCCTGGGTGTTGCGCTTTATCGCTTCCAGGAGCGCCGCTTCGTCGTCGTTGATGTGACGGAAGCAGATATGGAACACGCCGCCGGCAATCCGCACGTTGCAGGGATAGTCCTCACCGGCGCCTTTCTCCAGCACCACCGCGCGGACGCCGCGCTCGGCGAGCCGCGCGCCCGCCGTGAGACCGGCCAGCCCTGCGCCGACAATCGCGACATCGTAGAAATCGGGGGAAGTCATCGTCTCGCTCCTGTTCGTTGTCCGGATGATAACTGTTCCGGCCCGCCGGAATCACGGTTGCTCTTTGATGCCGAGATCGTTCAGCACTTTCCCCCATCGCGCACGCTCGGCCTTGACGTAGGTGGCGAGGGACTCCGGCGTCGAGCTGACGACCTCGATGCCCTGCCCGGAAAACTCTTTCCTGAGCTGGTCCGATTCCAGGATCCGGACGAGCGCCTGATTGAGCTTGCGCGTGATCGCCGGCGGCATGGCCGGTGGCGCGAATATGCCGTACCACTGCTCCACTTCGAAGCCGGGCAGCCCCGATTCCGCAAACGTCGGGACGTCCGGCGTGGCGGTCAGGCGTTTCGTGCTGGTGACGCCCAGCGCGCGCAACCGTCCTCCCTTGACGTGCGGCAGGGAAGTCGAAACCGCGCCGAACAACATCTGCAGATGCCCGCCCAGGAGCGCGACAATCGACTCGCCGCCGCCCTTGAACGGGACGTGGACAATGTCCAGGCCCGCGGTGCGCTTCAGGAGCTCCGCCGCGATATGTGGCGCGCCGCCGTAGCCGGGCGAGCCGTAGTTCATCTGGCCCGGTTTCGATTTCGCGACCTGGATCAGCTCCGGAATCGATTTCGCCGGGAACGACGGCTGCACCGTGAGGATGACCGGCGTCATCGCGATCCGGCTGATCGGCGTGTAGTCGCGGACGGGATCGTAGGGCAGGTTAGGACGCAGCGCGGGCGTGATGGAGAACTGAGTCGACGAACCCAGCAGCAAGGTATAGCCGTCAGGAGCCGCGTTGGCCGTGATCTGCATGCTCAACACGCCGCCCGAGCTGGGGCGGTTATCGGTGATCACCTGCTGGCCCCACGCTTCGGACAGCTTCTGCCCCAGCGACCGCGCCATCAAGTCCGCGACGCCGCCCGGCACGAAGCCGACGATGAAGCGCACGGGTCGAGAGGGATACCCCTGCGACGAGGCCACCGCGGGCGCAAGGGCAGCAGCCAGCAACATGGCGCGCAACGTGCAACGCCGGCCGGACCATACGCCTTTCATTACACCCCCTTGGAGTCCAACGCGCCGATACTTCCGGTCATTTTCGCCGAGGCTCCCCCGCCGGGGCCAGCCCCTTCCGATGCCCGGCGTTCCGGGGTATTCTGCACTGGCTTTACACAACCGGGAGAACTCACATGGCAGTCCAGACAGGCAGCGCAGCGCCCGATTTCTCGCTCGCCTCGCATTTATCGGACCAGAAGGTCAGCCTCGCCAGCTTCAAAGGCAGGCCGGTCGTAGTCACGTTCATGCCGTTCGCTTTCACCGGTGGGTGAACGAACCAGGTCAACGGGTTCCGTGCGAACTACGAAGAATTCAAGAAGTTGAACTGCGAGATCCTCAACATCAGCGCCGATCCCGCGCCCAGCTTGAAGGCGTGGGCCGAGAAACTGGGCGGCGTGCCCTTTCCACTTCTCTCCGACTACTGGCCGCACGGTGCGGTCGGCCAGGCCTACGGCGTCTTCAACGACGAGCGCGGCATGGACAAGCGCGCCGCCTTCGTGCTCGACGCCACGGGGAAAGTGCGCTACATGAAGCTCTACGAGCCGGGGAAGATTCCGGAAAGCAAGGAGATGCTGGACGAAGTGCGCAAGCTCTGAGCCGGCGCTCGCCGGCGACCATAAGGGGTGATGGGAACTGGTGATGAAAACTGGTGATGAAAGCTGGTGATGAACTTCAGGTTGTACATCACCACTATCTCATCACCATTACCTCATCACCACTATCTCATCACT
>Ga0075418_10003058_pt1 | contig 19110 bp, 16 predicted proteins | sample SoiMetdeltSBSDD2_FD_81776 | JGI IMG/M metagenome (GOLD analysis project Ga0075418, IMG submission 81776) | Bulk soil microbial communities from a Populus tree surrounding site in Tennessee, USA - Soil MetaG P. deltoides SBSDD2 | ecosystem: Environmental > Terrestrial > Soil > Tree plantation... | reverse complement strand
CGGTGGCGGAGCACGGACCCACGAGAGGAGCGCACCCATGCAGCGCAAGAGCAAGCTCATCGCTGGCGGGGCTCTGGTCATCGCCCTGATCGGCGGCGGCACCGGTATGGCTCTGGCCGGCGCGAACGGCGACGAGGAGTCCAACGACGGCGGGCCGCTGAGCGGCTCGACCCGTGATCGGGCGGTCGCCGCCGCGCTGGACGCCACCGGTGCCAGCTCGGTCTCCGAGGCCGAGCTCGCCGACGACGGCGGCACCTACAGCGTCGAGGTGGTCATGGACAACGGCGACCACATCGAGGTGAAGCTGGACGAGAGCTTCCGGGTGACCGACCAGTCCCCCGACGACGACGGTGCCCACGACGCCGACAACGGCGGCGGCTGAGGGACGGGTGATGGTGGCCGCTCAGCGGCGGCCGTGCTCGTAGAAGCCCCGGCCGGTCTTGCGACCCAGTAGGCCAGCCTCGACCATCCGGGCCAGCAGCGGAGGCGGCGCGTACAGCGGCTCCTTGAACTCCTCGTAGAGCGACTCGGCGACGGCCATGGTCGTGTCCAGGCCGATGAGGTCGGTGAGCGCCAGCGGGCCCATCGGGTGGGCGCAGCCGAGGACCATCCCCTCGTCGATGTGCTCGCGGGTCGCGAAGCCGGACTCCAGCATCCGGATGGCCGAGAGCAGGTAGGGGATGAGCAGGGCGTTGACGATGAACCCCGCCCGATCCTGGGACCGGATGACCGACTTGCCGAGCCGCTGAGCCGCGAACCGCTCAGCGGCGTCGGTGGTCTCCGGCGAGGTCAGCAGCGAGGTCACCAGCTCGACCAGCTTGAGCACCGGCACCGGGTTGAAGAAGTGGATGCCCACGACCTGGGCCGGCCGGCGGGTCGCCATGGCCAGCTTCATGATCGGGATCGAGCTGGTGTTGGAGGCCAGCACCGCGCTCGGCTCGGTGACGACCTTGTCGACCCACCCGAACACGTCGACCTTCTCGTCCTCGCTCTCGATCACCGCCTCGACCACCAGCTGGCGGTCGGCCAGCGCCTCGCGCTCCGTGGTGACCAGCAGCCGGGCGAGGGCGGCGTCACGCTCGGCTTCGTCCAGCTTGCCGGCGCCGAGGGCCCGGTCGAGGGAGCGGACCACGCGGGCCCGGCCGGCCTCGGCGGCCTCCGGGTTGACCTCGACCACGGCGACGTCGCAGCCGGCCCGGGCGGCGACCTCGGCGATGCCCGAGCCCATCAACCCGCAGCCCACGACCCCGACCCGCTCGCTGGTGCCCTCGGCCTCGATCTGGCTCATGCTGGCGTCTCCTCGTTGCTCACTCCTGCGCACCTAGTCAACTGCCGGCTGGGCGTCGGCCAGCTCGCGCAGCTTGTGCTTGGCGACCTTCTCCAGGGTCGCGGTGGGGAACTCGTCGACGACGTAGACCGCCCGGGGGACCTTGAAGTCGGCCAGGTTCGCCCGGCAGGCGTCGATGACGGCGCCCGCCAGCTCGTCGTCGGGCGGTGCACCCGCGGCCTTGACGACGAAGGCCACGGGCACGACGTCCAGCATCTCGTGGGCCTTGGCCACCACGGCCACGTCGTCGATCCCGGGAACCTGGCGGCAGACGTCCTCCACCTCCCGGGCCGACACGTTCTCGCCGCCGACCTTGAGGGCGTCCTTGTCGCGCTCGCAGTAGAAGAGGTTGCCGTCCTCGGCCAGGCGCACGAGGTCGCCGGTCCGGAACCAGCCGTCGTCGGTGAACGACGCGGCGTTCGCGTCGGGGTTGTCGTAGTACTCGAGGAAGAGCTGGATGCCGCGGGTCCCGCGCAGCCACAGCTCGCCGACCTGGCCGTCCTGGCAGAGCTTGCCGGTCTCCGGGTCCACGATCACGCACTCGTAGCCGGCGGTGGGCTTGCCCATGGACAGGCGGGGGTAGTCCTCGAAGCGCCCGGCGTGGATGGCGTGGATGACGGTCTCGGTCATGCCGTAGGCCGGGACCACCCGCATGCCGAGCCAGGCGTCGAGCTCGGGCATGATCAGGCCGAACACGCCGACCTTCACGGTGTGCTCGAGGATCGGCTGGCCGGCCAGGGCCTTGAACACGAACGGGATCAGCGAGACGTGGGTGACCCGGTGCTCGGCGATGATGTCCCAGAAGCGGCGGGCCGAGAACTTCGGCTGGAGGACGATCGTCCCGCCGACCCCCAACGTGGTCCAGATGCTCCAGCTCTGCGCGTTGACGTGGAAGAACGGCAGGTAGACCAGGTAGGTGTCCTCGGCGGTCATGTCGATGGCCAGTGGTCCCTGGCGTGCGGCCCACAGCGCGTTCGCGTGGGTGTGCACGACCGCCTTGGGGCGTGACGTGGTGCCCGAGGTGTAGAGGATGCCGGCTGGCAGGAGGGGGTCGGGGGCGCGGCGGGGCGCGGCGTCCGGGTCGCCGTAGAGGTCCGCGAACGGCAGGCGGTGGGCGTGGTCGGACGGACCGGGCTCCGCGGCGTCTCCGGCCTCGGGCGGGGGGACGGAATCCTGGTCGGTGACAGCGATCCAGCGGAGGTCCGGGGCAGCCGCGGCGACGATCGCGGCGTACCGGGGTTGGGTGATCGCGGCGACGCAGCGGGCGTGCGACGCGAAGTAGGCGATCTCGGCCCCGACGCTGCGGGTGTTGGTGGTCACGGCGACGGCGCCGACCCGCGCGCAGGCGTACCAGGCCAGGACAGCCTCGGGGCAGTTGTCGGCGTGGATCAGAACCTTGTCGCCCACCTCGATGCCCTGTTCGGCGAGGCCGGCGGCGAGGCGGGCGACGTCGACCGCGAACTCCCGATAGGTCCAGGTACGGCCGTCGCCGGTGCGCGGCTCCCAGACCAGGAACGGGTGGTCGGGCCGGGTCCGGACCCACCGCTCCACCATCCAGGGGATGTCCTGGCCGGCGAACTGGAAGGCGGCGGCAGCGGTGGCGTCCAAAGGAGGTCCTCCGGTCAGTGCAGGGGTGCGCGGAGGCTAGTGGTCACGGCGCCGGCACGAGCAGCCGCTGGAGCAGCTCGCTGACCGCGACCTCGGCTTCCCGCATCGCCGCCGCACCGTCCTCGGCCCGGACGATCAGCAGCGCCGTCTCGTTCATGGCCGCCAGGATCATGTGGGCGAAGGGCTCCACCAGCTCCGCCGGCAGGCGCCCCTGCTCGGCGATCGGCCGCAGGGCGGCCTTCAGGAGCCCGAAGCCGTAGCGCTCCTCGATCGCGCGCCACCGCTCCCACCCCAACACCGCCGGGGCGTCGAGCAGCACGATGCGCTGGACGAGCGGATCACCCGCCAGCCGGACCCAGGCGAGGCAGCCGGCGCGGAGCGCTTCCACCGGGTCGGTGTGGGCCCGGCTGGCGGTCAGGGTCTCCTCGGCGATGCCGGCTTCCACATGCTCCAGGACCGCGTCGAACAGCGCTTCCTTGCTGGCGAAGTGGTGGTAGAGGGCGCCGCGGCTCAGCCCCGACTCCTGCAGCACGGCCTCGATCGACGCCCCCTCGTAGCCCCTCGCCGCGAACAGCCGGGTGGCGATGGCGACCAGCTGCTCGCGGGTCGATCTTCCCCGCTCGACCTTCTTGTTCATCGCAGTGCATCCTTGACCGACCGACTGTCGGTTTGGTATCTAGGATACATACCGACCAACGGTCGGTAATCGTCCGAACCACGCTACTGCCCGGAGGACAGCACCATGACCCTCGCCGAGCTCGAAGCCCACCGCCGGACGGTCGAGACCCCGTCCGGCGCCGTCAGCTACCTCGACGTCGGCCGCGGCGCACCAGCCCTCTTCGTCCACGGGATCGCGACCAACGCCTACCTCTGGAGGGATGTCATGGCCGGGCTGGACGACGTGCGGCGCTGCATCGCCGTCGACCTGCCCCTGCACGGCCGGAGCCCGGCGGGGCCCGATCAGGACCTCTCGGCGTCCGGCTTCGCCGAGGTGCTGGAGGAGGTGTGCGAAGCGCTGGGCCTGGCGACCGTGGACCTGGTCGCGAACGACACCGGAGGTGCCGTCGCGCAGATCTTCGCCGCCCGACACCCGGAGCGCCTGCGTAGCCTCACGCTGACCAACTGCGACACCCAGGACGCGTTCCCACCCGACGCCTTCGCGCCGACCGTCGAGCTCGCCCGCCAGGGCCAGCTGGCGGACACTGCGGCCCAGCTGCTGAACGACCTGGAGCAGGCCCGGGCGCTCACGCTCGGGTCGGGCTACGAGGACCCCGCGCACCTGACCGACGAGGTGCTCCGGGCCTACCTGGAGCCGGTCATGGGCACCCTCGAGCGGGCGAAGCAGTTCGAGCGCTGCCTGGCCTCCATCGACGCCAAGGATCTGGTCGAGATCGCGCCCCAGCTGAAGGAGCTGACCACGCCCACGCTCATCGTGTGGGGGACAGGTGACGAGTTCTTCGACCTCAGCGAGGCCTACTGGTTGCGGGAAACCATCCCCGGCGCGACCGAGGTGGTCGAGGTGCCGGGCGCCAAGCTGTTCTTCCCCGACGAGCGGCCGGGCGACCTGATCCCGCACCTGCGCCGGCACTGGTCAGCGACGTCGGGATGAGCGCGACGCTGCGGCCCGTCAGCCGGTGGCGGTCGGACCGACGTCGGTGACCCGCTGCTCGCCGCAGTAGACGTTCATCGAGGGACCCCGCAGGAAGCCCACCAGCGTCATGCCGGCCGACTCGGCCAGCTGCACGGCGAGGCTGGTGGGCGCCGACACCGCGGTGACCATCGGAAGCCCGGCCACCAGCGCCTTCTGGACGATCTCGAACGCGATGCGGCCCGAGACCATCAGGGCGTGCCCGGTCAGGGGGAGCCGCCGCTCGGTGGCGGCCCACCCGACGACCTTGTCGACGGCGTTGTGGCGGCCGACGTCCTCCCGGATGCAGACCAGCTGGCCCTCGGCGTCGAACAGGCCCGCCGCGTGGAGGCCGCCGGTCCGCTCGAAGACCCGCTGCGCCGCCCGGAGCTGCTCGGGGAACCGGGCCAGGGTCTGCGGCGTGCAGTGCAACGGGTCCGCGGTGACGTCGGGGACCCGCTTGCGGACGGCATCGATGCTCGCCGACCCGCACAGCCCGCACGACGACGTGGTGTAGACGTTCCGGCGCAGGTCGTCCGCGACCGGCGTCGGATCGGTCAGCCGGACGTCGACCACGTTGTACTCCTGGGCCTCGTCGTCCACGCAGTAGCGGATGGCACGCACCGCGGACGGGTCGTCCACGATGCCCTCGGTCAGACAGAACCCGAGCGCCAGCTCGAAGTCGTTGCCCGGGGTCCGCATGGTGACGGAGATGGCGGCGCCGTTGACCCGGATCTCCATCGGCTCCTCGCCGGCCAGGGAGTCCGGCCGCCGGGCGGCGACCCCGTTCCGCAGCGTCAGCACCGAACGCCGCTCGACCATCCGCCGGGGCGCCGGTGCCCGGGAGGGCGGGTCCGGGCTCGTGGAGGCAGGAGAACCGGCCATGCCCCCAGTGTCGCCGCCCGGCCCTCGTTCCGTCGCCTGATCGTCCCGAGCGCCGGTGGGGGCCGGCGACCTCACGGAACGCGCCGGTGGCGACCTCATGTGGTAGGACTGCCCGATCCGGTGACCGGCCTCACTCCAGAAGTTCATCCCTTTCGGGGTAGCGACCACATGACCACTGTGCAAGCATGCCGGGAGTTACCTGGCGTAGAGGGGGGCGGAGAGATGCGTCGCGACGACCGCACGTCCGAAGGAACCAACGGGTGAGCTCCGTGGACCGCCGCGAGTTCATCGCCGGAGCCGTCGCCCTCCCGACGACCGCGGCGATCGATGGCCTGGACTCGATCTCGCCCACCGCGCCGCCCGGCCGGGTCGGTGCCACCGAGATCGCCCAGATCAGGGACGCAGCCGTCGCCGTCAAGCGAGGTGATATGCGGTGGGGTGGCGGCTTCGGGTTCGACGCCGCCCTGGTCGAGACCCGTCGGGCCCGGGACCTCCTGGAGGCCCGCTGCCCCGAGAGCCTCCGTCCCGCCCTGCAGATCGCCGTGGGTTGGCTGGCCTGCAACACCGGGTTCATGGCCTTCGACATCGACCGCTACCGCGACGCGGCCCGGCTGTGGAACGTGGCCGAAGGCTGCGCGCTGGACGCCGAGAACGGCAGCCTGCTGGCCCGGGTGCTGGGATCGATGGCGCGGCAGTCGTTGTGGCTGGGCCATCCCGTCGATGCCCTCGCCCTCGTCGAGCGGGCGCTCGAGGACGACCGCGGCAGCCTGGTCCCGACCGAGCGGGCCATGCTGTGGGCCCTCAAGTCCCGGGCCCTGGCCGACCTCGGGGACGCGACGGCGACCGAGCAGGCCATCCAGACCGCCGACGAGTGCCTCGCCCAGCGGCGACCCGAGGAGTGCACGGACCGGCCCTGGGTCGCGCACTACAGCCACGCGCACCATTGGGGGGACACCGGGCTGGCCTGGGACGGCCTCGCCCTCGCTGGCCACGGCGCCCGAGCCATCGAGCAGGCCGGCCGCCGCCACCAGGCATCCGCGGACGGCCACGCGGTCGATGCCGCGCGGTCGCACGCACTGGCCATGATCGCTGTCGCCAAGCTGAACACGCTGGTCGGCGACATCGACCGCGGCGTCGCTGCCGGCCACCGGGCGGTCGAGGCGGCCGAGCGGGTCCGGTCGGCGCGGGTCCGGGAGGACCTCGTCGGCCTGTACGAAGCGACCGCGACCCACGTGTCTCGCCACGACGTCGCCGACCTCCGCGAGCGGATCGCCGGGACGCTGCTGGCGGCCTGACGCCTCATTCGGCCCCACCGGTCCAGAAAGTCTCGTAATTTGAAGGGTCGATGGCGCCTGACGGGTGCAGTCGACGCAGCGGTCGCCCTCTGGTCGGCCGGGACGACGAGGTCGCCCGGCTCATCGCTGCCGTGGCCGAGCCGGACGGGCGCGGTGCTGTCGTGGCCGGCGAGTCCGGGGTCGGCAAGAGCCACCTCCTGGAGGAGGCGACCGCGGCCCTGGTGAACGAGGGCTGGACGGCGCTGCGGGCCCGGGGTGACCCCGCGCGGACCTCTCCCTTCGGGTCCCTGGGCTCCCTGCTGCCGCCCACCGACGGCGAGCCCCAGCCGTGGGCGGTCGTGCTGCGGCGGGGTCTGGACCACCTGGTCGCGCAGGCCGACTCCGAGCAGCCCCTTCTCGTGGCGGACGACCTCCACGCCTTCGACGCCGCATCGGCCACGCTGGTGCAGCACGCCGTGCTGGCCGGGCGCGTGCGACTGCTGGGGTCGTTCCGCACCGGCGACGACGTCCCGGATGCCGTCACCGCGCTGTGGAAGGAGGACGTGGTCGACCGGCTCGATCTCGACCCGCTGCCGCGGCCCGATGCCGACGCCCTCGTGGAGGAGCTCATGGGCGGGCCGGTCGACGCCGAGACCCGGGGCCGCCTCTGGCACTGGACCGAGGGCAACCCGCTGCTGCTGACCGAGGTCGTCGTGCACGGCCGGGGTCGGGGCAACTGGCACCTCGCGGCTGGTCTCTGGCACCTCGAGGTGCCGCCGACCCAGCCCCACCGGTCGGTCCTCTCGCCCACGCTGGCCTCCATCCTGGAGGAGCGGATGGCCGGCGCGCCCCCGGGCATCGTGGACGTGGTCGACGCCCTGGCGCTCGCGGGCCATCTGCCGCTCTCGGCCCTGGAGCACCTGGTCGGCCGGCGCACCCTGGCCCAGGCCGAGCGCTCCCGGCTGACCCGGACCCGCTCGGGCACCGGCGGACGGATCCTGACCCTCGAGCACCCGCTGTACGGCGAGCTGCGGCGCTGCCAGCTCAGCGAGCAGCGGGTGGCCGAGGTCCAGAGCCGGGTGCTCGACGTCTTCGAGCGGTTCGACGCCATCGCCCCGTCGGACGTCCCCCTGCTCGCCGGGTGGTACGAGGAGACCGGCCGCACCGGCCATCGGGCCGTGGAGCTGCTCACCCGGGGCGCCGAGCTGGCGCTGGGGGTGAGCGATCCCCGCACCGCTGCCGAGCTGGCCCGCGGCGCTCGGCGACGCCGGCCGGACGATCGCAACGGCCTCGCCCTGATCAACGCGCTGGCACGGCTGGGCGAGCGCGACGAGCTGCAGGCGACCGCGGAGGAGGTGGCCCGCGACGCGTCGAGCGACCGGACCCGGGCCGAGGCCGTGGTGGCCCACGCGCTGTGCCTGTTCCAGTTCGCCAACCGGCCCGACGCGGCCGAGCAGTTGCTGTCCGACACGGCAGCGGCGTTGACCGAGACGTGCTGGCGCAACGTGCTGGTGAAGCAGGCGGCGCTGTTCCGCCTCCAGCGTGGCGACCTGACCGGGGCGGAGATCCTGGTCCGGCCGCTGCTGATCACCCGCGGCGGCGAGCTGGACGCCGATGTCGCCGCCGTCCTGTCTCCGATCCGGCTGCTCCGGGGGCAGATCGCCGACGGCCTGACGCTGGCCCGGCGGGCGGCCCTGAGCATCGGACACGACGACGTGGCGGCGGCCGATTCCATCCACCTCGACCGCCGGGTCTTCCGCCAGATCGGGATGTGGGTCGAGGCGGGCCAGCTGGGCCAGGCCGAAGAGGTGGTGAACCGGGCGATCGCCGCCCTCGACGAGCAGCCCGACCCCTTCACCCGGGCCTTCATCGCCTTCCAGGCCGGCCGGATCGCCCGCCTGCGCGGCCGGCCCGACACCGCCGCGCGGTGGTTCCGGGAGGCAGCGGCGTTGTTCGAGGGCACCGGCCGCGACGGCTACGTCGCGTGGGCGTTGGCCGGGCTGGTGGAGATGCAGGCGCAGCTGGGCGAGGCCGCCGGTGCGGCGGAGACGGCCGAGGAGTGCCGGACACGACGCAACCACCCCATCGGCCTGGCGGCGGGAGAGGTGGCGCGCTCGCTCGCGTGGGAGCTCGTCGTCACCCAGCGGCTGGACGAGGCCGCCGACGCCTTCATGGCCGCGGGACGCCGCTCGGTGCTGACCGGCGAGATCCTCTTCGCCGCCCATGCGTTCCACGACCTGGTACGGATCGGCCACGCCGAACGAGGGGCCGACCGGCTCGACGGCTTGGCCGAGGGCTCGGACGGTCTGCTGCTCGGGGCGTTCACCCGGCATGCCCGCGCGACCGTGGCCGGCGACGTGGCGGAGCTCGAGGCGGTGGCCGGCGCGTTCGCCGACCTGGGGTGCGAGCTCTACGCCGCCGAGACCTGGGGACAGGTGGCCGCCCGGGGGGAGGAGGCCGGGATGCAGCGGCGGTCGGCAGCTGCGCACCGCGCGATGGTGGACTGCCGCCAGCGTTGCGAACGGGCCCGGACACCGCTGCTGGCCACGTCGACCACTGCGGTGAGCCTGTCGCCGCGCGAGCGGCAGATCGCACGCCTGGCGGCGTCGGGCATGCCGCGTCGTGACATCGCCGCCCACCTGGTCATCTCGCCGCGGACGGTGGACAGCCACCTCCAGCGCATCTACCGGAAGCTGGGGGTCGAGGACCGGCAGGGTCTCGCGGCGGCCCTACCCCCGCGGCCACCGGACTCGGATGCGCCGCGTGCCCTGACCGGCTGACCCCAGCGCTTTACGCGGTCAGGATTGCGCGGCGGTTACTCATGACTCGAACGGCTGCTTTCGGCATCCTGACCGCCGGGCTGACGGAAGCAATGTGGTGGGGACACCGGGTGGCGGCAGACATGCGCCTGCCGCTCCCCGGCACCACGGGCCCGGTTGGGAGCCACGCACGGGCGTGGCTCCCAACAGCCAGTACAGGACAATCGAACAGCAGACAACAGAAACAGAGCAACGACAACCGCCTCAGGTGCTCGGCGTGGTGGCGGGCGCAGCAGTGGCCGCCACCCGTTGAGCCCACGGATAGTCGGGCTTGCCGCTGGGCGAGCGCTCGACCTCGTCGACCACCGTCAGCTGTCGGGGGATCTTGTAGCCCGCGAGGCGACTGCGGCAGTGCGCGTCGAGGTCGGCCAACGTCGGCTCGGGCGCTCCGGGCCGCAGCTGCACCACCGCCGCGACCTTCTGGCCCCAGCGCTCGTCGGGCACGCCGACCACCACCGCGTCGAACACGGCCGGATGGGCCTTGAGGACCGCTTCGACCTCCTCGGGGAACACCTTCTCGCCGCCGGTGTTCACGCACTGCGACCCCCGGCCCAGCAGGGTGATCGTGCCGTCCTCCTCCAGCCGGGCCATGTCGCCCGCCAGCACGTAGCGCTCGCCGTCGGGCCCCGTCACGCAGGTGACCGCGGTCTTGGCCTCGTCCTTGTAGTAGCCGAGCGGGACGTTGCCCCGGCGGGCCAGCCGCCCGATCTGGCCGCTGCCCGGCGTGAGCGGACGTAGCTGCTCGTCGAGCACGACGGCGTCCCGTAGCGACCGGACCCGGGGCCCGCCCTGCATCTCGGTGGCGCCCGGCTCGACCATGGCGATGCCGTTGGCGCCGGTCTCGGTGGAGCCGATCGACTCCACCAGCAGGGTGTTGGGCAGCCGAGCGAGGAACCGGTCCTTGACCGTGGGGGAGAAGACGGCGGCGGTGGACGCCACCGCCGCCAGCGACGACAGATCCACCGCCGTGCCGGCGGCGTCGAGCTCCTCCAGCGCCTCGATCAACGGGCGGCCCATCGCGTCGCCCGTGATCATGACGCTGTTGACCTTCCAGCGTTCGATGGTGCGCCAGGCCTCCTCGGGGTCGAAGCGCCGGGCCAGGACCGTCGTGCCACCCTCGAACAGGAACCGCATCACCGCCCACTGGGCGGCACCGTGCATCAGCGGCGGGAGGCACAGCGACACGATCGGGGTCTCGATCGCAGCAGCCTTCTCGGCCAGCTGGTACTCCGAGGCCACCGGCTCGTTGGTGTAGACGTCGATGCCGCCACCCAGGGCCATGAACACGTCCTGGTGGCGCCAGACCACGCCCTTGGGCATGCCTGTCGTGCCGCCGGTGTAGAGGATGTACAGGTCGCCGTCCGACCGCGGCACCGAGCCCCGCTCGGGGCTCGCGGCAGCCATGGCGTCCTCGACGTCCAGGCTGCCGAGGGCCGCGAGCGTGGGCTCGACCGCCCGGCCGTTGCCGTCGGCCTCCAGCCCGTCCACGGCGTCGGTGATGTGCAGGAGGTGGCGCAGCTGGGGGGCCTGGTCGCGGACGGCAGCCACCCGCGGCGCCAGGCCCCGATCGAAGACCAGGGCTCCCAGGTCGGCGTTGTCGAGCAGGTAGAGCAGCTCGTCCTCGACGTACCGGTAGTTGACGTTGATCGGCACCGCTCGGACCTTGAAGGTCCCGAGCATGGCCTCGACCCACGCGCGGCTGTTGGTGGCGTAGATCCCGATGTGGTCACCGGGGCCGAACCCCTGGGACCGGAGGTGGTCGGCGAACCGGCTGGCGCGGCCGTCGAGCCCGGCGAAGGTGATCGGTCGGTCGTCGACGATCAAGGCCACCCGGTCGGGAACGACGTCGACCGCGTGCTCGAACAGGTCAGCGATGTTGTAGGCCACCCGGGTCCCCCTGGTCTGGTGCCCCCTTCATACCTGACACACCGTCAGAAAGAAAGGTCAGGGCGGGCCCGCCGGCTCGACGCGGCGGAGGTTGGGCACCGAGTCGTCGGGCAGCGTCAGCTCGCGGTGCTCGGCGAGCCGGGCGACCTCGGCGGGGAAGATGTTCTGCACCAGGAACAGGTCGCGACCCATGTTGTAGTGCGGGGCCAGCTCCTTGGCGTAGCGCTCGAAGTACATGAGCTGCTTGGTGACCAGCATCAGCTCGCGCACCGCGCGGACCTGGTACTCCTGCTGCAGCTCGAGCTGCTGGCGGAGCATCTCGCCCAGGCTGGCCTCGCCGAGCTGCAGGTCGAGCATCGGCTCGACGACCGCCCGCAGCCGCTGCGCCACCTCGTCGACCGGGCCGACGTCCTCGGTGAACAGGCCGATCCGCTGCCAGGCCCGGACGATCCGCGTGTAGTCGCCGTCGATCATGGTCGTGTACTGGGCGTCCCGCAGCGCCTCGCGGTGCAGCCGGGGCAGCTCGCCCATGATGCCGAAGTCGAGGTACGCGGCCCGCCCGTCATCGAGGACCCACAGGTTCCCGGCGTGCACGTCGCCGTGGAACGGACCGTGCACCAGCGCGGCCTCCATCCACACCTTGACACCACGGCGCAGCACCAGCTCGCCGTCGATGCCCCGCCGCCGTAGCTCGGCGAAGTTGTCCATCGGGGTGCCGAACATCCGCTCCATGCAGATGACCCGGGGCCCGCAGAGGTCCCAGTAGACCTGCGGTGCGGTCACCCACTTGTTGTCGCCGAAGTCGCCGATGTGGTCCCGGAACCCGGTCTGCCGCCGGGCCTCCAGAGCGAAGTCGAGCTCCTCGTTGGATACCTGGTGCAGGTCCTCGACCACCCCGGGGGCGTTCATGAGGTTGCCCTGCCGGGTGCGGTCGATGAGCCGGGCGAACCGGTACATGATGCGCAGGTCCCGGTTCATCCGCTGGGCGATGGCCGGTCGCTGGACCTTGACCACCGCATCCCGCCCGTCCGCCAGGACGCACGCGTGCACCTGCGCGATCGAGGCCGCGGAGAGGGGCACGGGATCGAAGGACGCGAAGAGCTCCGACGTCGGGGCGCCGAGGTCCTCCTCGAGGATCTCCCGGACCTGGCGGACAGGGAACGGCGGGACGTCGTCCAGGGTCCGGAGGCAGGCGTCGGCGAGCGAGGCCGGGAACATCCCCGGGGAGGAGGCGATCATCTGCCCCAGCTTCACGAACGTCGGACCGAGGACCATGAGGGCCTCGACGGCTCCGGTGCTCGCGGCCTCGGCCAGCTGCTGGCGGTTCCGCGGGCGGTGGCGGACGACGGCCCAGCCGAGCCAGAGGCCGAGGACCGCGACGATCTCGACGGCGCGCACGACCTCCGACCAGCCGAAGCGGGCGAGGCGGGGTGCTCCCGCAGGAGACGTCACAAGATCGAAGTATGGCGGGCCGGCGGGGCGACGGTGACCGATGCCACTTACAGTCAGACTTGACTGTAAGTGGCGCACCCGTCATCGTGGTCGGCATGAGTCGGGGGACCCACCGCCGAACCCAGGGCGAGCGCCGCGCCCATACCCATGCGGCGCTGCTCGACGCCACTGTCGAGTGCCTCGTCGAGCGGGGCTACGGATCCACCAGCACCAACGACATCATCCGCTTGGCCGGGGTGTCCCGTGGCGCACTGCTCCACCACTTCGCCAGCAAGGCCGAGCTCATGGGCGAGGCCGTCGAGCACGTCTTCGACCGCTGCGAGATGGAGTTCCGGGAGACCTTCGCGGCGCTCCCGGTCGAGGACCGCACGCTCGAGCACGCCGTCGGCGTGCTCTGGACCATCTTCCAGGGCCCGTCGTTCGATGCCGCGCTCGAGCTGCTGGTCGCGGCCCGCACCGACGCCGAGCTGCGGACCGTCCTCCTGCGGGTCCTGGCCCGCTTCGAGCGCAACGTCGTCGCCGACTTCGGCGTGCTGTTCCCGGCCTCGGCCGCCACGCCCGACGGCGTGGCGATGGTGCGGTTCGCGTTCGCCGCGCTGCAGGGTGCAGCGATCGCCCACGACATGGGCCTGTACGCCGAGGCCGAGGAGATCATCGGCTTCCTGAGCCGGCTGGCCCGCGCGCAGGCCGAAGTCCTCCCGACCTGGTACGAGCACGAACTCCACGACAAGGAAGGACAGCCATGAGCACCGTCCTCGACGACGAGCAGCAGGTGGACGATGCCACCCGGAGCGACAACTACCGGGGGCTGATCGAGCGGCTGAGCCGCCAGTCCGTCGACAAGCACTTCGACGCGTACGCCGATGTCGACTGGGACGCGCCGGAGATGCAGATCGACCCCACCGACCCCCGCTGGGAGATGATGGCGGACGAAGGGCTCGGCACCACCGAGTGGTATCGCAGCCTGCCCGCCGAGGAGCGGGCCCGCATCGGCCTCTACCGGGTGGTCAGGGCGATGAAGGTCGGCGCCCAGTTCGAGAGCGTCCTCAAGCGGGGGCTGCTCGAGTACGCGTGGACCCTGCCCAACGGGGCCCCCGAGTTCCGGTACATCTACCACGAGGTCATCGAGGAGGCGCAGCACTCGCTGATGTTCCAGGAGTTCGTCAACCGGTCGGGCTTCGACCCGCCCGGGCTCCCGTGGGACATGCGGCTGGGCGCTCAGCTCGTGATCCGGATGGCCCGGTGGTTCCCGCCGCTGTTCTTCCTGTTCGTCCTGGGCGGGGAGGACCCGATCGACTACACGCAGCGCCGGGAGCTGCGGCAGCACGGGGGCCAGAACCACCCGCTGTTGGAGCGGATCATGCGCATCCACGTCACCGAGGAGGCCAGGCACCTGTCCTTCGCCCGGCACTACCTCCGCCACGAGGTGCCCAAGCTGGGCCCGGTCCGCAAGGCGATCCTGGCCCTGGCCACGCCGCTGCTGCTGGGCGAGATGGCGCGGCAGATGCTGGCACCGTCGGCCGAGGTGGCCGGGCACCGGGTGCCGCGCGAGGTGCTGAAGCAGGCCGACACCGCGGAGGCGCGGCAGTTCGTGCGCGACTCGGTGGCCAAGGTAAGGCGGCTGTGCGTCGAGCTGGGGTTGGTCAACGCCTGGTCGAGGCGGCTGTGGAAGGCCGTGGGCCTGTGGGATGCGCCTCCGGCTCGGGCGGCGGGGAGCTAGGACGAGCCCCGCGGGGCGTTACGACGGCAGCGCCGTGCCGCCCCGACCCAGTAGCTCTTTGGCGGCCCGGCGGAGCCGGGCCTTCCATCCCCGCCGCGGCGCGACGGGTGGCTGAGGCTCGGGCTCCGGCTCCCACCGGAGGTGGTGGGTCTGGCGCTGGCGGTCGGCCCAAGCGGTCCAGGTCTCGTAGAACCGCTGGCGCCGCCCCGCGGGCCCGAGCCCGTCGAGAGCGGGCGGTACGCAGCGGCGCAGGACATAGCCGAACTCGAACCCCTCGGGGCCCTCGTCGTCGGTCAGGATCCCGTCGACGAAGTCCCAGTCGTGGCGCAGGGTCTCGACGGCGTACAGGAGCACGTCGAGGAACTCGTCCTCGTGCCAGCAGTGCACGTGGACCGAGCGGTCGCGGTGGACCTGGATGATCTCGTTGCGGCCCTTGGGGGGCAGCGCCTCGAACCGCTCCCAGCTCTCAGGGGGCTCCGTGTGGCGGATGAAGTCGACGATGTGGTCGTCGTCCACCTCGGTGACCTGCGCCTCGTACTCGGCCACCAGGTGGTCGAGGGGGGTCGGATCCCGGCCGACGTCGAAGGTCCGGCGCCGGTCGGGCAGCAGGATCAGGGCCGTCCCGCCCGGTCTCAGCACCCGGTGGATCTCGTCGAGCAGCCCGATCGGCTCGGCCACGTGCTCGAGGACGTGGCTCGCGATGACGAAGTCCTGGCTCTGGTCGTCGAGCGGTTTGAGGCGGTCGACGTCGAGGTCGCACACGATGTCGGTGTTCGGGAACTCGACGCCCTCGCCGAGCTCGGGGAACAGCCGGCGGTGCTCGTCGGGCAACAGGCGGTCGACGTAGCTCACCTGCGTCCCGGGGAAGTCCAAGGGGAACGGGATGTTTGCCGGACCGAGCTCGACGCCGCGGCCGACCAGGTGCCGGCTGAGGAGGTGTCGAACGTTCGTGCGGTCCTGCCAGGGGGGTACTTCAGGCATTGGGGGCCAGCCTAGGCAACCGGGGGAGTCCCGATGCCGCATAGCGTGGTCGATCCGCTCGGCGGCAGGGTCACCGCGATCGTGGCCCCTTCGGCCCGGGACACCAGATCCAGGGGAGTGGACGGAAGTTCGAAGGTCATCGCCCTGCTGGCCAGGCCGTCGCGCTGCAGGAACACCTTGATCCGGCGCCCGGCGGGGCCCTGGAGACGCACCCGCCATACGCCGGCGTCGGCCCCCAGGACGACCTGCGCTCCCCGGATCACGGGGAGAGCCTCCACGCAGCTGCCGCTCCCGCCGACGCCGGCGGCCTGCCGGACGGAGGGCGGCGCCGGCCGGAGGTCGACGCCCGTCCCGCCGAGTGCGACCGCGCCGAGCGGACCGGACGGCAGCACCAGTGCGACGTCGGTGAGCGCTTCGGCCGTCAGCTCCTCGGCTCGCGTCGGCCGGGTGTCCGGTAACCAGCCGTAGCCGTCCAGCCGGACCAGGTCCTGGGCGGACAGGTTGGGGTTCTGCCGCGGGCTGGGCGGGTTCCACGCGAGGGGGTCGCGTGCGCGGAGCCGGGTCGCCGCCGCCACGACCACGCCCTTCAGGGGCTGCTCCCGGCCCATCTCCTCGCTGGCCCCTGTCCGCAGCAGGCCGACGTTGTGGAACGCCACAAGTGCGCAGAAGGCCAGCACCAGCGCCGTCGGGGCCGCGCCGTCGGGGACCATCCGGCTGAGCACGATCGCGGCCGCGGGCAGGAGCAGGGCGGTCGCGATGTACGCGTACCGGGACGCCTCGGCCGACTCCGGTCCCAGCGACACCCGGCCGAGGCCGGTGACCAGGAAGAACGCGACGGCACCGATGGTGCCCGCGAAGGCCAGGGCGGCCCGGGTGGTGGCCAGCTCCAGGTGGCGGGCCCACCAGAGCAGCAGCGCGAGGATCAGCAGGGCGCCGCTCTCGGGGATGCCGACCACCGTCGTCGCGGCGTGCGTCAGGCCGGCCCAGGCCCAGTCGACGACCTCCCAGGCCGTGCCGTCCTCGCCCGAGACCCGCTCGGCGTGCCGACCCTCCAGGCCGTACCAGACGGCGAACACGGCGAGCGGGACCGCGGCCGTCGCCAGCGTGTCGACCCAGCGCCGACGCCGCAGCCCGACGGTCAGCGTCGCGACCGCCACCAGCGCGAGCGCCGGGCCGGAGAACATCAGCGCCGTGACCGACGCCAGCCACCCGCCCCCGTCCCGCCAGCCGAAGCGGCCGTCGTGGTCGTGGAGCAGCACCGCCAGCCAGCCGAAGGCCACCGCCCCGACGAACCCCATCTGGAACGCCCAGAGCAGGTTCTCCGAGCCGGCACCGAGGACGGCGAAGATGCCCGCGAGCGCGGTGGCGATCGCCGCGCTGGCCCCCGCCCGCAGGCTGGCCCGCCAGAGCAGGTGGGCCAGGCCGAGGTGCAGCAGGATCACCACGCCCGCGTACGGCAGGTAGGAGCGCAGCCCGAAGGTGCCGAGCAGCCGCCAGTAGATCACCAGGGGGATCGTCGACCAGTGGTCGTTGTGGGGCCGGAACAGGTCGAGGTGGGCGAAGTCCGGGCCGCGATCGGTGATGAACGCCCACTCGTCGCCGAAGAACCACTGGTTCCGGTTCGCCACCACCAGCACCCCGGTCGCCGCCACCAGCGACAGCCCGTGCGCGGCGGCCCAGAGGCCCGCCCGCGACGTCAAATGGTGCCGTCCTCGACCGCCTGCCGGATCCAGGGGATGACCTCGTCGAGCATCTCGTCCAGGGTCGTGGTGGCCTCGAACCCGAGGACCCGCCGGGCCTTCTCGGTGCTCGGCACCCGCCGCTGCACGTCGTGCGGGAAGGGCGGATCGCTGACGTACCGGAGCGGCGAGGCGTCGCCGTGGATCTTGCGCCAGATCAGCTCGGCCAGCTCGAGGACCGTCGTCGACCGTGGCGTGGACAGGTTGAAGTCCTCGTTGAGGGCTTCGGGCCGTTCCATGCACTCGACGATCCCGCGGGCCAGGTCGCCGCCGTAGGTGTAGTGCCGCACCTGATCGCCCCGGCCCAGGATGTGCACCGGGTCCTGGCCCTTGAGGACCTTCTGGACCAGGTCGGGCACCACGTGGCTCAGGGCCAGCTTCACGTTGCCCGACTCCAGCTCGGTGTCGCGCAGGGCCCGGCTCTCGCCGACGCCCACGCAGTTGAAGGGCCGGACGATGGTGAACGGCAGGCCGTACTGGTCGTGGGCCGCGCGGGCGAAGTACTCGACCGCCAGCTTCTGGAAGCCGTAGGACGACACGGGCGGTGCGATCCGGTGCTCGTCCCCTTCCGCGGATGGCCAGCGGACGGCGGACTCGAACACCATCGACGAGCTGAGGTAGGTGACCTTCTGGAGGCGGTCCTCGGTGTGGGCCCAGATGGCCGCGTCGCACGCGGCGGCGACGATCCGCTCGTTGGCGGCCAGCAGGTCGTAGGGATAGGCGTGGAAGTAGGAGATGCCGCCGATCAGGGCGGCGGCCGCGATGAAGTGGTCGCAGCCGGCCAGCAGGTTGGTCACCAGCGCCGTGTCCCGGGCGTCGCCCTCCACCAGGCGGTAGGACGGATGGCGGTCGTAGGACCGGGCGACCGGGCCGTACTTGGAGAGGTTGTCGAGGCCGACCACGTGGTGGCCCCGCTGCAGCAGTTCCTGGACGACGTAGCCGCCGATGAACCCCGACGATCCGCTGACGAGGACCCTCACGAGGGGCCCACCCCCGCCTGCGCCCGCAGGGTCCCGAGGTCGAGGCGGCGGCCGTAGGCGAACCGGTACCAGCGGAGGTACTTCGGGATCCAGCGGGCCAGCCGGAAGTTCGACAGGCCCGCCTGGCGGTCGAGCCAGATGGTCGGGACCTCGGCCACCGGCAGGCGGAGGCGGCGGGCCTTCGCCGTCAGCTCGAGGCCGATCTCGAAGCCGTGGCGACTGTCGATGCCGACCGCCTCGACGAAGGACCGGGCGTAGGCCTTGAACGAGTTGGTGGGGTCACGGGTGCCGATGCGGGCCAACCAGTACAGGGACAGGCCGGCCAGCCGGGACAGCAGGCCCTTGAGGGCGGGGCCGCCCACCTGTTGGCCGCCCGGCATGTAGCGGGATGCGGCCGCGACGACGACGCCCCGCTCGACCAGCCGCGTGAGGTCGTCGATCTGGGCGGGATCGTCGCAGCCGTCGGCCATGGTGACCACGACGACCGGGGACGCGGCCACGTGGATCCCGTAGCGGATGGCGTTGGCCGGGCCCTGGCCGTAGGTCTGCACGACGCCGTGGAGTCGGGGTTCGAGGGCGGCGTGCTTGTCGACGTAGGGGAGCGTCGTGTCGTCGGGGGCGTCGACCACCACCAGCACCTCGCAGTCCAGGGCGACGGCTTCGAACAGCCGGTCCAGCGCTGGCACGATGGCGTCGCCTTCGTCGTAGGCGGGGATCACAACCGAGACCCGCGGCTCGGGTAGCGGGGCCATCAGATCAGCACTCCCTTACCGCGCACGTTCCAGATGTCCGCGATCGGCTTCTCGGTGCG
>Ga0075418_10003057_pt1 | contig 19114 bp, 14 predicted proteins | sample SoiMetdeltSBSDD2_FD_81776 | JGI IMG/M metagenome (GOLD analysis project Ga0075418, IMG submission 81776) | Bulk soil microbial communities from a Populus tree surrounding site in Tennessee, USA - Soil MetaG P. deltoides SBSDD2 | ecosystem: Environmental > Terrestrial > Soil > Tree plantation... | reverse complement strand
TTCTCGAAGTGCGGGATCCGCCAGAAGCGGTCGGTGCTGTAGCGATGGAACCCGCCGCCCAGATGATCGCGAATGCCGCCGAGCGACATTTTTTCGAGCGTCGCGACGAGCATCTTGCGGGCGGTTTCGGCCTGCGTCTTGCGCTCGGCATCGGGCGAGTCCGCGTAGCGGCGCACGATATCGATCAGGTAGACGAGGTTCGACGGCTCGGGAAATTTCGGACGCTGCGGCTGTTCTTCCACGTAGCCGAAACCGCCGTGCTGCTCGTCGAACTGACCGGCCAGCTCGGGCAGGACGCCGAGGTACAGCGCCTCGTTGATCTCGGTCAGCACCGCCTTGCGGGCCCCTTCCAGCTCCGCCTTGGTGTATTTCACGATCACCTTGGCGTCGTCCTTGATGTTGTCGGGCTTTTCCTTCCACACCTGGTGCACGCGCTGGATGATCGTCAGGAAGCCGGTTGCCGCACCGCGGTCGCCGTCGCGGGCGGGGAAGTAGGTGCCGCCGAAGAAGGGCTCGCCGTCGGGGGTGAGAAACATCGACAGGGGCCAGCCGCCACCCGCCCGCGTTTCGGCCAGCCGGTTGTATGTGTAGAGGCTGGTCATGTAGATCGAATCGACATCGGGCCGCTCCTCGCGATCGACCTTGATGCAGACGAAGTGCTCGTTCATGAATTTCGCGATCTCTTCGTCCATGAAGGACTCGCGCTCCATGACGTGGCACCAGTGGCAGCTCGAATAGCCGATCGACAGAAAGATCAGCTTGCCGTCTTTCTTCGCCTTGGCCAGGGCCTCCTCGCCCCACGGATGCCAGTCAACCGGGTTATGGGCGTGCTGGAGGAGGTAGGGGCTGGTTTCCTTGGCAAGGCGGTTGGTGTGCTTGGGTTTGGCTTTGTCGGCCGGCTTAGGGGGCTCGTCGGCCAGTGTTGCCAGATTCGCCGATAGACCGATCGCGGCGGCGAGAATCAATTGCAAGCGTAGAGGCGTCATCAAGTGGCCGATGTTTTAAGGGAATGTGCGCAAAAACGATGCGCTCATTCTAGTCCAGTCGGCGATGGCTGGCATCGTTGGCGAAGGGACCCGCTCCCGCGGAGAGCCGCGACTGGAGGAATTTGATGATCTCGACTTCCGACTCCGGTGGAAAATGCAGCGTGCATTTGACCTGACGGTCAGGCCACGCCAGTTTGACAGGATTTTCCAGCCGGAGTTCGTCCCGGCTCAGCGATTTCCATGGAAAGAACGTGGTGGCGATCAGCAGTCCATTGTCTCCAATCGCTGCTTGCGCCGGGAGCATCGCCTCGTCGAACACTCCGCCGCCGGCCAAGAGTCCCATTGCAATTCCACAGAGCACAGTCCAGAGACCAGGCACGTTCTCACCAATCGCCAGGAAACTGAGCCCTTCCAGCACCGCCACGATTCCGCCGAGGAGGACCACCGCGATTACGATTCGCCCCCACCACGGAAGTGGCGACTGAATTTCCCACGCCAGAGGCACTTGCCAGCGAACCTTCCCGAGGAGCGTCGCGCGATCATCTTCGGCGCGAAACCGTCGGACGAGCGTGACGAGGAAGGCGACTGCCGCCACCACTAGATGGGCGGAGTACCAGGCCCATTGGCTGACCGTCCACTCGCGCATGAACGGTCCCATGACGGCTGCCAGAGCGGCCGCGACGACGGTCACCACCAGGAGGTGGCGAATGCCGAACTGGTAGCGAGCAAATTCCGTCGCTTTCATGTCTCGTCGCTTGTGTGCTGCCGCAATCTAGCGATCCACGCCGCCAGCTCCTTCGGCCAGCGGCTTGAGAAGAGGAGCTTCTGGCCGGTGATCGGATGGACGAACCCGAGTTCTGCGGCATGCAGTGCGTGGCGCGGGGCGCGGCTGTCGTCGGACTGGGGCCGGCCGCCGAGGTGATGCGTGTAAGTCTTCTCGCCGCACAGCATGTGTCCGATCTCGGCCAGGTGAATGCGGATCTGGTGCGTGCGGCCCGTCTCCAGTCGGCATTCGACAATGGAGTAGGGACCGATCGGCTCGATCTGCCGCACGTGCGTTACTGCCCGCTGTCCCTCACCCGGATCGCTGCGCGATCCACCCTCTCCCGGCGGGAGAGGTTTTTCTTTGCGCTGACCTTCCCCTGTCTCCTCTCCCCTGTTCCCTGTCCCCTCTGCTCTCTGCTCTCTGACCTCTGACCTCTCGCTCCCCCGCAGCCCGTCTCCTCGATCTCGCACCAGCAGCGTATCGATCGTCTGTTCCTGCGGATAGCCGTGCACTACCGCCAGGTAGGCGCGGTCGATCTTGTGTTTAGCGAAGAGGCGGATCAGGGCCTGTTCGGCACTCGGCGTGCGGGCGAAGACCATCAGGCCGCTCGTGTCCCGGTCGAGGCGGTGGACGGCGCGGACGCGAGGCAACCGCGGCGGCGGATCAGTGCGGCGACCGCGGCGGCCAGGAAGTGGGCGAGCCCCCCCTCGCTGACGGCTCGAGTTAGTATCGGTCAGCCGCCAACCGAGATGCTTTGCCAGCACGCGGGGGAGTAATTCATCCAGCGTCGGCTGAAGCTGCTTGCGTCGCGCTGGCCACGATCGCTCTTCGGCATGCCGCAGCGTCGTCACGCCGGCCGGCTTTTCCACTACGACCAGGTGCTCATCGACGAAGACGACCTTCACGTCCCGCTCGTCGGCCGGCTTCGCGAGCGCATGCTCCCAGACCTTTAGGACATCTTTGGCCGTCAGCTTCCGCGTTTCATCGAGGCACAGGTTGCCGTTGACCTGTACGTGCCGCTGGGATATCAGCCGCTTGACTTCGTTCCAGGACCGGTCCGGCAAGAGCCGCTTGAGCGCCTGCGAGAGGGACTTGCCGGCGAGCTCGGCGGGGATGTGGTAATTCTTGAATTCCGGCATCGGAGCCAGGCGAAACAGAAAGTCAGCAACGAATTTGAACAGATAGTAACGAAACAAACGAAGGGAGGAAAATCAAGCTCAATAGGCAATTCTACACTTCCGCCTTCGCTGCCATTGTTTCCTTCTGTTCAAAACTGGCTGCTTCGCTCGCTTCCGTGCTCTGCACTTCCGTTCCGCGCTCCACGGATCATCACCCGTTGGGAACCGGTTCGTCACGCTGCCTGCCGCAGACGCTTTTTCTCTTCGCTCAGCTCCTGCACGCGGCGGCAAAGATGTTCTGCCTGGTGGGCGATCTCCTGCTGCTGGCTCTTGCGCCAGGCGAGGAATTCCATCCGCTGAGCTTTGAGCGTGGCGTGCTGCTGGGCGAGTTTGTCGGCCAGCGCCAGCAGCTCCTCCTTCCGCTCCCCCAGTGATTTCTCTTCCAGCTCATACTGCTCGGCCATCTTCAGCCGCAGTTGGGCCAGCGACTGCGTAATCTCCGCCGGCGTCATCAGCCCCTTGAGCTGCGCCCAAAGCTGCTCCACGATTAGCCGCATCTCCAGCGCCTGCCGGTATGCCGCCATGACTTCGTTGCGAAGCTGCTCGACTGCCGCCTGCTGCGTATCGAGCGTCGCTTCGCGTGCCGTCAGTGCCGAGCGGCGCTGCTCGCTCTCCTGGTCCACCTGCCGCTGCTGCTGGGCTCGCTGCTCGTCCTCCTGTTGGCGCTCGCGGTGCCACGCGTCCCGCTCCCGGCGGAGCGCCTGGCGGTCCCGCTCGAGGTCGCGTGCCTGCTCGGCCAGGCAGGACTTTTCTGCGTCGAGCACGCTCCGTCGCTCGGCAAACTCCTCGTCCATCTCCGTCTGCAACCGGCGGCGCTCGCGCTCCAGTGCCTGCTCGTCGCGGCCTTTGGACTGCTCCCAAAGCTGCTGCGATCGGTTCAGGGCTGCGGCCTCGCGCTCCACTTCCTGGCGGCGGTCGCGCAGCTCGTGGTCCCTGGCGACCAGCGTCGCTTCGCGCTCGTTGAGATCGGACTGCCGACGGTCAAGGGACAATTCCAGCGCCTCGCAGTCGCGGAGTCGCTGGGCCAGATCCTCTTCGCGCCTCAGGAAAACTTCCATCTCCGCCTCGCGGCGGGACAGCTCCGCCTCCCGCTGTTCGAGGCTCACTAGCTGGTGCTGATGCCACTGTTGGCAGTCACGCCACTGGCGATCCAGTTCCGCGGCACGCTCACTCAGCGATGCTTCCCGCTGGTCTAGGTCGCCCAGCTGCTCGGTGAGGGCGTCGGCCAGTTGCTCGGTCTGGAGAGAAATATCGTCGGCGGTCTGTGGCGACTCGTCCGGGGCAGTTGTCAAGTCACGAATGTCGGTTTCGCCTGCGTGTGCTGCTTCCCAGGAAGACAACTCGGCCCGCGGCAATTCGTAGAAAATGGGGGCGTCGTCGGCCGCAATTTCGTGGCCGGACTCGACCGCGGCGGGGACGCTAGCTGGGAGTTCCGCGTGAGTTTCCAAGGCGGAGGCGAGCGGGTGGGGAGGATCGATTCGTCGCGGCTTGATCCTCGGCTGCGCGGATTCTTCGTCGCCGGATTGGTTGTCATCGCACCACTGCATGTCTTCACCCCTATCCTCGTAAAGGAACAAGACTTGCGTCCGCGGCCTCGGTAGAATCGCCGCTGAGTTTTTGCTTCGTTCTCCCGAAACTCGGCACGATCGCTACAGCTTGCCACTTCCTGTTTATCGGCATTTGGGGCAAACGAGTGCAAAGTTCCCGCTGGCGGCTGCGGTCAACAAGGTCCCGGGCCGCAACGAGGATTCCTACGCCCGGCAAGGTTGCAGCCGGGCGCGCCGAGTGGGACAATCCCCGTCCGGAAATCACGCTAGCGGTCTGCCGCCCGAGCACCACTGTGGAGTCACAACATGAAAGTCACGCCGCTGGCTGACAAGGTCGTGGTCAAACGTCTGGAGGCCAATGAGAGGACGGCGGGGGGGATTGTGCTGCCGGATTCGGCCAAGGACCGGCCTCAGCAGGGACGCGTGCTGTCGGTTGGCGATGGCCGGCTGTTGTCTGATGGCAAGCGTGTCAAACCGCAGGTTAGCGAGGGGGACCGTATTGTCTTTGCCAGCTATGCCGGGAGCGAAGTGGACGTGGACGGCGACGAGCTGCTGATCCTCCGGGAGGAGGACATACTGGCGGTGGTAGACTAGCGGGAAGTTGGCCGCGACCGCTTGGCGCTTCCACCCGCTTAAACTTCAGGGAATAATGAACCGGTGAGCGGACGAATGACCGCCGGCGAATGCCCTTCTCGCCAACCTGGATAAACCCAAAGCTGTCAGGAGTTGAACATGGTTTCCCGTCGCGATTTTCTGGCCGCTTCCGCCGCCCTGGGTGCTGGCACATTGGCCGGCGGTGCTTCGATTCGTCTGGTCCTGGCTGACGAGACCGTCTCTCGTCGCTACGAGCAGATGGTGACCAAGGCGATCGATTTCCTGGCGACCAAAGGACAGGCGAGCGACGGTTCGTACAACGCGGCAGCCGGACCGGGCGTGACCGCCCTGGTGACGACTGCCATCCTCCGCCACGGCCGCTCCCCCAGCGATCCGCTGGTGGCCAAGAGCCTCAAGTACCTGGAAGGCTTCGTCGGCGAAGACGGCGGCATTCACGCCCAGGACTCGTTCTACAAGAACTACGAGACCTGCCTGGCGATCCTCTGCTTCACGGAGGCCAACAAGAACGGCAAATACGACACGCTGCTCAAGAAGGCCGATGCGTTCGTGAAAGGGACGCAGTGGGACGAAGGGGAGAGCAAGGACAAGAGCGACACGTTCTACGGCGGGGCCGGCTACGGCAGGAGCAAGCGGCCCGACCTTTCCAACACGACGTTCCTGATGGACGCGCTGGTCGCCACCGGCAACGACGAAAACAGCGAAGCGATCCAGCGGGCGCTGATCTTCGTGTCCCGCTGCCAGAACCTGGAGACCGAGCACAACACGACGCCGTTTGCCGCCAAAGTCAACGACGGCGGTTTTTACTACACGCCAGCCGGCGGCGGCTCGAGCCAGGCTGGCACGACCGAAAACGGCGGCCTGCGAAGCTATGCCAGCATGACCTACGCCGGGCTCAAGAGCATGATCTATGCCGGCCTGAAGGAAGATGACCAGCGCGTGAAGGCCGCGGTGCAGTGGCTCAAGAAGAATTACGACCTCAAGAGCAACCCCGGCATGGGGGACGCAGGCCTTTACTACTATTACCACACGTTCGCCAAGGCGCTGGCCACGATGGGGAAGGACAAGTTCGTCGACGACAAGGGGGTCGAGCACGACTGGCGCGCGGAACTAATCGACGAACTGGCGTCACGCCAGAAGGAAGACGGCTCCTGGTCCAACAGCAACAGCCGCTGGCTGGAAGGGGACGCGGCGCTTTGCACGGCATATAGCCTGCTGGCGCTGTCGTACTGCCGGAAGAAGTAGCGCGGCCGAAGACGATCTTAGCCGGAGCCTGACAGGCTCCGGCTAAGGCGCTGTATGCCGTCCGTCGCTCGGCGGACGTACGGCCCACCGGATGAGTGAATAACGCCAAGTCCTCGGGATGAGCTACTTTCCCGACTTAACGCCGCACACTTACACGCCCACGGATGGGTTGACAGTTCTCAATGTCGGTTGGCTTGATCCAGCGTATCCATTTGCTCAAGGCGATACGTCTCCTCGGTTTCAGGAAGCGCTCCGTCAATTGTGCGAGCAACCCGTGCATCTGCATCGGGGCTTCCACATCTGTCAGTTTTGTCCGGACGATGTCCGCCGCGTGCAGCCGTCCCGCATTGGGAACGGACAGATTCGCTTGATGGGACGGGATGGCGTCTGGTACGCGGCTCCGACGATGATCTATCACTATGTGGTGGCTCATCGTTAGGCGCCCCCAGTTGAGTTTGTACGGGCGGTCGAGATGCAATGAGCGAGTCGATGCGACACCTTCTCCAATCAATTCTGATTCGTGCCGAACTGCGCCGCGCCTGGAGCGATTCGCAGCCTGGCATATCGGGAGGGCATGAAGAAGGCGGATTTGTGCTCGATCAGGACGGCAACCATCAAATCGTGCGCTGGACGCTGGGAGAGCAGGCGACGATCCGCGTTCCGAAGCATGTCGGATGCAAATACGACGGTCTACCTATTGTCGCCACGTTTCACACCCATCCGAATACTGGACCGGATTTTCTTCAGGAGCCAAGTCCTGGCGACATCAGGGCCGTGCGGGACGATCCCGAATTGAAGGGAGAGTCCTACCTGGGCGAGATAGTTATCTCTTCTGAGAAGCTATACTGGATTACGGTGAATGGAGAAGTCCACGAGCTTGGTTCCTTCAGTGAATTGCTCGGCGCGTAAGGATTTGGATCAATGATCGCGACCCTTTCGAACGAAGCACTCAATGATGCCGTCGCCGTTACCACGGCTAACATCGTGGCCACGGCCAATCGCCGCGCACGCGAGTTGGGGGTGCATGTCGAACGCACGCTCATGACCGTCACGCATGTGGCGACGCCGGAACCGGACACTTGGCGCGTCAATTACGTGCCGGAAGATTACCTGGAGCGCCGCGGCGGAGACTTGATTATCGATGTCGACGCCCGATCCGGCGCGGTCATTCAGGTGCTTCGCGGTCAGTAGTTGCGGCCCTACCCACACCTCGTCCCGTCCCAAAGCTCTCTCTCTCGCTCCTTCTCACCCCCTCGCCGCCTCCCCCGTCCCTTGTGCCCGGCGCAGGAGACGTATAATGTTCCGCTGGCAATTACGGTGGGAGGTCGCCGCTCAGCCGCGTTTTGGCTGACGGTATTTCGACACGCCGCCGCGATTGGCCAATCGCAGAGAGTGGCAAGACGATGCTTAAAGACGCTGTTGATCGCTGGTCGATCACCGATGCCGCCGAACTTTACGACGTGCCGCGGTGGGGCAAAGGGTACTTCTCGATCAGCGACCTGGGGCACCTCACGGTCCACCCCAACAAGGACCCCGTCCACGGCATCGACATGAAGGACCTCGTCGATCGCCTCCAGCTCCGCGGCCTCGACCTGCCGATCCTGCTCCGCTTCAACGGCATTCTCAAGGACCGCCTCCGCGAGATTCACGACTGCTTCGCCCAGGCGATCAAGGACCACGAGTACAAGGGGGGCTACGTCTGCGTCTACCCGATCAAGGTCAACCAGCAGCGGCACGTGGTCGAGCAGATCGTCCAGTACGGCAAGCTGTACGGCTTCGGCCTGGAGGCCGGCAGCAAGCCGGAGATGCTGGCCGTCGTCGCCATGACCGATGCCGACACGCCGATCATCTGCAACGGCTTCAAGGACGCCGAGTTCATCGAGATGGCCATGATGGCCCAGAAGATCGGCCGCCGCGTTATTCCCGTCGTCGAGAAATACACCGAGCTGGACCTGATCCTCAAGTATGCCGAGAAGGTCGGGGTGCGGCCGCAGATCGGCATGCGGATCAAGCTGGCGGCCCGCGGCAGCGGCCGCTGGCAAAGCAGTAGCGGCCACCGGGCGAAATTCGGCCTGACGGTGAGCGAAATCCTCAAAGCGGTCGAAGAGCTGCGGGCCCGCGACATGCTCGACTGCTTCAAGCTCTTGCACTTTCATCTCGGCAGTCAGATCACGAACATCCGCCACGTCAAAGGGGCGATGACGGAAGCCGCTCGCGCCTACGCGGATCTGGTCAAGCGCGGGGCGGGGCTCGAATTCCTCGACATCGGCGGCGGCCTGGGAGTGGATTACGACGGCTCGCAGACCAACTTCGAGTCGAGCGTCAATTACACGCTGCAGGAATACGCCAACGACGTGATCCACCACGTGCAGGCCGTCTGCGAAGAGGCGGGGGTCAGCCACCCGACGATCATCAGCGAGAGCGGCCGCGCCGTGGCCGCCTACCATAGCGCGCTGGTCTTCGGCGTCCTGGGCGTCTCCGGCCAGGGGAACGGCGACGACAACATCTGTGAGATCCCGGCGGAGTCCGAACAGCCGCTGCACGACCTGGTCGATACCTACAAGAACGTTACCGCCCGCAACGTGCTGGAAAGCTTCCACGATGCCCAGCAGGCGATGGACGTCGTGATGACCCTCTTTTCCACCGGCTACTTGAACCTCGACCAGCGGGCAATTGCCGAGCGGCTGTTCTGGGCCATTTGTCGCAAGATCCGCCGTCTGACGGAGCAGCTCGACTTCGTGCCGGAGGAACTGGAAGGGCTCGACAACCTGCTGTCGGACACCTACTTCTGCAACTTCTCGCTGTTCCAGTCGATGCCTGATAGCTGGGCGATCAAGCAGCTTTTCCCTGTGATGCCGATCCACCGGCTGGAGCAGAAGCCGACGCGTCACGCCGTGCTGGGGGACATCACCTGCGACAGCGACGGCAAGATCGACCAGTTCATCGACCGCCGCGACGTGAAGCGGACGATCCCGCTGCACGGTTACGACGGCCAGCCGTATTACCTGTCCGCCTTCCTGATCGGGGCATATCAGGAAATCCTGGGCGACCTGCACAACCTTTTCGGCGACACCAACACCGTCCACGTCGATATGACCCCCAGCGGGGAAGTCGTGCTGGAGGCGATCGTCAAAGGGGACACGGTCCGCGAAGTGCTCGACTACGTCGAGTTCGACCACGGCGACCTGACGACGCGCCTGCAAACTGCCGTGGAAATCGCCGTCCGCGAAGGCCGCCTGTCCCACCTCGAAGCCGGCCGGTTCCTCAAGTTCTATGAGGACGGTCTGTCGGGCTATACGTATCTGGAAGAGCCGGGGGACTGAGGGACAGGGTCACGGTCAGCGAGGCCCGGGTGTTGATCGGCTCGCCCGAGCGCTGCTGAACTCTGGTACAATACCCTGGGTCTGCCATCCCGCCTCCCTGGAGCACTGCATGATTCGCGTTACCATTATCGACGAAAAAGGGAAAGTGCTCATGCCGCAGGAACTGGCCACGGCCATCGATCTGCGTGCCGCCGCTAACCAGGCCACTTCCCTGGCCCGCGAGTGCGAGCGCCTGGCTAAACTCAAAGAGCCCAAAGCCGCTGGCACAGGAAATGTGCCGTATCTGACGTAGGCTTAATTGGCGAAGAACCATCCGCGATCGTTCGTGATCGGCGGACCCCTCCAGCGCACACGCTTGGGGATCGCACGTTCGGTCTATCCGGCACGGCGGACCTGTCTCGCCCTCACCCCCCACATTCCCCTCACGCGCGTAACGATCGTCATTTGACGAACGGCCGCCAGCAACGTATTTACCCTTTGGGGCACGATGGTTTACGCATGCTTGGCGCGGCCGGTCCGCGCCCTTGGTGCGGTCCGCTTCCTGCCAGCACGCCCGCCAGCCAGCTAACCAGCCATGGGCACAGCGATCTACGTCCTGTTCACCCTCAGCATCACGGTGGCCAGCGCTGGCGTCACCTGCTGGATCGTGCAGCGGACCATGGCCCGCCGCCGCCAGGAGCAGGACCTCGTCGCTCGCCAGTCGCTCGAGCGGCTGCGGTCCCTGGCCGATCGAGTGGCGGCCAACGTCGACGAATACACCTCCCGCGTGGACGAGATCAGCGCCGCCCTCTGCGCCCCTGAAGGTAAGCGGGAAGCGGCAGTCCTGGCCGCCGTCAGCAAGCTGATCGACGCCAACCGCACCATGCGCGTGCAGCTCGATTCGGCCGAGGAGCGGCTCCACGCCCAGGCCCGCCAGATCGAATCGCAGGCCGTCGAGGCCCGCACCGACGCCCTCACCCAGGTCGCCAACCGCCGCGCCTTCGACGACGAGCTGGCCCAGTGCGTCGCCGACCTGGCCGGCGAAGGCAGGCCCGTCTCGCTCCTGTTCCTCGACGTCGATCACTTCAAAAAATTCAACGACGCCCACGGACATCAGGCCGGCGACGAAGTCCTCAGGCAGGTCGCCCGCGTCCTGCGTCAATCCACCCGCGAGACGGAGCTGGTCGCCCGCTACGGCGGCGAGGAGTTCGCCGTCATTTTCCGCGGCACTCCCATGACCCCCGTGCGTCACGTCGCCGAGCAGATCCGCCTGGCGGTCGGCGCCACCGCCATCCGCTTCGAAGGGCAGGAGCTGCACGTCACCGTCAGCGCCGGCCTGGCCGAGCTCCAGTCGAGCGAAGAGGCGCAGGTCCTCATTCAGCGCGTGGACGCGGCCCTCTACAGCGCCAAAAAAGGGGGCCGCAACTGCATCTACTGGAACGACGGCGCCACCAGCCACAGACTCAAGCTGAATCTGACCTGCAAGCGGCAAGCCGGCCCCCCCGACGACGTGTCGGCATTGCTCGGCGAAGAGTGGCAGTGCGACGGCGACCTGTCCCCCGACTCACCGTATCACCAGGCCGACGCACTCGTTTCCGCGCGGAGTGCGTTCCTGGACGACCTGATCCGCCGCATGGCGCACTTTCGCCGCGACGCCGCCCCGCTGGCAATGCTGCTGGTGCAGGTCGATCGCTGGTCCCAGCTTCACAAAGCGCACGGCGAACAGGCCGCGGCGATGGTCCTCCGCGTGGGGGCCCAGGTGATCAACGCCAACATGCGCGACATGGACAACGTCTCCCGGCTGGCAAACGACACGTTCGCCCTGCTGCTGCCCGGCTGCCGCTTGGCAGGCGCTCAGCAAGTGGCTTCGCGCCTGCGGCAGCAGATCGCCGGTTGCCGCTTGCCGCGGGACGCGGGGGTGGCGTCCATGACGGCGACGATCGGAGTGGTGGAAGCGACGGAAGGGGACGACATGCGGCGGCTTTTGCAGCGAGCCCGCAACGCGCTGCAGGTAGCCATCGACCGCGGCCGCAACCAGTGCTTCGCGCTGGACGCCACCGTAGGACAGGTTTCCAACCTGTCCCTTCCTTTGGAAATGATCGGGCAGGACATAGCCCCTATTGCCGTTGAACAGGTTTCTAACCTCTCCCCTCATCCTCAGTGAACTGCGGACTGAACGACCAAAGGCTTCGGTGTCCGCAACCAGCGGAAGTCAACCATCCCTTAAGCCGATCGGGCTGCGACTGGGGCTGAGTCGGCTTTCTGAGTCGGTTTGGCGCGAGTCGCTCCGGTGCCGCATCTCGTTTCCGTGACGACGGTTACCATTCTGAACAGGCCGACTTAGCCGCAGCGATGAGTCGGTTTGTTTCGGACCAGCGACTCTTCTATACATTCGTCCTCTATGGCGTCACTTCCGCCCGTGCGGCCCTGCGCGAGACACCATTTGAATTCTCGCGCGCAGCTCACAACCCGAATGTCGAAAAGTCGCCCTATTTTCGGTCAATCGAAAAGTCGCAAGCCATGATTAACAAACGATTTGCCGATTTTCGATGACTCGAAATGTGCCCGATTTTTGGCCCGTTTTGCGCGTTTTTCGCAAGCGGTCGGGAACTCCAGGGGAGCCTTGTTGCAGCAGCGAGCCCCGTGCCGCATCCTGGGCAAGACAACCAAATTGGGAAAGATCGGCCGCCCTGTGGCGTGCGCTACTCGGGCGCACACCGCCGCCCGCGTTATTGGGCGGACCACAAAGCGGACTTTTGACCACAAGCGCTCTAATGTACACATTGTACTCAGAGCGGCCCCGCGGATCAAGCGGCGGGGGGGGACGGGCAACAGGAGACAGGGGACAAGAGACAGGAGGATGGAGCTGCTAAAGGTGCTCTATCTCCATCGCGGTCAACAGACTCTGCAGGATGGCCTCAATCATTTCCCTCTTTGCCAGTCCCGAAAGTAGCTCGCCGGGAATGCCGCCGCGGCCGTAGCAGGAGCTGGCGAGCTGTGGGCGATTCCATGACAACGAGGGCCGACATTTTATTGGGCTTGGCGTGAACTGTGGCACCTGACTAACGTGGCTGATACAATTTGCGGCGCTGTCGGAGCCAGACGCATGACCACTGTCACTCGATGCTGCGGGCCCATCGACCGCCGAAGCTGGCTGACCATCGGCGGTCTCAGCTTCGGCGCGCTGGCCGCGGGCGGAATGCCGAGTTTGTCGCGCCTGTTGGCGGCCGAGGCGGCCGGTCAAGGGACGCGCGACGACTTCTCGGTCATCCTGTTCTGGGCCAACGGGGGTCCCAGCCATATCGACCTGTTTGACCTCAAACCCGACGCGCCGGCGGAGTATCGCGGCCCCTTCCGCCCCATCCCCACGAACGTCCCCGGCATCGCGATCAATGAGCTGCTCTCGAAGCTGGCCAGGCGGGCCGACAAGTTCACGCTGATCCGCAGCCTGCACCATGAGCGGGACGAGCATTCGGGGGGCACGCACCGATTTCTCACCGGCTACGCTTCGCGAGCGGCCAATCTCAACGATGCGGAGTTCCCCGAGATCGGCTCGGTCGTCGCGCGCAAGCTGGGAGCCGCGGCCAGCGACGTGCCGCCGTTTGTGGCCAATACCAAGCTCTACGGCAGTGGTCCGGCCTACCTGGGGCCGGCGTACGCGCCGTTCATGCCCAGTCCCAACCCGCTGTCGTCAACTGGCAACAATATCTACGATCCAATTCCCATTTATCCCACGCCTGGCACGCCGGATCGTTTGTCGATCTCGCAGGAAGGCGTGCTGACGCTCGATCGTCGAGCCAATTTGCTGCGCGGGCTCGATCAGCTTCCGCGCGATCTTGACGGCGCAGGAATGATGTCGGCGGTGGATCGCTTTCAGCAGCGAGCGCTGAACATCCTGGCCGGAGGCCGCGTGCGGACGGCACTCGACCTGTCGCGGGAAAGCGAGCGCACGCGGGCTGGCTACGGCGATACGCACTGGGGGCGGAGTCTGCTGACCTGCCGGCGGCTGATCGAGGCCGGTGTCCGGTTCGTGCAGTGCCAGGCGGAGTTCCGATTGCCGCCCCAGATCGGCCGCACGAGCAACTGGGACGATCACTCGGTGAACTCGCACATCTTCCAGGCCTACGAGCGGAAGCTGCCAGTGCTCGATCAGGCCCTGTCCGCTTTGATTGACGATATCGCACAGCGCGGTCTCGATCGCCACGTGCTGGTGCTATTCTGCGGCGAATTTGGCCGCACGCCTCTGATTCGCTATCAGGACGCCAGTGGGCGGCCGGGGCGAGACCATTGGTCCCGGGCGATGACCGTGTTTGCGGCGGGGGGCGGGCTGAAAATGGGACAGGTGATCGGCGCAACCAACACCCGTGCCGAGGAACCCGTGCAGCGCGCGATGGATAGCAATTGCCTGCTATCTACGCTCTACCACCGTTTCGGCATCGATCAACGGGATGTGTTCCCTGACCGGAGCGGCCGGCCGCTGCCGATCTTGCCTGCGGGCGAACCGATTGCCGAACTGATTTGATCTGTCCGTCGCCAAAGGCTTGGACACTCACGTTTCCACCGCCGGCTGATACTCCGCAGGATTCTGTATGCCGGCAGTCCAGGCCACGGCGTGACGACACGTGCGCATGTCGGGCGGAACTCGCAGGATGTACCGCCTGCCGGTGGACGGACAGTGCACGGCCACGCAGAGCAAGTCTTCACCGCCATCGAAGCGGATTCGCAGCAGTTCCCGTTCGCCGCCACGATCCCGATCGCGATCGATGACTTCGGCACGCGAATTCGCCACGAACCATTCCATGCCGACCCGGTCGATTAGCACTCGACGCAATTCCAAATTGGGTTCGGTAAGGATCTCCCGGAGGGTAATGCTCTCGGGGTCGAAAACGATGCGATCCGACACGGGCACGCCATGCCACAATATTCTCACTGAGCGGAGCGACCAAGGAATTTGACGCACTGACGTTCCAGCAAGGTCGATCCAAGACCTGGCCTTCATCCCATCGGGAAGAATTTCCAGGTTCGTGCAGCCACTGACGTCAAGATGTTCCAAGTTCGTAAGTTGTGGCGGGAGAACCACCAGCGAAGTGCAGCCGCGGGCTGTCAGGTGTTCGATCGAACGTGCCGCCCGAGCCGGAATCTCGTTCACGCGCGGACAGTTGCTGATGTCGAGCCGGCAAACCTGCAAATTGTCCGGAAGCTCTTCGAGCGCCGTGCAGCCTCGCAAGTCAAGGTCATGTACGCGGAGCGCAGGAAGCTTTCGCAGCGAGCGACAGTCACTGGCGTCGATCCGCTGCGACACTTCCAGGTCGGGCGGCAGCCACTCCACCGCAGTACCCCCAATGAGCAGTCGCTGGCAGCTTAAACCAGCGGGCAGTCGCCGCAGTCTGCGACAGTTCGTGACGTTGATGGTGCTGGCAGTTAGATTCGGCGGCAAAGAATCGAGGGTAGGTGTATCGTTCAAAGACAAGTATCCCTGCACGCGCATGCCTGAGGGCGCGTTTCCTTCCAGAATTCGCCGCCGTGCTTCCACGGGAGTCCATTGATACAGCGATTTCAGCCAGCCAAACATGACGCACATCCGTCGGCGAATCCCTAGTCCAAAACAAGCCGGTCGCGCCGATTCCGCAATGGATCATACTCGCGTTGTCGCCAGACGCGATACGTGCCCAATGGCAGGGAGATGGCGGCGTGTTCCTCATGGACAATGCGGGCAGCGTCCCGCTGCACTTCCACATACCATTCGCCCAAATGTTCGTAGACGATTACTCCGTCCAAATCCTCGATCTGATGACGATGGCCGGTCAGTTCACCCTCGGCTAAAACCCCGTTAGATTGCTTGACAGCTGTGGAGGGAATTGATTTCGCGTCGTCGATGAAGAGGTCTCCTTGTCGCCTGAGCATAAGTGGCTCCCATGTGGGCTTGATGTAGACTCGTTACGTCTCTCCGCGTGGTGGGTCGAAAGTGCACACAGCCGACGAAGGTGATTCCGCCAAACGAATGGGGCGATGACCGTAAGTACTATTCTGACACAACAAGCGACATGCTGACAGAGAAGCATGGCGCCAGTGTGAAAACCGTCAGGCAAGATCCAATTACGCAAGTATCTCCTTCAGAATCTTCCCCTCGCCGGTCGGGCCGATCAGCCGGTTGTTGAGGCCCTGGAAGGGGAAGGAAAAGGCGAACGGGTCGAAGCCCAACAGGTGCAGGATCGTGGCCTGGAGGTCGCGGAGGCTGACCGGGTTTTCCGTGATGTAGTAGCCGATCTCGTCGGTCGCCCCGTGGGCCAGGCCCCCCTTGATGCCGCCGCCGGCCAGCCACATGGTGAAGGCGAAGGGATGATGGTCGCGGCCAATGAAGCCCTTCTGGAGCGTGTCGCGGACGTTGTTTTGCATCATCGGCGTGCGGCCGAATTCGCCGCCCCAGATGACGAGCGTTTCATCGAGGAGCCCGCGCTGCTTGAGGTCCTTCAGCAGGGCGGCGACGACGCGGTCGATTTGCTGGCACTTGATTGGCAGCGTTTCGTCGATCGATTCGCCCGGCGAGCTGCCGTGGTGGTCCCAGCCCCAGTCGTAGATCTGCACGAAGCGGACGCCCGCTTCGACCAGCCGCCGCGCGAGGAGCACGTTGTTGGCAAACGTCGGATCATCCCCCTTGTAGAGCACGCGCGGGTCGGCCGCGTCCTCCGCCGGCGAGACGTAGCCCGGTTTGGCGCCGTACAGGTCGAGAATGTGCTGCGGCTCGCGGCCGATGTCCATCACGTCGGGGACCGAGAGCTGCATGCGAAAGGCCAGCTCGTACTGCGAGATGCGAGTCAGCGTTTCGTCGTCGCCGGTCCGCTCGTGGGCCAGCCGGTTGAGCGACTGCACGCCGTCGAGCATCTTGCGGCGCAGCTCGCGGCTCATCCCCTTGGGATCGGAAAGGTACAGGACCGGGTCGCCGACCGTGCGGCACTGGACACCCTGATAGACGCTCGGCAAAAAGCCGGTCCCCCATAGCGACTTGCCGGCATCGGGCGTTTTGCCGCCGGAGAGGAGGACGACGAAGCCGGGGAGGTTTTCGTTCTCGCTCCCCAGGCCGTATGTGGTCCACGCGCCGAGCGACGGATTGCCGATCCGCGGCTGGCCGGTGTGGACGAAGAGTTGCGCGGGGGCGTGGTTGAACTGGTCGGTGTGGACCGAGCGGATCACGCAGCACTCATCGACGACGGAGGCGAATTTCGGCAAGAGCTCGCTGATCCACTGGCCGCTTTGTCCGTGCTGGCTGTACTTGAATTGGGGGCCGAGCATTTTCGGCACCCCCTTGATGAAGGCGAACCGCTTCCCTTCCAGATACTGCTGCGGGCAGGGAGTGCCGTGAAATTTGGTCAGTTCGGGCTTGTTCTCGAAGAGGTCGAGCTGCGACGGCGAGCCGGCCATGTGGAGATAGATGACGTGCTTGGCCTTGGCGGGAAGGGGCGGTTGCTTGGGGGCGAGCGGATTGGCCGTTGTGCTCTGCGGCGCGGCGGACGCGGGGCGCTGACCGGCGAGCGCGGCCAGGGCCATGCCGCCTATTCCCAGACCGGCGGAGGAGAGGAAGTGCCGGCGGGTTTGGTCGCGGAGGAAGTCGAGGTGAGGAGTATTCATGGCGATTGTTTATCGTGTACAAGCCCGACGCGCCAGTGAGGGAAACGGCCGTTTGCCAGTGAATGCCTGTCCCTCGCTTGCGTGTCGGGCTTGTGAGGTCAATTCCGCATCAGCAGTTCGTCGAGGTTCAAGATCGCACTGGCAACAACAGTCCACGCCGCGTGCTCGCTGGCCGAGACTCCCTCCGGCGGTGTGCTATTTGCTTCCTTGAGGAGCGCCTCGGCGGCATCCGGCCTGGCCGAAAACTCGGCCAGCGCCTCTTCGTACAGCTTCTCGAGCAGTTCGATCTCCTTGCCGGTCGGCATTCGCGTCAGCGCCAGCCGCAGGCCGAGGGCGGCCTTGCAGCTCTCGCCGTGATCGGTCGCCTGAATGATCCGTTTGGCCAGTGCCGCCGCCGCTTCGAGATAGACCGGATCGTTGAGCGTGACGAGCGCCTGCAGCGGCGTGTTGGTGTGAATTCGCCGCACGAGGCACACTTCGCGGCTGCCGGCGTCGAACGTGATCATCGACGGGTAGGGGGTCGTCCGCTTCCAGTAGGTGTAAATGCCGCGGCGATAGCGATCCTCGCCGCTGGAGGTGACCCACTTGGAGGCGTTGTAGGTCGATTTCCACAGGCCGTCGGGCTGCGGCGGCATGACGGAGGGCCCGCCCATCTTGGCCGATAGCAATCCCGAAATGGCCAGCGCCTGGTCGCGCACGACTTCTGCCGATAGTCGCTGGCGACTGCCGCGGCTGAGCCAGACGTTGCGCGGATCATGCTCGCGGCGATTCGCATCGACAACAAACGCCTGCTGGTAGGTGCTGCTGGTGACGATCGACCGCACAAGCTGTTTGAGCGACCAGTGGCAATCATCGCGGTAATGGACCGCCAGCCAGTCGAGCAGGTAGGGATGCGACGGCGGCGAGCCCTGGGCGCCGAAGTCCTCTTCGGTCTCGACGATCCCCAGGCCAAAGAACCGCGCCCAGACGCGGTTAGCCATCACCCGCGGCGTGAGCGGATTGTCCTTGCTCGTGAGCCACTGGGCGACGCCGAGACGGGTCTGGGGCGCACCCTCCGGCAGCGGGCCGAACGCGGCCGGCACGTCAGGCTGCACTTCGTCCCCCGGATCGAGGAAGTTTCCCCGGTTGTGAATCTTGGTCACGCGGCGCTTGCCTTCTGCCAGCTCGCGATAGATCGGCAGCTTGACGATCTGCTTTTCGAGTTCGGAGCGCTGCGACTGGGCCGCGTCAAGGTCTTTTTTGAGCTGGGCGAGTTTGGGCGTCGTTGGAATTGGATTGAGGTCGGCCGCCGGCGCGGTCGAGAGGTTCAGGCGGAATTTGGCGAGCGTGAGCCGATTGCCGTATTGCTGCGAGAGGGAGGCTTTCAGCGTCATGCCGTCCGCGATTTCCAGCGGCGGGTCGAAATCGAACAGGGCGACGTGCCGCTGATCGCGCTTGGGGCTGACGGCCCAGCCGGTCTTGGTGTCGCCGTCGATGGCGGCAGTCACATTCCAGCCGTCTTGCGAGAAGTCGGCCCGCGGTTTGGCGAGCTTGAGCTTCTCCGGCTCTTTGCCATCGGCGATGCGCTCGACAGTCAACTCGGAGATGACGAAATTCGGATCGTCCGGGTTGCGGCCGAGCCCCTGTTTGCCGTCGGGGAATTTGGACGGCAGGGCTTCGATGCGGAGGGCCGTGTATTTGCCGGCGGCCGGCATAAGCGTCAGCTCGTAGACGTCGGTCTCCGGCGATGTCCCTTCCGCCACGATGGAGCTGTCTTCCTGGACCTTGAGCGTCGCACCGCCGGTCGATTTCGCCTCGCTCGCCTTCTGCGGCTGCCATTTCTTTTCCTCTTCGGCGGCCAGGCCTGTCGCCG
>Ga0075418_10003056_pt1 | contig 19114 bp, 17 predicted proteins | sample SoiMetdeltSBSDD2_FD_81776 | JGI IMG/M metagenome (GOLD analysis project Ga0075418, IMG submission 81776) | Bulk soil microbial communities from a Populus tree surrounding site in Tennessee, USA - Soil MetaG P. deltoides SBSDD2 | ecosystem: Environmental > Terrestrial > Soil > Tree plantation... | reverse complement strand
TCTTTTGCAAGCCCGCGGTCATCGGCGCGTCTCAATGCAATTAGCGGGCCACAAGGATACGTAATCCATAAACCGACCAGATTATCAAAAGAAAGGGCTAAGGCAGTAAGAAAAACCCGCCCAGGGCCGGGCGGGCAGAACCGTGTACAATAACTGATAATGCTTATCAGGTGGTCACACGCAGACCTTTAGCCCGAACACAACAAAAGGGCCCGACCGGGTTGCTAAGGCAATGACGACGAGTGAGTGGGCCAGTCGGGTTGATTGCCGCCATAGTCGAGGACGACATCACAATCGTGCGTGGGATGATCATTGCACCAGGCGAAGGCTTCGTAACTGGAGCTAAAAAGTTTTGCGGCCGCCAAAGAAGGACTCCAGTTTCCGTGTTCGGTGAGATAGTGCTTTGTCGCGGAATTCTGAACAACAATGGTCATGGCGTTGATTGTGCAGAACTTCCTGCGACTGGCAGCTTGGGTGAAAGCCCCACGAGAAAGGTGCCATTCCTGGCGCGGGAACATCGCTCGAGGAAAGTCATTTCTATGACTTTGGAATATGTTTTCCCAGGTAAGGCGGGAAGCGGTGCACCAGCAAAGGTGTTAGATAACCTTTTCCCTTCTCAGCGCCCACAGTTCGGTGGAAAAATCGGATAACCCGTGCGTTGCGAAGAAAGGAGCACCTATGTGGCATCGCGACTGCTCTTGGCGTGTAACAACCCATTATGGAGAGTCCAAGCCGTGATTACTGGGGGGGTGTCGTGAGTTCGCAAGCCATGGAACGCGACCTGACAATACTCGTAGCCGAGGATAGTTCGGACTACGCCATGTTCATGAAGCTGGCGTTGCGGGAGACGGGGCAAACGAACTGCGTGCATTTCGTCGAAAATGGCGAAGAAGTCATCAGCTATCTGGAGGCCCAGGGAAAGTACCGCGATCGCAGGGCCTTTCCATTTCCTGCGATGCTTCTTTTGGACCTGAAGATGCCGGGAATGGATGGTTTTGACGTGCTGCGGTGGATGCAGCAGAATCCGTCTCTCAGAGTGTTTCCCACGATAGTGTTAAGCAGCTCAGTGCTCGACGCGGACGTGAAGCAGGCGTATGCACTGGGAGCCAACGCGTACCTGGGAAAGCCAGCGGACCTGAACGATCTTAAAACGATGCTGAATGATGCGTGCAGGTTTTGGTCCTGGTGTGCCAGTCCTGAGTGAATCTCCGACTCGGTTACGCTGTTCAAAAAATTCAGGATTTGTAACGAGCGGATTTTCGGATTGGCAGTACCGTACTCCGTGGATGAGATGAAAGCTCCACGGCAGAGAGGGGAATTGCGGCGCCGGGTGCGCAGCGACATGAATCGCAATCTTACAATCCTGATTGCCGAAGATAATGAAAACGACGCGGCCCTCCTCCAGCTGGCGATTCGCGGCATTGGATTGCAAAATCCGGTGCGGATTCTGCCCGACGGAGTGGTGGTAATTGAATATCTGAAAGGCAGTGGCAAGTATGCGGATCGACATGAGTATCCGTTTCCAAGCGTTCTGTTTCTTGATTTAAAGATGCCTCGCCTCGGCGGATTCGAAATTCTGCAGTGGTTGAGACAGCATCCTGACTGCTTCGTAATACCGGTCACTATTTTCAGCAGCTCCGCTCTCGAACCTGACATCAAAAAGGCGTACGCACTTGGGGCCAATGCGTACTTCATCAAGCCGAGCAGTTTCGAGGACCTCAAGCGGATGCTTCAGAGCGCATTTGAATTCTGGAGCTGGTGCGCCAAACCGTCAGTCCCGGAGAGATGCGCGGAATGAACCTGTGCGGTCGTGCGATGGAGTAAACTCGCCGGCCATGCGGAACAGGTACTGGAGACAGGGCGTGCAGTAGACTCCCGGCGAAAGCCCCGTGGCTTTTGTTGTTGCAAGCCTTGGGGGACAAGAGCACTATCGATTCACCGCCGATTCTGTGGACGTGGACAGGTGTATCTGTGTTCTCGTGCGACGGGCGCCGGCACCATCCGGCGCTGACCTTTAGCCATCGCGATGCCGCCCGCAACCCTCAAGCGCATGCCGGTTGTCCTCTATGTCGAGGACGACGCAGACCATCGTGAGCTGATGAGATCGGCCGCAAAGGCTTCCCAAGTGAAATTCGGATTGGCGCTGGCGGAAGGGTACTCTGATGCCATCGACTACCTCGGCAGGCAGGGGCGTTATGCAGATCATATGCGCTATCCGCCGGCAACATTTGTTCTGCTGGATCATCTGTTGGGCAATTTCAAGGGCACGGACCTGGCGCGCTGGATTCGGAGGCAAAGCGACCTTTCCAGGTTGCCGGTGGTGATGTTCAGTGGCCACACGGACGTGCGCCTGATGGCGGAATGCTACGCCGCGGGGGCGGACTATTATATTCGAAAGCCGCTCCGGCCTGAAGATTTGCGCAAGGTGGTGTGCTGTTTAGATGCGTCTTTGGAGCATGATCCGCCGCGCGTGGCAGCGTTGGTAGAGGTTGCCGCCGATTCGACACTGGACCGGCAGGCATTGACGGCAGCCTTGCGTGACGGACTCGAAGAAAATCCAGTCTTGAAGGAGCAGGCGCGCGCGCGCGTAGCGAAACTCGATCTGACCATGGCGGTAAGAGAAGAAGTCCTGAAAAAGATTTCATTTGTGCCGGGCAGCGGAGAGACGAAACCATCCAAGCCCGATTCGCCCAAGGGGTGACGGCAATATCCGCCGGGAATAAAGATTGTCTTTTGCGCCGCGCTACGTAACGGGCTGAATACCGGGTTTCTTTGCCGCCCACCGCGTATAAAGGGACTGGATGGTATCGCGGAACTCGGAAAAATTCAGGGGCTTGGTGATGAAGGAAGCGGCCCCGCACTGATAGGCCCTGTTCATACTCGCGACGTTTTCTCCGGTTGTCATGATGACGGTGCGTATGCCGGCAAGCTCCCGCTTATTTTGAAGCCACTCCAGAATCTCGAAGGCGTTTGCGTCGGTCACATCGAGGTCGATGAGCACAAAATCGGGGAGCGGATGGGTGCGGCGATCGCTGTATTGTCCCAAACCGTCAAGGTAATCGATGGCTTCACGGCCACGATGCAAAATGCGCACTGGTTCCGTGTAGCCGAGTTGCTCAAAGAATTCGCGGATCATCTCGGCGTCTTCGTGGTCGTCTTCGACCACCAGAACGACCGGATGAACGCGTTGAGACCGTGGCATGTGCGAAGGATTGTCCAGAGCCGGCGAGGAAAGAGCGACTAGGGTCTGTACCCCATGCGGCGCTTGGAGGTTCCAGACGGCGAGAATTCCGCCGTGGGATATATAGGGATATATAGAGTTGGCCGGGCACGAAACCAAGGACGGAGATCATGACAACTCCGCTGAAAAGGTTAACGCCGCCCGGCCAAGAACCGAACCACCAGTTTTTCACTCCAGCATTTACGCCTAAAGCGCAACGTTGTGCCTCAATAAGACTCCCATCCGAGGCGAAAAACCGTGGGGTATTTTCCTACGGTGGCGGGACACTCCAAGCACGCTGCCAAATGCGCGGCCTGTCAAGTAGGTGCATCGGCCCCCGTGCGTTATTCAAATTCCGTGGCATTCGGTAACTGGTCGGAGGGAAGTGCCCTGAAGAACTCACGACAAAAAACAAACCAAGGGAAAGAAAATCATGAAACAAATAACACCATTCCAAGCCGGGGGGCTGAGGAGAGCAGCACTGATGCTGGGCGCGATGTGCCTGCTCGCCCCGCTGGGAACACCAAACGCGAACGCGGCCCGCAGACCGAGCAGCATCGACGTGATCCCGACGGTCACAAGCCTCAGCGTGTCCAACGGGCAACTGATCGCTTCAGGGACAGCGACGGCAGTACGTCACGGGAGAACGAACACGGTACCGTTCAGCGCGCCGGTGAACATCAGTCTCGCCCAAACGAATGGGACGAATGTCGGGGCCTGTCCTATCCTCGACCTCCAACTGGGACCGATTAATCTCGACCTGCTCGGCGTTGTGGTAGAGACGAGTCCGATCTGTCTCGTCATAACCGCCCACGAAGCCGGGGGACTGCTGGGTGACTTGCTCTGCAGTGTGGCAAACCTGCTCAATGGCGGGCTTTCGCTTGACCAGATTCTGCGTGGGCTGGGCGTGACAGATCCCGTGCTTGGCGTGATACCGGGTCTCACGGCACCGCAGATTGGCGACCTCCTCGCCGGAGTCACCAACCTGTTAAACGGTGCTCTTTCCAATCTGCTCGACGCAGTGGTCACTGATATCATCGAGGGCGTGGGTCCTGTATGCGACATCCTGCACCTCGAACTTGGACCACTTGATCTCAACCTCCTCGGTCTGGAGGTAGTGCTGGACGACTGCGCCGGTGGACCTGTGGTGGTGGACCTCACGGCCGAGCGGGGGCGGGGCAACCTCTTGGGCAACCTTTTGTGTGGACTCCTCGGACGAACCGGGCTGGGCGCCTCACTTGGGGACATCCTGGGCGGACTGTTGAGATAGCAGATAGCAACGTGATAAAGCGAAGGCGGTTCGTTGCGAGGTCAGTCGCGCGAGCCGTCTTTCGTTTTTGAGGAGTTTTTGAGACTTTGAATACCCTCGCATTCAAGCCAGTTAGTCAGTTGCTGATTCGCCGAGGATACCGTAGCGAACCTGGCAGGAGAGATCAATTGGATGCCCGCCCGGCAGACAAGCAACGTCGTCCAGGGCGGACATTGATGGATTGCCCCACTTAAGTTTCTCGGATCCGCGCGCTCGCAGCAGCAAGCGGATAATGCGGCCGCCCTGCATTTCAATGACGCCGTCCCAGGCGAGTTTGACTTCGTGTTCCCAAATTCTTCCATCGCCGCCTTTGGCTGGGCGATTTTGGCCCTCTCCACCTGCCACGTGGGAGGCGCCGGCAACGCGGAGGCGAGCCGGCGCGTGTTGATCGTTTGAGAGGTTTTGCGCCCAGAACTCGCACTCCCTGAGATCGCCTTTGCCTCCACCCGGTGGAGCGAGCGGGTTGACATCGAGATGCCCTAAAAATGCATGGCTGATGAGCTGGCGCGCCAGAGTGTACGGCATTCTAAAGGCGTTTGTTCCGGCGTTAAAAGCAACCTTCGCCAGTACACTTTGCATCTCGACAGGGAGATTAAAGCGGTCCTCAGTATAATATTCCTGACGAGTGGCGTCGGCCATGAGCCGGCCATCTTCATCCAGCGCGCGGCCAAACAATCGCACGACGACGGTACCCGATGGCAGACGGGGATTGGCAGGGCAGTCTTGCGTGTGCTGATCGGGGACCGCGAGCACGGCGCCGCTGTCGGGAACATCGGGAAGTTTTGAGCTGGGAAATTTCATGTAACGCTGAGCCCCGAAGGGATGCTTTGCGTTGGGATATTTGCCGAAGCGTTCCAGAGTGTGATCGAGAAATGCGAGGATACTTTCGTTATCATCAAACATCAGCGTCCAGGCGATGACTTTTCCATCGGAGTTGGCGACGCAGATCCCCTGCGGGGCGGGTTTGGAGCGAGCGATCTCGCGATAGAGGCGGCCTTCTTCATCGTCACCCGGGTTGTTGACGAGCGCTGCCTTGAGCGCGACGGGCACGAACTCGGAGTTAATGCGGCGAATCACTTCGGGTCGCGAGAAAACTGCCGCACGGGCAGCGCCGGCGAAGACTCAACAGCGCGCATCGTCGACCGGCCGGTCGATGAAAACCCAAAGCAGGAGCGGCTTTCCCCGGGCGCGTGAGTCCTTCAATCCCTCCAGAAGACAACTTTTCCAGGCGATTTCACGCCAGGGAACGCGAGCCGCTTGCAACCCTTTGATTTCCGTTTCGAGGGCTTCAGGCGTGATCGGCGCTGCCTCAAACGGGTTCGATATTTGGGATTTTGCGCCGTCCTTCTTCCCGGGCTCTTTTTCAGGTTCGTCTTTTTTCAGATCGCGCAGCAGACGGAGCGCGCGATCGAGCACGGCCTCGGCTTCTTTGTGTTTTCCGGCCTTCATCAATGGATCGAACTCCTGCATTATTTCTGCGACCGGAGATGCATCGCGTCCTTCGCTTTGCCAGCGCTGAGCTCCTTCCTGCACGGACTGCAATTTGGACTGAAGAGTGCGCTGGACCTCGTCGAGCGAGCGAAGCTGGCCTGACGCGATTTTGTTTTTGATCTCGCGCAGCCTGGCGACCTGCTCACGGGTCAACTTGCCTTTGATGCGGAGAACGAGGCCAAGGTGGGCGCGTTTGATTTCGCGTTCGCGCTCGAGCACTTTGTCAAACTGGGCCAGCGCGGCTTGTTCATCGGTCGATTCCTTCCTGAGCAACGCGGCCATGGCTTCGACCTCCTTCTGAAGACGCTCCTGCAAGCCAGCAAACCGCTCCTGTGCACTTTGAATTTCGGACATCAATCCTTCCCGCTGCTCCTGCGTGAGTCCAATTTCCGACTGATATTGCATCACCAATTCCGGCGGGAAAAGATTCTCGGCCAACGGATCGGACTGCGGCGGCTGCGCGCAAAGTGCCCCGATGGTGCCGAGCAGGAGAAGAGACAGAATCGCATTTTTGATTTTCATATGATTCAAGGTCACTGTCGGCTGTCCCGGCAGGAAAACTGTTTGGCGATAACTCCAGCATATCCTCACCCGGCGGACGCAACAGGAAGTCGGTGGGCGATCGCCATTCGCAGATTACCACGGCAGTTTGGCATGGCAAGCCGGCCACTGGCGCCGTTTGGTGTCTTCGGTCGTGGTGCAAACGGACAGCGCTGAGGCTAACAGCGGTGGAAGATTTTCTGGCCGTTAGCGAGATGGCCCCACGCTCTTCAAGCTTTCGTCGAAGTGAAGGCCCATGGAGCCCGAAAGCGTGAAGGTGTTGCAGACCACGGCGCCGACTGCATCGGAAGTTCCGGTAAGGGTGACCGCCGCAGAGGGAGCGTAAATTGTTCCGATCAATCGAGAACTGCCCGAGTAACTGATCGTATTTGTGCTGAGTCCAACGATTAAAAAGTTTTGCGCCAGGCGAGACTCGTTGATGCAACCGCCGCCGCCAAGTGAGACCTGGCCGCCGCTGTGCCATTCGAGCGACGCGTCAGGGCCAAGGAGAATATAGCCACTTGCCAACACGGTGGTATTGCCAAGGACGTGCAGACGCGCCTTCGCATTGACCAGCATCTTCTCGCCAGCACCCAATGAGATAGAGGAAACACGATAATCACCCTCGCTCACGACGGCGTATTTATAGTTCGTGCCGCCCACCGGCGGGTACAGACCCCCGACGAGAGGTAGTATGGGACCGAAGTCGTTGGGTAAAGTAGCCGGTGGAATGAAATAGTTCGCGTCATTGAAATAGTGGCCGGCTTCGATCTTGCCCCTGTTGGCAGGATTGTTGTTGAACGCCGTGGTTCCCACGCCTCCATTGGGACCAAGCGTTACCGTGCCGCCGGGCCCCGTGGCCACACTCCCATAGATTTGCATATTACCCACCGCAACGGCGCCAGGCGTGCGGCTGGTCGTCCCGACCAGCGCGCGGTCGGTGGCCTTCACAGGGTCATATTGGCCGAGTGTGCTTTCGAGGGCATTCGTGGAGTTGAAGCTGTCGACCCGTCCGCTGCCTGCGAGGTTGACGTTCCCGCTGGCGAGAATGGCGTATTCAAATAGAAGACCTGGCAGTGATCTCACGCGCCAGAAACCATGGCTCCCCGGGGCGGAGGCGTTGATTGTTCGCGTTGCCTGCGAGTCAGAGTTCGTAATTGCGGCCGTCCATGTGCGCAGGTCGGTAGAGGATTCGACGATATAACTGACGTTCGTCTCGCCCTGCAACGTGAATTGGAACTGATTTCCTGACCAGGCTGCATTCGTGAGGATCGTTCCACTCCCGGGAAGCCCGAAGGCAGAGCGAAGGCCGGCCAACAGAATAGCGGCGCAGAAGATAAGGCGTTTTTGAGGGCGCATCCCGGCTGCTGTGGAGCAGTCGGTGTGCCTCAGTTGGCCCTGCGAAGCAACGGGGGTGGGGCGGGACAACGGCCAAACTTCAAAGTTGAACGACACGGTAAAAAACCCCTTTTGCGTGCCGTTGCGTCATGGGCGGTCGGAAAATGCTCTGCACCGGTGCACGTCGAGCGCGCGGTAGCGGTTGCACACCCACCATGCCCTTCGTCTCAAGTGCGCTATTCTAGGTAATGAGGGCTGCAGGATGAAGTGGTCGGCTCCGATTGCGATGCTGAAGCGATTGCTGGCGCGACGGCCGAGGGAGAGCCCGCTCGCAGTAGCGCAGGCGGCGTGCCGGGCAGAAGCGTGGCCCTGGACGGAGCCGACTCGGGTTGAAGATGACGTTTTGCATTGGGTTGTTGTAACGGCGTCTGATCCATCCGGCCGTGGCGCTCGTATCGTGATTAAAAAATCCACCGGCCGGATCGTTTGCAAATCCTTTATCCGCCGACGCACACCAAAGCCACCCCGGTAATCGACACCTTCCGTTCATCGAGAGTCCGCTAAAAAATCCGGTGCTTACTGGCGCGCGTAATCTCCGGCTTTTTGACGGCGCTCCAGCCAGTACTTCAGCATCACCCGAATCGTATTCGTGAAATCGATGAAGTTCAGGGGCTTGGTCAGGAATGAATTCGCACCCTCATAGAATTCCCCAGTTGCTTATGGATTAATCTCGGTCCAGGAAGAGGCCAGGAAACGGACCTTCGGATTTCCCTTCAGCGCTTCGTCAAAATGTATTCCCATGTTACCGCTGAGGCTAAAGTTGTTGCTGACGATAGCGCCAACAGCATCAGCCGTCCCGGTAACCGTGACCGGAGAGAGTGGGGCGTAAATGGTGCCAATCAAACGTGAGTTGCCGGAATAAATCACTGGCGCGGGTGTAAGGGCGATCAGCGAGAAGTTGATGGCATATCCGCTGAGATTGATGCAGGCGCCCCCCGAAAGATTGATCGGACCGCTGGCGTACCACTCGATGCTGGCATCGGGCCCCAGGATGACAAAGGCGTTATTGCCCGATACCGAGCTCATACCCGTGACATGCAGCCGAACGTTGCCCGTGACGAGCATCTTCTCACTGCCGCTCAGATCGATGGTAGGGGCACGGTAGTCCCCGTCCGCGAGGAGGTACTTGTAATTCGTTCCGCCCGGCCCCGGCGGATACACGCCCCCGCTGACAAATTGAATTGGTCCAAAGTCGTTCGGAAAAGTGGGCGGCGGAATGTAGTAATTCGCATCGTCAGTGATGTGACCGGGTTCAATGGTCCCCTTATAAGCCGGAGTCTCAACCCATGGCTTGCTTCCCACGCCACCGGAGTTGTTAAGCCTCACGGTGCCACGCGGGCCCGTTGCAACGCTCCCGTAAATTGTCATACTGCCCACATCGATCGCGGGAACTGTGCGCGCGGTGGTCGCGACCAGCGCGCGATCGGTGGCGTTGCTGGCAGCGTATTGGCCGCCGGGTCCGCTCTCGAGGATGTTGGTTGAGTTAAATGTATCAATTCGCCCGCTGCCCCCAAGAGTCAACGTCCCGCGCGCAAGGATAACAGCGGGGAAGCGCTGGTTCATTTTCGTGCGCACGCGAACGGCGCGCCTGATGTCGCCGATCCCGAGCGGTTGCGGGAGGCTGCCCCGCACCGTGATAATGGGCGGCCAACCGTTGTCGAGTTCCATGTCACACCGGCCGCCATTAAGATACTGAGTTTTGCGATAAACGTTCCCCACCCGCGTCCATCCATTGATGGCGAAGTTGCTGGAGGTATTAATGTGGTTGATGTGTGCCATCGCTTCCTCGATCCCGGATTCGCACATGGGAATCACGTTGTTCCAGACCTGGGAGTGCTGGGTGAAACTGTGCTGACTGGAGACCATCGACATATAGGCGGCCAGCATCATGCCGACGAGAGCGCAGACGACCACAGCCACGACCAGCACACTGCCCTGGTTCGTGCTGCGTTTCCCTTTAAATCCAAAGTTGCTGTCGTTGCGAATGCAAGTCTTCGCCCGTTGCAACTGCATAAAAGCTGAGTCGCTACAGTTTAAGTTCAGTCCACGAGGAAGCCAAAAAGCGCTGTTTCGGACTTCCCCTCAGTGCTTCGTCGAAGTGGATTCCCATGGTGCCCGAAAGGGTGAAGCTGGCGCTGCAGATGGCACCAACCGCGTCGGAGGTCCCGGTAACGGTGACCGCAGAAAGGGGGGCATAAATGGTTCCGACGAATGTCGCGCTCCCGGAATAGCCCACGGGCGCCGCGGTGAGGGCAATTATGGAAAAATTGATGGCATATCCACCACTGTTGAGGGTGCCGCCGCCGCCAAACGTAACCGAACTACCGGCGTACCACTCGACACTGGCGTCGGGTGCTATCAAAACATACGCGTTAGGGGCCGATACCTGGGTAGGGCCAGTCACATGGATTCGTGCTCTTCCGAGAACCAGCATTCTTTCACCGTTCCCCAAACTAATTGACGCAGTCCGATAGTCGCCGTCGTAAAGAATGTACTTGTAGTTCGTACCGCCCAGCACCGGCGGGTACATGCCCCCGCCGAGAGGTTGTATGGGCCCGAAGTCGTTCGGGAAAGTGGCGGGTGGAATGAAATAGTTCGCGTCATTGAGCCAGTGGCCGGCTTCAATCTTGCCCCTGTTGGCAGGAATGCTGTTGAACGCCTTGCTTCCCACACCTCCATTGGGACCAAGCGTTACGGTGCCGCCGGGCCCCGTGGCGACGCTCCCGTAGATTTGCATATTACCCACCGCAACGCAGCCAGGCGTGCGGAGGGTAGTCCCGACTATCGCTCGATCAGTGGCCTTCAAAGGGTCATATCGGCCGAGTGTGCTTTCAGCGGAGTTCGTGGAGTTGAAGCTGTCGATGCGTCCGCTGCCTCCCAGGTTGATGAGTCCGCGGGTCAGGACGGCGGCCGGGAAGCGCTGATTCATCTTCGTGCGGACGCGAATGGCCCGGGACACGTCGTCATTACCGATCGGTTCCTTCAGGTAGCCCCGGACCGTGATGATGGGCGGCATGCCGTCGTCGATCTCCATGTCGCACCGGCCACCATTCAGGTAACGTGTTTTGCGAAAAACGACTCCGGCCTTCGTCCATCCGTTGATCGCGAAGTTGGAGCTGGTGTTGATATGATTGATGTGCGACATCGCTTCTTCGACGCCGGATTCGCACATCGGGATGACGTTGTTCCAGATCTGGGAGTGCTGGGTGAAATTGTGCTGGCTCGAGACCATCGACAGGTAGGCGGAGAGCATGAGACCCACAAGCGCGCAAATGACAATTGTTATTACGAGCACTCCGCCCTGGTCTGAATTTCCCCTTCGTAATTTCATATGAAACTCCCGGTTATTCTTTGCTGCGGATGACGATCTTCGCCGATTGCATGTACTCCGTCGTCTGCGGAGCCAGCGGATGAAGCTTGCGAGAACATTTCCAGCGGATTTCCAGCAGTTTGCACGTGGCAATGTTCGTGGTGGTGAATTGGTCCCATTCGCCCGGCTTGGGCGTGCGCTGATACATCGAAAACGCCAGCGAATCAACGTTGTTGAGCAACGTGGAGGTGCTGGTGCCCTTGATGCGCAGCAGGTTCCTGCCAGAGAGGCGGAATTCGAGGTTCTGATGGTCAAAATCCTCCAGCGTGATCGCTTGCGCACTAAACACCTTGAGGTCCGCGGCCTGGCGCACGTCCTTGGATATACGGTCCAGGGCCCGCTGGCTGTCCTGGTCCAGGGCCGTGTAGGCGGCCTGCGCGGCGAAGCTGCGGCTGCTGTAATACCACAACGCGCAAACCTGCGTCAGCAGCACCACCGAGATGCCGACCGCGATCATCGTCTCCACCGCGCTCATGCCCGAGCACCGGCCCCACCCGCGGGACTTAGTAGATGTAATGCTGTAGTCCATATTTAGCCACGTAGCTGGTGAAGGTGCGTGTGCGCATGTTTTCGCCCGACTTCCAATTGATCGTGATCGTCACCGAACGCATGTCCTCGAAATACGGTTCGGTGACCGTGACCGGTATCGGGTCGATGCTCACCCTGCCGGTATACACCGTCCCAGCCGTGGTCGGATTCAGGACATAATGATTCGTGAAGGTGAGGGGAATGTAGTTATTGGTGGAGGTGACTTGCTCCCAGTTGTAAAGGCGCAGGGACTCAAATTTCTCGAGCAGGATTTGCGTGGCGCGCAGGTTCTCGCGCGCGCTGCGCACGGCCTGAAAGCCGGTCGTCATCCCCGCGTAAAGCGCAGTAAAAACCACCCCTATGACCACAACCCCGATCAGGCTCTCGGTGAGCCCGAAACCGGCCTGCAACCGTTTTTTTGAAATTCGCATGTGCACGATGCGTCGATATAAGCAGATAGCGCACCATGCCAAAAAACTTTCCAACTGGGCTGTTCTCGACCAGGCGCGGCCAAGGACAAGACAAAGTGTCCACCCGTGGGGCACCTGCCTCATCCTTCACCTACAGGGAGCATAGCCCTTGCCGATTTGGGAGGCGGCCGGGGCCCGGGACACTTACCACCACGACCAGAAATCAACTTTAAAAAACCGCACGATGCGCCGTCCCACAATGTCCAGCAGCCGCCGTTCGCCACAGTAGATTTTTGCGCGTCCGCTCATTTCGGGTTTCAACAACAGATCAGGATTCTCCAGTTCCGTGCGCACCCGGACCATGCGCTCGGCGCGCATTTCGGGTTCAACGGCCGCCGGTGCGATCGCCATAACGCGCGCGTCAAATTTTTCAAGAGGATAGGCCCGCGCCTTCAAAACGATCCGCTGACCCACGTGGACCTCCGCAATTTCTTTCTCCGGCACATGAATTTCCACCGTGAGCTTTCGCATTTCATGCACCTCCGCGATGAGGTCCCCCCTTTTGACTGCCTGCCCGACTTTCTCGCCCACGCGCGGAGTAATCACGATACCGTCCACCGGAGTGTGGACCTTCAACAGCGCGAGTTGCTGCTCCAGCCAGGCGTGCTGCGCTTTCAAGCGACTTAATTCTGCCACGGTGGCTTCAATTTCCTCAGGGCGGTTGCCCGCTTCCAGAAGCCTCAGGCGATCGCGCGCTTCCTGCACTTCCTTGGCGCGCAGCGCAGCCAGTTCGCGAGTCAACTCCAACTCCCGCTGTGAAATCAATTGCTGCGCGTACAGCGTTTCATCCATCTTCAAATGTTTGCCGCCATATTCGACGCGTTCCTCCGTCTTTTTGAGAACGGTGCGCGCCAGTTCCAGTTCTTCCGCCCGCGTGCCCGCCTGCAATAGCTTCAGCCGCGCCTGCGTCTCATCGATCTGCGCCGCCGTTTTCGTCCGTTCAGCGCGCAAATCGCGGTCGGACAATTCGGCGATCAGATCGCCTTTTCTGACACTCTGACCCTCTTCGATGTGAATGGATTGAATGATCCCCTCGACTTCCGCGCGAACGTCGCAGTTATGCACGGGCAGGATATAAAACTGGCCCGACACTCTCAGGTCCGTGCGGACGAGGAACAGCGCGGCCACGATTCCGGCCAGCACCGCCAAACGGATGGTTCGTTTACCCCACTTTTTCATACTCTCTAATTTTCCCAGAGGCCACGCGAGGAACTTATTAAGTGGATGATGGAACACCTGCGCGAGGAGGATTGTAAAGATCGCAAATCCCCATGCTTCATAGCGATCGGTCGCGTAGCCAAAAAATTTCCACGCTATGAAGCCCAACAGCCACACCGAGTAACTCCACGCCAAAAAACCATAAAGGAGAAAAATGCGTCGCTCCCGTGGAGATACGTCTTCACTTCGGTCCCCCAACCAGAACACCCGCTGGAACACGCGGCCCAGGTAACCTACCGCGCGCTGCCGCAGGTTCGGCAGCTCCAGCCAGTCGCTCAGCAAATAGTAACCGTCGAGCTTGATCAGCGGATTCAGGTTGAAAAGCGACTTGATGCCCGAGGTCGCCATAATAATCAGCGCGACGTAATGGAGGATCGTGTAGGGATCGGTGATCGACCAGACAAGCGTCGCAATGCCCCAAATCGTAAGTTCGAAGTACGCGCCCGCAAAACTCACCCACATCCGATGCGATTTCTTTGGGAACAGCCAGGCGTCGCTCACGTTGCAATAAAAGGCTGGCTGAAAGTACAGCAGCAGAAATCCCATCTCGCGTACGTTGCCCCCGAAGTGTTTGCACGTGACCCCATGCGCGAATTCATGAAAAGCCACCACTACCAGCACGGTAAGATAGACCGCGAGAAGCGAACTGATGTTGTAGAGCCGCAGGAGGTCGTAACCGATCTCCCACCGTTGCGTCGTGGCCGTGAACATTCCAAACACAATAATTGCGGCAGAGAGCGCGACAAATGTCGGCGTGAAGCAAAACCGCAGCTTCCCGGCAAGCCAGGTAACCAGGCGGTCAGGATTGAAACCGGGAAACCGCAAATAGAGCAGCGTTCCGCGCACGCGTTGCGCGGCCGCTGCTTTGGTCTGGCCGTCTTCGAGCAGACCAAGACGCCCGAGTTTGGCCACGAATTGATCGAGCGTCTCGCGAGGAAGCGGCGCGCCGAATTGTTCCTCGACCGCGGTTTGCACCTGCTCCAAGCTGCACGTGCCGCCAAGCCTCCCAAGAATGAAGGCTTCAATTTGGCCGAAGCGGAAGAACCGGTCGCGCGACGGATCTTTTACGATCAGGCACGTCGCATCTCCTTCGCCCTGGTAACTTTGCACCAGGTCGCCGCGCAATCGGGGGCTCGGGCTCTCGCTGACCTGCTGAGTCGTCATCGATGAGTGCGGCAGATCATAGGTGGTTCTGGCGGTGAAGCGCTCGCGTGAGCCCTTCACCGCCATGCTTTAATTACTTATCGTTGCTCGGATTGTTCGCCGGGACTTCATTCGGGTTGCTGTTTCCCGGAGCATGCGCCGGATTTCCCGAGGGGAATTGCCCCGGAGGGAAGTTGGCGCTGGACGGAGCGATGCGCTCTTCGAGTTCTTCGACCTGGAGTACGATTTGATCTTTCATTTTATCTCCCTTGGTTCGTTAGTCAGTGATTAGTCTTGTTTGTTGTGACCCTCAGGCGCGTGCCCGGCGGGATTCAGGTAATCGACGGCCTGCCCGTTGGCCGCATTGTCCGAACCCGGTGTATTGCCGCCCGGATTTGTGAGAACGATTGTCGGAGCGACGCGCTCCTCGAGTTCCTCCACCTGTAGTTTGATGGTATCTTTCACTGTCTTCTCCTTTGTTTTGCTGTGTTTATGTTTTTGTTTTCCACCGGTCCTCCACACGGAGAACAAGTGCTTCGTTTGGATCGGCGGACAGTGGCAGTCAAACAGGATTCGTTTCGGTCCTGTTTTGGTTTTCCAACCAAAGCAGTACGCAACGCATCACCGAAACTGCTCCTGGGTACGACGTGGTGAAGAACCGAATCCCTCAAACCACCAACTCTTCCTCGACCGCCTCGCATCTTGCGCCCGCGGCAGATAAGGTCAACGCTCTCGCCCGGTAGGTGTTCACCCTAAGCCGAAAGCTTAGGAGGTATGGGATTGCGGTTCACCACAGTCCCCGCCTTCACCCCTGAAACTAACCACTTCACCCCTGAAATGTGCCCCGCGGCGACACCGGTGTTCTCACGGCAACCGCAGGCTGTATTCTCTCCGCCAATCACCAACCTCGCCGCGTTCATTCTTTTGGTTGCGAGCGAACTGACGCTTTTATGTTTTTAAGAGAAATCGAAAACCATCCGCTGGAAGGCATGACAAAAATCGCCTTCAAAAAGTTGCGCGATGACGGCGAAGCGATCCCTGAAATTCTGCATCTCTTCCGTTTCAAAAGGCGTAGCACCGACTTTTTGGTTCGGTTCACCGAAGAAGTCATGCGCGGACCCTCGCCCCTTTCTCCCGGGATGAGGGAATTGATCGGCGCTTACTTTTCAAAAAAGAATCAGTGTTCCTTTTGCAGCGATGCGCACGCCGCTTGCGCCGCGGGCTATTTGGAGGAGGGTCTCGTTGATGAGGTCCTCCGCGATTTGGAATCTTCCCGTTTGGATTCGGCGCACAAAGCCTTGTTTCGTTACATCGGCAAACTGGCCGAGGCCCCTTCTCGGGTTACAAACTCCGATATCGCCAACCTCAAACAGGCTGGTTGGACCGAAGAAGCGATTTACGATGCCCTCACGGTCGCTTCGGTATTCAAGTTTTATAACACCTGGAATAATGGCGCCGGTGTTCAGAACATGAGTTCCGCCGACTATCTCTTCAGCGGCCAGGTGCTCAACACCCTCGGTTATTGCATGGATTTTAAGTTGACCAGGCTCGTGAAGCTTGTCGCCCGTAAGTTCACGTCCGTCACCAGATTCTTTTTGCCGAAGCGAGGCCGCACCTCGACCAATGGCCAGACGACACCTCCGGTTCCGCTTGGGCGTGATCTCCCCGCTCCTGCGGCATCGCCGATCTTTACCGAACTCGGGAAAGGCTTTTGAATAGCGGTGGCTCTTGACGTGCCGCCACAGCCTAGGCACGAAACGCATGAAGAAGTACTTTAGCTGCTTCGCTGCGATCCTTCTCGTGGCCGTCTGTTATCCCTTTGCGAGAGTCCCTACGCTGGCGGAAGTCGACACGGCCGCGCTGGCGGCACGATTCAGTTTCAAGAGATTCCCGCTGGCCGAGCTTCCCGATCATCCCCCCTACAAGGGAGTGCGGCGGGTGCATCCCAGCCTGGAACGCATTTCCGCCTGGGTTTCTTCGCTCGGCGCCGCGGCCACTCTTGCCGATCTCGATCACGATGGATTGCCGAACGACGTCATCCATGTCGATCCGCGCACCGATCTTGTAACAATCAGTCCCGTTCCGGGCACCGGCGATCGCTACAAACCTTTCGCCTTCGATGCGTCGGTGTGGGCAGGCAAGTCCTACAATGTCTCGACCCTCGCGCCCATGGGAACTCTGGCCGGTGATTTCAACGAGGACGGATCGCTCGACGTATTGGTTTACTTCTGGGGGAGGACCCCACTGCTTTACTTAAGGAAGAGTTCGGAGAAATCGCGGACACTTTCATCGGCTGATTTTACATCTGTCGAACTCGTCGATTCCGGTGAACGCTGGTACTCAAATGCCGCCATTCAAGCCGACCTCGACGGCGACGGGCACCTCGATCTTCTCATCGGCAATTATTACTATGATGGCGCCCGGGTCCTTGACGCGACAGCGCCTGGTACCGAGGTCCTGCACGCGGGAAAATCCAAAGCCCTCAATGGCGGCTACAAACACTTCCTGCTTTGGGAACCGCCGGCCACGGCTCAGCAACCCGCCGTACGCTACAGGGACGTGCGAAATGTCGTGACTGAAGAGGTCGGCCGGGGCTGGACTCTGGCGATGGCCGCGGCCGACCTCGATGGCGATTTCCTGCCTGAAATTTACATCGCCAATGACTTTGGTCCCGATCGCTTGCTGCACAACCGCTCCACGCCCGGCAATTTGCGTTTCGCCTTGCTCGAAGGTCAACGCGATCTGACCACGCCAAAGTCATGCGTCCTGGGCCACGATTCGTTCAAAGGCATGGGCGTCGATTTCGGTGATGTCAACGGCGACGGGCGGTTGGATATTTTCGTGAGCAACATCGCCACGAAATTCGGCCTCACCGAGAGTCACTTTCTCTGGATCAACACGGGCGAGACCCAAAAGATGAAACAGGGGATCGCTCCCTTCATTCACGGCGCGGAGAAACTTGGCCTTTCCCGGAGCGGCTTTGCCTGGGAAGCGCGCCTCGCGGATTTCGATAACGACGGCGTCCTCGAAGCGATGCAGGCCTGCGGTTTCATCAAAGGGAAAATAAATCGCTGGCCCGAACTCCAGGCGCTCGGCACGAGCAACGACCAGATCGTCCAGAATCCGCGCTTCTGGCCAAACTTCCGGCCCGGCGCCGATCTGAGCGGTCACGACTGTAATCCGTTTTTCGTGCGTGGCCCTGACGGACGCTACCACGACATCACTCCGCGCCTCGGGCTCGCAGAACCTATGGTCAGTCGGGGCATTGCGATTGCCGACGTGGACGGTGATGGCCGGTTGGATTTCGTCGCAGCCAATCAATGGGGACCCTCTTACTTTTTCAAGAACGAGTCGCCCTCCGAGTGGTCATTCCTTGGGCTGCGGCTGTTTCATGCAAACGGGTCGCCCGCGGTTGGCGCCGTCGCGCGCGTGGAGCTACCCAAAGGGCCGACACTGATCGGCCGGGTCGACGGCGGCAGCGGGCATTCCGGACGACGCAGTCCTGACATTCATTTTGGCCTGGCAAATTGGAGTAAGACCCAGCCCGTTTCGGTGGAAATCTCCTGGCGCGATCTCGGCGGTAAGATCCAGAAAACAACATTGCAGACCACTCCGGGTTGGCATTCCGTTCAGTTGCCGAGCGAGTCAGCCTCCGTTGTCGTGGCAGGGACGGCGCTCCGCGGCCGTCCGTGAATCAAGTGAAATCAAAAGCATTCAACACGACGCTGCTGTTCTATCCGAAGAACAATCCCAAACTGCGTCTGTTCGCGCTTTGGTACTTCACCACCCTGATGATTCTTTGGAATGTGCTCGGCCACACCAAACTCGGCTTCGAACAATCCTGGGCCACGCCCGTCACCGCCGTTCTAACTGCCATTGCGGTCTCAATGTTCCTCGATTGGGTGGACGCCCGCGCGAAAAATCGCGAACTCCGTTTTACCGGGAGTGTTGGAAACTTCCTGAACTTTCTCCCTGCGTGTCTGATTCCGGGCTTTGCCTGCGGCATGCTCCTCTATTCGAACGAACGCCTTTGGCCAGTGATTTTCGCGGTCGTTCTGTCCATGGGATCAAAGTTGATCCTGCGCGCCCCGGTCGGAAACGGCCACACCCAACACATCTTCAATCCCTCCAACTTCGGCGTCGCGGCCACACTCGTTCTCTTTCCCGATGTCAGCTTCGCGCCTCCTTACCACTTCACCGAAAACATCACCGGCCTGTGGGATTGGGGCGTACCGCTGATTGTACTCACCACAGGAATCATCATTCATGCGCTCTTCACGGGGCGTTTGCCCCTGGTCGTCGCGTGGGTCGCCGGGTTCATTTTGCAGGGACTGGTTCGCGCAAAGGTCTTTGGCGTTCCGCTTTTTGTGCCGTTGGTGCCCATGACCAGCGCGGCCTTTATCATTTTTACCCTCTACATGATCCCT